>ENA-OSEO01003738-OSEO01003738.1-sediment-metagenome-genome-assembly--contig:-NODE-3738-length-17138-cov-3.772112_pt1 | contig 17138 bp, 17 predicted proteins | sample MGYA00237883_ERZ534232 | MGnify/ENA metagenome assembly ERZ534232
CTCGCACAGATGGCGCAGCTTATCATGATTTACTTTGGGCGCCGTGCGGTGGATACCCAGGATGGCGATATCGGAGCAGTGCACCGCGCCGCACATGTTGAGGCAGCAGGCCAGGGCGATGCGCACCTGGGCCGGCAGCTTGTGGCTGCCGAAATAATCGAACAGATCGTCCATCACGGACTTGACGATACCCGAGGCATCGATGGCCGGGGTGTGGCAGTGGACCCAACCCTGGGTGTGGACGATATTGCTCACCGAGTGGCCGGTGGCGCCGATGGGCACGCCCATTTTTTTGCAGGCATCCTTGACCCCGGCGATCTTGCTCTGGTCGGTGAGCAGGAATTCGACGTTATTCCGGCTGGTGAAACGCAGGTAACCGTCGCAGAATTTGTCGGCGATGTCGCACAATTCTTTGACCAAATCAGTGGTCACCAAACGGGCGGCCCCACCCCGGACGGAGTAAACCTTGGCGCCGGATTCGGAGACATGCATCAAAACGCCAGGCTCCAGAATTTCGTGGTATTTCCACTTGCCGTAGTTCTCTTTGATGACCGGCGGCAAGAACTTGTCATACTTTGGAGGTCCGATATCAGTGATACGTTCAGCCATTTTCTTAAATCCTCCTTATGAAGTCGCCCTCAGGCCGATATGCGGCCTGGGCGGAAAGATTGCTTTAGATCTTGATGTATTTGCGGCCCGCGGCCTCAGCCTCGAAGTCTTCCGCATGCCAGAAGAAGAAGGGGTTGGCCCGGGGGGTCCGGACGGTCTGCGACGGCGGTTCCAGGCCCACGGATTTGAAGAAGTTCCGCATCCCCAAGCGCAGCATCAGTTCACCCACGCGCTCCCGGTTCTTGCCGTTTTCCGACCACCACTCGTGAATATTGGCGATCAACTCTTTGATGTTATCGTAAGGCGGCTCCATCTCGGTGAAGGGTACGATGACCCAGCTCATCTGCGCGCCTTCGAGGATGGGGGCGTGTGACCCCAGGAGCAGGGTGGCGCCGGTGTCGGTGCCGACCCGCAGGGCTTGGGGCATCAGGCTGATGCAGTGCATGCAGTGGTTGCAGTTTTTGTTGTCGATGGCCAGCTTTTTGCCGTCGAAGCTCATGCAGGCGGTGGGGCACAGATCGGTGACATCAGCCTTGACATCCAGCTTGGCATAAGGGGAGCCGCCGCCCCGGGGCTTAATCTCGCCGGCTTGATAGGCCGCCACCGCCGCCTGGTCGATGCGGATGTCGTCTTTCCACACGCCGATGACGCTCAAGTCGGCCCGGGCCACCGCGGCCACGCAGTCGTTGGGGCAACCGGAGCATTTGATCTTGAACTTATACGGGAAGGACGGCCGGTGCATATCGAACTGGAATTCCTGGGTCATCTCGTAGCAAAAGTCCATAGTGTCGTAGCAGGAATACTCGCACCGGGCTTTGCCCACGCAGCAGGACGGGGTCCGCATGGCGGAGCCGGAACCGCCCAGGTCCCAGCCTTTGGCGGTCAGTTCGGCGAAAGTGGGCTCCAACTCATCAGTGGTGGTGCCCAGGAAGATCATGTCGCCGGTGGAGCCGTGCACGTTCAGGATGCTGGAGCCGTGGCGGTCCCAAATGTCGCACAGGTCCCGCAGGGCCTGGGTGGTATAGAACCAGCCGGAGGGCTGGTTGACCCGGATGGTGTGGAAATGTTCCACCCCCGGAAATTCATCCGGCAGGTCGGAGTAACGGCCGATGATGCCGGAGCCGTAACCTAGGACGCCGACGATGCCGCCGTGCTTCCAGTGAGTGATCTTGTCCTTATAAGACCGGTCCAACTGTTTTAGCAAATCTTTGGCTGCGGGTTTCCTGGCGGCCACCCGCTTCAGGTCCTTGACGAAACTCGGCCAAGGTCCGGATTCCAATTGATCTAACAATGGGGTATCAGACATGCAGATCTCCTCCCTCTCTTAATGGTCCCCAAAGGGCTTATCCTTTTTTTCACAAAATCTCTCCTATCACATAACATCACAGGAGATTTGTCAACTAAAAAATATAGACTTAATTTCCGCTAACGATCTCCAGGGTCCCCAAGGCTTTCAGGTCAGCGGCGCATTGGGACGCAGGCCCTACCACCAGGGCCACCAGGGAATCCGGCTGCAGGTGCTTGAGGGCCGCGTCTTGGGCCGCGGCCAGAGTTACCTCCTGGATGCGTTCCCGGTGGCGCTTCAGATAATCCGGCCCCAGATTATAAAGGTCCATGGACACCACCCGGGAGCCGATGCCCCTGGGTGTCTCCAGACCCAGGGGGAAGTGCCCCACATAGTAACTTTGGGCTTCGGCCAACTCCTGGGCGGTTATGCCCCCTTCTTTGACCTCCTGCATCACCGCCTTAATTTCCTTAACCACCAGCCCGGTTTGGGCCGCGGGCGTAAAAGTGGAAACCACAAAAGGCCCCGGCGCCCGGCGAAAGTTGAAGCTGCTGCGGATGCCGTAAGTGCAGCCCAGGTCCGAGCGGATGCGGGTCATCAGCCGGGAGGAAAATCCCCCCTCTCCCAGAATATAGTTAACCAGCCTTAAGGGGTAGTAATCCGGATGCGACCGGGGCAGCCCCAAGTGTCCCAGGCGGATTTCGCTCTGGGTCAGGTCGGCGCGGTCCACCAGGTAAAGGCCGGGGGCCCTCAGGCCCTCCGGGACCTGGGTATAGGGAGGGCTGGCCGGACCGCCGCCGCTCCAGGCAGCCCAGGACTTTTCCGCCTCCTCCCGCATGCGGGCGAAAGGCGCCATGCCCACCACCACCAGGGTGGATTCCCCGGGGGCGAACTCCCGGTGGTAAAAGTCCTGGAGGTCTTGCAGACGGATGGCCTCCAGGCTCTCCAGGTCCCCGGAGAGAGGATGGCCGTAAGGAGAATTCCCCAAAAGGAGGCGGGTGAAGCGGCGATTGGCGAACTCCCGGGGATCGTCCAGGAGATGGGCCAGCTCAGCCCGGCGCCGCTCTTTGAGCATAGGAAACTCGTCTTCCGGAAACGCTGGAGTCTGCACCACTTCCGCCAGGGTGGCCATGAGTTCCGGCAGGTCCTCGGCCAGCCCTTCCAGGCTCACCAGGGTGGCGTCCCAGCCGCCCCGGGCGGACAGGGACGCGCCCCGGGCCTCGATATCCGCAGCCAACTGCAACTGGGAGCGTGTCTCAGTCCCCAGGGTGAGAAAATCCGCGGTCCAGTCCGCCACCCCCCCTTTGCCGGGAGGGTCGGCCTCGGCGCCCCGTTTGGCCATAAAAGTAAGGCTCAGCCAGGGGACCCGGTCGTATTCCACCCCCAAGAGAGTGAGGCCGTTGGGCAGGGTGGCTTGATGAATTTCGGGAATATATTCAGCCATAGCATTAATCCTTATTGAAAGGTCCAGGTTCAAAGGTCGAGACTAAAGGGTTAACTTTGCATTTTGCACTTTGACCCTGATAAGTTTGATAAGTTCTCCTAAACTGACGGCTTTAGACTTCCCCACAAATTCCTGGGTGGCCAGAATCCTATGCTGCCGGGCAGAAACTCCTACCCCTAAATGAGTATAATCGGGGCTGAGCAAATTGGCCCGGTGGCCGGGGCTGCTCAGCCAGTCAGCCACGATTTCTTTGGCAATTTGTTGAGCTTTATGGGGATTGTAGCCAAACGCAGTCCAAATATTCTCACCTACAACGTAGAAGCAGTGGGGGTAGTGGTCGGCTATCCGTTCATCAAAGGAGACTCCATCAGGAGTGGTATGGTCAAAAAACCGGCGCACCAGCATATCATTACTATAGGCCCGGGCCACGCTCCGCAGTTCCTCATCAATGCTTAAGGGCGCCAGGCCTTTAGCCCGCCTGGCTTGGTTGGTCAATTCCAGGACCAGGTCTTCCACTTTTTGCAAGTGTTTCACTCCCGGCGGCGGCAAAACCGGTTTAGGCTGATGCACCTCAGGCGGGGTGAATACCTGGTCCATCCCGGGCATTTGCGGACAAGAGATCAGAAGCACCGCCACCAGGAAGCTGGTTTTCATTAGTTTCAACATCATTGATTTCATATAAGCCTTTTTTCCAGTTCAAAGTTCAATTTTTGACTTTGAACTTTGAACTTTGAACCTTGAACTCATATCAAACCATCTTCCCCAGGGCCTGGCTCTCTTCCGGGGACACAGGCTTTAAGGTGACCACCGTGCGGTTGTCGTCCCGGAGGTATTGTTTAGCCACCCGGTGCAGGTCCTCCAGGGTGACGGCCTCGTAGAGCTGGAGCATTTGATTGACCCGGGCGGCATCCCCGGTCTTCATGTGGAACAAGCCCACCAGCAGGCCCCGGTAGAAATTCTGGGACAACCCCCGGGCGGCCTGGGCCCGGATGAGCTTCTTGGCCCGGGCCAGCTCTTCGGGCTGCACCCCGTCTTGATGAAGACGCGCCAGCGCGGTCCACAGGTCTTCTTCCAGTTGGGAGAGAGGTTGCCCGGGCGCGGCAATGGCGGTGAAGATCATCAGGTCCGCGTCTTCGCTGGTCCAGGGGGGGGCGGCAAGCTCCGCTTCCATTTCCACGGCCCGGCCCGGGCGCACGAATTCCTGGTAGAAGCGGGAGGATTTGCCCCCGGACAAGGCGATGGCCAGGAGGGTGAGGGGATAGATATCCGGGTGGTCCAGGCCGACGATATGGAACCCGGCGAACAGGGCTTCCACCTGGGACACTTTCTTCAGCACCGCCCGGCGTTCGCCCCGTTGGGGCGGCTCCTGGATTTTCAGAGAGGGGAGGGGCCCCGGACTGGGGAGTTGTCCCAGATACTTATCCACCAGGTCCCGGGCTGCGTCCGGGGCCGTATCCCCGGCGATGACCACCGCCAGGTTCCCCGGGTGGTAGTAGGTCTGGTAGTAGGAGAGACACTCCCTCAGACCCATGCGGTGCAGGTCCTGATCCCAGCCGATCACCGGCCACTGGTAGGGGTGCTGGGTGTAGGCCGCGGCAAAGAGTTGCTCCAGGACCAAGCCGAAGGGGCTGTCCACGGAACGCAGCTTGCGCTCGCTGACCACCACCTGGCGTTCGGTCTGAAAATTCTCTTCATTCAATTTCAAGTTCGCCAGGCGGTCGGCCTCCAATTGCAGGCCCAACTCCAGGTGCTCCGCGGGCAGGTTTTCGAAATAGGAGGTGTGGTCCCGGGTGGTGAAGGCGTTGATCTCTCCGCCCTTGGCCTGGAGGATGCGGGAGAATTCCTCCGGCCCCAGGGTCTCAGAGCCCCGGAACATCAGGTGTTCGAAGAGGTGGCTGATTCCGGTGATGCCCTGGAGTTCGTGCCGGGAGCCCACGTGGTAATGAAGCTGCAGGGAGACCGCGGGCACCCGGTGATCGGGAAGCACGAAGAGCTTCAGGCCGTTATCCCACTCATAGGGGACGATCTCGATCTCCGGCTGCCAGGCCGCGGGGTCTAATTGGGGAGCAAGATTCATGCGAGTCCTCCGGGAAAAAGTTCCAAGTTCCAAGTTCAAAGTTTAATCAACAATAAAATCCATGCGCCTTTGTGTCTTTGCGTCTTGGCGTGAGAAAGCATTTATTGGCCCGGCGGATAACCGCTCCATTTCCGGAGCAACCCCTCGTCCACTTGTACCTTAAGGGGGGCCTTTTCCGCCAGGGGAATTTTGGCCGGGGCCTCCCCCTTCAGGACCCGCCGGGCCAGGGCCCCGGCTTCCTCCCCCAGCTTCCGGTAATCCAGGGACACCCACAAAAGCGCGCCCTGGTGGAATTCCGGGTGGCCGCTCACCACCATCACTTTCTGGTTCTTCCCCCAGTCCAGCAGCAGGGGAGCGTAACGCGCCGCGCTGGGCGCCGGCGGCAGATAGATCACCCGGGCCCCTTGGGCCCGCAACTGCTCCAGACCCCGGCGGTCCCCGGCCGCGTCAGTGCCGGCGGCAACCACCGGTTTTATCTTTAGGCCGGGGGCTTCTTTCAGGAAACGATCCTTTATTTCCACCGCCACCCCGTCATTGGGATCAAAGAGCAGGCCCCAGGTCCGGGGTCCCAAGAGTGCGGTCCCTTGCTGCAAAGCCGCCTTCAGAGGAGGTGGGGAGAAGATGCCGGTGATGTTTTCCTGGTGTATTTCCGGCTGCGGGGGTAAATAGGCGGCGGTGGTGAAATAGGGATTGGCCACCAGGGCGAAGACCACGGGAGTGCGTTTTTCCACCGGGCCCACCCGCATTAAAGCCGGAGTGCCCAGGACCACCAGGAGCCGGGGACGGCGCTCCCGGAGGCGCCGCAACTCCTCCTCGCTTTTAGGCCCCAACTCCGGCACGCAAACCACCTCCAGCTTGCCTTGGCCCAGGCGGGCTTCTAACCCCTCGATGGCCCAGCGCATCCGGGGGAAATCCGGGGAGCAATAGACCACGATAGGGCCGGACACAGGACCACAGCTTGCTGCCAATAAAAAAATCAACAGTGCCAAGGTCCATGGTTGTTTTTGATTTTCGGTTTTCCGTTTGCGGCTGGAAAAGACAAAAGGCATATTTATCAAGGCGCTTCTGACTTCATGATGGGGATAAACCTGGGCTCAATGGTACATCGCCGTGGCCGCTGGCATTCTTCCCACTAATTTTTGAAGCGTAAAGAACCGTCAGGAGCAAAGTCAAACATCGGCCCCCAAACCACTTCCCAGTAATAGCCATCCAGGTCGGCGAAGTAGCCGCTAAAACCACCCCAGAAAGTGTCTTGCGGAGGCTTAACGATGGCAGCGCCGGCAGTCCTGACCTCCTCGAAAATGGCCATGATTTCGTCCTTGCTGCGGGCGTTGTACGCCAGGGTTATGCCCCTGAAACCGCTACCTTCGGGAGACAATTGCGGCGAGATGTCTTCGGCCAGCTTATCCACCGGGTAGAGTGTCAGCCAAACGCCGGGCAGTTCAAAAAACGAGATCCCTTCAAAATCGGAGTTGGGGGTAATCTCGAAAATAGTTTCGTAGAACTTGGTGGCCTTCACCAGGTCCGCGACCCCGAGAGTGATAACGGTCACGCGGGGAATGGTCATTAGCACCTTCTTTGAAGAATAGGAGTACTTCCTATTTTTGTTGAAGGAGAAACTCCTAAAACCGGTTCTCCCCTGCCGATCAAAAATTGGCAGTATTCCAGAAAACAGAAAACTGCCTTTAATGGATGATTTTACCGAGGCGATCCCAACGCACCTGGAATTTGCTCGTATCCCAGGCATGTTTGGTGATCAAGCCCTTGGCGCCCTCTATCAGGGCCACGTAGAAGGGTTCGTGGTGGTCTCCCATCCAGGAAAAGTAAATGATAAAAGCCTTCCCCCGCAAGTCGCTCATAGGCACAAAGCCCCAAAAACGGCTGTCATAGCTTTTATCCCGATTATCACCCATGAAAAAGTAGGAATTTGGAGGAACCACTACCGGGCCGAAATTATCCCGGGGGTTTTGGGTGGGGGGGATCACCATCTTATCTGCATACTGGGCCTGGGGAGTCACATAAAGTTCGCCGTTGATATAGACTTGTTTATTGATGACCTGGACCCGGTCGCCGGGAAGCCCGATAAGGCGCTTGATATAATCCTTGGTGGGGTCCTGCGGAAAGATAAAGACCGCCACCTCTCCCCGTTGGGGTTTCCAGGTGGGAATCAGCACCTTGTTGGTGAAAGGGTTGCGAATGCCGTAGCTGAACTTGTTCACCAACAGGTAATCTCCCACCAGGAGGGTGGGGATCATGGAACCGGAGGGAATGGAGAAGGCCTGAACCACAAAGGCCCGAATCACCAGGGCCAGGATCAGGGCGATGAACAGAGCTTCGCCGTATTCCCGGAAGAAAGATTTTTGCCGGTCCTTACTCTCCCGGTTTTGGGCGCGATTATTCATAGTCGTGGAGGGCATATATATCTAGATTAAGTTTAAGATTAAGAGGTTTAATCAACAGGAGAAAATTGATCTTTAGTGGCCCCGCAGATGGGACAGACCCAATCATCCGGTAAATTCTCAAACGGGGTGTTGGGGGGCACGTTGTTTTCCGGATCGCCCGCGGCAGGATCATAGATGTAGCCGCAGACTTCACATTGATATTTCTTCATGTTCATTCTCCTTTTTCTGCGGCGGCCCAGACTCTTAAAGAGGCCGGCCGGGAATGCGCGATGCCTGCTTACTCCCAATGCTCCTAAGGGGCGCCGGTCTTGCCGGCGCTCAAAGCGGAGATTAAGGCCGGAGCCCCGGCAAAGGAATCCAGATGATAATTTGCCTGCAATTCCGGGTTACGGTAGGCCACCAGAGGCACGCCGGCATTCCTGGCGAATTCTTCATCCACCCGGGAGTCGCCGATATAAATGGCTTCTTGGGGCTCCAGGCCGAAGTGGTTGAGAATACGCCAGAAGGACTCCGGGTCCGGTTTCGGGCGGCTCACATCCAGCGCGGAAATCACCAGGTCGAAGTGCTCCTCCAGACGGTGATACTTTAGCACCGCCCGGGTGGTGGTGGACCGGTTGGTGGCCAGGGCGCTGGCGAAATTGGGGCGCAAAAACTCCAGGAACTCCCGCAAATAGGGCTCCTCCACCATCATGGGAATAAAGGGATGGTAATCCAGGGTGCGGGCGAACTGCCGGACCGCGTCCAGGTCGGGATAGTCCCGGAAGAGATATTCCAGGGAGGCAAACACTGTGTGGCTGTGGACGTACTCCACGGCTATAGGGGTTAAAGGCGGCAGGCCGAATTGCTGCAATATGGCATTGTAGAAAGCAATATTGGCCGCACGCGAGTCAAACAACACCCCGTCGCAATCGAAAGCTATCAATTTCAGCAAATTATTAATCCTGGTGACGCGACGTGATTATTAGAGTTAAGCCCGAGGGTCGGAGTTAGGCCGCTACGCGTCTTACGACCTTTAAATTACTGTCCTTTCGCGGTCTTGTCAATAAGGAATCCCAACGGGAGTGGTCTGGCCGGGAGGAAAAAACGTGTGTCAGGCCCGAAGTTGCGGTCAGGAGAGGTGGCGGCGAATTTCCTCGGGAATCCGGAGCAGGGACAGGGTCTTATGTACGGCGCCTTTTTTGATGGCTTCCTTGGGCATCCCGAAGACCACGCAAGAGGCTTCATCCTGGGCCAGGGTATAAGCGCCCTGTTCTTTCATGGCCACCATACCGTCCGCGCCGTCGGCCCCCATACCAGTGAGGATGACGCCGATGGCGTTGGCCCCCGCACTTTGAGCCGCGGAATTGAAGAGCACGTCCACGCTGGGGCGTTGGTGGTGCACCAGGGGGCCGTCTTTCACCTGCACATAGTAGCGGGCGCCGCTGCGGCGCAGCAGCATATGGTAAGCCCCGGGAGCGATGAGGGCCCTGCCGGTCAAGACCGTGTCCCCGTCCTGGGCTTCCTTGACTTCCATGGGACACATCTGGTCAAGGCGGGAGGCGAAGGCGGTAGTGAATTTTGGCGGCATATGCTGCACAATTACTATGCCCGGGCTGTTCGGGGGCATGCGCATCAGGACCTCTTTGATGGCCTCAGTGCCGCCGGTGGAAGCGCCGATGGCGATGATCTTTTGGGAAGTCTGCTTCAAAGGCGCGATGTGGTCGGTGGGCGGCCCGGAGTTGTTACCTTTATCGACGCTCTTGAGATACTTGATCTGGGCCGCGGCCCGAATCTTTTCTATGAGATGGATGCCTAAGTCGCCCACGGTATAGGCGCTCCCCGGTTTGGCCAGAACCTCCACCGCTCCTAAATCCATGGCCTCCAGGGCCATCTGGCTGCCCTTGGGAGTCAGGGAAGAGACGATGATCACCGGCAGTGGGAAGTAATGCATCAATTTTTTCAAAAAGGTGAGGCCGTCCATGCGGGGCATTTCGATATCCAAAGTCACCACGTCCGGGCGGGTTTGGACGATCTTGTCCCTGGCGATATATGGATCGGGAGCGACGCCCACCACTTCCAGATCTGGCTCCTTGGAGATCAGATCCGTGAAGATCTTACGGACAATGGCGGAATCGTCCACCACCAGAACTTTGGTTTTGCCCATGAGCTATCAACCCTTTTTCACAAATAATTCCATAAGTTCATCATCCACGTCAAATCGCAGCCGGTTAACCGGCGCTTTTTTCTTCTCTTCCTCCACCGCCAGCCACTGGGCTTCGGGGGTTTGCAATTTAAAGGCCCCTGAGGCCTTCATCTTACTGAGAAAAGCCCCGGCCATCATGTTAGTGGTCTCTTTGAGGATATCTTCCATTTCCGGCTGGGAGATTTCCTCTTCATCGGTCCCGAGAAAGTTGGCGGCCATTTTCCGGGCCAGGCTCTGGGGCACCTGCAAGCCGATGCAAATGGATTGGGGACCGGCGATGGTCACCCAGGAGCGGAGAAAAGGCCCCCGGGCCGGCAGCACTTCCCCCTCTTCCAGACTTTCAGGGAAGAGGTAGAACATGGTCTCCAGGACTTCAAAAGTCGCAGCCTTCAGATTCGATAGCATCCGGTGTTTGAGCCTCCCCCAGAATACCGGTCAGTTTTTTCCTGATGGTTTCCGGGCGAAAGGGTTTCTGGATATAATCCTGAACCCCGAGATTCAAGAAGGGGTTGATCACCTCCGGCCGGGACTCCGTGGTAATCAGGACCACGGGAATATTGCGCCACAGTTTGTGATCCTTTAAGGTTTCCACCAGGGCGGCGCCGTCCATGCCCGGCATATGGATGTCCGACAGGATGATGTCCACCCAGTTGTGCTCCAGGATGCCCAAGGCTTCCTGACCGTTGGCCCCTTCGAAGTATTCGCCGATGTCAAAGCCGGAAATCACCAGCACCTTGCGGATCAGGGCCCGCATGGTAGCTGAGTCATCCACGATTAGCACATTGTACGCCATCTTGATTTCCCATCAGACCGAAGAAGACCTGGGCTTCATCCCAGGCGCTGCCAAATTGCAGCAGGATTTTCTGTAAATTCTTTTCCCGTAGATGAAAGTGCCGCAAAACTTCAGGATAGCCGGTATAAGCCAGGCCGTCGGCGCCCAGATCCTGGCCGAACATCATGGTCAGGATATCGCCCAGATAAACCAGCAAGGTCAAGTCGTCGGTATAAGCCTCGGGTTTATCCAGATGATGATAGGTGATGGCCAGACGCAGTCGGTCCGGGAAATCCCACATCCGGGCCATCTCTCCCCCCATTTCGGCGTGGTCCACTCCCAGGATGATCTTTTCCGCGGCCTGGAAGGGGACTCCCTCTTTTTCCACCACTTCCATGATTTCATGGAACTTCTGCTCCACAAAGAGACTTAAGACCACCTTGCCGATATCGTGCATCAGGCCGGCGGTGAATCCCGTGGCCTGGTCGGGCAAGGAAATTTCCCGGGACAGGAGGTCTACCATCAGCGCGCAGCTCACGGAATGCCGCCATAACCCCTGGCGTTCGGTAAAATAACCGGGGGTGGGCGCGGAAAAGAGGCGGGTGGCGCCACTGGCGATAATGATTTTCAAAAGCTCCTGGGTCCCCAGCAGCAGCAGGGCCTGATGCAGCGAGTGAATCTCTCTTCTCAAACCGAAGTAGGCGGAATTGCTAATGCGTAGGATGTTGGCGGTAACGGCTGGATCAAACTTCACCACCTCTACTAATTCCTGAATGCTCACTTCCGGTTTATTGAGCAGGAGCAAGGCCCTTTGGGCTACCATGGGAAAAGGCGGCAAATTTTTTAAAGATCGTAGAACTTGTGGCACTAAACTCATGGTTTTTGCTCCCTTATAAATCTTTAATTACTTGGTTCTGGCAGATGATCTTTACCCACACCCTGCCCGTGGCGATCTCCAGGTACATGGTCCTGGCCTTAACTCCGCCCACGTCCTCATTGTCGATCAGGACGTTGTTCTTTAAGAAAATCTTGCGCAAGGCCGCGTAATTACGGCGGCCAATGTTAAAATGTTCCGGTCCTCCCAAGACCTGGCTGCCTCCGGCCACCTTCACCACCATGCGGTGCTTCACCGCTCCCAGTTTGTAACATTCCCGGAATAGCTGGGGGATGCCGGTGTCCGCAAACATAAAGGGGTTTTGCCGTCCCTTTTCTTCATCCAGCGAGGATTCCGGCAGCATATAGTGGAGGATACCCCCCACCCTGACTTTTGGATCATAAACCGCCACCCCGATACAGGAGCCCAGAGCGTGGGTTACCACCAACTGCTGTGGTTGGCTGCTGATCTTCATATCAGCCACCCCTACCACGATCTGCATCTTCCGGGCCTCTATTTCCGATATATGGTCGGCTTGACGTACGCAAATTGATGGTTGACGTTGCACAGGCTCTCCGAATGCCCGATAAATAAATAACCGCCCGGCTTAAGGCATTGATGAAATTTTTTGATCAACTCTGTCTGGGTGGCTTTTTCGAAATAGATCATGACGTTGCGGCAGAAGATGACGTCAAACTCATCTTTGAAAGGGAAGGGATCCATCAGGTTGAAACGGAAGAATTCCACCAGTTGTTTCACTTCAGGTTTAACCCTGACAAAGCCTTCCCACTGATTAACTCCCTTTTGAAAAAACCGCCGCCGCCATTCCTGGGATAGAGGTTCCACCCGGGACATTGGGTAAATTCCACGCTGGGCCTGATTCAGCACCTGGGTATTGATATCCGAGGCGTGGATCTTGACCCCGGACAATTCCTTGGCTGGGATGGCGTTTAGCAATACCATGGCCATGGTATAGGGCTCCTCGCCGCTGGAGCAGCCGGCGCTCCACAAGCGCCACTGGGGCGTCCCTTTACACTTTTGCCGTAAAGCCGGCAGCAATTCCTGACCCAGAAACTCGAAGTGTTTGGGCTCCCTCCAGAAGGCCGTCATGTTGGTGGAGATGGCATCCAGGAGATTGACGAGTTCCAGCCCGGAAGAATCCTCAAGCACCTGCCGGTAATATTCCTTGAAGCTGGTAAGCTTTCTGGTCCTGAGGAACTTGGTCAAGCGGGACCGCACCAGTTCCTTTTTCTGGGCAGGCAGGTGAATGCCGGCATGGTCGTAAACCAACTGGCTCAGCTGGGTGAATTCGGCATCGGAGAGTTCCGGCATCGTCGTGGTGATACCGGGTACGCACGCCGACTTCTCCGTCCCTGCATAGCTACGCTTTTCCCTGGCAAAATTGACCAATGCTTCTCTCCGGAAGATTTAACTCGCCAAGCCCTCGAGCCCGGCCATCTCTTCACCGGTCAACACTTTATCGATATCCAGCAGGATCTTGATGGTTCCCTTGGCCTTGGCGATGCCCAGGATGTATTGGGTTTTGAGCCGGGTGCCAAAGGAGGGGGGAGGTTCAATGTCATCCCCATTGATGTTCAAGACCTCGGAGACCGAATCCACCACGACCCCCATCTGCACCGACCCCACCTGGCTGTGTACTTCCACCACGATGATACAGGTGCGTTCCCCATATTCAGCTTCTTCCAGCCCAAACTTGAGCCTGAGGTCGATGACCGGGATAACCCGGCCCCGAAGATTGATGACCCCTTTGACGTATTCCGGGGTTTGGGGGACCGCGGTGATATCCATCATGCCGATGATTTCCCTCACTTTTAAAATTTCCAGGCCATAATCCTCCGCAGCCAGGGTAAAGGTGAGGTATTTCCCTTCCTTTTCCTGAAGGGTATTGGTCTCTTGTTGTAGTTGCCTCGCCGCCTGGGACATTGCTATGATCCTCCTGAATTATCAGTCTTCTGTCTGAGTAAAATGTATTTTTCGGGGCCCACCCGCTGACATTACCGGAGTGGGCCTTCGCTTCTTTCCCTAAAGCATTATCGGCGGTATGGTTAAAATTCCTTAAAGTGTTCTTCACCCAAAGGGATCACTTGCTCCGGGGAGACTTCCTGGCCTTGGGGAAGATGTAAGGTTTTGGGCTGCGGGGCCAGCTTCCGGCCGTGGGATGGCTTTGCCAGACCTTGTCCCTGCACGTGCGCCAATTTCTTGCCATTGGCCCCCGGCCTGGCAGTCACCGCCTCCTGCCTGGAGCCGTTCACATTGCCACCCACCAAATCTTCCAAATATCTCATGGTAGACTGCAGGTTACGGCTCTGGGATGAGAGTTGCTGGCTGGTGGCCGCGGCTTCTTCAGCGCTGGCCGCAGTACTCTGCACCACCTGGTCCATGTGGGACACGGACTGGGAAATCTGTTCCAGTCCATGAGCTTGCTCCTGGCTGGCCGCGGCAATCTCGTCCACCAATTGGGCCACCTTCTGGGCCCCCTGGCTCAGCTCCTGGAACGCGGCCTCTGCCTGTTGCACCAGGTTTGCGCCTTCGTCAATACGGGTCACCGTCCCTTCGATCAATTCCGAAGTGGTTTTGGCGGCCGTGGCGGCTCTTTGCGCCAGGGAACGGACCTCTTCCGCCACCACCGCAAAGCCTTTCCCCGCTTCGCCGGCCCGGGCCGCCTCCACTGCCGCGTTTAGAGACAACAAATTGGTCTGGAAAGAGATTTCATCAATGGTCTTGATAATCTTGGCGATCTCGGAGCCCGCCTGGGAGACCGCGTCCATGGCCTTCTGGGTGGCTGCCATGGTATCATTGGCTTTGGTTACCACCTGGGTGGTCTCCCGCATCATCTGGTTGGCCTCCCTGGCATTATCGGCATTTTGCCTGGTCATGGCCGTCAACTCCTCCAGGGAGGCGGAGGTCTCCTCCAGACTGGCGGCCTGCTCCGAAGAACCCTGGGCCAGGTTCTGGGAGGTGGCGGCCACTTCTGAAGAAGCGGTCAGCACTTCATCCGAGGCCTGCTGCATCTGCAGGGTTACGCCTCCCAGGCGTCCCAGGCTGCGCATGGGGAAATAGAGGATGCAGGCCAGAAGAAGAAGGACCGGCACGATTACTATGAGCAAGGCATTACGCGTGGACGCGGCCTGTTCCGCCACATCATTCACGTAGATACCGGTACCCAGGATCCAGCCCCAGGGAGTAAAGGCCTTGACGAAGGACAGCTTCGGGACTATGCGGTTCTTATCGTCTTTCCACTGCCAATAATAGTCCACAAACCCTTCGCCCTTTTCCCTGCAGACCCTGGCAAACTCCACGAACAAGGCTTTACCCTGTTTGTCTTTGTAGGTGCTCAGGTCCTGGCCGTCCAATTTTGTGACCATGGGATGCATGATCATCTTGGGGCCAAAATCATTGATCCATAGATAGTCTTTGCCCTCCGGGCCATAACGCATGCCCTTGATGATCTTCAGAGCGCCTTCCTTGGCTTTCTCTGGAGTGAGAGTGCCGTTTTTTTCCAGGGCATAGAAGTTTTCCAGGACTCCAAATGCAGTCCGCACCACTTCCTGGACCTGGGTCTGCTTTTCCTTGAAGACCGCCTTTTTGGCGGACGGCAGTATCCATAGGAAGATCAGGCCCATGAATACCAGGAATACCGCGGTGAACTGCCCTAAAATTTTATAACGGATATGAATGCGCATTACCCTGCCCTCCGGTTAATTTTGAATGAGATGGGAGATGAAAGAGTTCACCATCTCAATTTTTTCTTGGGTTTTCTAATCTCAATCTCTCCCAGCAGAATGGCCTTTTCCGCCTAACACCCCCTGGAGAGGGCAGTTTCCGGTTAGTTGCACTTTGTCTGCCGTCATTTTCCTGGTCAGTCCTAATTTGTCTAAAAGCCCTGGCTCTTCTCAGGGGGAATATTTCCTTCCGGCGCTCCCACCAGTGATTGCTGGTGTTCCAAAAGATGTTTCCCTTTACCATTGAAGGCGATGGTTTGGCGCAACGAGGCCAGCCTCCCCCCGGGGAGGTGTTTACCGTTGCGTGCCGGCCTCATGCCGTTGACGCCTCCGGCCACCATGGACATGAGTTCGTCCACAATGCCCTTCATCTGATGGGATTGGGCGGTGAGTTCCTGGGAGGCGCTGGCGCTTTCTTCGGCGTTGGCCGCGTTCTGCTGCACTACCAGGTCCATGTCGCCCACGGCCCGGTTGATCTGTTCGATCTCCCGGGCCTGTTCCTTACTGGCCTCGGAAATCTCCCCCACCAGGCTGTTGACCTTCTTGGCGGATTCGCCCATATCGTAGAATTTGGTCAGGGTCTCTTGGATCTGGAGGTTACCCGTCTCAATATGCTTGGCAGTCTCACCGATGAGGTCATCGGTGCTCTTGGCCGCGTCCGCGGCCCGCATCGCCAGGTTCCGCACCTCGTCGGCCACCACCGCGAAACCCGCGCCCGCCTGTCCGGCCCGGGCCGCTTCCACCGCGGCATTTAAGGCCAGCAGATTGGTCTGGAAGGCGATCTCATCAATACTCTTGATGATTTTCTTGATGCTGTCCCCGGATTGGGCAATGGTCTCAATGGACGCTTTGGCGGCCCGGATGGATTTGTGCACGTCCCTGGTCTTTTCATTGGTCAGGATCACCAGGCGATTACACTCTTCGGCATTGTCCGTATTCTGTTTGACCGTGGAGGCAATCAGATTCATGGAGGCCGCGGTCTCTTCCAGAGAGGCCGCCTGTTGCGAGGCTCCCTGGGCCAGGGATTGGCTGGAAGAGGAGACCTGATTGGAGGCTTCGGCCACCTGTTCTGCGGCCCCTTCCAGTTGCAGGGTGACTCCTTGCAGAGTTCCGGTTATGCCTTTGGACATGAGAAAGGCGATGATCAGTCCCATGATCAAGGATGCCAGGCCAAGGACCATGATGTTGCGCCGGGTAGTGCTGCTGGCGGCTGCAAAAGCTTCTCCGGTTAAGGAGTGCTCCTTCACCACCTGCCGGGCTTGGTTGAGCAGAGACTGGATTTTTTCCAGGTTGGCTTTAATCTTGGCTTCATAAATGCTTTGCGGCTTATCTGACTTACTGACCTCCAGGGCAGCTTGATGCAGGAGGCGGTGGGGCTCCTCTATTCCTTGGAGCACCGGCGCCAGGTCCGGTATCCACCTTTCCGCGTCTTTGCGGCCTGAGCCATAGAGCCAAAGGCCGAAACCGCATTTATGGTCATCCGTTTCCAAGTCCAACTTGGAGGTTTTGCCGGCGGCCACACCGGCTAAAAGCTTGGTGGTCCACAAAAGATGGTCAACTTCCTTCTGGGCCAGCAACGTATCCAGCTTGTTGGCCTGCATCATTACCTCGGCATTATGGGCTAGCCGGCCGATACCCGCGAAACTCACCAAGCCGATGGTGGCCAGTAGCAACAAGGTCAGGCCCGAACCCATCGCAACTTTTTTGCCAATTGATAAGTTTCTCCAATTCATATCCACCTCTCTAATCG
>ENA-OSEO01003742-OSEO01003742.1-sediment-metagenome-genome-assembly--contig:-NODE-3742-length-17123-cov-12.202335_pt1 | contig 17123 bp, 14 predicted proteins | sample MGYA00237883_ERZ534232 | MGnify/ENA metagenome assembly ERZ534232
TTGCGGTAGATGCGCTGGCAGATCCCGATGAGGCAAGCCCCGCAACCCGCCGAAACGATCAGGCGGATTGTCGAACTCTGCGACACCAGGCCAAAAACCAGCCAGCAAGCAACGAAGAGAATGTCCTTCATGTAGTCGTACTGATCTCGCTCGAGGAAACGGCGCAGCAGGCGTTGGAATGCTACGCATACGATCCCGATCAGGCCGACCTGGTAAAGGACGTCCCATTGGACCACGATCGGCGACATGGATATCCCCCTTAATGGCGCAAGTAATGAGGCCCTGCGAGGGCCGAAATCCAGGGATATTCTATCACAATGGGGGCCTAAAATGCGATGAAAAGCCAAGCGGGGACGTCACCTATTGCTGGGTGACGTCCCCGCTTCCACTATCGGATTTCCTCGATTCCTCCCATGTACGGGACGAGCGGTTCGGGAATCGTGACTGATCCGTCTTTCCGCTGGTAGTTCTCCAGCACGGCGATCAGGCACCTTCCGATTGCGATTCCCGATCCGTTCAACGTGTGGACGAAGCGGGTTTTGCCTGTCTCCCTCGAACGGAAGCGGGTGTTCATGCGGCGGGCCTGGAAATCTTCGCAGTTGCTGCAAGAACTAATTTCCCTGTATTTATCCTGTGAGGGAAGCCAGACCTCTATGTCGTAGGTCTTGCTGGACGCGAATCCCATGTCCCCGGTACAGAGGCAGATGACCCGGTAAGGGAGGCCCAGGATCTGGAGAACCCTTTCCGCGTTGTTCGTGAGTTTCTCGAGTTCTTCATAGCTGGAATCGGGATGGACGATCTTGACCATCTCAACCTTGTCGAACTGGTGCTGACGGAGCATTCCGCGCACATCGCGGCCGTAACTGCCAGCTTCCCTTCGGAAACAGGGCGTGTAAGCGGTCAGGTTGATGGGAAGCTCTTCCTCCTTCAGGATTTCTCCCGCCCTGAGATTGGTCAGCGGGACTTCCGCCGTGGGAATGAGCCAGAGATCGTCACCTTCGCAGCGGTAGAGTTCCTCCGAAAACTTGGGCAATTGGCCGGTGCCGCGCATGGTCAAAGAGTTGACCATGAAGGGCGGTTCGATTTCTTCATATCCGTGTTCCCTCGTGTGGAGGTCGAGCATGAAGTTCAGGAGGGCCCTTTCGAGCCTTGCCCCGGCCCCCTTTAACACGGTGAAACGAGCCTGGGCAAGCTTTGTGCCCCGGTCGAAATCCATGATACCCAACCCTTCACCGATCTCCCAATGGGGGCGAGGTTCAAAGGAAAAAGCTGGTGGTGTGCCCCATCGGCGAATTTCCGGGTTGTCGTTTTCGTCGGCACCCACGGGGACGGAAGAATGAGGCATGTTGGGAAGTTGGAGAAGAAGTTCCTCAAAACGGTTTTCCACCGAGGCAAGTTCCCCGTCCAGTTCCTTGACACGGGCACCGGCGTTGCGAAGCGTCTCCATCAGGGAGGCCTTCTCCGGGTCGTCCTTTTTCAGGGCTGCGACTTTCCTGGATCCTTCGTTCCGCGCAGCCTTGAGAGCCTCAACCTCGTTGAGGAGCTCCCTTCTGCGTGCGTCGAGAGTCTGGGCTTCCTCGATAGGCCAGGACGCATGCCGGTATTCAAGCATTTGGCGGATAGCGTCGGGGTTTTCCCTGATCACTTTCGGGTCGAGCATGGATCAAGCCTCCCCTGCGCGCCTGACTTCCCTCAGGAGGTCCGCCATTTCCAAAGCTGCCAGAGCCGCATCTGTCCCCTTGTTCCCGGCCTTGCTCCCGGCCCGCAAAAGTGCCTGTTCCAGGTTGTCGGTCGTCAGGACTCCGAAGGCGACCGGAATCCTCTGGTCCAGGGAGATGACGGCCAGTCCCTTGGAAACTTCTCCCGCCACGTAGTCGAAATGGGGGGTATCCCCGCGGATGACGGCCCCAAGTGCGACAATGGCGTCGTAACGCCCGCCCAGGGCGATCTCCTTCACCGCAAGGGGCGTTTCCCATGCGCCCGGAACCCAGTACACGTCGATGTCCTGTGCCTTGACCCCATGCCTGACCAGGGCGTCCTTCGCACCTTCCAGGAGTTTCCCGGAAATGAGCTCGTTGAAGCGGGAGATGACAATCGCAAAGCGAAGGCCCGATCCGATCAGTTTTCCTTGAAACGTCTGCATAATTTCCCTCTCCCCTCTTGAGGCGGTCAGTCATTCCCCGATGGATTCAGCGGGGGGTTCTTCAATGTGCAGGAGGTGCCCCATCTTTTCCTGCTTGGCATGGAGATAGAAAGCATTGAACGGGTTTGCCTTCACTTCCAACGGGACCCTTTCGGTGATCTTCAGGCCGTATCCCTGTAGTCCCACTATTTTCCTTGGGTTGTTCGTGAGGATCCGTAGGCTTTTAAGCCCCAGGTCAGCCAGTATCTGGGCGCCCACCCCGTAATCCCTCAGGTCGGGGTCGTACCCCAGGGCCACGTTCGCCTCGACGGTGTCGAGTCCCTTTTCCTGGAGTTCGTAAGCTTTCAGTTTATGGAAAAGCCCGATTCCCCGGCCTTCCTGGCGCATGTAGAGGATGACTCCCCTGCCCTCCCTTTGCACCATTTCCATCGCTTCGTGGAGCTGCGGCCCGCAGTCGCAGCGGAGCGAACCAAGGACATCCCCGGTGAAACACTCCGAATGGACACGCACCAAAACGTTTTCCTGTCCCAGGACGTCCCCCATGACGAGTGCGATATGAAGCATGTCCTCGCTGTCGTCGAGCACGAAGTGGTAGGCATGGGCAACGAAATCGCCATATGCGGTCGGGAGGCTCACGCTTGCGACCCTTTCCACGAGTTTGTCGCGCATGTGCCGGTAGCGGATAAGGTCTTCGATCGATACGATGCGAAGGTCATGTTTATCCGCGAATTCGAGCAGTTGCGGCAACCGGGCCATGGACCCGTCGTCGTTCATGATCTCGCAGATCGCTCCCGCCGGGTTCAAGCCTGCCATTCTGGCCATGTCGACCGCAGCTTCCGTATGCCCCGCACGCTTGAGGACCCCGCCTTTTTTCGCGGCAAGGGGGAAAATATGACCAGGCCGCCTTAGGTCCTCGGGCTTCGATCCCGGGTTTGCCAGCACACGGGCTGTGCGGGCCCTTTCAGCGGCGCTGATTCCTGTCGTCGTTCCTTCCTTGGCGTCGACGCTTACGGTGAAGGCGGTCCCATGAAGATCTGAATTTTCCTTCACCATCAGGTCAAGCTTCAACCGGTGTGCCTGGTCGGCCGTGACCGGTACGCAAAGAAGTCCCCGGGCGTGGGTCACCATGAAATTGATGTCCTCCGGGCGCGCGAGTTCCGCGGCCATTACGAGGTCCCCTTCGTTTTCCCTATCCTCGTCGTCGACGACGATGACCATTTTCCCGCACCGGATGTCCTCAAGGGCATCCGAGATGGGGTGAAAGACACGTCCTTCCGGTTTGCAGATCACGGTGTAATCCTCCTCGCTAAAAGCCCACTAGACCCAGCCACCCTGGCGGAGGGTATCCCAAGTGATCCCACCGCCGGGAGTCGTCTCCCGGCGAATATTCTCTCGGGGCGAGAGAAGTCGCCGTACATACTTTGCGATGAGATCGGTCTCCAGGTTAACAGCCTCGTTTTCGGTGAGATTCCCTAGAGTCGTCTGGCGCAGGGTCTCCGGGATCAGGCCGACTGAGAAAACGGCGGTTGCGGGATCAGAGTCGATGACGGTCAGGCTGACTCCGTCCAGGGCCACGGAACCCTTCGGGACGATCATGAGGACAAGCTCCTTTTCGGTCATCAATGTCATGCGACGGGTTCTTCCACGCCCTTCGATTCCCGCCAGTGTGCAAAGCCCGTCAATGTGGCCGGTCACGAGGTGGCCGTCAAGTCGACCACCAAGGGCTAGTGCCCTTTCCAGGTTCACGGGGTCTCCCGTTTTGAGCTTCCCGAGCGTTGTCTTCGTTAGGGTTTCCTCCATCATCTCAGTGACAAAACGGTCCCTGTCGAGCCCGGTGACGGTAAGGCAAGCCCCCATGACGGCAACGGACTGTCCCCTTGAAAGAGAGGGAACAAGTCCCGGAGCCCGGATTTCGAGAGTCGTCACGTCAACGTTTCGAGACAGTCTCAGTACGGTGCCGATTTCCTCTACAAGGCCGGTGAACATTTCGGGTTGACCTCCAGCCAGAGATCTCCTTCGACCTGCTTTATTCTAGCAGGCGAGAGAGCGATCGCTTCGCCCATATGGTCAAGCGAAAGTTCTCCAGCCAGCTGAAGTCCGCGGCCAAGGAAGACCGGTGCGACGAAAAGGGAGTACTCGTCGACCATCTGTGCTTTAATGAAAGTGCTGATCACCGAACTCCCCCCCTCGACCAGCAGCATGGAAACGCCCTCGGAGGCAAGGGTTGAGAGAATCTCTTCCAATTTGGGGCGTCCGGTCGCTGCGTCGATCGCAACTCGCCTTATTTTGGCGCCCCGGCTTTCAAGAGCGTTTGCCCTTTCAGACGGTGCGTTTTCACTTGCGAGGAAAAGGCATTTCCCATCTCCGATGACTTTTGCGCCCAGGGGTGTACGAAGCTGGCTGTCGAGGATGACGCGCAAGGGGGATCTTCCTTCCACAAGGCGGACGGTCAGTTCGGGATCGTCGGAAAGGACGGTCCCGACACCGACAAGAACCGCGTCATGTTCCGATCGAAGCAGGTGCGCCTTGCTCCTTGAAAGCGGGCTGCTGATCCACTTGCTCTCTCCCCCGGCGAGGGCAATGTCGCCGTCCAGGCTCATCGCAGCCTTGACTGTGACCCAGGGTCGATTCAGTGTCATTGTCCGGATGAACCCCCGATTAAGCCATTTGCATTCATTTTCCAGCACGCCGGCTGTGGTTTCTATCCCGGCTTCTTCCAGGCAGGCCAGTCCTGCCCCGTTGACTCGCGGGTTTGGATCCCTCATGCCCGTAACGACTCGGGCGACGCCTGCTGCGGCTAGCTGTGGTGCGCAGGGGGGGGTCTTGCCGAAGTGCGAGCAAGGTTCCATGTTGACATAGGCGGTTGCCCCCGAGGCCAGGTCACCCGCCATACGAAGGGCTTCGACTTCGGCATGCGGGCCTCCGTAACGGCGGTGATATCCCCAGCCTACGACGGTACCTTCCTTTACAAGGACGCAGCCAACCCGCGGATTGGGGCTTACGGAACCGGTTCCCCTCTCGGCCAGGCTGATGGCCATCCGCATGTAATGTTCATGAGTGGTCCTATCGCTTTGGTTCATCCCGTTACTCCTTCCAGATGTTCGAGAATCCGTCGAGCGAGATCCGGACCGATTCCCGGAATCGAGGACACCAAGGTCCCGGGTTCGGCCGCGGCGATGTGCTGGATGCTGCCGAACCTGGACAGCAATGCGGCGGCCCGCTTTCTACCTACCCCGGGGATTTCCTCGAGGATTGAACGGCGGTTTCTGCTTTCTCGCTTTCGGGTGTGGGCTGAAACCGCAAACCGGTGAGCCTCGTCCCTCAGCCTCTGTAAAAGCTGCAGGGCGGGATCTTCCCTGCCAGGGACCAGCGGGAGATCGCCAAAAAGAGTGTATACCGCTTCTTCCCGTTTTGCCAGAGCGATAATCGGAATCTCCGCGAGGTCAAGTTCCTGGAGGGCCTTTTCCGCAAAAAGCAGCTGCTGTGCGCCTCCGTCGATCACGATGAGCTGTGGGAGGGGGTCTTCCCCCTGCAGGGAACGCCTGTAGCGGCGGCTGAGTGTTTCACGGATCGAACGGAAGTCGTCGATCCCATCGACGTCCCGGATGGCGAATTTGCGGTAGAGGGAGGGATTGGGTATTCCCTGTTCGAACACGACGACAACTCCGTAGGTTTCCTTTCCCGAGAAGTGGGAAATATCGAAACAATCGATCCTCCACGGGACCGAGGAAAGACCGAGAAGGGACTGGAGGCGGAGGAAAGCTTCCCACGTGTCCTTGTCCAGGTCTTCGGGCAGGACGCGGTTCCGTTTTTGGCGGGTGAAGCGCCAGATGGCGCGTATCGTGTCCCGCAGGCGGGCTGCCTCTTCGAAATGAAGAGCCGTAGCGGCCTGTTCCATCCTGTGGCGCAGCTGCTCCACGAGATCCGTTACCCTCCCGCTCAAAAGGAGAACAAGGTCGGCGACAATCTCGCCGTACCGTGTTGCGCTGCAGCCTCCCACGCAGGGGGCGAGACACCTTGCGAGCGCATGCCTGACACAGGGCCTGCCCGGAACCGGTGGGCAGGGTTCCGACGCGGTGCAGGTGCGAAGGGGGAAATGGCGCTCGACCAGCCGGGTCAGTTGGCGCAACTCGCCTACCCGTGTGAAAGGGCCAAAATAGGAGGCTCCGTCATCAGCCTTATGGCGGGTGATCAAAAGTCGAGGGAAGGTTTCTTTCGTCAGCTTTATCCAGGGGTAGCGTTCCCCCATCTTGAGCTCGACGTTGAAGAAAGGCTGGTATCGGCGTATCAGGCGAGATTCCACGATCAGCGCTTCGGCCTCTGATTCGGTGCGGATGAAGGATAGGTCTGCGAGGGAGTCAACGAGTTTTCGAAGCCGCGGGGAGGAGAAACCGCCATGCCTGAAGTAGGAAGAGACTCTCTTGCGCAGGTTCTTGGCCTTGCCCACGTAGATCACCGTGCCCCGGTCATCGTGCATGAGGTAAACACCGGGCCGCAGGGGCAGTTTCCTGATTTTTTCCTTCAGCGTCTCACTTGCCAATGACCGTCCTCCGACTTGTTCGTCCTTTATGATGCCTCTTACGCTATGGAAAACCCTTTCCGCATAGTATAGGATAGCCACAACAAGTCAACGAATCGGAGGTGTGTGCCCTTGAAGCTATACAACGACCTCTCCCGCAGGAAGGAGGAATTCGTTCCCCTGATCCCCGGGGAAGTGCGTTTCTATGTCTGCGGCCCGACGGTCTATGACTTTTTCCATATCGGCAACGCCCGTCCCTTCATTGTTTTTGACGTCATGCGGCGTTACCTGGAGTCGACCGGGCAAAAGGTCATTTATGTCCAGAACTTTACGGACATTGACGACAAGATGATCAATCGGGCCCGGGAACTCGGGATCACTGTCCCCGAGCTGGCGCAGCGTTTTATCGAGGCCTATTACGAGGATGCCGATGCGCTCGGAATCCGCAGGGCGACGGTGAACCCCAAAGCGACCGAACATATCCCGGAAATCATCGACCTCGTGGAAAAACTCGTCGAGAAGGGGCACGCCTATGTCGTGGAGGGCGATGTCTATTTTGAAGTTTCCACGTTCCCCGAGTACGGGAAACTCTCCAAGCAAACCCTGGAGGAACTTCAATCGGGGGCCAGGATCGATGTGGACGAGAGGAAGAGGCACCCTTTGGATTTTGCCCTGTGGAAAGCTCATAAACCCGGAGAACCCGCATGGGAAAGCCCCTGGGGGCCGGGACGGCCAGGGTGGCACATCGAATGCAGCGCCATGGCGATGAAATACCTGGGAGTGACGGCCGATATCCACGCGGGGGGAAGCGACCTCGTGTTTCCACACCACGAAAACGAGATCGCCCAGGCGGAGGCGGCAACCGGGAAACCCTTTATTCGAACCTGGGTTCACAACGGGTACCTATTGATGGACAACGAAAAGATGTCCAAATCACTGGGGAACTTCCTGACCGCCCGGGAGATGCGGAAGCACTTTTCCCCTCTCGCGATACGACTTTTCATGCTGAGTGCCCATTACCGTTCCCCCATAAACTTTTCCGACGATTCCCTGCGGCAGGCGACTTCCGCCGTCGAGAGGCTGAGAAACTGCTGGTCAGCCCTCCAGGAGGCGAAGGCCGACCCCAAGGCGCAGGCAAAAGGGCCGGGAGAATCGCTCCTGAAAGAGATTGAAAGGCTTAGGGGGCGGTTTATCGATGAAATGGAAGATGATCTCAACACCGCCGGAGCGCTGGGCGTTCTATTTGAAGCGGTAAAGACGATCAACAGCTCTCTCAGGGATGTTCCTCTCCCGGACGGGAAAGCCCTTTCGGAAGCCGAGGCATTCCTTGCTTTTGCGGATGATGTCCTCGGGGTCGTGGGGATAGGAAAGGAAAAGGATTCAGGGCCTTCGGACGAGGAAGTGGAAGGGAAAATCCAGGAGAGGGCCGCTGCTAAAAAAGCAAAGGATTTCAAGCGTGCGGATGCAATCAGGGCCGAACTCCTGGAACTGGGGGTGATCCTGGAAGACACGTCCCAGGGCACCCGTTGGAAGAGGCAGATTTGAATCTTTGCGAAAGTTCATGGAAGCCGCGGGGGAAGGATCGGATATCCGATCCTTCCCCTAATTTTTTCCCCCGCCACACTTCCTTGTTCATATGGTAGTATAAAAAAACATTAACCTGATAAATAAAGGGAGGGGTACGTGATGAAAATCCTCGTTCTGTTCTATTCAACCTACGGTCATGTCTACCGCATGGCGGAAGCCGTGGCATCCGGGGCCCGGGAAGTCGAAGGTGCAGAGGTCGTTCTGAAGCGTGTTCCGGAAACGTTGCCAGGGGAAGTGCTGGAAAAGATGGGTGCCGTGGAAGCCCAGAAGGCTTTTGAGTCCGTTCCAACGGCAACCGTAGCGGATCTTGCCGCTGCGGATGCCATTGTCTTCGGCACACCGACCCGTTTCGGCAACATGGCGGCCCAGATGCGCAGCTTTCTTGACTCCACGGGGGGGCTGTGGGCAGAGGGGGCCCTCGTGGGGAAGGTTGGGGGCGTCTTTACAAGCACGGGCACCCAGCACGGGGGCCAGGAGTCTACGTTGCTCGGGTTCCAGGTGACCCTCCTCCACCACGGTATGCTCATCGCGGGCCTTCCCTATGCTTTCCAGGGCCAGGTGAACAACGACGGGATCGTGGGTGGCAGCCCTTATGGAGCGACGACGATTGCGGGGACAAGGGGCGAGCGGATGCCGGGAGATATCGACCTGGCCGGAGCCCGCTTCCAGGGCAAATATATTGCGCTTTTGGCCTCGAGGCTGGCCCAGGACCGGGGTAAAATCCTGAGCCAGTTGATGGAATAAGGGGTTTCGGTCGGGGTCGCGGGTAAAACCCGCGGCCCCGGCTTTTTTTTCCCCGCTTGCAGTATAATGATCCTTTGTCCGGTTCCGGCCGGTGAACCCTTATTCCCTTTTGGAAGGATCTGTCCCATGCGAAAAATCGAAAGAATTCGAAACGTTGCCATCATTGCCCACATCGACCACGGAAAGACCACCTTGCTGGATTCGGTATTCCGTGCGGCACGCGTGTTCCGCGAAAACGCGAAGGTCGAGGAAAGAGTCATGGACAACAATGAACTGGAACGGGAAAGAGGCATCACCATTCGTGCCAAGCACTGCTCGGTTGAATGGAAGGACACGCTCATCAACATCATCGATACGCCCGGCCATGCTGATTTTTCGGGAGAAGTCGAACGGGTCCTTTCAATGGTGGATTCGGTGCTTTTGCTCGTCGATGCCAACGAAGGCCCCATGCCCCAGACGCGTTACGTCCTCATGCGTGCGCTGAAGGCGGGCTTGAAGCCGATCGTCGTGGTCAACAAGGTGGATCGCCCGAACGCTTCCGTGCAGAACGCACTCAACGCGACCTTCGACCTCTTTTTCGAACTGGGTGCCACCGATGAGCAGGCCGACTTCCCGGTTCTTTACGGGTCGGGGCTTCACGGCTGGTTTGTCCGTGACCTGGAACGGGACGAACACGTGGGGATGGATGCCCTTTTTGAAACAATTGTCGAAAATGTCGATCCCCCTTCGGGAGATCCTCAAAAACCCTTCCTCCTGCAGTCCACCACCCTGGCCTGGAACGACTACATCGGACGGATCGGCTGCGGCAAGGTTCTGCAGGGCCGGGTCAAGATTGGAGACCCCATCCTGCGGACTGGCACGGCCTGGAAAGGGCATGACAGGAAGGAATGGGAGGTCTCCGGGAGAGAGAGCGCGAAAGTGACCCACCTTTGGGTGACCCACGGACTACAGCTTGTCGAGGCGGAGGAAGTCGGGGCTGGTGACGTGGTCTGGATTTCGGGACCTGAAGAAATCCAGATCGGCGACACCCTTTCGTCGGCCGAAACGCCGGATATCGTGCTGGCCCCTCTGACAATCGAGGAACCGACCGTATCCATGTTCTTCCTCGTCAACACGGGCCCCTTTTCGGGGAAGGAAGGACGTGCCGTGACGCTCAGGCAGATCCGCGACCGACTGATGCGGGAAGCCCGGGTCAACGTCGCTCTTCGGGTGGAAGACCTCGGTCGCCCGGACGGTATCAAGGTTTCGGGACGCGGAGAACTGCACCTGGCCATCCTGATCGAGGAAATGCGCAGGGAAGGCATGGAGTTCTGCGTCTCCAGGCCTGAGGTCATCACCGACAGGGATTTCGAGGGGAACCTTCTTGAACCGATCGAACAGTTGATCATCGACGTTCCGGAGGAACACCAGGGGGTTGTTATAGAAAAGGTGTCGAAGCGCAAGGGCGAGTTCACGAGCGTGCAGAATCTCGGTACCGGCCTTCTTCGCCTGGAATTCAACATTCCGACGAGGGGCCTGATTGGTTACCGGAACGAGTTTCTCACGGATACCCGCGGCCTGGGAATCATGTCATCCCGCTTCATCGGTTACGACCTCTGGCGCGGCGAGGTGACGGGCCGAAGCAGGGGGTCCCTGGTGAGCATGGACACCGGCGAGGCGACGAGCTACCAGCTGGAAAACCTCCAGGAACGGGGAACCCTGTTCGTTTCCCCGATGGACCGGGTCTACGAAGGAATGGTCGTGGGCGAACACTCCCGTACGAATGACCTTCCCTGCAACCCGACAAAGAAGAAGCACGTCACCAACCACCGGTCAGCCACCAAGGACAATACGGTTATCCTCGATGTCCCCCGCCGCCTTACCCTGGATACGGCGCTGGAGTGGATTGCCGAGGACGAACTTGTGGAAGTCACCCCGCTATCGGTCAGGGTCAGGAAGATCATCCTGAACCATGATGCCCGCAAAAAGGCTGCCCGGCGGGGATCAGCGGACGAGGACGACGCCTAGGCGCCGGGAAGGAAACAACAGGATGAAAGGTTTTGCATTCAATGCCCCAACGACGGTGATTTTCGGGAGCGGGTCGATCTCTTCGATACCCGAACGTGTGTCGAAACTGGGTTGCAGTAAACCGCTTATCCTTACAGGGCCGAGGATCGGAAGTTCGCCGCTTCTTGATGAACTGAAGCGCCCCATGGAACGATCGGGGCTCGAGTTCAGTGTCTATGACAGGGTCAGCCCGGAACCTCCGGCTGAAGCGGTTGAAGAGGCCGCCAGTTTCATTCGGCAGGGCGGATTCGATCTCCTGGTCGGTTTTGGGGGCGGCAGCACGATGGATTTTACGAAAATCTCGTCGATCCTGGCCCTTCACGATTTACGGGTAGAAGACATGGCAGGGAACGACAGGGTTCCCGCAAGGGGACTTCCTACGATCATGGTTCCTACGACGTCCGGTAGCGGTTCCGAGGTCTCTCCGGTTGCGGTCATGTCCTTTCCGGACCAAGGAATGAAGAGGGGGATCGCAAGCCGTTGCCTCATACCGGACGCGGCGATCGTGGATCCCGCGCTGACCCTGGGGTTGCCCGCGGAGATTACGGCCAACACGGGAGTAGACGCCCTTATCCACGGCGTTGAGTCCTTCCTGTCGCTGAAGGCGAATCCACTCAGCCAGAATCTTTCGCTCATGGCTTGCGAGAACATCGCCCAGAATCTTGTCCGGGCCGTTCGCTTCGGTGGCGATCTGGAGGCAAGGGAAGGGATGTCCCTGGGCAGCCTGACTGCCGGGCTGGCCTTCTCCATGGCCGGGACGGCAGCGGTTCACGCACTGGCCTACCCTCTCGGGGGGCAATTTCACGTCCCGCACGGAGCGGCGAATGCGGTTATGCTGAAGCCGGTCCTTGAATTCAACCTTACGGCGTGCCCGGAACGGTTCGCACGCCTGGCCATGGCTTTTGGTGTCGACGAGCCGGGGAATTCGGGGGCGTCTGCAGAAGCCTTCATCCGGGTCGTGAACGACCTGAGCGAAAAGGCCGGGGTGAAAACACGCCTCAGGGATCTCGGGATTCCGGCAGAAGCCCTGGGAACCATGGCGGAAGCTGCGATGAAGGAAGTCCGCCTCCTCGAGAACAATCCGCGAGTCGTGACCCGGGAGGATGCGGAACAGATCTACATTAAGGCCTGGTAGCCTGGATTAGCCCCAGTTTCCCTTCCTTCCGCCAGGAGCGGTTCGATCTTCTCGAGCATATGCAAAGTATGCGATCCTTTCCAAAATACCCGTCCGCAGGAGGGGCATTCGTGAAAGGAATCATAGAACAGGCGGGTCATGGGCTGAAGGCGGTCCATGACCTTTTCCTTGTCGACCGGGACCAGGACGGCATTGCACCTCACGCACCTCGAAAATGGTTTTGACAGGCAAGCCAGGCCATACTGGCGGACGATTTCGGCCAATTGCTTCCAGGGTTCCTCACTGCGGATGAGACAGCCAAAAAGAACGAGCCGCCGTTTCAGGAGATTCCTGTCCCTGGAGAGGACGACGCGGTTTTCATCGTGAGCCCGGCGGGCGATTTCCCTGTCATCGAGCCCCGGATCAATGAGCGTGTCGAACCCGAGAGCCCGAAGGAGCTTTCCTGCGCCGGCCACGTTGATGTCTGCAATGAAGGCGACATCAATGGGGAAATACGGTTTCCCGTCATTCTTCCAGGGAGAAGGTCTCGGAGGGATGTGCGGGAAAGCCTCGAGCCTGTCGTCGAAACCGACCGGGTGGAGAAAATCCGATTCATGGCTGTTCACGGTTAGCCGCCCGATTTCCGTATGGGGAATTCCCAGTGTTTCGATAAGGTCCTTCGCAGCACGAGGGAAAGAACGGCGGGAAGGTGTGCCTTTCCTCGCGTCCCGGATATCGGCCAGGGTTCCGTGAAACTTGATTTCGGGCATTCCTTCCACTCCTTTCTCGCTTGTTTCGGCCGGGCTTGGGTGGGAAAATGTCCCCATGCCGGAAAAAACAAATGAAAACACAAGCCTGCAAGGCGAAATAGAGAGGATCACCTACCGTGACGACCAGACAGGGTATAGCGTCGTTCGCCTGAAAGTCCCGGGAATTGCCCGCCCGATCACGGCTGTGGGTATCCTTCCCGTTGCATCTGCGGGGGAATCCCTTTCACTTTCAGGCAAATGGGTGATCCATCCCCGCTTCGGCAAGCAGTTCCAGGTTTCTTCGTGTCGTCCTTCGGTTCCCGTGACCGCCGCCGGGATAGAGAGATACCTCGGGAGCGGGGTGATCAAGGGCGTTGGACCCGTGACGGCAAGGAAAATCGTTCAGGCTTTCGGCGAAAAGGCGCTCGAAGTCCTGGACCGTGAACCGGATCGCCTCGGCGAGGTAAACGGAATCGGCAAGTCGCGCCTTGGCGTGATCAAAGCCGGGTGGTCGGCCAGGACCGTTGCAAGGGAAGCCCTGCTCTTCCTCTACTCCGTGGGTGTCGGGGCAGGGCTTGCCGAAAAAATACTACGACGCTATGGTGAACGGACGGTTGAGTGCATACGTGACAACCCTTATTGCCTCGCCGAAGAGGTTTGGGGCATCGGTTTCCTCACCGCGGACCGCATCGCAGCCGAGTTGGGCATTGCACGCGACTCCTCCATTCGTGTGGATGCGGGCATCCTTCACATCCTTCGCACCCTTTCCGAGGCGGGTCATCTTTATTCCCCGCTCCCCGAACTGCTTTCCAAGGCCTCCGGACTTCTCGGGGCCGACTCTGGAATCTTGAGCGAAGCGGTCTCCAGGAACGTCACGCGAGGAAGCCTGGTCCTCGAGGAGCATGACGGCGAAGAGGCCGCCTACCTCATTTCCTCCTATAAGGCGGAAATGCACGTCGCGCGCCGCCTAAAAGCCCTTCTTTCCTCTCCCCGGTCCGGCCAGTGCGTCGCGGAGAATTTCGAAAAGTTTGTCGACCGCTACCCTATCCGCTTATCCGAAAAGCAGGTCGAGGCGCTGAGAATTTCACTCGAGGGACGGGTCCTTATCGTCACAGGCGGTCCGGGAACAGGCAAGACCACGCTCGTAAAGGCTCTCCTGAGACTCCACGAAGGGCAAAACAAGAGAATACTGCTTGCCGCTCCAACGGGGCGCGCCGCGAAGCGTTTGCACGAAACGACGGGACAGGCCGCAAAAACCGTTCACCGCCTGCTCGAATACAGGGTACAGGACGGCACCTTTGCGCGCAGTGCGGAAAACCCTCTCGATTGCAGCCTTCTGGTCGTGGACGAGGTGTCGATGCTTGACACCCAGATGGCTGCCCACCTTTTGGACGCGGTTCCGGCAGAGGCTTCCCTTATCCTGGTCGGCGATGCGGACCAACTCCCTTCCGTGGGGCCGGGCAATGTCCTAAAGGAATGTATCGCATCGGGTGTGGTTCCCGTCGTGGAGTTGAACGAAATATTCAGGCAAAGTCGTGAAAGCTTGATTGTCGTCAACGCCCATCGGGTCAAGAACGGTCTCATGCCCCTCTTCCCGGGAGAAGGCGAGCCCCGCAAGGGGTTTTATTTCCTGCAGGAAGAGGATCCCGGAAAAGTTGCCCTGAAGGTGTGCGAATTGGTGACCGCAACTCTGCCGAGCCGTTTCGGCCTCGACCCGCTGGAAGAAATACAGGTGCTATGCCCGATGCACAAGGGTGCGGCCGGGGCAATCGCCCTTAACGAGAGCCTCCAGGAATCCCTCAACGGAAAAGCTCCTGGGCTTCAGCGCGGAGGAAGAACCTATAAAGTTGGAGACAGGGTCATGCAGGTCAGAAACGATTACGAAAAAGATGTCTTCAACGGCGATATCGGCCGAATCATGGGGATAGACGAGGAAGAGCAGGTCGTGACAATAGCGTTTGACGGAAGGCTGATTCCCTATCTTTTCCCTGACCTGGACCAAATTGTTCCTGCCTATGCGATCACGGTGCACAAATCCCAGGGATCCGAATATCCCGCAGTGGTCATCGCATTGACGACGCAGCATTACCTCATGCTCCAGAGAAATCTACTCTATACGGCTCTTACCAGGGCCCGGAGGTTTGCCGTCATAGTCGGGACGAAAAAAGCCCTCGCGATTTCCGTCAGGAACGATCGGGTGCAGCGTCGCTGCAGCCGACTGTCCCTGCGTTTAAGGCAGTCGCCGGACCTTAGCTAAAGGGAAACGAAAAGTTCGGCGGGCGAGATGGAAAGGGACAACCGCCACGCACCCCGCCCTTCCCTTTCGAGCCGGAGGATCCCTCCAGCTGCGATAGGAAAGGATTCCGCGTCGGGCCGGCCGCAGAGAAGCAGGCTGGCCAGCTTGGGAAGAAACGGGGAATGTCCTGCAATGAGCAGGTCCCTGGAAATCTGGGCCAACTCCTCTGCGAGGGGTTCCGGGTCATCCTTCGGGGCGAGTCCTTTTCTTTGCTCGATCTTTACGGCCGACCCCATTTCTTCGAGGAGCCTCTCGGCGGTTTGCCTTGCCCTGAGTTTTTCACTGCAGAAAAAGGATCGGGGCTGGGCGTTGATGCTCTTGAGGAAATGTCCCGTCAGGGAGACTTCCTGTATCCCGCGCGTCGAAAGGGGCCTTTCAGGGTTCGCTGTTTCATCAACGGCTTCTCCGTGGCGAACGAGGTATAGGATCATCTGAATCAATCCCTCCTTCAACCTGGATTCACTGGTGAATTCACTTTCCCGGCAAAGGATCCCGGATAACCGCCCTGCAGGGAGTTCCTTCCAATCCCCGGGCTTTCAACGGAAACGCCTGGAGAAACGCGTGGCGGCTGGCAACCGCGCCGAGGTTGACGAGACCTTCCAGGAGAATCAACCCCTGCTTGCAAAAGTGAAGGTTGACTTCGTAATTCTCGGTGTTTCTCGACTCAAGGCCGATGGAATCGATCCCAATGAGACGGAAAGAAGTCTGCCCGGTCAGGTAGCAAGCTGCGTCGATGGAAAGTCCGGGGCGCCTTGAAGAGTCCATGACTCCGGTTTCTATGACCTCGTCCATGTGTCCGGTGCGGAGGACCAGGATAGGCATGTTCCTTTCTTCTGGCCGAATCAGCCTTTGAAGATCCTCCGCGGTCGTGTCGGTGCCCCGTTTTTCGAGATCGATGACGAGGCACGGGCCTTCAAAAAGGTCGAGGGGGAAAAGATCGATCGTTTTTCCATCTTCAACAAAATAGTGTGGGGCCTGGATGTGGGTCCCCGACTGGGTGCAGAAGGAAAGATCGTAGACGAACTCCCTATTGTTGCCGGGAACACGGTTGTGCGGCCCACTTTTCAAAAAGGCCGGATTGCCTGGAAAGACAAAATCCTCCAGCCATTGCGACACGTCCACAAGGCGATAGCCGCACCCGGGGCTCACGACCATCTCAGCTTATTGTGTTCCTCGACGAAGGCTTCGACCTTCTGGTATTCCTCATGTTCCCGCTCGATCTCCCGCCGCCGGTCGTCCAGTATCCGCTCGAGTGTTTCCATAAGGCGCTCGTTGAATTCTTTCGCATCATGGTTGACAAGGTCCGCGTAGGAAACGAGGGACTCGACTTCCCGTCTTACGCGATCCGAGGCATTTTCGATGGGAATGGCGAGGACCACATTTCCGTCTGCCAGTTCTCCCGTCGGAGCAGGTCCGTTCGTGCGGGTGGGGATGTAATCGAAAAGAGATTCGGGGCCGATAAAGGGAATTGAAAGGACCACGTGGCTTTTGTAGATGGGAACCGGCCGCCCATTCTTCTCGACACGTCCGATTTCCAGCTTTTTCAGTTCGGAGAGTTTCATTCTCTTCAAGTCCAGGTCGATGTGCCCGATGCTGTATCGTCGGTAGAATGTTTCAATGCTTTTCTGCCTGCCGATTTCGACAACGTCTGGAAGATCCAGTCTTTTCACGTCTTCCTCGATCTCGCTGAAAATCATGGAAAAGCGTTCTTCAATGTTCTTTTCTGAAAAAAACGTTTTCATGCGGTTTCCCCTCTCCCGGAAGGTTTCTGTACCAAGATTAGCACAAGGGGGGGCTATGGTGGGGAAAAAAAGCGCAGCCCCGCATAAGGGGGCTGCGCCGAACCAATCGTGGCGGAGGCGTGTGGGAATCGAACCCACCGAGGCGGCCGCAGAGCCACCCCCGCCGGGTTTGAAGCCCGGGGT
>ENA-OSEO01003743-OSEO01003743.1-sediment-metagenome-genome-assembly--contig:-NODE-3743-length-17109-cov-5.337600_pt1 | contig 17109 bp, 12 predicted proteins | sample MGYA00237883_ERZ534232 | MGnify/ENA metagenome assembly ERZ534232
CGGCGTGTTCACGCCGGAAGATGCGCTTAAAGAGGGGGCTCCACTGATTCACGAGGTGGATCCGAGGGGCAAGCCCAGAAAGGACAATGTGGTCCAGCTCCCATGGAACTGGGCAGAGGGCGACGTGGAAAAGGCCAAGGAAGCCTCTGCCTTCATCGTGGAGGACAACTATGAAACCCAGCTCATCCAGCAGACATGTATGGGGACTGCGGGATGCATTGCGGAATTTGATCTACAGAGCAATCTGATCATCCATTCGAAGACCCAGATTCCCTACCTGGCCCAGAACGATTTCAATCAGGCGCTGGTGGCCATGGGTCTGAAAGGAAAGAATACAAGGGTCATCGTTCCGTACTTAGGGGGTTCCTTCGGAACTGGGCTTGACACCCACTGTTATGAATACATAACGATCCTGCTGGCGTATCGTACCGGCAGACCCGTCAAAATCCTTCTAAATCGGGTGGAGGAGTTCTCATTCCTGTCGCCGCGCCAACCCAGCAAGACGCACATTATACAGGGTTGTGATAAAGAGGGGAAACTGGCCTTCAGGGAGGTGAATATGCTGCTTGACAACGGGGCATATATCTCCTGGGGCGCCACCACGCCCACGGTCATGCTGATGCCTATATCAACACTGTATCAGGTTCCCAACTTCAAATACAATGCCAAGATCGTGTATACCAACAATACGTACTGCCAGGCCATGCGCGGATACGGAAATCCACAGGCTACCTGGGCCATCGAAAACAACATGGACCAGCTGGCTGAAAAGGCCGGTATCGATCCCTTGGACTTTCGGATGATCAACAAGAACGAGGCCAACAAAGAGAGCTTTGGTTTCAAGGTTACCACCTGTGGCCTGGAAGAATGCATTCAGTCCGTGGCTGACCGGCTGGAGTGGAAAAAGAAACGCGGACAGCAGAAGTCCAAAGCCAGAGGAGTTGGCATGGCCTCTCTGTTTCATACCGGCGGGGGATGCCGCATCTACCGCTCGGACGGGACCGGCATCATCATGAAGCTGGACGATTTCGGGAACGTCTCAGTGTCCACCGGCGGCATCGAAATGGGTCAGGGCTTTAATTCGGCGCTCTCCATTGCCACGGCCGAGGCCCTGGGGGTGACCCCGGACAAGGTCTCCGTCGTTTTCGGCGATACGGCAACCTGTCCTTGGGATGTGGGTACCCATGCCAGCAGGGGCGCCTATACCTCATGCAATGCAGCCATTTTGGCAGCGGACAAGGCAAGAGAAAAGATATTTGATCTCGCAGCGGAACATTTCATGCCGAGAGTGAAATCCGTCTTGAAAAAGCGACAGAAAAAGGACCCGGACTTCGAGATGCCCGATATCGATTTTGAGAGCCCAAGGGATCCCTCTGAATTTGAACTCAAAGGGAACACGGTTTTTCTCAAAGAAGAGCCTGAAAACCAGCTTCTCAAGGTTTCCCTGGAAGAGCTCCTGAGGGCCGCCCATTTCAGAAACCAGGGTACCATGATTGTAACCGAGGCCTTCTATGATCCCAATAACGCCATGCTGGATCCGAAAACCGGCAAGGGAAATCTATCGGCAACCTATACCTGGGGGGCGCAGGGAGCGGAAGTGGAGGTGGATCTCGAGACCGGAGAAGTCAAAATTCTCAATTTCGTTTCAGCCAATGACGTGGGGAGGGCAATTAATAAACAGACCATTATGGGACAGTTCTATGGCGCGTCCGTCATCGGTTTCGGTTATGCGCTTTCCGAGGAGGTTAAGACAAACAAGGGCAAAATTATGAATCCAAACTTTCTGGACTACAAGATCTTTTCCGCCCGGGATCTTGATTTCCCGGTCGATATCAAATTGATTGAAACCAACGACCCGGAGGGGCCTTTCGGTGCCAAGGGTGTGGGCGAGCCGGGCCTTGTTCCCACGGCGCCGGCCATCGGCAATGCCGTTTACGATGCCATTGGTGTGAGAATTAAGAGCCTTCCGATTACCCCGGAAAAAATTCTGGCCGCCCTGAAGGAAAAGGACAAGAAGTAAGTTCCACAGCAAGCGACAAAACTGTCAGAAAAAGACGATGCGGAAGCCCGCCGCCCGAAACAGCTTAGGGTGGCGGAGAACTTCCGCATCTTCAGTTGGACCCCGGCGAATTATTAGGGGCGCTAAATGATCTTTTCCTCTTTCATTCGATTGATTTCTTCTTCGGAGTAGCCAAGTATTTGTCCGTATATTTCCTTGTTGTGTTCACCAAAGCGTGGAGGGAAAGGAAGCTTTCGACCGACCTCTTCTAAAAAGGGGGTCATGTTCGGTGAAGGCGGCATGACAATTTTGACCCCCGATTTCGGATCCTCCGAAGAAAGAATGACCTTTTTTGCCAGTGGATCTTCCATGGCCTGGGGTACCGTGTTAATCCTGCTGATGGGTACGGTGATGGCATTGAACAGGTCGATTAACTCCTCTGATGTATGGTTTTGAGTGATCGCCACAATAGCCTGATTAAGGTTTTTCACGTCCTCTATGCGTCCCTTGTTAGTTTCGTATTCCGGCTTGTCCAGGGACTTGAATATTTCCTGTGAAACCATTGAGTTCCACTGCCGGTCATTCCCGACGGCCAAATACACATATCCGTTACTGGTTTTATAAACGGAAAGTGGTGCAAAAAATTCATGGGTATTTCCCCTTCGGGAAATGGTTCTCCCCAAACTCGTTAGCGTGAAGGGAACAGTCATCCACGATAAAGAAGATTCAAACATGGACAGGTTAATGCATGAACCCTCTCCGGTGATAGCACGCTTGTAGAGGGCTTTCATGATGAGCCCATAGCCATGTTCGCTGGTTCCCATATCCGGCAGAGGAATTCCCAAAACCATGGGATCCCCTTCCTTTTCGCCGGTTACCTCCATCAGACCCGATCTCGCCTGAAGTATGGGATCGTATGCCGGTTCGTTGCTATCAGGCCCGAAACCCGTTGCGCCAAACCAGATGATGTCGGATTTGACGGCCTTAAGGGTATCGTAGTCGATTCCCAACTTCCTGTAATTTCTGGGGAGCTGATTGGTCGCAAAAATATCGACATTCAGCTTCTTAATGAGGGTCTTGAGTAGCTCCTGGCCTTCCGGAACAGCCAGATTCATCGTCAGAGCTTTCTTGCAAGCGTTGATACAGAGATAATAACCGTTCATCCTTTCTTCCCCAACCACATTCGGGCCAACCAGACGGTTTGGATCACCGTAAACGGGATGTTCCAGCCTGATGACCTTGATGCCATCGTGGGCCAATCGATAGGTTAGATAAGGTAGGACAGTTGCCTGCTCAAGGGATAATACAGTCAAATCCTTGAAAACTTCCATGAGATACCTCCGAGTGAAATAATGAATAAAATGGTTTTTCTCCTCCTTTTAAAATATTCATTCCAAAACCTGTTCCATTTCGCTGCCAAAATATAACGCTATATTTAATTCAATCACAACCCGCTGTCAAGAACAAAATTAGCCGCTAAAATATCTAGTATTCTATTTAACAACTTTAAATATTAAGCTAATTTCATTTCCTTCGCAATAGAGACAACGCATCGGCGACCAGCCCCTCTTTTTTTTCTTGACATATTTTTCATAAAATGTAATTCAATATTTAATTTAATACTATCAAGTGTCACTTTCCGGCAACGCATACTTCTTAAATACAGACGCACTAGAGAATTCGTTGCTAACGGCAGGAAATGAAACATGATAAAGAGAATAAGCCACATCGGTCTGGCCGTTCATAAGATTGAAGACGCCAGGACGTTTTTTCAGGAAACCCTCGGGCTGCCCACATTGCAAAGGGAAACTTTCGGTGAACTTCTCTTTTCGTTTGTCCCGATGGACGGGACCAACATCGAACTTCTTCAGTCCACCACGCCCAGCGGGCAGATCGCTAAATTTCTAGATAAGAAAGGAGAAGGCATCCACCACATCGCCTTTGAGGTAGACGACATCAAGTCTGAAATTGCCCGACTGAAGAAAAATGGCGTCAAGCTCATCAACGAAGACCCCTATCTCAATGCCCACAAGGATTGGGTGGCGTTTCTTCATCCAAAAAGCACATTTGGGGTTCTAATAGAGCTGATCCAATCAGGGCCTTAACATTGCCGAGGATTTCTTGAGTTTCACATACCACTGGAATTCAAGAATCTTGGAACACAACTTTTGGGCATCTGCTGTTTTGCCGCAAAACGCTAGATGCGGCGAGTTGGAGGAAATTTGCAAGGATCGCGTTTAAAGTACGCCCCACTCTTTTTCCTAATCATAACCGTATTAGGCTTTCCCCTCCTTTTTCCTGATTCCTATTGGATCACACTAATGATTTATGCAGGAATCTACGGTCTAATTGTCGTGGGGTATGATCTGTTAATAGGCTATTGTGGACAGATATCACTGGGACACAATGGCCTTTTCGCAATCGGCGCTTACGCTACAGCCATTGCAACCACCTGGCTCAGGTGGCCTTCCTTCCTCGCTATCATTGTAGGAATTGTTCTCACATGCCTGATCGCCTTTATCGTTGGAATACCAACCCTCCGGCTGAGAGGATACTATTTGGCCATAGCCACAATGGGTTTTGGATTTATTGTAGAGGCCATTATTCGCACCCAGTATTTTGGCGGATCTTCGGGTATATGTGACATCCCTCCTTTGAATATCCTTGGTTACACATTCGATACAGATAGGAGTTACTATTATTTAGTTTGGACTGTCGTCTTCCTGCTGGCCCTGATCTGCCTCCGTATCGGTGAGACTGCTCTTGGCCGCAGCATGAAAGCTGTTCACACTGACGAAGACGCTGCTTCGTGCATGGGAATAAACGTGCCAAGAACCAAAATCCAGGCGTTTGTCTTTAGTGCCGCCATAGCTGCACTGGCGGGAGGTCTTTATGCCCATTATGCAGCCGTTATTTCACCCAATAGCTTCAACATCATGCTTTCTGTTAAACTCCTTCTTATGCTTTTCCTAGGCGGCTCTGGCAGCATTTATGGTGGAATCATCGGAGCATTGATACTCTTTGCGTTGCCGGAATTTCTCGGCAACTTGGAAAGACTTGAATTGGCAATAGAGGGGCTTGCATTTATGCTTATTTTGATATTTCTGCCCAGCGGTATCGTAGGCGGGCTGAATAAACTGATGCGGTTGCAGAAATAGCTGAAAAATGAAAGCCCCTCACAGAATTTATAATTCAATTTCAAATTAAAATCCTTAACCTGGGCGCAAAAAATGACGGACCTCATCCTACGCGGACGATCGATCTCAAAATATTTCGGCGGCCTTAAGGCGTTGTCAACGGTCAATTTCGATGTGGACAAGGGAATTATCTTTTCCATAATTGGGCCCAATGGAGCAGGAAAGACGACGCTTTTTAACCTGATATCAGGATTTGATAGAGAATATGAGGGAGAGGTTATTTTTGAAAACGACGAAATCAGCCAAAAGGCGTCTCACATAATAAACGTTAAAGGTTTGGCACGTACATTCCAAAATGTCCGCTTGTTCAAGAATCTCACCGTTCTCGAAAACGTTGCCGTTGGGTGCCATGGATGGATCTCCCCAAAATACACAAGGTCAGTTTTCTGTCTAAACGCCAGTAAGAGAGAGGAACGTACCATACGAGATTTTGCGAGAGAAATGCTAGCCTATGTCGGTCTGGAAGCAAAAGCGAATGATGAGGTAGAATCGCTAGCCCTAGGGGAGCAGAAACTGCTTGAAATTGCACGTGCGCTTGCCGCTAAGCCGAAACTTCTTCTATTGGATGAGCCGGGGGCCGGACTGAACGATCGTGAGATGGATGATCTGAAACAAATCATTTTTAAGGCCAAGGGAGACGGAATCACACAGATTATTGTCGAACACAACATGAAATTGATAATGACAATTTCTGAAAAAATAATGGTCCTGAATTTCGGGACAAAGATTGCTGAAGGCGACCCTCAAAGTATTGTCAATGACCAAAAGGTGATTGAGGTCTATCTCGGGGAGGAAAGAAAATTTGCTTGAACTGAAGACCATTTCAGCGGGATATGGGAAATTTCGAGTTCTTAAAGCCGTCTCGTTAAATGTAGCGGCTGCCGAGATCGTCTGTGTCGTAGGGGCAAACGGTGCTGGCAAGACAACCCTTATGCGCGCTATATCTAGCATTATCCCGGTTTCGATGGGATCTAAGATATTTCGGGGAAAAGAAATAACTAGACTGCCGCCGGCCAGCATTACCCGAGCGGGAATCATACAAGTCCCTGAAGGTCGGCTGATCATTAAAGAGCTCTCGGTTGAAGACAACCTGCTCTTAGGTTCATTTTCCCGCTATTTCAAATCCAGAAAATCTTTACTGAAAAAAGATATGGATTCTATTTACACCCTTTTCCCTCAGCTGAAAAGCCGGCAGAATCAAAAGGCTGGAACTCTTTCCGGTGGAGAGCAGCAGATGCTAGCCATTGGAAGAGGATTGATGGCAAAGCCAAGTCTGCTTATGCTCGATGAGCCTTCTTTGGGCCTGGCACCTATTGTAGTAGGTAAGATGTTTGAAGTTATAAAAAAGCTTCATGGCGACGGCCTGCCAATTTTACTTGTGGAGCAGAATGTTAGATCTGCCATGGAGATCTCCAACAGAGGTTATATTCTGGAAACGGGCTCCGTAGTCATGGAAGGTCAGGCCACGAAACTTTTAAGCGATGAAAAAGTGATCAAGGCCTATATGGGCGCCTAATCCTTTCCGCAAAGGGGGTGATATCTCGTTTTGGGAGACGGGGGAAGGTTCAAACTGAACGTTAATCAAAAAAGAGGAGGGAACCATGAAGAAAAGAGGTTTTGCATTGTTGGTAAGTTTGTTGGCGCTGTTTTATTTTGGAGGTATCGGTTATGCGACGGATACCATAACGATCGGGGCTGCATACGGCTTAACGGGTACGATGGGCTGGATTGGTGGAGACTGTGTTAACGGCGTCAAACTGGCTGTGGATCAGGTTAATGCAAAAGGTGGCATAAAAGGGCAAAAAATCGACATCGCAGTTTACGACACAAAAAACAATCCCGATACGGCAAGAACCGTTTTTGAAAAGCTGATCAAATTGGACAAGGCTGTGGCCGTCTGCGGGCCGGTTATTACACAGGCGACGCAAACGGTAATGCCATTGGCAGAAAAATACAAAGTTCCTTATTCTGCTGTGTCCGGGGGGTTCGAGATCAATGCTGCAATTCTTCCCGAATACAAGAAGTTGGGTAAGAAATGTTACGCCTGGGCACTCACGATAGGAACACCCAGGCAGAATGAGGTGAAGACCATCTGGCTCAAAAAGAAAGGTTACAAAAAGCTCGGCAATATTGAACCTCTTTCCCAAATGGGAGACCTGTCTACAGTCATGTATGAACAATGGGCCAAAAAATATGGATTGGAAATTGTAGCAAAAGAAAAATTCGATGAAAAGGGAACGGATTTTACCACTCAGATGTCCAAGATTAAGGCTGCCGGCGCCGACTGCATCGGCTCAATGGCTTCAGGTGGTCCAGCGACTGTATTGGTTAAGAACAGGGATCAGGTAGGCATGAAAGAGGTTCCTATGATGACGTCCGATGCGAACCTATCAAAGAAGTTTATCGATTTGTTGGGAGAAAATACGGGCAATGTTTATACAGTTGCCGCCAAAATCCAATATGCAGGCTACCTGGAAGACAGTGACCCCCAAAAAAAGATAATTCAGGATTTTCAGGAAAGTTTTAAGGAAAAATTCGGCGAAGGGCCTAAAAGTTGGTTCTTCGCGTCCGTAGGCTATGACAGTGCCTTGATGTTCATTAAAGCTATTGAAGCCGTAGGAACAGATGGGGAGAAAATCCGTGATTGGCTGGAAAACCAGAATAGATTTCAGGGAGCGCAGGCTCTCTATTCCTGGAGTCCGCTTGATCACCGGGGCATTGGAGTCGACCAGGCTTCAGTAATGAAGATTGAGGGGGGTGAGTGGGTACCTGCCCGTTAGGAAATTTCAAGAATGGGGGAAAGTACTTAGTGCTTTCCCCCTATCAAAAGTTCTCTTGTCAGGATTAACCAAGGAGAAATGATGTGAATACCCTTTCGCTGTATATTCAATTTGTCATATCAGGTCTCACCATGGGCTCAATATATGCTATGGTAGGCATCGGGTTCTCCTTTATATACAGAGTGACTACGGTACTCAATTTTGCCCAGGGCGAGTTTCTGATGCTTGGGGGGATGGTCGCCATTACAATGACCTCGGTTTTTGGGTCATCTCTTGGACTTGCATTAGTTGTTGGTATTCTGGCCGTGACGATTACGGGCGTGTTGTTTCATCTTGGGGGCATCAGAGTTCTTGGAAAAGCCGAACCGGTCAGGATGATTCTCATTACAATTGCCGGTTCTATGTTTCTGCAAGGTATAGCCTATCTCATCTGGGGCACGGATGATTACAGCTTGCCACCCTTTGTTAAGGCCGGGACCATTGATTTCTTTGGCGCATCGATCAATTCCCAGGTTCTCCCGGTAGTGGGGGCCGCTGTGATCATCACCGCCGTCTTGAAATTCTTTTTTGACAAGACCATCTGGGGAAAGGCAAGCGCCGCTTGTGCCGAGAGCTATGAAGCCTCAATGCTTATGGGGATTAATGTGGACAGAATGGGGATGCTCAGTTTTGCCATGTCGGCCGGAATCGGCGCCATCGGAGGGATCCTCATCTCACCCATCGCCCTCATGCAATATCAGAAAGGGGTTCCCCTTGCCATAAAGGGAATCGCAGGTGCTGTCATAGGAGGTCTGGGAAATGTCTGGGGTGCACTCTTGGGAGGGCTCATTATGGGCCTGGCCGAATCACTGAGTGCCGGGTTCATCGCGTCGTACCTCACGGATGTTGTTGTATTTGTTATCCTTATGCTCGTATTATTCTTGAAACCGGAAGGCCTGCTGAAGGCAAAAGCTTAGCCTGAATACTTGAAAATTGAACGCTTGATTTGATGATCAGTTATCGGTTAATCGTTATCAGGACTCACCCTTGACAGCCGCCAGTTGTACAATCGCGATTCCGTATCATTATGAAGCAGGCTGAGAAGAGATTCCCGCCCTAACATGTTGAATGAAGCTCCTCCCAAGGAAGAACTGATCTTTTGCCTGCTATAATTGCAGGTTATCAATGATGTGTTGCGCGACCGACACACCGGTGCGAAAGCTGGTCTCGATGCTCGATCGATAAAGCCCATCCCCTGCTATGTAGAGATTCTTCATAGAGGTCGAAAGATTTTTTCGAACCGAAACCTGCTTCGACAAAATGCCGGGTCCCAGCTGGAGTGCACCATGGGGCCACCGATACACCCTCGCGAATAGAAGTCTTGATGAAAAGCCAGGAAAAAGCCTTTCCAACTCTCCAAGAGTATTCTCAATGATATGGCGTTCCGAAGCTTCGAACAGCGTTTGGCTGGCCTTCTCACAAAGGATCACGGTGATGAGATCTTTGCCTTCCGGAACCCGTCGGGGACTTTTGTGGCGGTCAAATACGATATTTCCGATAACAGCGAAATCTTTTCGAAGCACGTTGTTAATCATGGATGTCTCAGGGTACTCCCTGTCCACGGCAAGGGCGACCACAATGGAAGGGGCATATTGAACCGAACGGATATACTGTCCGAGAACGCTGGGCATGTCGGCAAGGATATCCGGGAGTATGGTTATTGGGGCGGCAAAAATAATGGCATTAACCCTATGAGAATCCGCACGAACACCACCCACCCCAACCTCGTAAAACCCTTTCTTCCCCGTCGATCTGATCTCAAGAATCGACGTGTCAAGCCGAACATCCAGATCTTCTGCCAGGCGATCGGCCAGTGATCCCATCCCGTTATCGAATGCAAAAATCCTGACTTTTGAAAGGTTTTTTAGCGTGGCAAGGAAAGCAATCTTTGAATTGTGCTCAGGAGCACCCAGGAAAAGCTCTGTAAAGATAGGGTATGCCACCTTTTCCAGGATCTCTTCACCGTATTTCTCCTTCAGATAGTCCGCGGCTGACTGCTTTTCCAGCTGGAACGTCTTTCCCGTGGGTCTGGCCAGATTCAGAGCATTCCCCAGGGACTGTGCGTACAGATAGAGCTTTAGCATGTCTTTCTTGTTTCTGAATGAAAGGAGTTTTTGTCCCAAGAAATCGGTCGGGGATCCTATTTTGATTGGATAGCGTTTGCCACCGCTGAAAGTCGAGGCGGAACCGGCTGTCTCAACAAGGGAGGCAGCCATGCCGAGCGTGTTGACAAGTTCCTTAAGACGCCGATGGAAATCAGGAAAAGTGTAGGCCCCTTTGTCTATAATAAAACCATCTACATTCTCCGAACTCATCCTTCCACCGACATAATGGTTCTTTTCAAAAATAACGGGCCTAAAGCCGGCTTGCTTCAATAGAAAGCCAGCGGATAGGCCAGATATTCCCGCCCCGATAATCGCTATTCTGGTATTCAATTTCTGTCTCTGACACTATCAAATGATGTGAAATCTTAGGAAGCTGGCAAAATCTCGGCGTGTACTTTCCCAAAAGAGCGCATCATTGTAGCAATTTCAAGGGCGGTATCCGTATTGGGAGCGCAAAAGGTCTCTATGTATTCGTAAGGCCCTATGACAACAAGATTTGTCCATTTCACCTGGGGAAATTTGAAATGAATATGATCCAAGGCCTGCTTTTCCAATTCTTTTTCGGACTCCGTGGAGCGTATCTGATTTGTAAAAAATTTGGTATGCATTATGAAAGTGGGCATGAGCACTCCTTTCCCTTTAAGTGTGGGCCTGTGGATCTCCGGGACGTAGTTGACTCTTTGGTTACAAAATTGAATCGTTCAATCTTTTTCCTCCTCATGCCTGTCCTGGTATGGCTTTGATCCGATTCGGATGTGGCTATGCATTATTCCCGTTGTGACGCTATTCGGTAAAGGGCATTGCCACAGATCGGCCCGGGCCAAGGGGTCAAAGAGGGCAGACAATACACATATTGTGATGAAAATATTGGTAACACCTCACTGCCCCAAAAGTCAAGGCAAACCGGCTTTCGGTTGAAGATGCCGGTAGTCTGGGCGAGTGACATGGGAATCGCTTCCGATTCGCACCGATCTGGAACACAAAGATATCTTTTGGAAACCTTAAAGATTTCGGGTGACCCAAAACCTGGTATATGCCTTACTTATGTTGTGAGTCCGGTTATGCTGCAGTGTGCTATTTCTGGCCTTCTCATTGCATAAAGCCACCGCCATTATCCCCTTGATTTATTGTGGTCTCAAACAGATCAACCATCTCCTGCCGGCCACCGGGATCAGTAGCCAGCTCCTTGAAGGGCGTTATAACCTGGAGACGCTCTTGAGAGTGAATAGCAGTTGGCCGATTAGAGGCAACTTCTCAATAAGTCCGGGTGGAGTTTATCCGCCAGGATTTTATAAAAGGCTTACGCCTAAACTCCAACAGGTAATATTCAGCTATTTCAATTCATTTTAAGCATAGTAGTAATGCGCGTACCCGAACTTATTGAGAAGTTACGCAAAACCGTTGCATGAAACCTCCTCGATGCTGCCCGATCCGCCGAGGCCGAGGAGGGCCTGGAGCAAGGGATTCAGAAGATTGTTGTATTTGGGCAGACGGTTCTGTTTTGCCATACTGAAATTTCTGCGTTGGAAGTTCGCATTGATGTGGACCGGCCTATTCCGGGATTAAGATCGTCCTGTGTGTATGGTTGTGAAGTATGAAGTCTACGCAGTTGCGATGAAGGTTTTCTCTCCCAACAGAAAAAAGAGCTCCTGTCAGGAGATGGGCAGGGGGTATTTGAGGGGGTGGTTGAGGGGAATATGGCGCATGGTTCGTGGCTCATGGCTAAGGGATGAAGGCCCAAAGCTGAAAGCCAACGACTCAGAACAAAGGGTTTATGGCAATGCCCTAATTGTTGGTCATCCTATTGAAAATTAGGCGCAAGTCAAGAGAAATATCTCTGCTTTTTCAATCGCAATAAGGGAAAAATCAGTGAAATGATGATTTGCCAGGGACCTTTTCTCTCTGCTGTGTAATCAGGCAACATCGCACTTCCCCGTATCCTGGCTCAGGCGCTTGTTACTTGCCAGTGAGCCAATCAGACAATCTATTAAGGAAATGGAAACAGGACAACATCCCCTTCCCGGATCACGAAAATCTCTCCTTGATATATTCAATACCATGGGGACTCAGTTCCTCCGGATGCTCCAATACACGCCCCCCGAGACGGCAATTTCATCAATCCAGGATTTCGCTGATCTGTCGGATCGGGATGACGTTGGTGAAGTTGGGAATGTCTCCCCTTAAGAGAGGGGCGGCCTCGGCCATTCCCTCGTCATACGCCTCCCTTTTTTCAAAATAGAGATGTCCCATGCATATGTAAGGGGGCGGCTGGTCACCTCCACCGGAAACCCCTTTGTCCACACCGGTCTTGATCAGGCCAAAGGGGGTGAGGTGCTTTTTGACCAGCTCCATGTGTTTGGCGCAGTAATAGTCGTAATCAAACCTGGCCCCATCTTGATTGGGATACATAACGCTTACTTTAAACATAAGGGTTCCTCCTTCATCAAAGATCCTAACATATGCCGGCGTTTTCATCAAGATGCCTCAGTTTGAGTGGGGCATTGCCCTACAGCCTTGCAGGGCTGGCGGCGTTATTCAGATCAGATGAGATAAACAGGCAGGAGGTGGGGGTTCTTATGCCCGGCGGGCTTTGGACGATGCATCAGATTCATGTAACTCCTCATGGCCGCGCTGATTCCCGTTTTTGCCCGGATCGCTCAGACGAGGGGGTTCGTCCATTTCAGCTTGGGGAAGCGAAGGAAATCAGAAAATGATGTCAAGGCATCCTCGGCGGTTTGAGGCGCAAGAACGGGCCCCCACCAGAGAGGATCAAATTGAATGATTTTCAAGAACCATCGAGCACACTGAGGTAAGGCGACTGATCCGCGCAGCCCCGGCACACGGGTCCATGGTTTTTGGGGTATGCCTCCCCGCACGCCGGGCAGAGCGCAATCTCGCCCTTGCTCTGCTTGGTCAGGAACAGAGGGGGCACCTCGACATTCTGGAATCCGCAAAGGCCGACGCCCGCCTCTAAGATCTCATCCGTAAGGGCCTCCCGGTCCTGCTCCTTCTTCGGCTTGAGCTTGAGATACCAGCTCCTGACCTCAGGCCATTGGGCGGTCTTGTCTGCACTGAGAAACACCCGCACCCCCTTGCCGAAGTCCTTTTCATAAAGGGTGAGGGCAAAACGCCCCAGGTCGACGATATGGAGCCATCCGTTGCCCACGGTACAGGGCGTGAGCAGTTGAATGGCGTCCGGAAGACAGCTCGACGTCTCGCAAATCGCATCGTAGAGCTGGGCCGTGTTCAGCCTCTCAAGGGCCGCATCGACCATGATGCCGCCGATGAGCATCCCGGGAGCGGCGCTCCCGTGAAATGATTCGATAAGCCGTTTATACTCATCAGGAGAATACTGCAGAATATTCATAGAGGCAGCCTCATTTTGCGCAAGAAGCGGGCCAGATGGATTGACATCCAGAGTGAACATGCCGTATTTTGTTGACATGGATAGAACAGACTATGCAGACGTGGAACACATGTCAAGCGGAAACCAGGGAACACTTACATAGAGCCGGCTCAGGGGGTCGAGTATGGAAACCATAACCAAGGCGGTCAAGGCGCACCGTGTCTTTTTTGGAACCGGCAAAACCCACGATGTGGGTTTCCGAAGGGACAGCCTCAGAAAATTGAAAAACGCCCTCTTCAAATATGAAGACAGGATCTACGAGGCCTTCTGGGAGGACCTCCACAAGCCGCGATTTGAGGCATTCGGGACGGAAATTGGAATGGTGTCGAAGGAGATCGGCCTTCACATGAAAAAAATCGGGAAATGGGCCAAACCAACAAGAATCCTCACCGACATGCTCAATTTCTATTCCACCAGCAGGGTCTATCACGAACCCTATGGGGTGGTCCTGATCATGTCGCCCTGGAACTATCCCCTCCAGCTCGCCCTCCTCCCCTTGGTGGGCGCTATCTCGTCCGGGAACTGCGTGATGCTGAAACCGGCCCACTATTCCCAACACGTCTCCGAGGCGATCCGGGAACTCATCTCAGAGACCTTTGATCCGGCTTACATCAGCGTCGTGACCGGGGGGAGGGACGTCAACCAGGCCATTCTCGATGAACGGTTCGATTTCATCTTTTTTACCGGCAGTCCGCCGTTGGGAAAGATCGTCATGGAAAAGGCCGCCAGACACCTGACCCCCGTCACCCTGGAATTAGGGGGCAAGAGCCCATGCATCGTGGCGCCCGATGCAGATATCGGCGTGGCGGCCCAGCGCATCTGCTTCGGCAAATTCCTGAATGCGGGCCAGACCTGCATCGCCCCGGACCACCTCTTTGTGCACGCGGATGTCAAAGAAAAGCTGATCGAGGCCATGGAGCGGTCCATCCGGCGGTTTTACGGCAATAATCCCGAGCAAAGCCCGGATTTCGCCCGGATCATTACCGACGAGCAATTCAGGCGACTGGAGCACCTCATGACCTCGGCCGGGACCATCATCCACGGCGGGAGGCTGAACCCGAAGACCCGGTATATCGAACCCACCCTCATCGACGGGATCACCCCCGACGCCCCGATCATGCAGGAAGAGATCTTCGGGCCCCTGTTGCCGATCCTCCAATACACGCGTATGGAGGAGGTAATCGCTCAGATCAACGAACGGGAAAAGCCCCTGGCCCTCTATTTGTTCAGCGCATCGAGAGGCCTGGCGGAGCGGGTCCTGTCAGCCATATCCTCGGGAGGTGGATGCATCAACGACACCATCATGCAAGTCTCAAATCCGCGCATGCCATTTGGCGGCGTGGGAAACAGCGGGATGGGACGCTATCACGGCAGGTTCAGTTTTGAGACCTTCAGTCATCACCGGTCGATCCTTCGCAAGACCACCCTGTTCAACCCGACCCTCGCCTACCCGCCGTATAAGAACAAATTGCGGGTTATCCGGCGGATACTGTCATAGGTCAGGGTGTGTTTGGTTTTTCACCACATGTTCGATTTGGCGTCTGTGGTTCCAAAGACGACGGATTTGGCTGGAATGAGAGAGTGTTGAATTCTCTTTGAGTGAGATCTCCTTAGACCCGGGGCACCTGTCGCTTTTGCAGTGGAAACAACAAGGGAGAGGGGGAATCCCCTCTTCCGGGCCGTTTGAGAAGATACCTTTTTCACGTTTAGGACAAGGAGGCGTTTTTGACATGTCGGAAGAAATTCGCTGGGCAAAGACCCATTGCGCCAGGATGGACCATGGCGGCTGCGGACTCTTGGTGGGCGTCAGGGACAATACGATTGTGGAGGTCAAGGGAGACCCGGAAGGGTTCTTGAACAAAGGGTACACCTGCTACAAGGGAAACGTGTCCCACGATCGTCTCTACCATCCCGATCGCCTGCGCCACCCCCTGAAGCGCGCAGGTAACCGGGGCGAGGGGAAATGGCAGCGGATCTCTTGGGAAGAGGCCCTGACTGAAACCGCTGACAATCTTCTCAAGATAAAGGAGGCGTATGGGGCCCGTGCCGTCGGGTTCGGCGTGGGCATGCCCAAGGGGCTGGAGCACTTTGTCCTGATCCGGCTGGCCAACATCTTCGGATCGCCCAACGTCATTGCCTCGCAGGATGTCTGCCATGCCCCCCGGGAGATCACGGGCGTGCACACCTGCGGGTTCTACCCGGTGGCGGATCTGCACCACCCGACCCGTCTGGTCCTCTCCTGGGCCAGCAACCTCCTGGCCACCAGCGAAGAGGGGCAGATCGCCAGCCTGCTGCTGGAACAACTCCGAAACGGGGCCGAACTGATCGTCATCGATCCGAGAAGAACGGCCCTGGCCGAAAGGGCGAAGCACTGGCTCCAGCTGCGGCCGGGCACGGACAATGCCCTGGCCCTCGCCTTTCTGAACGTCGTCGTTTCGGAGGGCCTTTATGATGAGGCCTTTGTCCGGGAATGGACACACGGCTTTGACGAACTGGCAGCCCATGTGCGGGCCTTTACCCCGGAGAAGATGTCCGAGGTCACCTGGGTGCCTTCGAACCTCATTCGAGAGGCGGCGCGGTCATATGCCGCCTCTCATCCGGCGGCCATCCAGTGGGGCAATCCCATTGAGCAGAACATCCACGTCTTTGACACGGTGAGGGCCATCCTCTGTCTCATGGCCGTCTGCGGCAACCTCGACGTCGAGGGGGGCAACGTTCAGAGCAACGACCCCGACATCATGGGTCTGGGTCAATTCGTCAGATCCGATTTGATGCCTTCCAAGAGATCGGAGATGCTCCATGCCTCCCTTGACACCATACCGAAGATGATGACCGTCCCGCCCGCCTATTTCAGAAGGGCGGTCCTGGAAGGGGTCCCCTACCCCGTCAAGGGCGCCTACCTGCAGGGAACCAATCCTCTGCTTGCCTATGCAGAAAGCCGAATGACCTATGATGCCCTCATGAAGCTCGACTTCTTCGCCGTCGCCGACATCTTCATGACCCCCACGGCAGCCCTCGCCGACATCGTGCTTCCCGCAGCCACCGCCTTCGAATTCGACGATATCGGTCATTACGGCCTCGGTCACGGCTACATCCTGGCCCGGCCCAAGGTGGTAGAGCCGCCCGAGGAGTGCCGCCCCACCTCCCAGATCTGCTGCGACCTGGGCCGCCGCCTGGCCGGGGAGGAGCTGTGGCCCGAGGACTACCACGACATGCTGGACATGGTGCTGGAGCCCAGCGGAGTCAGTTGGCAAGATTTCGTGGAGCGGGGCCATTTGCAGGGCCCGCAGAAGTTCACCAAGTACTCGGAAAAGGGCTTCCGCACCCCCACCGGCAAGGTGGAGCTGCTGCTCTCCACGGCCGAAAAGTTCGGTCTGCCTCCCCTGCCCGCCTGGGCGGGCTTTCCCGAGGAGACCGACGAAGAATTCCCCCTGGTGCTCACCGGGCGCAAGAACAAGGTGGCCCTGCACTCCTCCTACCGCTGGGTGGAAGAGCTGCGCAAGCAGAACCCCGAGCCCATCACCGAGCTGAACCCGGCCGACGCGGCGCGCCTGGGCATCGCCGAGGGCGACCAGGTGCGGGT
>ENA-OSEO01003745-OSEO01003745.1-sediment-metagenome-genome-assembly--contig:-NODE-3745-length-17102-cov-3.838120_pt1 | contig 17102 bp, 19 predicted proteins | sample MGYA00237883_ERZ534232 | MGnify/ENA metagenome assembly ERZ534232
GCAATGCTCTTTGCCCAAACAGGATCCGAACCTACCAAAGTGGCCGCCATGGAATCTTGAGCCACAGCCTGGATAATCAGTCCTAAGTAGGTCTTTGAAAAATAAAGGTATAGGATTCCCACAATTAAAAAACTACACAGGAAGGGAATAAGCATACGGAAAGAAATACCGATATCGCCCAACTGGAGTATCCTGCTCGACCAGGGTGTTCTGACAATACGAAAATCAACTCCAAAGGTAATTGAAAGTAGAGATTCAATAATCATCAAAACTCCAAAGAACAATACAAGAGCGCTCATCTGTCCTTCCCTTTCATCCCTCCTTGATTCAAAAGCCTTATAGTATCCTCTGTACAGGAGCAATCCAAAAATAAAGAAGGGTGGAATTAATAACAGCCCGGCTATCAATGGGTCTAATCCAAATCGGTTGCTTAAAAAAAAGGTCAAAAAACCGCCGATGATAATAAACCCTGGGTGTGCAATGTTTGGAATTCGGAGCATACCGAAGGAAATAGAAAGGCCGATAGCACAGCCGGTGTAAAATCCTCCAATCAGTATACCGGAAATGATAGTATTCAGAATCACAGTTATCATTGTTGCCTACCTGTAACAATTCTTTTTGTGGGCATGGAACATTTTCAAAGATTCCATGCCCACGTTAAATAAAAACCTTAAATTGATTTTTGCTAAGAATTAGTTCTCAAACAGGGGTGCCGGCCAAAGTAAAGGACCGGATTGGTATTGCTTTGGTGCTACAATTACCTGTTTCCCCGGAACCTTGAACTCAGAAAGATCACGGCTCTCAATCCCCCGCCACTGAACAAGAAAACCTCTGGATTCAGCAATTTCTCCGCTTCCTGCCGGATCCCACTTGCCTTTTCCCACAACAGAGTCCCAGCCGTTTTCCCGGATATAATCTCCAACAACCGACTGATCAAGGCTTCCTGTGGCCTCTATGGCTTTCAGAAGGGTATCCATGCTGGCATAAGCCCAGGGCGGATTGTAGTAACCAAGGGGATCTACACCCATCTGTTCCGCTCTGGTTTGGTAGGTTTTCAGGAATTCTTCCACATTACCGAATTTGACAGTTGGTTCAGGCACATAGAAACAAACCGCAGTTACACCATTAAGAAGAGGTCCAAGTTCCATTAGATTGGCGGCATACGCTACTCCTGTCATAGGACCACCGAACAGCTTTGGTTCGTAACCAACTTCTTTCAGAGCTTTTGTAATCCCAATCGTACCCTGAGGGAAGGATCCTACAAAGAATAGATCTGCTTTTGTATTCTGTACAGCCCGGACAATTGGAGTAAAATCGATTGTCGCTGGTGTAGGTGGATATCTGTCATTGTAAACAACCTTCAGACCGAATTTCTTTACAGCCTCCATAGCTCCTTCATAGCAACGGGCACCATATTCATTGTCTTCCGTAAGAATAGCTACGGTCAGATCCTTCTCACCAGTACTTAACGCTGCTTCAAAGAATAAGTCTGCAATGCCTGCAACACCGCGGGGTCCCAATGGCCAGAAACTAAAATAGTATTTGTAATTGAATTCCTGATTTGCAGCCAAAGCAGCATTTCCCGGATAAACCATTCCATGCTCCATGGCAATTGGCATGGCCGCCACAATTGCTGGAGTACCGTAGGGGCTCTGGATAAAATCGACCTTATCCACGGTGATCAACCTTGTATAAAGACCGGGAACATTTGCGCTGTTACTTTGATCGTCATAATAAACTAGCTCCACCGGTTTTCCTAAAACTCCTCCTCTGGCATTCCAGTCTTCCAGGCAGATTTGCCAGGCAAGAAGAATCGATTTTCCCGCAGAGCCAAGGTTTCCGGTTAGAGCAAGAGAAGCGCCGACTTTTAAGGTTTCCTTTTCTGTCTCTTTGTTCCCGCCAGCCATACAGAGTGATGAAATCATTATAAGCATGATAAACACCAAACCTAGCCTTTTAATTCCCATTGTAGCCTCCTTTTCAGAAATATCTCTTTTATAAAAGATTCAATCGCGCTTGATCTAAGACCTTTAATTGCAATGCAAAAGTAGCCCTAATCCGCATGATTGTCTGATAACTATATACCATGTTATTATGTTTGTAAACCCTTAATTTTAAAAAACACAAACTGAACATTCTAGGTGCGGGATTATTTTTATCCTGTGAGATTCTTGCAAAGCATAATCTTGTATGAACATCATTATAGGTTCGCTTTTGTAAGTGGTTATAAAATAAACAGTTACCAACCCCAAAAGGCGCAGCCATTTAAAAAATCAAGATTTTTGAAATTGCCTCTTTATTAAAGAAATAATAAAAAAATAAGGCAGCTTTATTCGAGGATAGATTTTATAAGAACCTTACAATTCTCTATATGCGAAAATATTTCTGTGGATGCTTTTTTTGCTTCGCCGGTTTTAATAGCATCCAATATGATCTTATGTTCTAAACTTATGTTCTTTGATTCGTCATATTGGCTCAACATTTTTCTTGTTACATCAATCATAAAGGATCGTAATATTTCATAGAGACTGGTAAAAACAGAATTTCTGTTATGCTGGATTATTATATTATGGAATTCATAATCCGAACGGATTAAGGTATCTGTATCAGCCTCCAGGGCGGCCTTTTCAAGATCAATAATAATCCTATTCAATAATCCAACGGCAACAAGAGCTTCTCTTTCTTTTTGTCTATAAGCTTCAGCTAAAAAAGTTGCACAATGATTCTCGATTGTAAAACGGAAATCCATGATCTCATAATAGTCCAGCTCACTTAAAAGCGGGATCCAGGTTAGAGCCTCCGTTGAAATATTCTTCCAATCACATATATAGGTTCCTCTGCCCGTGCTTGAATGTAGTACACCAATGTAATGAAGTATTTTTATTGCTTCCCGGACAGACGATCGGCCTATGCCAAATCTTTCTGCCAGAGAATTTTCATTCGGGAATTTATCACCCACCTTAAATTCACCGGAGGATATCAAATCCCGAATTCTTTCCATTACCTGTTCAACAATAGTATGTCGGCGTATTCTTTTTCTTAACATGCTTTACCTTTTAGTGTTCGATCGTTTGATAAGTATCTTTATCCTTTGTTATCCTCTTGAGCTTATTACGAATATCATCAAGATGTTCCTTGTGGACCTCTGATACCTTCTCTATATCACCTGTTTTGATGGCATTCAAAATATCTTGATGCTCGGAAACGATATCCCGAGAAGGATAGAGAGATTCCACCAGATCTATCTCATCCAGGAGAAAATACTTCAAGGCTTCCCAAACAGATAAGAATACGGAATTTTTACTACCTTGAATAATTGTACTGTGAAAAAGATAATCTTTTTCAATTATCTGTTGTTTTCTCTGGTTTTCTACCATGGACTTGAGATCCAGTAAAATTGATTCCAATGTTGTTATGATCTCGGATACAGAGGAAGGATCACCGGCATATTTTTTAGTCAAGCCAATCAAACTTTGTTGTTCTATCACATTTCTTAACTCTAGTAATTCAATAGGCTCTTTCTTTCTAAGAATAATCGCCCAGGAGAGAGCCTGCCTGGTTAAATTTACCGAGGCACATACATGCGTTCCTATTCCTGTAACTGATTCCAGGATTCCCAGGTAATTAAATATCTTAACAGCTTCACGTATAGAAGAGCGACCTACTCCAAAAATCTGAGACAACTCCTCCTCCGTAGGGATCTTATCGCCGGGTTTATACTTCCCGGTGCTTATCATCTCCTTCATATCCTCCATAACCTGGGAGACCACGGTTTTTTGAGTAATCATCTCGTCTTTCATCTCAACAAATCTCCAGTATGACAACCTAAAAGTTAAAATGATTGTCTGATATTATTATACCTGTCCTTTTAGAATTGTCAACTAATTTGGTGTAAGGACAACTCTAAAACTCTCATGAGCAGGTTTTCAGAGGTGCCCATAGTACATTCAACTCAGATTATATATCCTTTGCCTGGGTTTTGAATAAAGATGGATAGGTTCATTGTGTTCTCTTTATTTACAAGCAGAATAACATAGTATATTATTATCATACAAACAATCCTTAATGCTATTAAATAACAGGGCTGTATTGTTCCTGGGAAAAAAATTAACTGATTCGGCGAAAAATCGGGCCCCTTAGAACAAACAACCCTGAAAAACAAAACGAGGTAAAACCATGAAGAAACCCCTAGAAGGAATTAAGGTTCTTGATATGACACGAGTATTAGCAGGTCCTTTCTGTACAATGCTCCTTCAGGATCTGGGAGCAGAGGTTCTTAAAATCGAAAGACCGAATATGGGTGATGATTCCCGTTCTTTTGGGCCATTTAAAAATGAAAGAAGTCTCTATTTTATTAGTATAAATCGAGGAAAGCGAAGTATGACTTTAAATTTAAAAATGGAAACAGCCAAGAGAATCTTCATTAAGTTATTGAAAGACCAAGATGTGTTGGTGGAGAATTTTCGCCCAGGTGTGCTTGCGAATTTAGGGTTTAGTTGGGAGGAACTCCATAAAATAAATCCGCGTCTCGTCTATGCTGCAAGTTCCGGCTATGGTCACACAGGGCCTTATTCGAGCAAACCGGCGTATGATATATTAGCCCAAGCGGAAGGGGGTGTTATGAGTATCACCGGTGTACCGGGAGGTGAACCTATAAGAGTTGGATGCTCTATTGGAGATATCACCGCAGCCCTATTTACAACCAACGGTATTCTGGCAGCTCTGTATGAGAGAGAGTCAACAGGAATTGGAAGGATGATCGATGTTGCCATGCTTGACTGTCAGGTGGCTATCCTGGAAAATGCTCTTGTGAGATACCAGGTTTCAGGCACAAACCCAGGGCCCTTGGGGAATAGACATCCAACCATTTCTCCCTTTCAAGCCTATAGAGCTGCTGATGAACACATAATAATTGCTGTGGGAAATGATGGTCTTTGGAAAAACTTATGTACAGCTTTGAAAAAGCCGGAAATGAGCGATGATCCAAGGTTTGTCACTAATAAAAAAAGAACAGAAAACCTAGAGGCTCTTAATACAATTCTATCACCCCTTTTCCTGCAGAAAACAGCTGGAGAGTGGGAAAGGCTTCTTCAGGGTGCGAAAATACCCTACAGCAGGATCAACAACACAGAAAAGGTAATTAACCATCCCCAGGTAACAGCTCGTAATATGGTGGTGGAAGTGAAAGATCCTATAGCTGGAGTTGTAAGAATCGCTGGAAATCCTATAAAAATCAGCGGAATGGAGGAAGAACCCACCCGCCAGAGGGCGCCGGAGTTGGGCGAGAATACCAACGAAGTTCTTACCTCCTTGGGTTATTCTTTAGAAGAAATCTCTGACTTCAAAAAACAAGGAGTTGTCTGATGTACTACAATCCTGTTTCAATTAAAGACTTTTCCAATCTTTCGGAGAAAGAGCTCCGGGCAAAGATAGAAACCTTACTTGAAAGGATCGATAAGATAGAACCCCATATTCTTTCTTTGCTGCCGGAACCGGACCGGAGGAAGCGGCTCCTATCGGAGTTCGATCAACTCCTTCGACGGTTTCCAGATCCCTCCTCCCGGCCGGGTCTCTTCGGCGTGCCCGTGGGGGTTAAGGATATTTTCCGAGCGGATCATTTTGAAACCAGGGCAGGGTCGGTTTTGCCTCCAGGGCTTTTTTCCGGCCCCGAGGCTGAAACCGTGAAACGCCTTAAGGAAGCCGGAGCCCTTATCCTTGGTAAAACCGTGACTACGGAGTTCGCCTACTTTCAGCCCGGCCCGACCCGCAACCCCTGGAACCTCCAGCATACCCCCGGAGGGTCCAGCAGCGGCTCCGCCGCCGCCGTGGCTGCGGGGTTCTGCCCCATTGCCCTTGGTTCTCAAACCGTGGGCTCCACAAACCGACCGGCCGCCTACTGCGGAATCGTTGGTTTTAAACCAAGTTTCGGCAGGATCTCCCTGGACGGAGTCATCCCCTTCTCCCCCTCTGCCGATCATGTAGGAGTTTTGGCCGCGGACATCCCTTCCGCCTCCGCAGCTGCCGAGGTTCTTTTTGAATCTTGGCGGCCTAACATCTCAGCAGCCGATCCGGCCCAGATAAAAATCCTGATCCTGGAGGATTCCTACTCCAGGCAGGCCTCAGAAGAAGCTCTCAAAGCTTTGCGGGCTACCGCGGATCTCCTTTCTGTCAGAGGAATCACCGTCAAGCCGGTCTCCCTGATAGATTCGGTAGAGGATCTAAACAAAATCCATCAAGGGATGATAGCCCGGGAATTCGCAGAAACCCACAGAGAATGGTTCAAGGATCATGGGAATCTGTATTCACAAATAAGCAAGGATCTGATCACCCTGGGAGAAAAGGTTAAGGTCGAGGAGTTTGAATCCGCCAAGGCTGGACGACTCCTTTTCCGCCGGAGAATCGATGAATTATTGAATTCCGAAAAGGCCCTAGCCTTCCTGACCCCTTCTGCCCAGGCTGCAGCCCCGGCAGGCCTCGGTAAAACCGGCTCTCCCTTATTGAATCTGCCTTGGACTTATGCCGGGGTTCCGGCAGTAACCCTGCCATCGGGACTCGATTCAGAGGGATTGCCCCTGGGAATTCAGCTGGTGGGGGTATTTGGAAAGGATGAAGAGCTTCTTGCAGGTTCAAGAATTTTGGAGACTTTGCTCGGGAAACTGCCCAGAGGGAATTAGGCCTGTATAGTACCAAACATGGAAAATACAGATTGACCTTAATCCGCTCCCTTTGCTCTGGCATAAAAGGAGGCCGCAACGGTAAGAATGCAGGTTGATCCTGCAATAATCCAGGGAGCATAACCGTTTTCAAGCTGTGTAGCAGAAGCCGCTCCGATTCCCAGATAATAAAGAACCACATAGGGTATTAAAATATCAGGACGCACAGGATCCCGGTAGTTGATCTTAAATATATGATCCACGAGCGACGAAAGGGCAGCCCAACCGGCATAGGTGAACATTCCCAAGGTTGAAGCATCTGCCGAACCAGTGCTTAAATCTAAAACCCCTGATATTAAGGCCGGTATTCCCAGAAGTTGTGTTGTATAACCAAACACGGATTCTTTATCGGGAAAATGAACCCTGGAAACAAACAGCCCGATACCCGCAATATTAGCTGCTGTGGCTATCCAAAAATCCGGCTCCTCTACCCATAAAATATCTGCTGGAGGCGGTTCAAAGGAATAAAGATAATAAGGAAAAAGAAAAAATATTAAGATAAGAAAAAGAAGCAGTCTCCGTATTTTCATTTTGACCTCCCTTCCTACAAGGTAAAAATGTTTCTACACCGAACCTGTTTTTTCCTGCGTCACCCAAAGAATTATAGTTTTCCAGGCTTATCAAATAGTATCATACCTTTCGTCTTTTTATTATCCAGGGACCAGAAAAGGTATATAATAGAGCCAGAAGCCGCTTTTCAGTTTATCCGAAAAGGGAGGTAAAGAATCCTATGTCCCAAGAAAAACCAAAACCTAACCCCAAAATTACCAGTCTGGCCCCCTGCGGACTGATCTGCGATCTCTGTTTAGGTTTTCAAAGGACAAAAAACAGATGTGACGGATGCAATTCCCTCGGAAACAAACCGGGGTATTGTACAACCTGCAGAATCAGAAACTGTGAACCGAGAAAAGAGAATCCCCATATTATCTGTTACGACTGCGATAAGTATCCCTGCCGGAGGCTTAAGGATCTCAACAAACGGTACACCCTCAGATACGGAGAAAGCCTTATCGAGAACTTTCATTGGATAAAAACAAGGGGGATAGAGGAATTTCTAATAGAAGCAGAAAGGAAGTGGACCTGCAGTAACTGCGGAGAGCTTTTATGTGTTCACAGACCGGTATGCCTCGGCTGCGGAGAAAAGAATCCGTACTATCCAGATAGGGAATCAGAGGTCGGAACAACAACCAGGTAACATCTGGCAGGAGGCGCAGATGCTGTTTTTATTTTTTACCGGTGCCACGGGAGGTTTGGGAGAGCTTTGCGTTAAGGCCCTGTCTGATACGGGCAACTGGAAGATCTTTGCCGCCGGAACAAACGATACCCGTCTGGAAGAGCTTGGAAAACTTAGGAATGTAATTCCTGTAAAAACTGATATTACAGATCAGGAGAGCCTTAACTCCGCCCGAAGAATCGTAGAATCCTACACCCAGGTTCTGGGTGCAGTAATCAATTTTGCAGGAGTCGCCTCCTTTTCATCCCTCATCGAAGGGAACTGTATTGATACAATTGAAAAGATGGTAAGGATAAATCTCCTTGGCACCGCCAGGGTTAACCGGACCTTCTTTGACATGATCCATAAAGAAGGCGGGAGGATAATCAACTGCAGTTCGGAAAGCGGATGGATGACTCCTCAGCCCTTCAACGGTCCCTACACAATCTCGAAATATGCCCTGGAGGCTTACAACGACAGTCTCCGAAGGGAGGTTATGCATCTGGGGGTTCCGGTGATAAAGATCCAGCCCGGTTTCTACAAAACAAAACTTACCGGTACGGTTCTGGAGGGCTTTGACAAAACCCTCTCAGAAACGGGGTACCACAGGAGACTCCTCAACAAAATGAAGCCCCTTATGCTGCACGAACTGAATCCCAGGAACAATCCCCAGCGCCTGGTGGATACCCTTTTACGGGCATTAAATTCAAAACACCCCAGAATAAGGTACCGGATTGGAACCGGGAAGCTTTTAGCTCTTATGGAAATTCTGCCGGACCGGTGGCTGGATTGGATTTATCAGATGATTTTAAAGGACAGAAAATGGAAACAGATCAAGATTTGATTAAACAATTCAGAGACCAACTAAAAAAAGGTAAGATACAAAAGGCTTATAAGCTTTTACTGGAATTTATCCTAAGCTTCCGGATACAACTGAAAAGCCATTATCCAGAGTGGGAAATCCCGGGAAGTATCTATCACGGATACCTGGATATGACTTATTTTCCTGTTTTTACAAAACTTCTTAAATCCAGGGGTTTAAAGATAGCGGTGGTATTTAATTACGAGGTCTTCCAGTTCGAACTGTGGCTGTCCGCCGCCAATAAGACCCTTCAAAAGCAGTACTGGGAGAAACTAAGAAACCATTCCTTTAAAAATTACAGCCTTACGGTGCCCGCCAAGAGGGTGGATTCCATTCTGGAGTATCCTGTTCCTGCGGAGATCGAGTTTACAATCCCGGAGGTTTTAACAGAAAAACTGGAGCAAGCGGTAAGGGAATTTGTCGAAACTCTAGAAGAGTTGTTAATCGGCCTTTGATTGTTAACCCAGGACAGGCAGGCTCTTGCGTATCAGTGGAAGGAGCGTTTAACACGCCCCTTTAATCCGTCTAAGGTTATAATCCCTGTCACCACCACCAACCCTGCCCCGATCAGGGTAAGCAGGTCTGGCAATTCTCCAAAAAATAGAAAGCCAAGAAGTATCGCCCAAAAGAGACTCGTATAACGGAAAGGAGCCACAAAGCTAAGTTCTCCGCACCGCATTGTAAGAACATTGGATAGGTAGCCGAAGACAAGCAATACAATTACACCTCCAAGAAGCAGCCCGGCCCTTGGGGAAAGGGAGTGCCAGCCCCCTTCAAAAACTGCACCAAAACCGGAGAATACCGTAACTCCCAAAGAACCAGCCAAGGCAACAGTAACCGAAGGAATAGAGAAGGACATCATCCTGGTAGCTGTATCCCGAAGAGTCAGGCAGATTACAGCAGTAAAGGCCAACAGGGAATAAATGGTAAAACCCTCCGCCCCCGGCCGGACAATAATTATAACTCCCAAAAGGCCCAGAATTACTGCAACAATGCGGCGTAAACCGACCTTTTCCCTTAGAAACAGCGCTCCCACTAAGGTCATCACCAAGGGCAAAGACTGAAGTATTGCCGTGGCATTGGCCAGGGGCATCTTTTTAAGAGATGTAAGGAAAAAAAAGCCTGCTCCTATTTCAGCCAAAGTTCTTAGAATCACTTTAGGCAGATCCTTTCCCTTGGGAAGTGTAAAAGCCCTTTTCTGCCAGGCTAGGACGAGAAAAATGGCCGAAGCTCCAAGCCCCCGAAAGAACATCGCCTGAAAGAGCGTAACCTCTGTATAGAGCATTTTCATTAAGGAATCATTCACTGTAAAAGCAGCCGTCGAAGCCATCATAAGAATAGCCCCGCGAGTGTTGTCTTTCATCTCTCCTCCTGAGCCTGTTCAAGGAAAAGCCCGCAGATCAGACAGAATAGTCCTTTTTGTATGATTGTGAAAGCATCCCGGATTCGACGCCCACCAGGCAGAAACTCCTATTTAATAATGAATAAAAACGACTTATTATTACTTAATATTACTTAAACAGTTGACATTTGTTCTTTATTATTCTACTATAATACCATTCAACGGTCATAAAAGGAATACAACATGAAACCAAAACTTTACAGTATCAACGAATTGAGCGGAATTCTAAAGCTTCACCCTAAGACCATTCTCCGGTTTATTCATGAGGGCAAAATTCAGGCCAGAAAAATCGGCCGTTCCTGGATGGTGAGCGAGGAGGAACTTAAAAATTATTGTCATGCGGAGCTGGCGGAAGAAAGCCCTAAAGCTGCTCTCACAGAATCCAGTCCGATAGAGGAGCGAATCTCCGTTTCCGCGGTCATAGAAATCAGGGAACAGAACTCCCAGGAGGCTTCAAGAATCTCCAACTCCCTTATTGCAATGCTTAATAGTGAAAAGGGCTCCGGCGGAAACAACCGTTTTGATTTCTTCTACTACCCGGAAATTGAAAAGGCAAAATACCTCTTTTACGGAAGCCCGGAATTCATCGTGAGAATTCTTAAAATGTTTGAAATAATCTCTACGTCAAAAGGAGAAAGGAATGATTAAAAACATCTATAAATCCCCGGAAGGCCGAAAGATAGTGGAATCCCTATATAGGAAAGTTCTGGAAGCGCCTTTTCTTCCTTCCTTTGAACAGCTTTTTATTCCCACAGACATTGCCAGAACTCATGTTTTGAGGTTCGGATCAGAAATGAATCCGCCGATCCTTATGATTCACGGTTCCGCCTCTAACAGCGCCAGCTGGTTTGGTGCGGTTCGGGATTTCACCGACCGATTCTGTGTGTACTGTGTGGATATCCCGGGAGAGCCGGGATTAAGCGAGCCCTTAAGATGCCAGCTTAAAACCGACGAACCCTACAGATGGCTCAAATCCCTTCTGGATAACCTCGGAATAAAGAACAGCCGCTTTGTAACCATGAGTCTGGGAAGCTGGTACGGTCTTAATTTTGCCCAGGCGGAACCGGAAAGGGTAACATCTCTTTCCATGATCACCACTCCCGGGCTTGTGCCTGCAAAGGTGAGTTTTCTATTTAAAGCTATCGCCTTTGGAATGCTGGGCAAAAAGGGACAGCTTCTCCTGGCCAGAACAATATGGCACAAAAAGGAGATACCGGCAGAACTCCTGGAGTTCCAGGAGATCACCTTCCGGCATTTTAATCCGGTTATGGAGGCAATACCGGTTTTCCCCGATACCCAATTGAAAAGGATTACCGCTCCCCTGCAATTTTTTGGAGGGGACTGCGATGCCCTCATAGATTCTGTAAAAACAGGTGCACGGCTAAAGGAGATCCATCCGGAGGCGGAGATAAATATCCTAAAAAATACTGGTCATGTAATTTTAGATCAGTTTGACACTATCAAGAGGTTTTTAACCTTCTCTGATCCGGAGCTGGGGTATTAAAACCCCGGCTCCCAAGCGATTTGCATTTTGACAACAGTCAACTATAGTCGATCAAAATGCGACATCGCCTTCAAATCTATTTATAAATTAGAATTTCAGCCGGTTTCCTGTATTTATTGACAGGTTAATAAACATCCCCTATCATTCCCTCAGTCCCACAGGGCATAATTAACCTCTACCGCAGTATAAGGAGAACCCTAACCAGCATGGAAAGAATCAATGTAGCAATAATCTTCGGTGGCAAATCTGCAGAACACGAGGTCTCTCTGCAGTCTGCAAAAAATGTATATGATGCCCTGGATAAAAAAAAGTACAATCCTATTCTCATCGGAATCGATAAAAGCGGAAAATGGCTCCTCGTAAAGGAATCCGGTTTTTTGATCAACCAAGGGGATCCAAGGCTGATAAAATTAAACCAATCTACAGATATTGTCTCCATTACCCCGGATTCAAATATAATAGCTTCGGAAAAACAGATCGATGTGGCCTTTCCAATCCTTCATGGCCCCTTTGGAGAGGACGGAACTGTTCAGGGCCTTCTTAAACTGGCCAACATCCCCTTTGTCGGAGCCGGGGTATTGGGCTCGGCCGTCGGAATGGATAAGGATGTTATGAAGAGGCTGTTACGGGATGCAGGGCTTCCCCTTGCCCGGTTTATAACCCTACGGGAGGATGAACCAGTACCGAGTTTTTCCTCGGTGGTGGAAAAGATAAATCTTCCCTTTTTTGTCAAACCCGCAAATATGGGCTCCTCTGTAGGAATAAGCAAGGTGCACAATGAAGCAGAATACAGCGCAGCCCTCGCTCAGGCCTTTGTTTTTGATCTGAAAATTCTCCTGGAGGAATTCATCCCCGGAAGGGAGATTGAATGTTCAGTTCTGGGAAACAGCAACCCAAAAGCCTCTCTGCCGGGCGAGGTAATATCTCAGCATGAATTCTATTCCTATGAAGCTAAATATATAGATGAAAAGGGAGCTGTTTTAGAGATCCCTGCAAAACTGTCTCCGGAACAGGTAAAAAGGGTTCAGGACCTTGCAGTAAGAGTATTCAAGACTCTTGCCTGCGAAGGTCTTGGAAGGGTGGATTTCTTTCTTAAAGAAAACGGGGATTTTATAGTTAACGAGATCAATACCATCCCCGGATTCACAAAAATAAGCATGTATCCTAAACTCTGGGAGGCCTCCGGTATCCCCTATTCTCAGCTGATCGACCAACTGCTGCAGCTTGCTCTGGAAAGATATGGTAAGGAAAAGGGGTTGAAGACCGCATATCTGTAAGGGAGCAATATGAAGACTCTGGAAGAGAGTATCGCTTTAGCGATGGATTGTAAGGACACTGATCTGATTCCCTTTCTCCCCTATATTCTGCAGGATTTCTGGGAGCTCGGTTCCTCTGCAGAATCGATAGTGCAAATAATCCTAGAAAACAGGGAGGCTGGCAGGGATCTTGAGGTCCTCGACCTAGGGTGCGGGAAGGGGGCTGTTTCCCTAGAGATTGCCAGAAAAATCGGAGCAAGGTGTCTGGGCATAGATGCTATTGCAGAGTTCATAGATCAGGCAAAGGCGGAAGCAGAGAAAGAGGGAGTGAGAGAACTCTGTACCTTTACTGCCGCCGATGCCCGGGAGATGGTTAAGACTCTGGGCTGTTTTGATATTATCATCCTCGGGTCCATTGGTCCTGTCTTCGGAGGCTATTACGACACCCTGATGCTTTTAAAACAGCACCTAAAAGAGCGGTGGATAATAATCCTCGATGACGGATATATCCCCGACGAAAGCCCCTTTGAACATAAAACTGCAGTTAAGAAAAGTTTGCTGTTTGGGGAGATTGATAGAGCAGGCATGAGAGTGCTCAGGGAATATGTAGAAACAGGGGGGGACTCTTCGGAAGAATACAGAATTCAGCTGGATCAGATAAAAACCCGATGCAGAGAGCTTTCCGCCCGGTTTCCGAAAAAATCAATCCTCTTTGATGATTATGTAAAAACCCAGGAAAAGGAGTATTGCAACCTGGAAAAGGATATAGTCTGTTCAACCCTGGTGCTTTCGGAGGCAGAATGATAAATATCGGCGTGTATCTTTTTAATAAGGTGGAACTGCTCGATTTTGCAGGGCCTTACGAGGTCTTTACCGTTTCCTCGGAACTCAGCGGGTATAAACTCCTTAAAACTTTTACCGTTTCCTCGGATGGGAAGATGATTACAACTGTAAACGGCCTTAAGGTTCAACCGGATTATTCTTTTCAAAACCATCCTCCTGTGGACATTCTGGTAATTCCCGGCGGTAACGGCACAAAGAAGGAGATAAAAAAACAGGAGGTTCTGGACTGGGTAAGTAAAACCATTGAAAGTGCGGAAATCGCCTTTTCCGTTTGTTCCGGGGCAAGGATCCTTGGAAAGCTGGGCCTCCTCGCAAACCAGGAGGCTGTGACGCATCATGAAGTATTTGAGGATCTGAAAAGGATCTCACCAGATACCCGGATAAATCCGGAAAAACGTTTTATAGACGATGGAAGAATAATCACCTCGGGCGGAATCTCCGCAGGAATTGATGTATCCCTGTACATAGTAGAAAGGAAATTTGGGAAAACGGTAAGGGATAAAACCACTGTATACATGGAATACGGAGACTGGAAAGATCTGGTGTAAAAACCCGCAGCCTCGCTATTCCTTCGTTTTATAAGAGAAATTCTATTATGGAAAAAATACAAGGTCTGCATATAATTATAATACGACAAACCACTAGAAGGAAGGTTAATTTATGGAAACGAATGAAAAGGTATTGGAGGCATTAAAAAAGGCGGCAAAGCCTATGAAAGGAGCGGAACTTGCTGAACAAACAGGTTTGGACAGAAAGGAGGTTGATAAAGCTTTAAAGGACTTAAAAAAACAGGGAAAAATTGATTCCCCCAAGGCTTGTTATTACGGAATTGTAAAATAATTGATACTCTCCCAAAAGGAGATAACCCCAGAGGGGGAGCAGCCTATCTATATTCCTAGTTTCACCAGGAGGTTTTTATTTTGGCGGTAACGATCAGGGATTTAGCCGAATCCTCCCTTTCCTATGTTTCCTTTAATGCCTCCAGGGATCTTGAGGGAGAAGCCGGGCCTATACCGGAAAAAACCCTTCTGAAGGATGCCAAAATAACTTCCCTTATCCAGGAACTTCAGGACTGGCCGGGACCTCAGATAAGCAGCCATAAAAGTGCAAGACAGTTTTTTCATAAACTTGTTTTCCTGGCTGATATCAGACTTAAACAGGGAACCCCGGGGATCGCTGGTATTACAGGGAAAATTCTAGCCGAGACCGATGAAAAGGGGATCCCCTGTTTACACACCATCATTCCAGAAGGTTACGGAGGACCCGGCAAACCGGTAAAAGCCTGGGCTTTATGCGATGCCCCGAATACACTTTATGCTTTAATAAAACTAGGCGTAAAGAATCAGACACTCGATAAAGCAGCGGAACATCTTGCCTCCTTATCGGAACCTTTCGGGTTTTCCTGCCGGGTTTCCCCGTCTTTGGGTAGCTGGAGAGGGCCGGGAAAGAAAACCGAACCCTGCCCCTATGCAACACTTATTATGCTTAAACTTCTGCTTCTCTATGGAGACAAATTTAAAATTTAATAGCAGCCTGTGCAGAAACGCTTCTCGATCTCTGGGAAAATAGCCGAATAAAGCATCCCTATATCTTCTACATGGGCAACGATTTTCGAAAATTAAAACTGCCTTTTATCTGGTACGACCTCCTGCATATGGTATTCGTCCTTAGTCAAGTGAAAGAGGTGACCTGCGACCAGCGTTTTCAGGAGATGTACTCCATAATAAAAGGAAGGGAAACAGAAGCCGGGTTTATACCAGAGTCAGTTTATCAGCCCTGGAAGGAATGGGATTTTGGACAAAAGAAACAACCCTCCGAAGGAATGACCTACTGGGTGCGCAGGATAGAGGGGGCTATAGAAAAAGGATCTTGATTATCCTTTATATAAAACCAGACCTTCACAATAGGACAAGAGTTATTTCTTGTATCCTGTTTGCATTAATTCACTGCATCTTCCAGGGCTTTAAGGTATGCTTTGGATGTAACAGTAGCCCCTGCCACAACATCTACTTGCAGGCTTTGGTTTTGAATTACCCTGGAAAAGAGATCCTCTCTCTCCTCCGGTTTAGAAAACACAACATCCTTTACAATTCTAATTTCAACGATTCTTCTATTATCTATATATACCTCTACCTCATTAGACCATCTTCCGTCTTTAAATATTCCGGTATAAGTTCCGTTGGGTAAATTTCCAAAATTCACCTCCCCTATCTCCAAAGTCTCGCCAGCCTTTAAACCCCGGGTAATATAGAAGATTCCCCCAGCGCCGAAGAGAATGAAGACTAAAAACAAAAGACCAAGAATTTTTAATATCAACTTCATAAAATAATTACCCCTTTATTGATAAAATCAATAAAATATAATACAAGTTTTTTAAACCATTGTTAAGGGAGCCTGTTAAAGTGAAGGCAGAAAAAAGATACCCTTTCTATAGATTTACTATAAGCTTATTACTGATATCACTTCCATTATTTCTTTTATTGTCCTGCAGTTCTACTATTAAAGCTGCGGATGGGAACTCATCTCTAGAGACTTTTACCGAACATCTAAACTCAATCATACCGAAACTTATGAAGAGATACCAAGTCCCTGGGGTTAATATAGCTTTGATACAGGAAGGTCGCCTTGTATGGTCAGAAGCTTACGGGTATGCCGATCTTGCTAAAAACAGAGAAATGCAGACTGGAACAATCTGCCGCGTGGAGTCTATCTCAAAATCCGTTACAGCCTGGGGGGTATTAAAACTTGTTGAAGAGGGTATTATCGATCTGGATATTCCTATACAGAACTATCTTGTTAACTGGAACCTTCCAGTCTCTGATTATCCCCTAGAAAATATAACCACAAGAATGCTTCTAAGCCATAGTTCAGGAATGCCCCTAGGGACAATAGGGGAAGAGTATCCACCGGAAGCTTCAATTCCATCTTTACGGGAAAACTTAAGCAGAGAAGCAATTGCCGTTAAACAAGCCTCGGCCGCTTTTATATATTCCAATGTGGGCTTCAACATACTTGAAGCACTCATAGAGGAAACTACAAACAGGGATTTTTCAGAATTCATGGCTAAAGAAATATTAATGCCTCTAGGAATGAAAAACTCAAGTTTTTCCTGGAAAAAAGAGTACAAAGATAATCTTCCTACAGGTTACGACCTAAAAGGCAAACCTGTCACAGCCTATGTTTATCCCGCTAAGGCTTCGGGCAGCCTTTTTTCTACAGTGGAGGACATCGCTCTGTTCGTCGCCGCAGGTATGACAGAATCCTATTTTAATAATCCTGGAATTCTTGGAAGGAAAAGCCTTCACAGCC
>ENA-OSEO01003746-OSEO01003746.1-sediment-metagenome-genome-assembly--contig:-NODE-3746-length-17096-cov-4.916211_pt1 | contig 17096 bp, 19 predicted proteins | sample MGYA00237883_ERZ534232 | MGnify/ENA metagenome assembly ERZ534232
CTTGAGTTACAATATTTTCAAAAATCTGAAACAATAGCGGAACCCAACCCGTCCCATGGTAAAAAAAAAAGCAGGGCCTGCGAAAAGACCGAAAAAAAGCAAATCCAAGCGCCAGAATATCTATAAAAATAGTCTTAAAAAAACGATTGCAGGCGTAGCGATCCTCCTGGTTCTGGTGGTTGCCGGCGGATGGCTGCTTCACTATGTGCTGGAGGGACGGCGGCAGATTAAAACGCCGGCGCCCGCTGTGAAAGTGCCGGCGCATCAAAAACCGGTCCTGGTTAAGCCGACGTTTGAAGTTTTTCCTAAAAAGGATATCCCTGTCAGCAGACCGCCGGTCCTACCTAAAGTTGAAACGACCCGTGAACGACCCAAAGTGGCGATCATCATTGATGATGTGGGTTATGATCCCCAAATGGCTCAAAAGTTCATGGATCTGAATACGGTATTGACCTTTTCAATCCTTCCGGTTGCTCCATTTCATCGTCAGATTGCCGATTCCGTATATGCCAAGGGGTTTGAAACCATGCTGCACCTGCCGATGGAACCGGTGGAATACCCGCATGTCGATCCCGGCGAAGGCGCTTTGCTGATGACCATGACCCCCGATCAACTGATTGAACAGCTCAACAGGAATCTGGAAAAAGTCCCCCACGCCAAGGGAGTCAATAACCACATGGGGTCCCGCATGACGGCCAGCTCAACTCAAATGTACCAGATATTCACCGTTCTTAAAAAACGCGAGCTCTTTTTCATCGACAGCCGCACGACGGCCGAAACTCTTTGCAAACCTTCTGCGCGACTGTTTCAGTTATCCTTTTCGCAGCGGGATGTCTTTCTGGACAATGTTCAGCAGGCCCAAGCGGTCCGAAGGCAATTGGACCGGCTGCTTCAGATTGCAGAGAGTCATGGAGAGGCTGTTGGCATCGCCCACCCCTACGCGGTTACGGTTAACGTGCTGCGTGAAATGCTGCCGGAAATTCTGAAAAAAGTCGATCTGGTACCGGCTTCGGCGGTGGTTCGCAGCGCAGCTTAGGTCTGAAAAACAGGATCGGGTCAGCCGCGAGAGTCTTTGTCGATACTATCCGATCGATTGCAGCAGCTCAATGGTGATATTGTCGGGCCCATTAAAAAAGGCAATTTTGTTTTTTCCGGCTTCCTTGGGGGGAGCGGAAAAAACATATCCCTTGGCCGACAGCTTCTGGTAGGCATGTTCAACGTCATCCACCGTAAGACCGATATGGTGAAAACCGTATTGCGCCGCAGTTGCACCCGCGGAAATTTTTTCATTATCACGGGCGATCCTTAAATTGACGATGGTACCGTTTAGATCAAGGATCGCGCCGTCGACATTTGAAAATTTTTTTCGTTCGACCAAACTGGCGCCCAAGGTCTCTGTAAAAAATGCAATTGTCTTTTCTAAATCACTGCAAAGCAGGTGGATATGGTGAAGCTGAAAGTTCATTTGTCATCTCCCTAAAATTTTTTTGTGTTGAAATCTAACTGATTTTGAGCAGGGGAAATCGCCAAGACGCCATCGGCAGTCGGGCAGTGTCTGAATCAGAACAGAAAAAATCGTCTAAGTCAATTATTTCTTTGCCTCTTTTGCAACCATGTCTGGTGTCGCCTGTGAAAATTACCTTCTCAATACCATGTTTATTTGTTATAAATCAGCCCTTCCCTAGATAAGGAAAAGAGAGGGCGTTGGTTCGATACATCATCTGCTTTTTACAACCGGAGATACTTTTGCCCGGCTGTATATACATGCAAACAAGGTGCTTACATGGAATTTCCCAAGATGGCGAAAATACGTCAGACCTTTGATCCTCAGCACATTGAAGATGTCCGGGCAGAGACGCTTAAGGAAATGGAGGCGCTCCGGCTTCAAGAAAATGTTAAAGCAGGTGAAACGGTGGCCGTAACCGGGGGGAGCCGGGGCATCGCCGACATTGATGTGATTACACGTGCAGTGGTAGATGCGCTCAAGGAGTTAGGGGCGCGGCCTTTTATTTTTCCGTCCATGGGCAGCCATGGCGGCGCTACGGATCAGGGGCAGATAAAGGTCCTTGAAAATTTGGGCATAACCGAAGCTGCCATGGATTGCCCCATTTGCAGCAGCATGGAGGTGGTCTACCTGGGAGACGCCAGTGACGGTTACCCGATTTATGTCGATAAACAAGCCCGCGAGGCGGACCATATCGTCATCGTCAATCGGGTAAAGCCGCATACAAAGTTTGAAGGTCCCGTCGAAAGCGGGCTGATGAAGATGATGGCCATCGGTATGGGCAAACAAAAAGGCGCCGAATACTATCACCGTGCTGCCGTGAAATTAACATTTCAAAGGATCGTCGAAAATGTCGGTCTGGAAGTAATTCAGAGGTGTCCGGTTCTTTTTGGATTGGGAATCGTTGAAAACGCCTATCATCAGACCTGCTTAATCAAAGCACTGCGTTCGGAGTATATTTTTGAGGGCGAAAAGAAACTGCTGACCCTTTCAAAACAGCGGATGGCCCGCCTTCCGTTTGACGCGATCGATGTGTTGGTGATCGATCAGATTGGAAAAGATGTGTCTGGAACCGGAATGGACACCAAAGTGATTGGTCGCAACCGTGATATTTTAGGTGACTTTATAACCGGCCCCCGGGTTAAACGGATATTTGCCAGAGACTTGACGGCGGATACGGACGGGAGTGCGATGGGGATCGGTTTCGCCGATTTTACCACCACGCGGCTCGTTAACAAAATGGACCGGCATAAGACCTATGTCAACTGCCTGACGGCCATCAGCCCGGAAAAAGGGGCAATTCCGATGTATTTTGACAGCGACCGGGAGGCTTTGGCGGCCTGCTTTGCTACCATCGGCGACATTCCCCTCGAACAGATCCGGTTGGTTCATATCAAAGACACATTGGCGCTTGAAAACATTTCAATTTCACGCGCCTTTGAAAGCGACGTCAAACATAAACCGGGCTTAGAACTTCTGGGGGAGTGGAATGAGATCGAGTTCAATAAAGACGGTAACCTGGTCAGCCCGTTTATAAGCTGATCGATCAGAATACAACGGAAAAAACTTGACGATATGGGAAAGCAGATTAAGGACAAATTGACCGAAATTCTTGGCCCTGCCCAGGTTGCTGACAGCCTTATCGATATGATTTCTTATTCATACGATGCATCGGACCATTCGCAGCGTCCTGTAGCGGCCGTCTGGCCCATTAGCACCGAACAGGTTTCGCGGATACTTCAATTGGCTAATCAGGAGCGTTTTGCGGTTATTCCCAGAGGCGCCGGGACCGGTCTGGCCGGGGCCGCCGTTCCTGTTGGGGGCCGGAAGACGGTCGTCATGGACCTCATGCGAATGAATAAGATTCTGGGCATCCATGTCATTGATCGGCAGGCGATTGTCCAGCCGGGAGTCGTCTATGCAGAACTGGAAAAGGAACTGGTCAAAGTGGGCTATTTCTTTCCGCCGGACCCGGCGTCATCCATGGCCTGCACGATTGGCGGCAACGTGGCGACCAATGCCGGCGGCATCCGGGGGGCCAAATACGGCACGACCCGGGATTATGTCCTGGGGCTGGAAGTCGTGCTTCCCTCCGGAAATATCATGCGAACGGGTTCCCGTTGCATCAAATCGAGCTCTGGTCTTGATATCACCCGCCTGTTTATAGGCTCTGAAGGCGTCTTGGGGGTCATCACCGAAATTATCCTCAAGATTAATCCTAAACCCCTGGCCTTTCATACGGGGCTGGCCTACTTTACGAGTCTTAAAGCCGCCGGAGAGGCCGTGGCGGGTATCATGAGTTCGGGCATCGTCCCCAGTGTGATGGAAATCATGGATTCAAACACCTTGAAACTTCTGAAGCAGAATACCAAAATGGGGATACCCGGGGCAGAGGCCTGTATTCTGGTGGAAACGGACGGCTACACGGATGCGGAGGCCGGGTTTCAGATGTGTAAAGTAGCCGAGGTTTTTTCCCGGCATAAAGCGATCGAACAACAGGTTACGAATTCCTCCCAAAATTCGGCCAAACTCTGGCGAATCAGAAAATCCATTTCCGGCCTGGCTGCTTCCCTTCGTCCGAACAATGTGAGTGAAGATGTAACCGTGCCGATTTCGAAGGTACCGACGATGTTGGAGAAGATAGCCAAAATGGTTCGTGAAGAGGGCTTCCCTTTCGTGATATTCGGGCATGCGGGGGATGGGAATCTGCATCCAAAGATTATGTATGATAAGAATGAGCCCGATCAGGTTCGACGGCTCGACAATGTTGTCAAGAAAATGTTCAGTCTCACCTGTGCATTAGGCGGCACCCTGACCGGGGAGCATGGGATCGGGCTGGCCAAAGCCCCATTTATGTCGCTGGAACATGATGCCGAAGCAATGGCCCTCATGCGGGGAATCAAGCGTCTGGTGGACCCCAACAACATTATGAATCCGGGCAAAATGGATCTGAACAAAAGCGCGTCTTGACGATGCCTACATTTTGTACCAAAAAACTTATGAATGTTCGTAAAACTGAAAGGGAGAAAAAATATGCCAGAGTTAGCCTATGTCAACGGCACGTTTCTGCCGATTGAAAAAGCGATGGTGCCGGTTGAAGACCGGGGATACCAGTTTGGAGATGCCGTATATGAATATATCGCCAGTTACGACAGCCGCCTCTTTTTCCGAGTGGCCCATTTCGAAAGACTCGAGCGATCATTAAATGCACTGTCTTTTCCGGAGATTTCCATGGAAAAAATAAGGGAAGCGGTCAACGAACTTTTTCATAAAGCCGCTTTATCACGCGCCGGTGTGTATATCCAGATTTCACGCGGGGTTTGCCCCCGGAGCCATGCTTTTTCAAAAACGTCGCAACCCCAGGTGGTGATGACCATCCGCAACGTGCACGAAATCGATCCGGAACTGAGGCAAAATGGGGCTACCGCAATCACCGTGAAAGATTTCCGCTGGGGGCGCTGCGACATCAAGACGGTTCAGATTTTACCCAACGTCTTGGCCAAACAGAAAGCTGTTGACAGTGGTGCTGATGATGCCATTTTTGTGGCTGAAAACGGCGTGGTGCGCGAGGCTTCCAGCTCCAATGTTTTTATGGTTCAGAAGGAAACCCTCGTAACGCATCCGCTGACGGTGAATATCCTGCCGGGAATCACTCGTAGCGTTGCACTAAACTGTGCTAAAGAAATGCATATGGATGTTTCCGAACGGTTTTACGGGGTGGACGAATTATACGGCGCCGAAGAGGTGTTCCTGACCGGGACAACCACCGAGGTGCTTCCTATCGTTGTAATCGATGGGAAACGCATCGCCGACGGCCGGGTCGGGCCGTATGCAAAGCGGCTTGCGGATGCAGTGCGGCAAAAATGTATCACATCCGATTAACCTGCCCCCGATACAGACGTTGCGGGCCGCAGCCCTTAACCGGTCCTGATCGACGGGCCGCGATCTGTTTTATTATATAAAACGATGTTTTTAAAAAACGGACTTGACAAGCCCCCGAAGAATCTGGCATGTACACTAAAAATTAAAACGTCGTTTTGCTATATGAAACAGAATCAGGCCCACTTAAATTCGGTTGAAAAAGCCCTCAGGATTCTAAAAATATTTGAAGGGGAACGGCCCTGTTGGGGCGTCAGAGAACTCAGTACGCACTTGGGGTTCAGTCCGGCGACCGTCCAGCGGATCCTCCAGACCTTGAAAGCGTATGCCTTTGTGGATCAGGACGCCCATACCCGCCAGTACCGGCTGGGCAATGTTTTTTTTAGCTTTTTGCATTCGCTGCAGCGCACCTATCCGGTTACACAGGTGGCCCAGTCTTATATGAAACAACTGCTTTCCCGGACGCAGGAAACGGTTCATTTGAACGTTATCGAAAGAAATGAACGCATCTGTATTGACAATATGGAATCTTCCCAGAATCTTAAGGGATTTATGCCGATCGGCAGCCGGTCGCCCCTATATGCCGGGGCATCTTCCAAGTGCCTGCTGGCGTTTTCCGGCAGGGAATTTATCGAAACATATCTGCAAGGGGTCAAGCCGGCGGCCATTACCAAAAACACTCAGATCGACCCCAAAAAAATTAAGGTAGAACTTGAAACTATCAGAAAACAGGGTTATGCTGCCAGCTTGGGTGAACGTAACCCGGGACTGGGGTCGCTAAGCGCGCCGATTCTGGACTACCGGGGAACGCTGCTGGCGTCGATCAGCCTGGCGATACCGGAAATACGTTATCAGGATCAAAAACTCCGAAAGAAGTATGTCAGAGAACTGTTGCAAGTTGCCAAAAGCTTTTCTGAAGCAATGGGATCTCGCACGATGCACCAGAACAGGTTCCCTGTTGATAAGGGCTGTTAATTTTATTGGATCTGGAATAGGTTTTAACTGCTGTCGGGGTTGCTATCGGAGCGGTCAACGCTTAAATGGCTGAAATGCACTTCAAAATTTCGGCCGGTTTACATTAAAATACGGAGGAGGAGAAGAAAATGGATTTTAAATTGTCGGATGAACTTGAGATGTTGCGCAAGTCGGTGCGGGAGTTTGCCAATAAACAGATTGCCCCGTTTGCCGATGAATGGGATAAAAACCATTACGTTCCTTACAAGGAAGCCATTAAACCCATGGGAGAGCTGGGATTTTTTGGAACCGTTATTCCGGAGGAATACGAGGGCACGGATATGGGGTGGCTGGCGGCCATGATCATTACCGAAGAAATCGCCCGCGCATCCAGTTCTCTTAGGGTCCAGGTCAATATGCAGGCCCTGGGTTGCGCTTATACGATTTTTAAATATGGCAATGAGGAAACAAAGAAAAAATATATTCCCAAACTGGTATTAGCGGATTACATCGGTGCGTTCGCCATTACGGAACCGGATGCGGGCTCGGATGTGATGGCTTTAGCGTCCAGGGCGGAAGACAAGGGCGACCACTGGCTGTTGAACGGATCCAAGACCTGGATTTCCAATGCCGATATCGCCGATGCCATTATTTACTATGCCTACACCGATCGCGAAAAGGGATCGAAAGGGTTATCTGCATTTGTCGTCGAGCCTAAAAATTTCAACGGCATCAAAACGTCGAGACTTGATAAAATGGGATCCTTTTCATCTCCCACCGGCGAAATATTCCTGACCGATACCAAAGTGCCCAAGGAAAATATTCTCGGAAAACCCGGCGACGGCGCCAAAATCGTTTTCAGTTCTTTGAATCAGACCCGTCTTTCGGCTGCAGCCGGAGCGGTCGGACTGGCGCAGGCCTGTCTGGAGGCAGTCATAAAATATTGCAAAGAGCGTAAACAATTCGGAAAGCCCATCGGCGAGTTCCAGATGAACCAGGATATGATCGCCCAGATGTCTGCTGAAATCGAGGCGGCGCGGCTGCTGGTGTATAAAGCCGCTTGGGCAAAGGACCAGGGCAAACTGGATAACGGCCTGGATGTGGCTCAGGCAAAGTACCTTGCCGGAGAGGCGGTTACAAAGTCCGCCAACTTTGCCATGCGGATTCTGGGCGCTTACGGTTACTCCACCGAGTATCCGGTAGCCCGCTTCTATCGGGATGCGCCGACCTATACCATGGTGGAAGGTTCAGCCAATATCTGCAAATGGATCATCGCCCTGGATCAGCTGGGTATCCGTAAAGCAAACCGTTAACTGCTGAAGGACCTTGGAAAGGCTGTCTATAGGGTGGCAACTTGCCGACGGTTCCGGCAGCGAAAGGGCACTATCGTTTTGAGCAAAACTGTTGTTGAAAAAACCAAAGAAACTGCGGCCCTATACTTTAAGGACGTTTCAGGTGAAAGGCCTTTTGAGTTGTGGCAGGCGTTTGATAAAGCGCTTGCAAAAGATTTGTCTCTATTTATTACCGGCCAGCTGTATGCCCGGGAAAAAATACCTCATCAAACCCGGCAGCTGGTTACGGTTGCCGCCCTGACGGTGCTTTCTCGTCTGGATGAATTGAACCTGCATATTCAGGCGGCGTTGAATGTGGGCTGCACCCCTGAGGAGATCGCCGAAGTCATTTTTCAAACGGCCGTCTATGGCGGGGTGCCGGCCATGAACGCCGCTTTGAAGGAACTCCGTTCGGTCTTGACCGAAAAAGGGCTGTGGCCGCTCAGATAGAGCATCAAGCGGAGCAAAGATGATATTTTCATGAAATTGAACAAAATTGAGTATTTTTTCGAAGGTCTCGACTTGACATAATGTTTCAGTCTGGTATAGGTACTCAGCTGGTTTAAACATTGTTTCATTATGTGGAACAGATGTTCTGGCCAGCAAACCTGAAAGGAGATGGAGTGTGTTTGAGGCTGTAAGTGTATTCGTTGCCGGTATCAGCGGCGTATTTTTAGGTATGGGACTGTTGTACTTTTCCATTAAGATCGTGTCCGCTGTGACCAGCCGGCTGAATTCCGATGAAGGTGAAAAATGATTCTGATCCAAGAAACGCTGTCGCTGTTCAAAACGTCCGGGTTCTTTTTTGTGACCCCCGGCATGATCGTTATGTGGGCAATTGGTTTTACCCTGATCTATCTTGCGATCGCCCGGGATTATGAGCCGCTGCTGCTGCTCCCCATCGGTTTCGGCATTGTTCTGGCCAATCTTCCGCTGGCCGATTTGATGAAGCCCCACGAAGGGTTGCTGTGGCGGTTTTATCACTACGGAATTCAGTGGGAGATTATTCCGCCCCTGATCTTTCTGGGGCTCGGTGCCTTGACCGATTTCGGGCCGATGTTGGCGCGCCCGGTTCTGATCTTTTTGGGCGCCGGCGCCCAAGCCGGCGTCTATATTACCTTTTTTATTGCGTATGCCATCGGTTTCGATCTGAAGGAAGCCGCCACCATCGGCATCATCGGTGGGGCGGACGGTCCCACCACGATTTTTCTAGCCACCAAACTGGCGCCCCACATGTTGGGAAGCTGTGCGGTGGCGGCTTATTCCTATATGGCGCTGGTACCCATTATTCAGCCGCCGATCATGAAGCTGCTCACGACCAAAGAAGAGCGCTGCATCAAAATGCGAAAGCTGCGGAAAGTTTCACGGCTGGAAAAGGTTTTGTTTCCAATGTGTTCCGCGCTGGTGCTGATTCTGTTGGTGCCGGCGTCGGCGCCGCTGATGGCCATGTTCATGATCGGCAACCTTTTCCGGGAAGCCAAGGTGGTGGAACGTTTAAATAAAGCCGCCCAGAATGAACTGCTCAATATCGTTACCATTTTTCTGGGTTTGCCGGTGGGGGCCACCATGAATGCGGAGGCATTTTTGCAGCCCAAAGTGATTTTTATATTCTTTTTAGGCCTGTTTGCGTTCATGATCAGCACGGCCACCGGCTTGCTTCTGGCTAAGCTCATGAATCTGTTTACCAAGGAAAAAATAAATCCGTTGCTGGGCGCTGCCGGCGTTTCAGCCGTCCCGATGGCGGCCAGAGTCGTGCAGAAAGTCGGAGCGGAAGCAGACAAAAGAAACTATTTGCTGATGTACGCCATGGGGCCCAATGTCGCCGGGGTCATCGGCACCGTGATCGCAGCGGGTATCTTTTTGACGATTTTACAATAATACATACTTAATGAATGGAGGAATTACGATGGCAGAAAAAATTTTAGCTCCGCTGGCGGGCAAAGTATTCAAGGTTTTAGTCTCTGTTGGCGAGAAGGTTGAAGCGGATGACGAAACAATCATAATTGAAGCGATGAAAATGGAAACACCGGTATATGCTCCCTGCAGTGGAACCGTCAAAGAAGTGAAGATCAAAGAAGGGGATACGGTGGAGGAAGACGATGTGTTGGCGGTTATCGAATAGCAAAACGGATTGATACAATCAGGATCGGGAGTAATGTCATGAGACCTTATTTTGAAAAGATGCCGAATTTCGGACGTGCGCTTAAGGAAGGACAGATCAAGCGGAGCCTGGAGAATGTTGATCTTGTCAAGAAAACCGAAAGTGAAATTGCCGAAGCGGTTGAAAAAGTGAAAAATGCCGGTTTTCCCACGGAAAAAATCAATGCACGCGGGCAGATGACGGTATGGCAACGGTTGGAATACCTGGTTGATCCGGGTACTTGGTGTCCGCTGCACACCCTTTTTAACCCCATGGACAACGAGATCGGGACCACCAATGTTTTCGATGGGATAGGTAAAATTTCCGGGAAATGGGCGGTGATTATCGGCTTCGACAACAAATACATCGCCGGGGCTTGGATTCCGGGCCAGTCTGAAAATATTTTAAGAGCCACGGATCTTTCCAAACGGCTGAATGTTCCGCTGGTTTGGCTCGTCAACTGCAGCGGGGTCAAACTGGATGAACAGGAAAAATTTTATGCCAACCGGCGCGGTTCGGGCACGACCTTTTTCCGGCACGCCGAACTGGAGCTGTCCGGCATTCCGGTCTTGGCCGGTATTTATGGAACCAATCCGGCCGGCGGCGGCTACCAGGGGATCAGCCCCGCCATTCTTTTTGCGCATAAGGACTGCAATATCGCTGTGGGCGGCGGCGGCATCTTAAGCGGCATGTCGCCCAAGGGGCATTTTGATGAAGAAGGCGCCGAGCAGCTGATCGCAGCGGCTAAAAAATTCAAGGTGGAACCGCCGGGTTCGGCGAAAATCCATTATGATGAAACCGGATTCTTCCGTTATGTCTTTGATGAAGAAAAAGGGGTTTTGGACGGATTGAAAGAATTTATGAAGGATATGCCGGCTTATAATCCCAAATTTTTCCGGGTGGCGGAACCCAAAGAACCGACATTTTCCAGCGACGACATCTACCGCCTGATACCCATGAATCAGAAACAGGTCTACAGTTTCGACGATGTGCTGGCGCGGCTGGTGGACGGCAGCGAACAGATGGAATTCCGGCCGGACTACGGGCCCGAGGTATATACGGGCCTTTGCAAGGTCGACGGCTACCTGGTGGGGTGCATCGGCAACCGGCAGGGATTTCTGGCCAAGGGATATCCCGAGTATGCCGACTATTCCGGTTTCGGCGGCAAGCTCTATCGCCAGGGGCTTGTCAAGATGAATGAATTTGTGACCCTTTGCGGCCGCGACCGGGTTCCGATTATCTGGTTTCAGGACACCAGCGGGATCGATGTCGGCGATATTGCCGAAAAAGCCGAATTGCTGGGGCTTGGCCAGAGCCTGATCTATTCGATCCAGCAAACGGATGTTCCCATGATGCTGTTTGTTTTAAGAAAGGGGACCGCGGCCGCGCACTATATCATGGGCGGACCGACGGCCAACCGGCACAATGCGTTTACCCTGGGAACGGCTGCCACGGAAATCTATGTCATGCACGGTGAAACGGCCGCCGTGGCGACCTATTCGCGCCGTCTGGTCAAGGAAAAGGAAACCGGAAAACCCCTCGATCCCGTGATTGAAAGCATGAACAAGCTGGCCAAGCAGTACCACGACAATTCGCGGCCGATTTACTGTGCCCGGTACGGCCTGGTGGATGAAGTCGTTCCCATGAACGAAATGCGCAAATATATGGCGGCGTTTGCCGGGGCGGCCTACCAGAACCCCCGGTCGATTTGCCCGCAGCACCAGATGCTGCTTCCCCGCAGCATCAAGGGCTGAATGATTCCTGAAGCCTGTGCCTGAAAATGGATGCGAAGCAGGCGTATGCAAGATTTTAACGGGCGGTTGGAACCGTCTGTTTAACGATAACCTTAATTGAGCCGGAAATGTCGGAAACCTGATCCGAAGTTCGATCTCTACCGGAACCTGATGTTGATGCTGAGCGGACTCTCAAATAGCAGACAAGCGGACCTGGTCTGAACCTGAAGCGGCGCCGAATCCTGATTCAGAATGCGACAGCCTAAAACCCGCACATCTTTTGGCTCAATTAAGGGGAATTGTTCCTGCAACCGGATCCCCGAACCAACGGGTGCTAATCCCCCCTGCGTAAAGCTTCGTTTCAGCCTTGATACAGCTTGCACATTTCTTCCGCTTCGGACCGGATCTCATTTTTTAGCGTCTCGGGCTCCAGGACCCGGGCATGCGCGCCCCATGTCAGAATCCAGAATTTGATCTCATTCGTACCGGCAACCTCCGCTCTAAACAGGATGGATCCGTCTTTGCATTTGGTTATTTTCTGGGTTTCGTGCCAGATTTTTTCCTGGATATATTCAGCGATGTCGGCGGCAAACCATATTTTGACGGCCACCGGTGCTCCCCGAAAAACCCCGAAACTGGACTTCATGAAGCCGTCCGGATCGAATTCTGCAGGCAGCTCGAAATGTTCCGGGGTCAAATGGATTTCCCTGATGCGCTCTACCGCGAAAATCCGGGTATCCCGCCGCAAACAGCAGTATCCGATCAGGTAAAAGGTCCCGTCAAAGAACCAGATTTTATAGGGCGCAACCTTGCGGCGGGTTTTCTTTCTGCGGCTCATGGTATAGTATTCAATTTCAATATAATTCCCGTTTACGACCGCTGCGTTCAGGCTGTTGATGGTTTCTTTGTACTTTCCGTAGGGTTTGTAAGGCGCCTGTCCGACCTGGAGGCTTTTTTCAATCCGGTTCAGATAGCCTATGTATTCAGGCGGGAGCAGGGTCTTGACCTTCTGGAAGAGGGATTCGAGGGAGTCGAAAAACACGGTATTTTTCAACGTTTTCATCATGTCGCGGCTGAAATACAGTGCCATCAGCTCCGTTAAGTTGAGGGGAATCGGCACCTGGCGTTTGACCGCGTCCATAAGGGACCAAAGATTTTTGCCCTGAACCCGTTCGGTTAAGATCGGAAAGCCTGCGAGCTGAAGCGCTTCCAGATCCCGGTAAACGCTGCGCGGATGGCATTCGAGTTCGGCGGACAGTTCCGACACGCTTTTTCCCCGCCTGGCGGCAAGTAAGGTCTGAATAATTTTCCACTGTCTTCCCATCTGTTCGCCCCGCGCCATGGGAGTTCCTCCTTCCTTTGAAAAGTCGGTAATTTTATACCACAGGGCCGGCGATTTTTTCAGAAATAATTACAAAAAAATTTTAGACTTTGACCGTATCTGTCAAACCCGTGTGTTAGAGTCGGATCAACAGGTAAATATGGGGACATGAAATCAACCATGAAACTTGGGAAAAGGAGGGTTTGACATGACCAAACAGATATCCCATCAGAACTATCAGGATTATTTTGAGTATTACGGGAACACGATGATTGAAATGACCCGCAGGCGGGGCGGGACAACGGTTTTGCGGAACTGGCTGATGTTTGATTCGGTGGAGGAAGCCGACGCCTATTTCAACGACAATTGCTGCGAAGCGGAGGCCGTATGAACCGGTCAAGGGTTGTCGGCGTGGGCTGTTTCGGCAGGCCGCAGACATTTTCAGGATTTATTCGTAAAATCCTTAGATGTTATTCCCCGGGGCCGGCGGATCTCATGGCGTTGCATCAAAAGCCTGATCCCCTGGCGGATGGCTCGGCGGGTTTTAATACGGCAGATGATTATGCGGCGCCGAGGGAAAGAGCAGCCGATTTGCAGCCGAAGGCAAACCGGATTGCCGGATTTTATGTTTCCTGCATTGATGACAGCCGGAGGTTTTCCGTTTTTGCCTGCATTTCCGGAAAAAAATGAATCGATTCGGCCGCGGCCCGGGGTCGTTCAGGGAAAGGACGCCACTGCTCTCAATGCCTATCCGGTTGATGCATGTTATGCTGGCCAGGGAGATCAAATGCCGGCATTTAAACTATCTTACTTTTCCGATCGGGAAGGACTGCCCGCTGATGGAAATCGTGGGGTACTGGGCCTTTTTGAATATCTTCTCGGCCAGGGCGGGATTACCGGTCGCCTCCACGTTTCAGAACCGGTAGGTCACAGTCAGAGACCCGAAGCTTTGGGCCTTTTCCTGTTCGCTGAATTCCTTGGATCGGATCGTGTGGATATAACCGAATTCCGTGCGGCGGTATCGGATGCCGAAGCCGACATACAGCTCGCCGACAAAAGGTTCGCTATTTACGTTAGTGTTGTAGTCCCGGAATATCGGCCCGTCCAAGGTTATGTTGTGGGCCACAGCGGCGCCGAGTGCGCCGGCGAGTACGTATACCGACCACGGTTGCTGCTGCTGGCGTCCGGTTGCGAACGGCTGAAGGGTGTATGCCGTAACCGATAAGCGCGGGTCGGAAAAATCCACGGGAAGATTCCAGCCGAAGCGTAAAAGAACGCCCATCTGGGCGGAGACGAGGAAGTTGCCGAGAGCCACCTGGCATTCCCCGAACCCGTCCGTAACGAAATCGCCGAATCCTATCTCCAGGAATGTCAGCCGCCGCTTCTGTTTGTAAAAGAGATTGACGGTGATTTCGTTGGGAATCTGGCTGTCCCATCCCTGAAATTTATCAAAACCGCGAGCATCGTGAACAAAGTCCTGGGTCTCCTTTGCAAGGGCGTTGGGTCCCGTGGTCCCTACGGCAAGTACCACCGCGTTGGTTGCATGGGCATCTTTGGTGTGCAGGGAAAAGTCAATTCCCAGCCAGCCGGCATAAGGCCGCTGACCCGGCGGCGCCGCCGGGGCGTTCAGGTCCGTTGGCGTGAACATAAGCTGGGTTAGGGAAAAACCGTAATTGTATTCGACCGTGTGGGGGTCTTCAAAGCCCGAAAAGCGCTGGAAAATGGCGAGGCTATCGGCGTCCCCGCTGAGTTTTCGCAACTGCTGCTGCACCACGCCGAATTCCTCAGGGTCACGGGCGCCGGAAATCCAGGACAATCGGGCGCCGTTGGTATAGTTTCGGTCGGTACCGGCAAAAAGGTCGTTGTCCAGATAAAAGGTCAGGTAGGCGTCCTTATTCCGGTCGGGCAGAAAGGAAAGGATGCCGGCCGACGCCGGCGGGATGGCGGCAAGCAGCCCGATCACCAAACCAATAAGGCATTGTGCGGCGAGGCGATTCATCTGCTCCTGTATTTAATCATCAAGAAGCTTTCCGGACGTGGATTCCGAAACAGCGGCGGAGATGAAAACGCAACGCCGCGTCCGGAAAGGCAAAATGGTTGAGCTGTTATAAATACACACGGATAATTTATTTCTTTGCCGATATGCCGGATGTAAAGGCTTGTTATTACGACAAGCCTGTGAAATGTACATCGTGGGTGTCGTGCCACCGGTCGAATTTCTTTTTGAGCCACCGTTTGACGTAAAAACGGGTGTAAGGAATCAGCAGCATTAAACCGGCAATGTCGGTCAAAAATCCTGGGGTCAGCAGCGTAATTCCCGCCGAGAGAATAATCAAGGCATCGATCAACTCCTCGGTGGGAATAATTCCCTGGTGAAGATTTGCCTGAATTTTATATAAGGTATGCATGCCTTGTAAACGCGCCAGATAAGCACCCAAAATGCCGGTGATGATTATAACCAGCACTGTATTCAATGCCCCGATATATCCGCCAATTTTGATAAGCACATAAATTTCAGCGGCAGGAATCAGTGTGAATGCAAGAAAAAGTTTTAAGAACATTATCGGCCTATTCTATCCATTTGAGGTATTGCTTTAATTATCATTCAAGATCGACAAAATCCGAATCCCCTGAATACGTTCATCGCTTATAATATGAACGCCGTCCTTCAATGCTTCGTGCGCCTCGGTCCAACCCCCAAGACTTCGGACCAGGCCCCTGCCGGTCAGCTCTTTTCGGCGACCCTGCTTAATCTCCGCTTGAACGAAGGATTCATAATGCGCCTCAAGTCATGTTGCCGGTTTCGACAAGTTTCGAAATGTCTTCCAATGGAAGGACGGTAATCTTATCGTCAAGGGCGTATTTCTGGTCGCCGGGATAGATGACCCACAGATGTTCCAGTCCAAGATCTTCACGGGCGATTTGCATGGATCGCTGTCGCCCGGGAGCATCCGTGTATTTAAATTCAAAGCCATACCGTTTACCGGCGACCGTCAACAAGAGATCTAGTTCAGCCCCTGCGTGTGTCGCCCAGAAATAGGCATCCCTGGTTCGAAAAACATGAATGATATGCTCCAGAGCAAAACCCTCCCATGATGCACCGATTTTTGGATGGCCCTGCAAGTCGGCCAGTGATGAAATCTGCAATAGACCATGAAACAGACCGCTGTCACGGATATACATCTTGGGTGCTTTGACCTGTCGTTTTTTCAGATTTTCAAACCACGGCGGCAGCACCCGGACCATATAGGCACCGGAAAGGATATCGAGATATCGCCGGGCCGTATTTTCAGCAGTGCCAAGAGCCCGGGCAAACTCCGCTGCATTCCACACCTGCCCATGGTAATGTGCCACCATCGTCCAAAATCTTCTAAGGGTTTCAGCGGCAATGCTAATGCCAAGCTGGGGAATATCCCTTTCAAGAAAGGTTCGGATAAAGTTTTCACGCCATTGAATGCTATCAGACTCGGAATCGGCGAGAAAGGATCTGGGTAAACCGCCCCTTATCCATAATCGATCCCGATGCTGCTCCCCGACTTCCCAAAGTTGAAAACCTGCCAGATCAACAAACCCAATCCTTCCAGCCAAAGATTCCGAAACACCCTTGACCAATTGCGGCGACGCAGATCCCAACAACAAAAATCGGGCATTCGAAATGGGTCGATCCACAAGAACACGGAGCAGTTCAAACAAATCAGGTTTTCTTTGGACCTCGTCTATTATCACCAGGCCGGAGAGATCCTTCAACGCCTGCATTGGGGCAGAAAGACGCCGGACATCAACGGGATTTTCCAGGTCAAAAATCGTGGAAGGCTCCTGTTCAGAAATGAGCCTTGCCAAAGTGGTTTTACCACACTGCCTTGGTCCGAGCAGGGCGGTGACGGGGTGTACCCTAAACGAGGCTTGGATTTGACGGATGGGTTCTGGTCTAGGAATCATGGGGGGACATTATACCTTGAAAATCGTCATGTCAACTGCAGATTTTCAAGATAAAAAGCCTGTCGCACCGCTTATGCAACGAAACAGGCTCTAACCCTATTTCTAACCTCGGGATCTGTAAACCACGACGAACGTGGAGGGATACATTAAGCGAAAGACTACGTTCGGGTTTCCGTGTGCCATCCAGTAAATTTAGGAGCCGAGCGCGGGTTGACATGACCGACTTCTCCCTTTCTGCCTCCGGTCTGACCAAGGAGAAATTAGCAAGCGAGTCAAGAAAGCTTCTTGGGGTGCA
>ENA-OSEO01003748-OSEO01003748.1-sediment-metagenome-genome-assembly--contig:-NODE-3748-length-17090-cov-4.344795_pt1 | contig 17090 bp, 18 predicted proteins | sample MGYA00237883_ERZ534232 | MGnify/ENA metagenome assembly ERZ534232
CATGAGCCACACCCCCGTCGCAGTCAGTCTACATCAACAGGGGTGCCCACGTCTCCGCAAAATCCAATGGTAGACCCTCTTGTCCGCACGAGCCGGGATTGCCTTCAAGCTCCTGCATTCGGAAGTTTGCTCAGAACGGCCTCGTAGACCTGGCGTGCGATGCACAGCGCCTCTCTCGCTTCCTCCAGCGTCGGCTCATCCGTCGGTCCTGGATAGCGGAATGCCCATGCGTACTCCGTTAGTGGGACCGCTGGATCCACAGCCCTTTCAAGATCTGCGTCGATCTGAGCGCATGCTCTTCCGAGTCTCTCAAGGTCGTGTGTCTTCGGGAGCGGCTGATCGTGCAAAGCAAGGAAGGCCTTCAACGCCTTCTCCGCTGCCTGCTGTGCGTGAAACGCAACATCGCTGAACAACAACGGATGAGTGAGCTCAAACTCCCCTGCGATCAGGTCGAGTTCCGCCTTACGCAGCCAGGATTGAGTGTCCTCGGCACGTGCGGAGTCATGCAGCATGGACAAGCCTCCCCTCTCTGAGCACGGTGCCGGGGAGGGATGCCTTCAGGTGCACACGGGCATCGAAGTACGAACGCGTGCAGACAAGCACGTCAGCCGCAAGCCCGGTTCCCCGTAACGTCTCGTATGCCAGTCGGCTTCGCTTCCTATGGGGTGCAGCGTCATCCGGCACGATGAGCAGGAGGTCGTAGTCGCTGTCATCCCTTGGATCCCCCCGCGCGAGAGAGCCGAACAGGTAGATCTCCTCAGGTTGATACGCGTCCACCAGTCGGCGAACAAGATCCGCGAACCGAGTGTCTTCAGCGACACAGTCTCCCTCAGAGAACACGGATTCCCGTCGATTCACCCTCTTGTCTCCTTCCCATGCGGACATCAGTATAGCACATTGATCTTCAGGAGCGGGAGGATTTGTTCGGGTGAAAGGGGTCAGGCCTTTATTTTCGAATGAGAGTGCGCTAGACTCTCCTCATCATCGTCCGACCGCTCCGCATCGAATATGAGGGTGCCCTCTACCAGATCACTAGTCGCGGGAATGCTCGCGAGAAGATCTTCCTGACGGACAGCGATCGTCTTGAGTTCCTCGATCTCCTGGCCCAGGTGGTTTCGAGATTAGAATGGATCTGTCACGCGTACTCCTTGATGTCGAACCACTACCACCTTCTCATCAAAACCCCGCTCCCGAACCGTCCCAGGGGATGCAGCTCCTCAATGGCCTCTACGCGCAAACCGATCCGAACGTTCTGCGTCGAGAGCGTGACGCGGCCAGGCCGTACCTGAGGGCGCTATTCGCAGACGCCACAGACAAGGCATCCCGTGCCGGAGAATCTACGGTGCTGTCCGCCTTCATCACTACACGCTTCAAGAGGTCGGAGACCACATCGGACTTCATTTCTCGACGATTAGTGTCATCGCAAGACGTGTCGCGGAGCAACAGGCCCGTTCGAAAATAAAGACCCTCTTGTCTCTCCTTGTCTCTTCTGCCTACGTAATGATCAGAAGCTCTACAGCCCCAGGAGAATGCGCAATCGGTCCTCCACGTCTGCCAGCGTCGTGGACGAGCTCCTCCCCCAGGGCTCCACCAGGCGCTCCTTCGCGACTGAGCGGAGGTCCTCGCACTTCACGAAGCTCCTGTGCTTCAGCCCCCCTTCCGGGGGGCGAACCTCCACGTGAAGGGGGATGCCCCTTTCTCTGGTAGTGAGCGGGATGACGTGGACCAACCCCGCCGGCCCGTGGTTGAACTCGTCGACGGAGATCACGAGAGCCGGACGCCGGCCTGCAGGTTCGTGCCCCCTCACTGGGGAGAGGTCCACCAGCCAGATCTCGCCGCGGGATGGTGAGACCAAGGCCTACTCCTTCAACCCATCCGCGAGTGTTGCCTCCCAGTCCGCCCGCTCCTGCTTCTCCTCTGCCCAGGCCTCGTCGTCGGACCTCAGGGCGAGAAAGGCCGCGTTCGCCTCCTTCAGGAGGAGTTCCCGCCGGTACCGTTCCACGGCCTCGTCCACGAGATCTTGGAGCTTGCGGCCCGTCTGAGCGGACAGCTTCCTAAGGACCTCTCTCGCCTCACAGCTGATCCGCACTGTAGTGCTGCCCATCTCGCCACCTCCGCGCTACGAATGAGTCTACAAGACTGTGACACGAGCGTCAACAAGCGAGTCGGCATTCACCCCAGTGAACGATGGCCTGACACCTTTGGCGTCACGGCGGAGCATAGGCTGAAAAATGAAAATCTAACCCTTCAGTGTGCGTTCGAAAATAAAGGCCTGACCCCTTTCTGTTTGGCCCCTTTGTCGCTTCAAGCGAGTCCGCATTCACCCCAGTGAACGATGGCCTGACCCTTTTGGTGTTACGGCGGAGCATAGGCTGAGAAAATGGAGATCTGACCCTTCAGTGTGCGTTCGAAAATAAAGGCCTGACCCCTTTCTGTTTCAGTGGACTTGCGGCGCTCGGTCGGTCTGGGTGTACGTTGGGATGAGGTCCTGGAATGCCGCCGTGATCGATTCGGGGTCCGCGGCTTCGGCTGCGGCGATCAGCTGTTCGACCTTCGATTCGAACCGCGCGCCGACGTCCGCCGGCGGGCGGGCGATCCAGATCCGCTCGTGAGCCGTCGCGTCGGTCCCCTCCTCAGCCGTCAGGATCTCCTCGGACAGCTTCTCCCCGGGGCGGGTTCCGGTGTAGACGATCGGGATGTCGACATCGGGCTCGAGTCCGTGGAACCGGATCAGATCGCGCGCCATATCCACGATCCGGATCGGTTCCCCCATGTCGAGCACGAAGACCTCGCCCCCTTTGCCCATCGCCGCTGCCTGCAGCACGAGCAGGACGGCCTCCGCCGTGACCATGAAGTACCGACGCATCTCCGGATCCGTGATCGTCACCGCAGACCGGCGGCGGATCTGATCGAGGAAGATCGGCAGGACGCTTCCCCTGCTCCCCAGGACGTTTCCGAACCGGACCGCCATGCACCGGGTCGCGCCCCGCAGGGCACGCTGCCGGACGACCATCTCCGCCACGCGCTTCGAGGCCCCCATGACCGAGGTCGGCCGAACGGCTTTGTCGGTCGAGATCAGCACGAAGGCTTCGCAACCGGCGATAAGGGCTGCCTCCACGACGTTACGGGTCCCCAAGACGTTCGTCCTGACCGCCTCGGCCGGGTGCGCTTCCATCAGCGGGACATGCTTGTACGCCGCGGCGTGGAAGACGATCTGCGGCGCATCGAGGGCGAAGATCGAACCCATTCGTCGCTCGTCACGCACGTCGCCGATCCGGTATCGCACATCCCGGGACGGGAAGCGGTCGCTGAGGTCGCGCTCCAGATCGAAGAGGCCGGTCTCGTCGATGTCGACGCAGGCAACCACCGCCGCCCCGAAGCGCAACAATTGCCGACTGATCTCCGAACCGATCGACCCGGCGGCACCGGTCACCAACACGGATCGCCCCCGAACGAACGCCTCGATCTCCGCACTCCCGATCGTCACCGGGGACCGCCGGAGCATGTCGTCGGGTCGCACATCCCGCAGCTCCGTCGGGCGGACTGCGCCGGCGTAGAGCTCGCTCGGCGGGGGGAGAATCCGCACGTCAGTCAACGCGAGACCGCGCGCGATCTCCATCGTCTCGCGGACGAATCCGCCGCCCGCGGACGGCACTGCGATCAGCAGTGTCGACGCACCGAGGCGCGGCACGATCTCGGGCAGCTCCTTCCGGCTCCCGAGGACCTCCAGCCCGTGGATCCGGATCCCGCGCTTCCGCGGATCGTCGTCGATGAACCCGAGGAGGCGGTACGGGTGCCCGGGTTCATCGATCAGGCTCCGGGCCAGCAGCGACCCGGCATCGCCCGCCCCGACGATGAGCGTCGGCCTCGCCGAGGGATCCCGGGGCCCCTTCCGTCGGCCGACCGCGTGAATCGCCGCTCTCTTCGCCAGCCGGACGGCGTTCAATCCGATCAGGCAGAGCGCGAAGTCGATCCCCAGCACCGACCGCGGGATCGCGCCGAACATGTGGATCCCCTGCAGCAGCGAGAGCGCGGCGACCAACCCGGCCGAGCCGAGGGCGGCCGCGACGGAGACCCCGAGGGCCTCCCCGAGCCCGACGTGCTTCCAGCTGAACCGGTAGAGGCCGAACCAGGCGAGAATCGGAACCTTCACCCCGACGGTCACGGGGAGCGCCCACAGGAGGAGCGGGACGTATCGGGCCGGGACCCGCCCGTCGAACCGCAGCGCGAACCCCAGCGCCAACGACCCGCAGATGAGGACGATGTCAGCGAGGACGAACCCGGCGCGGCGACGCCATCCGGCCCCCCGGCCCCGATGATCGATCCGGCTCATAGGGCCGATACCCGCCGTCGCAATGCTGCCGCGACCGTCTCGACCTGCGTTCTCGTCATGGCGGGGAAGAACGGGAGCGCAATCGTCCGTTCAGCGACCATTTCGGTCACCGGAAACTCCCCGGGCGCCGTCCCGAGCGTCTCCCGAATGAACGATTGCAGGTGGATCGGCTGGAAGTAATCGCGGCATCCGATCCCCTCCGCCCTGAGCCCCGCGAGGATTCGATCCCGATCCGAGCGCCCGAACCCCTCGGTGAGCCGGACGACGAAGACGAACCAGCTCATCCGCACGCCCTCCTCGACCGAAGGGAGCACGATCTCCTCGACGTCCGCCAACGCATCGATGTACCAGCCGGCGACGCGCACCCGGCGCTCGATCATCTCCTCCGCCCGGCGAAGCTGCGAGACGCCGAGCGCCGCCGACATCTCGTCGAGCCGGTAGTTGTACCCGAGCTGCACGTGGTTCAGCCACCCTCCATCCCCGCGCCCTTGGTCGGCCATGCTTCGGCAGAGGCTCGCCACCCTCCCGTCGTCGGTCACGACCGCGCCGCCCTCGCCGGTCGTGATCTGCTTGTTCGGGTAGAAGCCGAAGACCCCGGCCACTCCGAAGCTCCCGCACCGCCGGCCGCCGCGCGCGGATCCGAGCGCCTCGGCGGAGTCCTCGATCACGGCGAGCCCGTGCCGATCGGCGATTCGCTCAATCTCCGGCCAGTCTGCCGGGTATCCGAACGCATCGACGCCGAGGATCGCCCGCGTTCTCGAGGTCACCGCGGCACCGATCCGCTCCGGATCGATGCACAGTGTCGTCGGCTCGATATCGACGAAGACCGGCACCGCCCGCTCGAACAGGATGCAGTTCGTCGACGCGACGAACGAGAACGGCGTCGTGATCACCTCGTCGCCCGGGCCGATCCCGAGCGCCCGGACGAGCAAGTGAAGCGCGCTGGTTCCGCTGTTCACCGCAACCGCGTGCGTCACGCCGACGTACTCGGCGAGCGCCGTCTCGAACGCCTCCGCCTTCGGTCCCAGCGCCAGCTGGCCGGAACGCACGACGTCGGCCACGACCTCGACATCCTCGTCGCAGATGTCCGGTTGAGCCAGTGGAATCTTCATCGACCTCGCCTCTTGCGCCCCACGCGATCGACCGGGGCGGCCTCGAGCACGCGCCCGGCAGGCGCCCCGTCTCGACCCCCTCCCCCTCTGCGATCGGCCCCGCCCCTTCGGGAGCCCAATGCCGATCCCCATCCTAGCGGGGGCGGGATCGCTCAGCAACTGGACCGGCCGAGACAGAGCGTCACGCCGGTCGCTCGGCGACGACCTTCTTCAGCTTCCCCGAGGGCGAGACGGGGATCTCGTCGACCGGCTCCACCCGGCATCGCCACCCCGGGACGAGCGATTCCAACGCCGCCGCCGCGTCCGCCGCACGCGCCGGACCATCGGGTCCGGCGTAGACGACGCGCAGCGTCAGAGCCCCGTCGGCGCCCTGGAGGATCTGGAACTGCCCGATCCCGGGGGTCATCGCCGCTCGGTCCCGAGGATCGCGCAGCGCGTTGAACACCGTATTCCCGACGAGCCGCGGCGAGAGCCTCGCCCCCGCCGGCGAGCGGAGGAAATCGTCGTCCCGGCCGGCGAGCGACACGATCGGCGCCCCGGGCACCCGACATCGGCAGCTCGAGGGCTCGCCGAGCGCCGCTCGATCCCCGAGCTCGTATCGAATGAACGGCATCGTCGCGTTGTACAGGTTCGTCAGGAGGACGCGCCCCTCGATCCCGGGCCCGAGCGGTTGCCCGTCCTCGCCGACCACCTCGAGCACGCAGACATCGCGATTCACGTGCCACAGGCCGGGCGTCCGCGGGCATTCGTAGGCGAGGTTCCCCGCTTCTTCGCAGTTGTAGAGGTCGACCACTCGGCACCCGAAGACGCCGCTCAACCGGCGGCGCGTCGTCTCGTGGAGGACCTCGCCGCGCGAGATCACCAACCGGACCCCCGCCGGCCGCCGTCCCATCCGCTCTAGCTCCGACGCAACGAGATCGAGGCACGTCGGATACCCCTCGACGATCGACGGCCGGAACGCCAGGAGATCCCGGGCCGCCTCGTCCGGCGGGATCGTCGCAGGAAGGCGCAGCAACCGAGGTGGCCCGAACCGCTGGTCCGCGGATCGCGCCGCATGCGGCGTCATCGGACCGACGTCCGCCACTCGCATCGGAAGCCGGAGGCCCGTGTACCGCGCGACCGTCCGGATCAGCGTCAGGCGCCGCCACGCCGCCTCGGACCGGCTCATGTGGACGGTCAACGGGATTCCCAGATAGCCGCTCGTGCTCGTTCGGACCGTGCGTTTCGGAGTCACACGCCGATCCAGCCGCTCCTGGAGCGCCGCCGCCCGCAGCGACCCCTTCGTCGCCACCGGGAGGCGCGGGAGGTCGTCGCGGCTCCAAATCGCATCCGGACCGACCCCTGCGGCGTCCCAGACCCGCCGGTAGTAGGCGACGTTCCGGTACGCCGTCCGCACCATCCACCGCAGTCGCCGATCCGTCCAGTCACGGCCCGTCCCCGGCCAGAACCGCGCCAGGCGATCGGTCATCGGTCAACCCACCTCTCCCGCGCCCGCTGCCACATGCGAGATCAGTTTCTTGAACTTCCCCGACGCATCGACCGGGATCGCGTCGACCCGTTCGACCTCACAGCGCAGCCGCGGATGCAGCCGCGTGATGTTCTCCACGATCACCCGGCGGAAGTCCGCGTCGTGCTCGACGTCGAGCACGACCTTGACCCGCACGTCCGACGGGGACGCCTGGATCACCTGGAATCGCCGCAGGCCGGCGATGTACCCGCCGCTAGGCCGTTTGGGGACGAGGGTCCCGGCCGCCCGGGGCGAGATTCGGCACCCGTCGGGGAGGCGAAGGTAGTCATCGTCGCGCCCGCGGATCGGCGAGAGGCTCGGGGCCGTGCTACCACACGGGCACCGGCCGCTTCCTCCACCCGCGATCCACGCCGCTCGATCCCCCAGGTCGTACCGGATGAACGGCATCGTCAGGTTGTACAGATTCGTCACCAACACGCGCCCCTCCACGCCCTCCTCGACCGGTGCACCCTCCGGATCGACGATCTCGACGACGCAGGCGTCCCGATTCATATGGCGGCGATCCGGATCCTCGGGGCACTCCCACGCGACGTTCCCCACCTCCTCGCTGTTGTAGTAGTCGGCGACGCGACAGGAGAAGACGCGCGAGAGGCGCTTCCGGATCTCGTCGTGCAACACCTCGCCCCGCGCGACGACGAGCCGCGGCCGAATCGAAGTGATCCCTTGCTCCACCAGCGCTTCGGCGAGGAGATCCAGACACGTCGGATACCCCTCGATCAGCCCGGGCCGGATTCCTCGAAGGCGCTCGACCTGCTCGCCGATCGGCATCGTCGCGGGGAGACGGACCAGACGGACGAGGCCGGCCCGTTCCGGCCAGCCTCTTCCTTCATCGTCCGGAATCGGCCCGACGTCGGCGATCGTGAGCGGAAGGGACAGACGCCCGTTCCGGCGCAGCGCTCGATAGTAGAGGAGCGACCGGTAGATCGCCTCGCCCCGGCTCATCTCGACCGTGATCGGGACGCCGCTCGACCCGCTCGTGTTCAACCGGATCCCGGCCCGGGGCGATCGACCCCCGCGCAGCGCGGCCCCCGGTCTCGCCAGCAGCGCGCCCTTCGTCGTCACCGACAGCCGCACCAGGTCCGCCGGTCTGCGGACGAGCATCGGATCGGCCCCCGCCGCGCGCCACGCGTCCCGGTAGTAGGGGACCTCGTTCGATGCCGTCAAGATGACCGCCCGGAGGGCGCGGGCTTCATCCGCTGTCCGCTTCCCCAGCTTGAATCGCATCAGGCGGTCGCGCGCATTCATCCTCGCTCCCTGCAACGGGCCTCCACGCGCCGCGGCGCGGCCGCGATGTCCGCCGGGCCGGTACCGACGCGTGAGATCACCTGACGGAGCTTCCCCGAGGGATCCCGCGGAAGCCGGTCGACCTCCTCCACCGACACACGGAGCGCAGGATCCAGCCGTCGAAACCCATCATCCAGCCCCTGCCACACGCCTGGATCGTAGTCGACGCCTGGTTCGACCCGTACGATCACCGTATCGACCCGCTCTTGAACGATCTGAAGCGCCCGGATCGACCGGAAGAGCTGCCCGCCGAGCGCATCGACCGGGAGCGACTCCCATGCGGCCTGAAACACAATTCTAGGCGAGATGAGTCGCCCGTCGGCCGTCCGAAAGAAGTCGTCGTCGCGCCCCTCGACCGCCCGCAGCGCCGTCCCCGGACGTCCGCACGCCGGCGACGGTTCCAGGATGGCTCGATCCCCGAGATCGTACCGGATGAACGGCATCGTGCAGTTGTAGAGGCTGGTCACGATCACCCGTCCCACCCTCCCCGCCGGCGCGGGCTCACCCGCGTCGTCGACGATCTCCACGACGCACGTATCGTGGTTCACGTGGAGATGGGACGGGTCCCGGTCGCACTCCCAGGCGACATTCCCGATTTCGTCGCAGTTGTAGTAGTCGACCGGAGGACGTCCGAAGACGGATCCGATCAGCCCTGCCACCGGGGCATGAAGCACCTCCCCGAAACAGGCGATCAACCGGACCGGCGGCGGTCGCTCGCCGCGTCGGTCGAGTTCCAGCGCCAGTTGCGCAAGGCAGGAGGGTCGACCTTGAAGCACATCGGGATGCGACCGCAGCAACGCGTCCGCCTGATCGAGGACCGGCATCCACCGGTCGAAGGGAGTAACGCGGACCAGACCGAGCCGGACCGCAACGTTTCGGCTCCCGCGTGCATGGAACGTCCCCACATCGACGATGTGCAATGGAAAGCGGAGGCGCGCGCGCCGGCCGAGCGCGAGAAGGACGGTCAGCCGTCGGTAGAATGCCTCGGATCGGCTCATGTGGACCGTCATCGGCAGAGTCGTCGATCCGCTCGTGGTCGACCGCTCCGTCCGGGTGGGATCGGCGTTCCGATGCAGCATACGCCGTTCGCCGCCTTCCAGAAGCGGCCTCCGAGTCGTTACCGGCAACCGCGGGAGATCGGCGGACGTACGGACGCACGTCGGATCGACGCCGGCCTCGCTCCACGCCTCGCGGTAGTACGGAACCCCTTCGTGCGCCGTCCGGATCACGTGTCGCAGCGCCCGGTCGACGTCCGCCGGGCGTTTCCCGACTCGAAACCGGGCGAGCCGGTCCAGAGCGCTCATGGATCCCCGCCCGTCACGCGGGACAGGATCGCGCGGCGTTTCCCCGACGGCTCGAGCGGCAGCTCGTCCACCCGTTCCACCTCGCAGCGGACCTCCGGATGCAACGCCTCAATCGCGGCCCGAACCGCCCCAAGGTTGTCCGAGGAGAGCCCGTCGCTTTCCACCATGAGGCGAACCCGAAATCGATCCACCGTCTCTTGAATCACCTGGTAGCGAACCACGCTCCGAATCTCGAGGAATCCCGCCTTTCCGAGTCCGCCGAGGACGGCACGGGCGACGAGCGAGTCGATGACCCGCGGCGAGACCCGCCGACCGTCCGGGAGACGCAGGAAGTCCTGCGCGCGCCCCTGGACCAGCGAGATCGTCCTCCCGCGATGCCCGCAATCGCAGCGCTCGTCGTCCGGGCCCATCCGGCGCGCTTGATCATCGAGCAGGTACCGGACGAACGGCATCGTCCTGTTGTAGAGACTCGTCACGACGACTCGCCCCGCCGCTCCCGCCTGTGTGACCGCGCCGTCTTCATCGATCGTCTCCAGCCAACACAGGTCTTCGTTCACGTGCATCCGATCCGGGTGCGCAGGGCACTCCCAAGCGATGTTCCCGATCTCCTCGCAGTTGTAGAAATCGACGACCGGACACTGGAATGCCGCGGAGAGCATGTCGCGGACGCGCGGCGAAAGGACCTCGCCGCGGCAGATCACGAGCCGCGCGCGGACAGGCCTCTCGGGATCGCGCACCAACGTCTCGGCGACGAGCTCGAGGAGGCTCGGGTGCCCCGTCACGATGCTCGCGCCCGCGCGGCGGATCCGCTCGACCTGTTCCGCGGGCGGAAGCTCCCGCGAGACGTGGACGACGACGAGCGGCGAGAGGCGAGCCAGGCGCCTCGACGCGCTCGATCCGGCCGGGCGGCGCATCTGCGAGAGCTGGTTCGGGCCGGTGCCGATCTCCACGATGCGCAGCGGCCATCGGATCGGGGTATGGCGGCCGATCGCCCGAAGGAGCCCTGCTCGGCGGAACCAGCGTTCCAAGCGGTTGTAGAACACGGCAAACGGCATCCCCGTCGATCCGCTGGTGAACCGCATCTGACATCGGCCCGGGTCGACGTTCCCTCGAAGGGCGCCGGTCGGGAACCCCTCGAGCATCTGGACCTTCGAGACGACGGGAAGCTTCGCCAGATCGGCGCGTGTCCGGATCTGAGAGACGTCGACCGGGCTCCCGGCGAGGAGGCTCCGGTAGACGGGGGTGGTCGAGTACGCGGCCCGTACGACCGCCCGCAGCGCCCGATCGATGTCCGCAGGCTTCTTCCCCAGCCGAAGACAGGCGAGCCGGTCGAGGGTGCTCACGTCGAGGCGCCCGGCTTCCGGACGACTCGCGCCGGCGCACCGTAGGCGAACGCGTTCCGAGGGACGTCGTCCAATACGACAGACCCCGCGCCGATCACCGCCCACGCCCCGATCGTCACCTCCGGCGCGACCTTGGCGCCGATCCCGAGGAACGCCCCCGTTCCCACGATCGCGCCGCCCCCCAGGTTGACGCCCGGCGCGATCTGCGCGAAGTCCTCCACGCGGCCATCGTGCCCGACCGAGCAAAGCGTGTTGAGGATCACGTGCTCTCCGACGTGCGCCCCCGCGTTGACGACAGTCCCGGCGATAGCGATCGTCCCGCCGCCGATCTCCGCGTGCGGCGAGATCGCCGTCCACGGGTGGATCAGCCTCAGAGCCGCACGACGTGCCTGCAGGACGCGCCGCGCGACCTCGCGCCGCCGCCGGTTCTCGCCGATCGCCACGAAGACGTGCGTGCAGTCGTCGTCCTCCAGTGCATCGATCGGCCCGGCGACGCGACATCCAAAGACCGGCTGACAACGCGCCTCGTCTCGGTCGTCGTAGAAGACGACCTCCGGCTCCGTCCCGTGGACGAGCCGGAGGCAATCGTAGACGACCCGGCCGTGTCCGCCCGCTCCGATGATCGCGACCTTCATGCGCCCGCTCCTTCCGGACGGCCGATCTCCCCGGGCGTCGCCGGCTCGCGGACGACCCGCCGGAGCTTCCCGAGCGCCCCCCGCGGGATCGACGCCACGAACTCGACCGAGACGCGATCGCCGTCCCCGAGCGCGCGCGCCGCCTCCCGGATCAGCACTCGACCCAGGGCGTCCCGATCCACGTCTCGCGCCGGCACTACCCGCAGCGTGAACCGACCGATCCCCGTCTCCACGATCTGAAGCTGGAGGACGTCCTTCAGCTCCTCCTTCAGCGCGTGGATCAGCATATGATCGAGGATCTCGCGCCCGTCGGCGAGGTGGAGGAGATCGCTCGTCCGCCCCTCCAGCCGCTCGAGGAGCGGGAGCGTCCGACCGCACGAGCACGGCGCCCCCGCCATCGCACCGAGATCGCCCGTCCTGTAGTTCAACAGGACCGTGGCCCGATTGTAGAGGTTCGAGATCACGATCTCGCCCGTCTCTCCGGACGGCATCGTCCGCCCCTGCAGATCGACGATCCGGACGGCGCACAGGTCGATGTTCAGGTGGAATCCATCGCCGCGCTCGCACTCGAACCCCACGCGCCCGGCCTCGACCATCTGGTACGTCGAGTGAACCTGACACCCGAACTCCCCCTCGATCCGTCGCCGTCCTTCCGGAGAGAGCGCGTCCGCCCCGTAAACCCAGACGCGCGGCGGCGAGAGAGGAATCCGCCGATCCGCGACGTACCGGAAGAACTGCTCCGCGTGCGATCCGTATGAATAGACGACGTCCGGGCGATGCCGATTGATCCACTCCGCCAGATCCTCGTGCGGAATCTCGGGCTCGAGGTACGTCGTATCGGCCCTCGCCCGAGGGACGACGACCTGATCGTGCAGGAACCGGATGACCTTCTGCGTCGTCGACGCGGAGTGGAAGAGCGACAGGCGCCGCTGTCCCCACGTCTTCCCCAGCAGTCCGTAGAGGACCTGCCGATCCCGCTCGCCGTGCGCCAGTTTCGACCGGAGCGCATCGACGTCCCACAGGGCCAGCCGCCGTCCGCTCCCCGACGTCCCGGTCGAGTAGAGCTCGAGACAGGCTCGGGGCTCATATCGCGAGGAACGGAACGCCTCCGGGGACCGCTGCAGCGCCCCGGCATCGATCAGCGGGAGCCGTGCGAGGTCCTCGGCGGATCGGATCTCCGCCGGTCGGAGTCCCCGCTCGTCCATCGCCTCCCGATAGAAGGGGACCGTTCGATAGGCGTGATCGACGATGGCGCGGATCCGCGCCCGCTGCCGCCGAAGGATCCGCTCTTCCGGCCAGTACGGGATCCGCCGCTCCCGGCGCCCCCTCCAACCGATCCGGGCCGTGTTCGCCCATCGCACCACCCAACGAGTCGCCATCATCCCCCTCGCCGACGAGCATAGTCGCGCGCGGAGCGTGCGACAAGGCACCTTCCTCCGCCCGGCGGGACCTGCGCGGTCCGCCCTCAGTCGACGAACTCGTCGTTCGAGCCGTCGGCGCCGTAGAGGCCCTCCCGCGTGATCAAGACCTTCCACAGCGTCCGGGCGAGAATTCGCAGATCGAGCCAGAGCGACCAGTGATCGATGTACCAGACATCGAGCTCGATCCGCCGGACCCAGGGGAGGGCGTTCCGGCCGGAGACGACCGCGAGGCTCGTGATCCCCGGCGTTGCCTCGAGCCGCCGACGCTGGAACGCATCGTATCGCTCGACCTGATACGCGAGCGTCGGCCGCGGCCCGACGAGGCTCATCGAGCCCCGCAGCACGTTCAGCAACTGCGGGAGCTCATCGAGCCCGAACCCCCGCAGGACCCGTCCGACGCGCGTGATCCTAGCATCGTCGGGACCGAGGCGATCCGGGGCGTTCGGATCGACGCGCGTCTCCGTCATCGTCCGGAACTTCCAGACTCGGAACCGCGCCCCCCCGCGTCCGACCCGCACCTGCCGAAAGAAGACCGGCCCCGGGGAATCGAGCTTGATCGCCGCCGCGATGACGGCGAACGGAACCGCCAGCGCGAGAAAGCCGATGGCGCTGACGGCAAGGTCCATCAGACGCTTCACGATCTGTCCCCCGCTCGGGCCCATTCGCTCCCCCTTCACTGCGCGCCGCTCGGTCGAGGACGCATCGGCGATCCGCCCGGTCACCGTCACGACCTCCGAAAGGATACAAGATCCGAACTGCAAGGGGAGGGCGTCCTGAACGTCAGCGCCGGATGACGCCCGGGCACTCCTCTCCACCGGCGCTCCCCGGGAGGAAGCGTTCCCGCGGCGGACAGAAGGCGCCACGCGTCCTCGCCTCGTTAGACGGCCGATATACTCAGTCGATCGAGCGCGGAGGGCAGGATGAGACGATTCGAGGTGGACCCGCACCCCGGGATCCCCCGGGATCAGGAATAGCGCGTGCACCTGCTGGGCCTTCGGCATCCCCGTCTGCGCCCGGCGCTTCACACGCTCGCCTTCCTGAAGCCCGTCCACGGCGCCGACGGACACGGCGTCATGCGCCTCACCCTCGCCGCGGGCGGATACCGCCTCAACGGGCGCCGAATCACTCAGGAGACCCTCGAAGAGTCGATCGCCTCTCTCGATTCGGTCATCGTGCAGGAGTCCGTCCCGCAGGACGCGTTTCCTGCGTCGGTCTTCCCCGATACCGCAAACACCATGCGCCTGCTGACGATGTGGGATGACGAGGCCGATGCCCCGTTCGTCGGTGCAGCGTGTCATCGATTCGGTCGGCCGACGTCGATCCCCGTCGACAACAACTCCCGCGGCGGGCTCTCCGCCAGGATCGACCTCGACCCCGGCGAGCTCGGCCCCGCTGCCCCGACGCAACTGACCGGGGCCGAACCTTCCCTGGTACGATCGTCATCCCGACAGCGGCGCGCCGATCGAAGGGCAGATCATCCCCCGGTGGAACGCCGTCAAGGAACTCGCGTGCGCTCTCGCCTCCCACCTTTCGTTCCTCCCGTACATCGGCTGGGACATGGTGCTGAGTCCGACCTCGCCGCGGATCCGAATCCTCGAGGCAAACGACTTCTGCGGCATCCAGCTCCTGCAGATGCATCGCCCCCTCCTTCGCGACGAGCGGGTACGGACCTTCTACGTGGGCCGCGGCGTCGTGCGTCGCCGATGATCGCGCATCGTCTCGCCCCAGGTTTGACGCCGCGAGCACCGGGGTTCGCTCATCGGCTACCATGTCTCCCATGAGCCGAACGTGGCGGAAGATCCCGGCCCTTCTGCGAACAAAGCACGGACGGAGGCGCCTTCGGCGCGGGGCGCTCGCGCGATCGGATCGGCTGATTCGCCCCCCTCGCGTTCGCGTACCGTCGTACGGTGATCCGCCGAGCCCGGATTGTCGCCGTTGTCGGCACGTTCGGGAAGACGACGACGACGCGAGCGATCGCCGCCGCCCTGGGGTTCCCCGTCGAACGATACGAAGGCTGGAACGCCGGTGCCTTCGTCTCCAGGGCGCTCCTGCGGATCCCGCCGTGGCGCCGCGGCGACGTGATCGAGGTCGCAATTCACCGGTGCGGCGAGATGGCCCGGTACGCCCGCCTGATTCGCCCCGACATCGCGGTCGTCACATCCATCGGCAGCGAGCACGGCAGATCGCTCGGCTCCCTCGAGCGCACGCGGGAGGAGAAGGCGATGATGGTTCGAGCGCTTTCGTACGGCGGCCTTGCCGTTCTGAACGGCGATGATCCGAACGTTCGCTGGATGCGCGGCCGGACACGCGCGCGCACCGTCACCTACGGATTCGGGACCGGGAATGATCTACGCGCGGAGGACGTGCGGACGAGCGACGAGATGGGGTCGCGATTCTCGGTCCTCTGGGGAGACGACCGGTACCGGGCGGCCACCCGCCTCGTCGGCCGACACATGGTCCACCCGGTTCTCGCGGCGGTTGCGGTCGCCGCCGAGTTCGGGATCGAGGCGCCCGCCGCGCTCGCTCGGAGCGAATCGCTGAATCCGACGCCCGAACGTCTCGAACTCGTCCGCACGCCGGCCGGCGTCTCCCTACTTGTCGACACGTTCAAGTCGCATCTCGAGACGATCCACGTAGCTCTCACCGCCCTGGAGGACCTCCCCGCCGGACGAAAGATCGCCGTCCTCGGGGGCGTCGAGGAGCCGTCCGGGAGTCAGGGCCCGATCTATCGGGAGATCGGTCGGCGCCTCGCGGGGGATCGCCGCGCACGTCGTCTTCGTCGGCGGGAGGAAAGAGATGAGCCCCCTCTCCGCGGGGGCGACGAACGCCGGAATGCCTCGGTCCGCCCTCCATTTCGCAGGGCGAAGCCCGCGCACGGCCGGCGAGCAAGTGCGGTCGCTCCTCCGTCCGGGCGATCTCGTCTTGATCAAGGGGCGGGCGACCCAGAAGCTCGTCCGCGTGGCGTTCGCACTCGAAGGCCGCGCTGTAGCGTGCGATCTCCCGTTTTGCCCGCTGCAGCCCGGCTGCCGGGAGTGCGACCGCCTCGCGGGGGGACCCTGAAAGAGGCGGATGGAGACGGCGACCCGCCGGCGGGCCAAGGGCCAGACGAAAAGGTCAAGGAGGGGATGAGCCATGTGCGGGATCGCGGGGTTCGCCTACCGGAATTCGTCCCGCCCCGCGGACGTGGAACAGCTTCGGGCGATGACGGAGCCGCTCTGCCACCGCGGCCCCGACGCCGAGGGGTACCACACCGGAGCCGGCGTCGGTTTGGGGATCCGAAGGCTCGCCATCATCGACCTCGAGACGGGGGATCCGCCGGTCTACAACGAGGACTGGTCGATCGCCGTCGTCTGCAACGGCGAGATCTACAACTACATCGAGCTACGACGCGACCTGCGCGGTGCGGGCCACCGCCTGCGCACCCGGTCGGACGCCGAGGTAATCGCTCACCTCTATGAGCAGCGCGGGATCGATTGCGTCGATCATCTCCGCGGGATGTTCGCGTTCGCCCTCTGGGACGCACGTCGCCGGCGCCTCGTCCTCGCCCGGGATCGATTCGGGATCAAGCCGCTCTACTACATCGAGACGCCGAACGGGGTTCTCTTCGGATCAGAACAGAAGGCGCTCCTTGCCTCTGGTCAGGTCCGCCGCGAGATCGATCCCGCCGCCCTGTGGGATCTCTTCTCCTTCGGCTTCGTGGTCGGCCCGAAGACGTGCTTTCGCTGCATCCGGCAGATCCCACCCGGCGGGCGCCTCGTCTTCGAAGACGGCCGTTCGACCATCGATCGATACTGGGATCTCCCGTCACCGCTCGAGCCGCCGGACCGCCGCCGAACCGAGTCCGAGTGGTCGGAGCTCCTCCGCGCAAAACTCGACGAAGTCGTCACGATCCATATGCGAAGTGATGTTCTCGTGGGGGCATGGTTGAGCGGAGGCCTCGACTCGAGTGCCATCGTAGCCCTCATGACTCGCATCGGCCGCGAACGGATTCCGGTTGCGTCGCTCTCCGTTCCGACCTCTGGTCTCGACGAGATCCACACGCAGCGCACGCTACTCAACCTCGCAAGCGGACGCCTTCGTCCGCGGATCGCCGTCTGCCAGGAAGAGGATCTCCGGCGCCCTATCCAGGG
>ENA-OSEO01003751-OSEO01003751.1-sediment-metagenome-genome-assembly--contig:-NODE-3751-length-17083-cov-4.577855_pt1 | contig 17083 bp, 9 predicted proteins | sample MGYA00237883_ERZ534232 | MGnify/ENA metagenome assembly ERZ534232
GGGGACGGCCATCTCTTGCGGGGTGCATCCGCCGTGGGTTGCTCCCTTAGGCCTTTTCCCAAAACAGGCATATCCAGTTGGGATGATCATTTCCTCATGCAGACCGTAAAGATTGGGCTTGAGGCGCCAGATCAAGGCTGGATCGACACCCGCTAATGGCTCGCTTTCCCCACGAAAAGCGCTTCTTGGTTTTATGTTTTTTCTGTCACCTACCTCAATCACATGGGCGTCCGTAGGCAGCTCTGTATAGCCGTGGTCACTGCAGATATTAATGAACAGGGTATATCCATATTGGTCCTTGACCATGCGAGCAGCTTCCACGATCGCAGCGGCCTGCTTTTTCAGGTGCTCGGCATATTTTGACCAACGAACGTAGGGCGACAAGGCAGTATGAAGATACTCTCGGTCGAGCTTATTGTCTAAATATAGATAAGCCTTAGCCGAAGACTGGACTAACTCATCCAAGGTCGAATCCTGGTCTGTTGCAGAACGGATTTCTTGGTCACTCAGCGCAAGGAAGGTTTTCATCAATTTTAAATAGAAAGATGCCTCTGGCCGTTCGGGCGGGAGTTGTGAACTCATTCTACCGGAGACGACGGTTCGTTTTGAGATAAAGGTTTCGGTCGGAAGAAAGGCGAGGTAAGGAATGCGGCCGTCCTGTATGTAAGCCCCCGCTTTTTCAAAGTCAGGCACCAGACTTTCCTGAGCACAAAAGTAATCTAACCCATCAAACACGTATAGAAGGACAGGCATACCATCGGCCAGGCTTTGCTTGAGTCGTGAAAGCTGGCTATACGCTGCGCCCATGCCGTTAACCAACAAGCTCGAATAGTTGCGCTTGAGCCACTGTGTGAACTGATCTACGAACGGCTCAGTTTCCGTTACCTTATGGAGTAACGCGCGGGATCGATAAAAAGGGAGATATTCATCACGAAGCCACTCCTGGAGTTCCACAATGGACGCAGTATCTGAAATCGGTGAAGGATTTGGCAATGGTATCAGTTGTCTGCCAAGTAAGGCGGCATCCGGAAAGGTGCCTATTTGGCAGATTTTGTCGTAAATTTCTTTTTCCAAAGCAATCCCTTGGTGCAAATGAGACCGCAGTTTGTTCAACAGAAAAGCTCGTTCGGGTTCAATTTGGCCGGACAAATAGGAAAGCGCACTCAAGGGAGATTCATTCCATGCTTCTTCGAGAAAGCTCCGCAATGAAATTGCAACACCTTCTGGCAGGGCAATGGGTTGCTTAATTTGGGGAACGCTGTCATGGCGATCCGGCAGCAGATTAAGGGAATACCAGATATCATCAATCTGGAGCCATTGAGCAGTTCTTGCTGGTGGATATTGGGCAAGCAATTGTTCCCAGACAACATACCTCGCGCGCAAAAACGGCGATTCTTCGAGCCAGAGGAAAAGGCCTCTTCGCTCAGGTATGCCATCCGCCCAACGACGAAGCTGCTTCCGAGCAAGCTCTTCTTCGTAAGGATGCAATGTGTCCTCAGTATGGCAGGTCAGCCAGGAAAACAGCTCAGCGATGTCATTATCAGTAAGGTTTTGATCGATTGCCCAGACAGAACCGAGCAGCACCCTCCTTAACCACGGTTCAAACGACTCATCAGGATGGATTACGTTCTGCTCTGCCTTTTCGATCAGCCTGAGTTCAATAATCCATTCCGGTTTTTGCAGAAGGCGTGATGAGATTTCGCCTCGTTGAAGCTTCTTCTTTAATTCCGTCACGGGATGGAGCAGAAGAATCCGCCATCCGTGTTTCTTTGCCGGTGCATCGAACCAGTGAAATAAAGCGGGGTTTTTCACAATGACGTTATTGCTCGTTTGCCCCTCCTCTTGCATAAACCTTAGCGCTTCCTCATACTGAAGATCCTCATCGACGATAAGATCTTTATCGCCCATCGGGCTAAGTCCGTAGCGATCGCAAATAATCATTTTCATAGTGAGGTTGCCCCGAAGAGATGCCTATTCAAGAAGCGGTACAATATTGCCAATTTTTCCTTTTCATCGAGGCTTTTCCCGATTTGTTCGACCGTTGTGTTGAGCATATTTTCCAAAGCCTGCCCATTTGGACTCAAATCACTCACCACCTCAAAAATTCGACGGTCATTTGTGCCCCCCGGCAGATTGAGCGTCAGGGCAACTTGGCCTGTGCTTGGCGGGATAGCATCCACGGGGGTTGGCGGCGGTGTCGGATGTGGTGGGACGAAAGTCTCAATGTATTTCTTTGCCGAGTCCAGCTTTGCGCTGAATTTCAAGACCATATCATCTGCCCAGGAAGCCACGGATAGCCCTGTCATCCTCTCTGCCAATTTCAACAAAGAATCATCTTCCAGGTTGAGATTTGATCGGCAGAATTCGATGAGTATGCCTGGTTCGCCATGATGTAAATAGTTCTTTTTCTCCTCAGCGAGGCTCTGAAACCAGACCCATAAACCCTGCGTCCCTTCCTCTTGGGTCTGGGACTCAAAGGTTTTGTAGCACTCGGCCAAGACCTTTTTGTTTAAGTCCATCAGGGCGCTGTCAAACTCCATCTTTATTCCGGATATGAGCTTTTCCACATGACTTTGAATCACCTTTTCCCCGGTCTCAAACACATGTTCAAAGGCGTCTTTGAGGAGTATTTGTTGTACATCAGGATCTAATTCTGCAAGGGGTTTAAAGATATGGTCCCGTAGCAGTTCCGCTTCATTTGAAACCCAACCCGTAAGCTGGCTATGTTTTGGCAATGCCCGCCACCAAGCGCCGATTGCCCCGCCGACCTTCTTGACCCTCTCTAAAGCAGGGTCCACAGATGAAAGCTCCATGTTGTAAACCTTAGCCATGCCGGATATCAAAGCGTTTTGATTTGAGCTGACATTGACATAGACAAGCCTGTAGTTATCTGGGGCTGAAAACACCTTTTCAAGAGTGTCACTTTCGATTTTGGTAATTGTCTGAACATTAGCCGCTGACCGGTGATATTCAAAATACACGTTGCCCAGTACCAGCTCATGGTGTGCAACCGCTGCAAAAAGAATCGGCATTGTGCGACATTTGATCCCGAACGGCGGGCGCCTCAAACGGGTAACGAGTGTCTTTACCTCCACTGGCCGCTGTCTTGCCTTCTTCAGGTACTCAGTGATAATCCCCCAAACCTCGTGAGCAGCCGGATGTTCATCCTTATTTGGTTGTGCAATCACCACCTCTCCTGTCTGGTTTTTATGCAACAGCCCGTTGCTGACTAAGAGCAGGTTAATCACGTGCTTGGGAGCCGCAGAAGATTCCTTCCACAAATCCTCAGCTCCGGTGCTCGTGGCCAGTTTGACGGCAATATCCCGACAGTCCTTTCTGTAACCCCAATTCCCTGCGAAATCATCTTGGGCCAATTTCGGATCACCTATGTGAGGGGAGAATGGAAAGACCTCTCGCATGACCCTGCTGGCCAGCCTTTTTAACTCTCTACTGTTCTGGATTGTGAGCAACTGGCCTTTCCAATAATAGTCAAGCGCCTGCTTTTCTGGGGTAAATATACCGGCAATGGTTTCAGCGAGTTGCGTGTATTTATCCGTTTCCCAGACCTTCCATTCTTCATGCAACTCGCCGCCCTCGGCATAAAGGCTCGCTTCGTTGTTACGCAGGTGCGTCAATGCCTGATGCTCCATAATCAATCGTGAAAGTTGTATTGGCTCTTTAGGAAGAGCAAGAACAAACTGCTGATGCCCTTGCTCGGCCAAGACAGATGCGGCAATTGCTTTCGCCTCTTCGATTTCACTGGAGCTCTCGCACAATACAGCCAAAATAAGCCCGTCCAAAAAATCCCCCTGACCGAGATTTTTTTCCAAAATGTGAAGCCGCTCACGGAGTTGATACATGCTGATGGGCTCGATCTTTAACTGCCGGTAGACACCATAGTCATCCCCATAGCCAGTGGCTTCACAAATCCCATCCACTGGGAGGTTAGGCCATAGGTTTGTTAGGTGGAGAATCGGTTTCTGTCCAAGTTTCTCAGGCGTTTCGTCGATGAGCTTTCTTACCTTTTCCATAAGACTTTCAGTCGAACTGCTAACGGCAGGCCGATATGAGCCATCTGACTGTAATCGCATAAGAATATGGTTTTCATTTTTGAGATCGGAGTGCCTGGCGAGTTCCTTTTTAAACTCATCTTGATGATCTGGGAGAATATTCAAGGCATATATAAGAACATTTTCTGTTATTTTGAAGCGAGTTGGATTCGTGACGCGGAAAACTGAGACAGCTTTCAGGAGCTGCTCACCAAATTTGTCCTCGGATCTAATACGGCTCCGTAACTGCTCAAAATCCCGAAAAATAGAATATGTTCTCTCCTGTTGTTTGATATCCCGAGAAAAATAGTCCCAAAGCTGGTCGACCGTGAACATGGGCGGGGAAGGCTGTGTTGTTTCTAATACTGCTTTATCGAGGAACCTTTTGAAGCTGCCCGGCTCGTCCTCGCTTAGGCATGTAAAAAGAGTGCGGTTGTTTTGTGCAACCTTTTCTGAAATAGCAGGCAAGCTATATACGGCCATGGGGTGAAGTGGGTAAGCGCCCAACACTACTTTTGTTTTCAATTCCTCTCGATTGAATCCCACATAATAGTTCAATCGTGCCGTTTCATAGGCGAGTTCATCAAAATAAGGTCCAAAAGTACCCTCCAATTCGTTCCAGCCCTGAGACTCTTGATCTGCAAGGATAACCGCCTCGATAAGCTGAAAGGTCTCAACATCTGTGCTTTTGAGGACATATTGTTTAAAACGGCCTTCTATCTTACGTAGATCATCCTCCAGTTGTTGGTAGGTAGCAGCCAGGGACGCTCTTGAGATGTCATGGTATTCTTTGAGTGAACGGTGACAAAACAAATAAAGGTGCATTTGGTTTTCCTGACTTGCGTTACAGCACTCAGCAAAATCCTGAAGCGAGAGGCCTTCCTTTCCCGTAGGGTCTTTGACCACTTCTTCCATTTTGTGGCCGAATTCATCCCAAAACACTGCTATTCCGCTAAAGCCGTGCCTGCTCCTGAGTTCCTTGGTAACGCTCTCGTATAGGGTAGCCGCATCGAGCATGGTTGCATACACAAAACGCGCTCCACTGGTCGCTGCGGGGTAGATGTCGCAAAAAAGTTCAAATGCCTTTCTTTGGTATTCTCTGAGCCGCGTTTTTAGCTCCGCCACTGTTTGTCCATTTTCCTCTGCCTTTGATTTTAAGATAGCGAAACTTTCTGGATACTGATTCTCCAAATCATCGATCCGCGTAATTGCAGCGTCAAAGGCTGTGGTTGGCAACAGATTTTCAAGACCTTCCTCGGCTAAGGCCTGGCGCAATCCGAGCATGAGGCTATCCGAGATGTTTCCCATATTTCCATAGAGATTGACAATGAGGTACGGATGGGGCACCTCATTCCGATATTGCTGCAAAACACTCCTGGTATCCGGATCCAGTTTCTCAATTACCGTTTGCAATTCACTCGTCTCCAACTGGCGCTGAAAAAAGTTTAAAAGGACGAGCGCCAAATGGCTTTTGCCTGTCCCGTAGGTCCCCATAATAATGCGTGATCTCAAGTCAGGCGTAGCCGGATGGATTTTTTTGGCAAAATCAAGAATAATTTCCCTTGCAACTTCGGTAGGAATATATCCGGCGACCTTGGTAAGGTTATCCCTCTCTTTTCGAAGATTAACCGCCGCCTTGAAACCTGGCGATACGCGAATGAATTCATTGAGATGTCTTGTCATGTTTCAACCTCAGATTTAGGGTGCCCAAATAATCCCTCGGCTGTTCTCGTCTATTGAATTAAGCTCAGTCAGATTCTCGCGACAGTAAAGAAAAAGTGCCGTAACATTAGGAACTTCTGCCCGTAACAGATACCTTAAGAATAAAAGCCTCTCCCTAACAGGCCACTTGCTGTAAAAAGGCTCCAGGTTCGTTATCAGAATGGGGCTGTATGTCGACGCCTCCCACAGCTCAGTCTGGACCTTGTTCCAGGTTAGAAAAACCTCGAGCGACCCTTCATACCGCTTCGCAAAATCCAGTCTTTGCCCATCAACAGTAGCGGCAAGTTCATCCACGAAAGATTCTGGGAAAAGATCACGCCGGGAAGGGACGATGATCATCGCGCGATATCGTCTGTTGATACACTTGTGCCATTTTTCTATAAAAAGATCACGGAGTTTCATTCTCTCATTCCACCCTGAAAAAGAGACATCTGTTTTGCAGACTTCTCAAGCTCACGGATCTCAGACAACCCCTTTTGAAGAGCGGCTTGAGGTTCAATCCCGTCTAATTGATGATAGTGAGCGCTAATCAGTGCCAACGGTCGAACATCCATAAGAGACACCGAATTGAGACCCGCTGTATGGCTGATCCAGCCGACCTTCTTACTGTATGCCTCTCCAAGTTCGACCAGAATTCGGTCCAACGACCCTCTATCAAGCCGAAAGATTCGCCCGACTCCCCAAGGCCTTAACAGCTTTTCGAGATAGACTGATTGCCGCTTCTCTTTCTTCGCCCAATCAAGTAGAGCGTACCCAAATATAGCAGCTGGCACCTGCTTGGAACCAGATGGTTCCTGATAGATGAGGCCATCAGCGCGTAGATCAAATAGGCCGAAATCTTTCCCTATCCGTGTGCCCTCAAACACCTGTTTTAGCGGTGAAAACACAAGCTTATCAAAAACACTGTCGGTCATTTGGTTTTCGTGTTCCCGGTCCCATGCTGAACGCAATTCCTTTTCGAGCGAACTTCGATCAAAAACAACCTCCGAAAACTCATTGCAATAAAAGGCATAAAACCAGGCAGGGCTGCCTTGCCTGGCGAGGTTGTAATGCAGCGCCCACCAGATACCGTCATCATCCATATCCGGGTCGTGATGTGCAATGAGTTGTCCTAGTGTTGTCAACAAAAACTGCCCTTTTTTCTTGGTAATCAAACCAGCAGCCTCACCCCAAGCCCTCGCGGCGCCCACCTTGAGTTTTCCCATTCTCAGAATGCGTTGCGCTTTTTCGACTGAACTTGGAATGAACAAGTCGGGGTGGTCGGGGAGATTTTTGATAATTAGCCGGAACCATACTTCCTCAAAACCGAATTTATATTCTGCCATTTTTTTTCCCATCATAGAATAGAGATTTAACTGCGGTACAATTATGCTTTACGCAAGCGAGACAACTTACACACCTTTTGGAATCAATATAGAAAGTGTCCTCAATTTTGAGTGCTCCCACTGGACACTTAACGCTACAAGCACCGCAGAGGATGCAGGATTGCAACTTCCTCAATTGTTTTTCAACTCTCTGCTGGAAAAGCCGCCTATTTTTCCCAATTAGGTAATTAATGCGGACTGCGCTATCTTGAAAAGCGATTTCCACACTTGCCAGTATCTCGTTAGAATCAGAGTCATGAATCAGAAAGCTCTCGGAGCAGCCATTAGAATTTATTTGAGTTTGTGGACCAAGAGGCCTCACAAAATGCTTCAGATGGCGAATATTCCCGCTCAGAATCTGGTAGGAATACGCGTGCTCAGATAAAAGGCAAGGAGCTGACTCTATAGCTGTTTTGTAATAATCCAGACCGCTTCCGCCAGCTCGTGCACGCCACCCATTGCTCACAAATACGTCTGGATTTGAATGTCGCATGTTGTTTGCGGTTTTTGTCAGAAAACAAGCCCACCTATGCTCCTCCTTTTGGTATCTCGATTTGATTAGCTGTTGAGACCAATCACTATTAAGCGGACAATAAAGACATCCCACTCGTCTAAAGCCTTTTCTGTAGGCCTCATTGAATGGCAGCCCATGGTAAAGAATATAAATCCACAATTCAAAGTCTGTCCAAGACAAAATTGGGCGTGCCAGAATCTCGTTGGCGATTTTGTGTTGGCTGGAAATGCGCGGATATTTTGCTCTTCTGGATGACTCAGCGCCACGTATACCATCAAACGTCAGTACACCGCTGCCAGGGCTAATTCCCTGTATCAATTTGGCCAACGGATTGGTTTTATGAGTTGTGCAGCACCATCGTAAGATACGGCTTGGAGGCCCAATCTTCTCCGCAGTGTCAAAGAAATCAAGAAGTGATCGGCTTACAATAAAAGGCGTAACAGGATGTTTTTTTTGAAACTCTTGAATGTATTTATATGTGTCGGGGAATTCGATTGTGGTGTCTGCAAATATATGCAAAATATCACTTCTACCCAAAGCTGTCATTACTAAGTGGGAAACAACAGTGGAGTCTTTACCCCCAGAGAAGGATACGAGTGTAGGACGCTCTTTAAATTTATTTATTGTATCACGAATGAAATTCTCTGCCTCGTACTGCAATTCTTGAACATAGCCACTGTTCGCTTTTTTAATATCAGACAACAGTTCTTTCTGGGAGCGGCGGGGATGTTTAGCACCATTATTTTTCATAAAAAAGCTAATATCCCCATTCCCGGAAATTTTAAGTGAGCGATTTCCATTTAAATAGTATGTGTGGTTTGGATGGGCTACCCATGTTTCAAGCTCACGGGGCGGTGGTGGATCAAAAAGTACCCCATTTTGCATTTTCAGATAGTTTAGTTCAGGACGGAAAACAGGCACGAAGGCTGTTGAGGAAATGCTGCGCGTTTTTCCACCGCAGGCCAAGCAACGATCTCCTAAAACGGGAACTTGACATCGGTCGCACCAATATGCTTTTTCTGGTTGCGATTTACTCATAGCCTGATTTTCTCTTTTCCCTTCTGTTTAATACCGATCGAGGACCCAGTTAAAAGAAGTTCATGTTGGGTATCTTCGGCTATGACTTCGGCAAACAGTATGCTCCCTTCTTTCGCAGTTGGTGCGTCCTCAAAAAATTTATGCGAGTATGCTTCTTTAGACCCTATTTGGTCAAAATATTCTTCAATTCCTTTTAGGATAGTCAACATGAGAATTTTTTTAATAATATTGTCCCTTAGCAAGACAACCAAATCCTCTCGCAGGCAGATTGCGGTTAGTCTTTGAAAAAAGTAGCCGGAATTAATGAAGCTTTTGAGGGGCTCTTTAGAAGCTCGACTTCGTATTTCCACGAACTCCAGGTCATCCAAACGGCGAAGTATTGACGAATCCTTTTCAACAATCTGGCCTCTTTTTTGCCTGGAAAGGTAATAATTTAAAAATCTATCTTTCAAGATTTGCAGATAAATCGAACCATTTTCATCCATACCCCTGATAAAGACAAGAGCCATGACCAGTTTATAGGACAAATTACTGTTGGCAACAATATATGTTGCAAAGCTGGACAATGGATTCGGGAGCAAGCCAATGAAATCCTCGTGCCGTCTAATGTCCCACCGCTCCGAAAGATCATAGTATCCTTCACCGATTCGGTGGAATGCTGGATAACCCAGCGCGGCGCTTATGTTTTCTTCTTTATACTCTTCTCTAAGGTGGAAAATGATCTCCTCTCTCCTCATCGGTAAGTCAGTATGTTCAAATAACCTTTCTATGGCCTTTGAAACGGGTTGATATTCAGGAACATCCCATGAAGTGAGCCCATAAGTACCTCTATCAACAATCTGAATATTTTCATCGTTCAGCAAAGCACCATGGACATAAGCATCTGAAACGTCTTTGAATCTTTCGCTTTTTTCTCTAATGATCGTTGCCAGTTCAGAAAAGTGTAACGGCGATCCGTGTTCTTGCAGAAGGGTATAGGCTACAGATGATAAGTTCGGACCGTACTGGATATCCCAATCGTATTTTGGAAAAACCAGATCGTCCTGTAATACGCAGGTGCCTGCCGTTTTATCAATTGCCATTTCCAAAAAGGCCCTGTGAAAAGCCGTTACCCGCGTTGATCTATGGACACACTCCTTCTCGCAGATATCGACCAGCTTTTTGCAAACCACCCAAATATTCATTCTACCACTATTCGGTTCGCTGAAGATTTTGGATAGAGTTTCGACTGGCACACTGCAGGTCAAGCAATTACAGCTTTCCAGAGCAATCGTTGCCGCCTCTTTATCTATATATAGATGAGTTAAGCCACATTGGGTCACCAACCTTTTGAGCGACGTAGGCCCCGGCGGCCTGTCCCACTGAAGCTCTTTTCCAATGGTTTGTGCCAACTGTGGCAAACCGATCACCCCTCCTCCAGAATCAACAACTTCATCTATTTTGTTCCAAAATGGTCGCAACTTCTTTGAGTGAACGGGATGCCTGACTTTTCGAAATGCCTTATCAATAATTTGTCGTACTCTTTCTCTTGATAACGAATATTTGTCCGCAATATCCTGAAGAGTCACTCGGTTATTCTCTATTGACGATAACCACATGACAATGATCTCTTGTTCCCGTGTTCGGATTTTACAACTGTCCAACCAGGTGCGGATCATACTTGAGAAGGATGAATAGTCGATTTCGTGGCCTTTGGCATCGGCTTTTTCTGGGAGAATGAGATTCGTGACAATGGCATGGAGTTCTTTCAAGCTTTTCAGACCAAAATTGTTTTGCCGGAGCAATTCAAAGCGGGGGGTCAAAAGAACTTGGGCTAACCGGTCATACCCGATTTGCCTTAGGACTTTAGCGGTACGAACCGACATCGGCACGTCGGAGAGTTTGAGCGTTGCTCTGTAACCAGGATGAAGGTCATCCTGCGAAAGAAAGGCAAGACGCTTCCCAATAAAAAACGGCAAGGCATTTAGCCCCTCGGATGTGGGCGCCGATGAAAGTGTCGTTTTTATTTTTTCCTCGGAACTAATTCGAGGCTGTTCTGAGTTGGCCAAAGAAGGGTCATTTGCGCGCAGCTCTTTGATTAAAGCCATTATGTCGGAGGCCGTCTTTCTGCCACTATTCTTGAATGATAGCAGTTTGGGGTAAGTGAGGTTCTCCAGCCCCTCGACGGAGCACACATTGTTTAAGATTGTATTTCGAGCCCTAACTGAGAGGTTTGACTTAGCGACCAACTCTGCCAATTCATATTTTTCTCTTTTGGCTTGTACGAGAAGATCTTCTCTTATCTCTTCGTATCCCGTGCTGGAATGGGTCGTCGACTCTTCACGTTCGCTTTCAAGTTTCTCTGAAAGGTAACTGTCGTCGTAATCGGTCGGTTGGGTTACGATCACAGGCTTTTCATATTCCGAACCCTTATGGTTGAGGAACCCCTTCTCCAATGAATCGCAATGGGCCACGCACAACACAAGAGTTCTCAATTTCTTAGGGCCGAAACCGACCAACTCCGTGAGCTGGTTTAAGTCAAAATCGAGATACTCTGAGAGGATCTCCTCTCTTCTGGTATATGGCCATTCCAAATCGAGTTGCCGTGCAATGTCTGAAACTCTGGTATGCGATACAGCCTTCCCTTTTAATTGGGTTCTCCAGGAATTCCATGTCTGCATCTGTATGTGCTCTTGGGGCCTATCAGTTTTCAGAAGTCTGTCCAAATCGATGCCAGATTGTGGCTCACTCAATGTCTCGCCATCAGCCGTTTCCCTCTGTTTTTCGGCAAGAATATGGGCGTCTTTTTTTCGATCTGGGACAGACAGCGTGCTGGAATTTGCATAGCCATAAGAATTTGTATCGACGGTAAGACCATTTTTTGAGAAATAGATCGACTTACGGACAAGGCTTCGTGTTTTTGGGTTGCCAGGGGTTGGAATAATGAGAAAATCGGTGTCAGTTTGGACCACAGTCGAAATCGCACTTGCGATAGCCATTAAGGATAGCGTACGCAGCTTTTCGGAGTCATATAGGATATGGGAAAGCGTCTCAATTGAAACTGGCTCAGAGGATTCTTCGACCTCCTCCTTTGTGAGATCCAGTATGGCTGCCTGTTCAATTCCAAATCTCTCACTAAATACCTCATCATAATTGTCCTTGTGAATGAAGACTCCAGGCAACAATCTTATTATATTCGGGCTGCTGTTTAAGATGGCATTTGCATAGTGGCGCGTACCATATTCCTCTAAAATCTTTTGCTCGATTTCCCGGTAATGGAGGGCCTTGTTTTGGCCTTTAAGGAGGATTTCAACTTTAGCCCTGACGGGAATCATGCTCTCTGAGTCAGGGGGATTTGGGTAAGTTACGTATAGAGCATTTTTATCTGGAATGTTAGATTGAACTGCTGAACTGACGATATACTCTGCTGGCTCCTCTTCTCGGTCTTCTTGTTGAGAATACGAATCAAAAGAGCCTATTCTCAGCTTAGCATATTGATTATCAGTTTTTTCGCCCTCAGGGTAAAAGACGCTTCCCAGAATGGATCTCGATAAGCTGTTAATCTTGTCTACCAAGTTTTCGATATTTCCATTCCACACCACTTGACAAAAAATAGGCCGTTTTATATCACCGTCGACAAGCTGTATGCAGTTTATTTGATCCTTTTTTGAAAGGCAGCGTAGAAGGAGAAGAATCGATTCGTTTGTGGACAGCACCCCAAAGCCCTCGCGGAGAAACCTTTTGACCTCGGGTATGAAAGACTTTTGTTTGGGAGGGTTGGAGGTGAAATCCTTAAGAACAACATGTATAGCGAAGTTCTGCAGCTTGAGTTGAGCGATATCGCCCTCCCAGAATATGCGATTAAGAAAATACAAATAATTGGATGTTCTTTCTATAAGTTTTATTAAACTAAGCGATATTAGATCGACTACTGCTTTTCGAATCCTGGAGAGCGCCTCATCCTTTACGGATAGACCAATACGGGCCGCCGCCTCGCTCAAAACCTTCTCAGCATCTCCAATCATGTCGGGCTCAGCTGCTAGAACGGTCAAGATCTCTATCTGGGATGGTTCTGTGATACCCAACCATTTGCAGCGTTCCCAAACTCGAGTTCTCACCGACTCTTGTGGGGAGGCAGCCTGATTGGGATCATCTGAGATATTGTCCATGCCAGTCGGATTTTGCCCCTGAGGCGTTTTTGATTCATTTCCTGTGACCTTTTCAACCGGGGATGGCTGGATAACCGGCTTTGACACTCTGTTAATCGGGGGATCCACGCCCGCCCTTCCTTCATCCAGTATAAGTTCAAATCGACTTGGCTTTATTGCATTTCTGGTAACTTTTCCTACGGTTGCGCAACCAAGATACCTGAATGGTGTATGGTGTCGCTTACGATGAAAGACGTGGATTTCATCCCTCGTTTCGGTTACATGAATCATTCTCTCTTCAGCAAAATGATCTGTCGGGCCCTCCCAGTACAACGTATCCCCGTGCAACTCATCCCGATACTGTTCTTGGTAGCTCTGCTTTTCCTCAGTCACGAAAAGAATAATTTTGTTGTCATTTTTCGGAGTAACCACGCCGCGTGCGAGCGCCTGATGGCTCTCATATTCCCAAAGCCTGGCCAATTCAGGCCTTGTGTACATCTGCCCAACTGTTATGTTCTCAAAGCTTACAGGCATCCGTTCCTTATCTCACAGGGATGTAATCAATATACGGCGCTGGTCCCAAGTACAAAACCCCGCTTCCATTCGACTGGAATAACGGGGTTTTTAGAATAATTCAGGCCATTTTCAATCCTCATGCCCCCATCGAGGGCGAAAGAAGAAAGCCGGGTCGGTTTAATCGCCGGGTGTTATGTATGCCCAACTGACGGATTCATCAAGGGAAACCGGATGACAGCTCATGGCTGATAGCTGATGGCTCATAGGGGAAATTTGGAAGGGGCCACCTGACTTTCTCACCTTCTCATCTTATCACCCTCTGCCCGGTTAACGGTTGTCGGGTTTCGCTCTACCCGGGGACAGTGTGTCCAAGCATGCCTTTCGTCCAGTTTGATGTCATTGACGCATGGCATCCGAAACTTCCTGTTGGCAGGTCTCGGCGATCCATTGGTTGATGCTTTTGTTCTGCCTTTTCGCCTCAAGAGAGATGGCACAATGAAGTTCGGAAGGGATACGCAGAACAAACCGGCCGGAAAATGGCTTTTCCGGTTCCTTGTCAATCTCACGGCAGGTTTCCAGATAGTCGTCAATCGCTTCATGAAAATCCTTTTCCAGTTCTGAAACCGAGGCCCCTTCAAAACCGATGACGTCCGTTATGCCGAGAACGCGGCCATGAAAGATCCGGCCTTCGGCGTCAAAGTGGACGCTTCCTGTGTATCCTTTGTATTTAAGGGCGTTTTTCGTCATGACCTACTCCTGTAATCTTCAAAAAGTCTCTGACAAGTTCGACGGCGTATTTCCCCAATTCCTTTCGGGGATGGGGTTTATGCATGTTCAGGACATGATTCTTCAAGACAACGCGTATCCTTGAACCGCTTCCTTCCCGGATTTCGGCGCCGAGCGCCCCGAGCAGCGATTGGACGTCGGTCCATGACATGTCGGCACGGGTAGGACGTTCGAAGATTTTCTCAAGGGATCGCTGCTGCCTTCGGCTCTCTAAGATACTACTTTTGATATCATTCTTCAAATGTAAAAGGGCCTCTCCATCTTGACCGGACAAGCGTGACAGCATCGCGCCGCAGCCGAGGATTTAATCTCCGAGAGGTGGTCGCAAATTGCAACCGCCTCGGCCTTTTCAACTGCCTCACCAACCACGAATGACTCGAATCATACGAATATCAGGTCGATTTTTTCAAAACATATCCAAGCCAGATGTCGGTGTCGCGGACCTTGGAGATGTCACGGGAAAACTCCACCACTGTGAGGTTCAGGGCGGCGAATATGTAGCGCAGGTCAGAGTCCTGCCACAGATAGAAGGTACGGCCATGGGATGTCTCTGTGAGTTCCCGGCCCTCTTTCAGGGTGAGGAGGGCGTGGCCCCCGGGGACCAGTGCCTGGAGGATATTTTCAAAAAGCTGCTCGAACCGGTCGTGAGGGATATGGACCAGGGCGCCAACAAGGACAAGCGCATCGAACGACAGGCCGGAGAAATCATGGGTCTCAAAATCGGCCTCCATGACCGACCACCCGGAATGGGTACGGGCCAGTTCGGCGAGCGATGGTGACCGTTCGAGCCCCGTGGGTTTGAATCCTCGCTCCTTGAACCACCGCATGTCACGGCCCGAACCGCACCCCACATCCAGCACGGTTGCGCCAGGGGTCAGGCGGCGGGCCAGTGGCTCCAGGAACGATGACGGATCGATTTGCACGGTGGATGTGTGGTATTCACTGGCGTTGCTTTCGTAATAGTCCTTCATAGATAGCTGATGAGTGGTGGCTGATTATCCTTCGTCTTAGGTATTCTGAGACGCTCAATCAATTCTTCTGGACCGCATTTGCTGATCAACTTCTTGAGCGATGCAGGATGGGGTGCGGTATCCCATTGGAATTCATCTGTAATCGCTCTTGCCAATTCATCCAAAGTGATGGCTCTGCCTTCGGAATCAATGATTCCGGAAACCCTGTTCCAGAAAGGCCTGAGCCTTCTGGCGTGAGCGGGATTTCTAAGCCTTCGAAAAGCTTTATTAATGATCTGCTCTATCCTTGTTCTTGACAGGAAATGTCTGTCGGCAATCGTCTGGTACGAAACCGGCGTATTTTCCTCCGGCAACAACCACATAAGAATCATTTCCTGATCTCTTTTTTGAAGCTTGAGCTTAGTAACCAGGCTGCAGACTATTTTTGAAAAAGATGAATCGTCAAACTGAGCATCGCCGTCGCTTTCCGGCTCATTGAGAATAAAACTATGAACAACATTATCGAGTTGTATCAGGCTCAACCATCCAAAATCGTGCTGTTTGAGAAATTCGCGGCGGGGTGTCAGCAGAATCTGACCTAATCGTTCGTACCCCACTTTTCTCAGCACATTGCCGGATCGAACAGATATGAATAGCTCTCCAACATCGGTATTTGCCTTGAAGCCTGGGTGCAGATCATCCTCAGATAGAAACGAAAGGCGCCTGTTCAGAAAATAGGGTAAAAGATTCAGGTTCTCTTTTGAGGGTGGCAACGCGAGCGCGCTTTTGAGCACTTTCTTTGGCATCGCTTTGTTGCGCTGAATTCTCAATCTCAAGTCCGAAAGCATTTCCTGTTGTGTCGGTGCTGGCATTAGAGATGGATTACTCTCGCGCAGCTTTTCAATCAACGTCATTATCTCTCGGGCGGTTATTCTTCCGCAATTTCTGAATGCCAGGAGACTCCGAAAATCGAGAATGCCCAATTCACGGAGAGAGGTTATGTTTCCGAGGACCATATTTCGAGCGCGCAACGAAAGATGTGCCTTCAGAACACATTCAAACAATTCATGCCGTTCGATATCCTTGTTGCCGGCATCATTTTGAGCATGCGCCGCTGAAGCGTCAGGAACGTCCCCGGATGCTTCAAGGTCGGGATTTACGGGACGTTCTTGACTTTGCTGACTGATGCGAGAACTGGCGGGTAAGCGCTGTGTTCGTGCTTTCATCGGAGTCTCAAAATATAAAACCCCGCCTTCCATCTATTCGGAGCAACGGGGTTTTTGGTTGATCAGGGACCGTCTGAATCATCTTTCCCTCTCGTCATGTTCAAAGAGAACAAGACCGACTGGCATGATTGCCACTATTCTCTATAAAAAAACCTAATGAAAGTCAATATGTCCTGGTTGCTGAATACTGGATACCCGATACTGGATACTGGTCACCGGTTTGTTGGGTTTCGCTCCGCTCCACCCAACCTACCCTCCGGCTTCCGGCCTCTGGTTACTGGTTGCCCGCTGGCGCCTCCCGCCTTCTACCTACTGCCTACCGCCTACGCCTTACTCGTCGCCCGTCCTCCGACCTCTGGGCACTCAACCTTACGCGATTGTAAATACGGTTACAGCTGAGGCACTTTCTTTGATTTTCTTCGTTTTTTGGACCCGGATCGTGAGTTTTGGTATCAGGCCAGCTCGGCCAGGATCGAATCCTTTCGAATTTTGGTTTCTACGCCAACGATGCGGAGGACACTCGATGGCCGGGAGACGGGAATGTGCATCTGATTTTTAGAAAGATCCGATACCAGGCCGAGGTGCGCGACGATCACGGCAGGCCGTTTGGTTCCGCTCAGCCACCGGTTTAAGGCCGTCAGATGCACTCCTCAAGGGAGAGGCGGATCATCCTGTTCAGGAGATCGGACAGGGACATGCCTGCGGCCCGGGCCGCCAGGGGAAAGAGGCTGGTCTCGGTCATTCCGGGGATGGTATTGGTCTCCAACAGATAGAGGGTCTCCTCCCGAATG
>ENA-OSEO01003754-OSEO01003754.1-sediment-metagenome-genome-assembly--contig:-NODE-3754-length-17065-cov-5.851660_pt1 | contig 17065 bp, 19 predicted proteins | sample MGYA00237883_ERZ534232 | MGnify/ENA metagenome assembly ERZ534232
ACGCTGGTCATCTGAATATCCCATGCTTTTTCTCCTTCTTAAGCAATATCAGTGTCCAGGTTTTTGTCCGCACCCCCGTACCTAGTCTAGATGTTTCGGTTCGGAAAATTTATCTTGTTCACAAAAAGCCTTTTTCAAAGCACTAAATACTGGGAAAATACAAATAAGTTAATGTTTAAAATCTTCTATTTAACCCTTGGCCGCCACGCAATAACATGATTCTATAGAACCGCAGAAAAGAGGTGAGCCACGATGTGCCCGTAGTTCTGCGTAAAGGGCCTGACTGGTCCATAGATGATACCGGATAGTCCCTTGCCCCGTCGACCTTCGTCTTGACCTTCCTCGTGGCATCCAAGAGCCTGAAAGTGACCGTCGAGTCCTGTTCCACCTTCTCCAACCATGCGGAAGAATCAAAATCCTTGAAGTCCATCCAGGGCTTAAGAAAACTTCAAAATGGAAGTGATACCACGGTCCTTGATATCTGTCTGCAGTGCATTTTTCACATCAAAAAGCTTCAAATAATCACTACCCAGGTCGATATATGATCCTTGGTGACACCTTTTAAGGCAAGCTGCTCGATCAACGATCCCTTCACTTTTGTCCGGGAGATTTCCGCTTTGCTCATTATGCTCCCTGCCTCAAATAATTCCCTCACGCGCGCGAGAGCGGAATTGTCCTAAACCCTATCGAGTTACGCACTTTCCGATTAAAATGTGTTTTTATTGCAGGGGGGTATATTGATATCATTTTCAATTAAGTATTCATTGAGTTGATTATTTTTTATTCTAATTGGCCTTCAACGCTTCCCTTAAGGTATTAACATAACACATTATTCAACGCCACCCATTCCGTTGAGCTGCCATTAATGCTCCTAAAAGAGCTAAGTCCCGTGTGTCGGTATGGGTCTAATAATAGTTCTTGTCTGAATGGTTTCAAGCGAACTCCTGATCGGCCAGAACGTAGTTTCCATAATGCTCTATTCTTGATACTTATAACTTTTCCAAGGGTCATATCATGCTCATAGGACAGTATCTTATGACTTTTACCTTGATAGTAATAACCCCTGATGATATCTTGCCCTGCCTGACTCAATGTCATGATCCCAGCTTCAAGGGCATTATGTAGGGACTGTATATATTCTACTTCAATAACAGCTTCAAAGCTGTCTGCAGCTGATTGGCACTGGATATTGTCGCCCAATGAAATTTCTTCACCTATTGGGAGGTCAAAGCTCAAGGCATTATTAAGAGGTTCATTTTGGGTCCTAGATGTACAAATGCCCGCCAGCGAATTAAAGCGTTTTTGTAGCGGGTAATGTAAGTAAGTGAGAAAAGCATACCCTGGCTCTGTTGTGTAGGCAGCGATCGCGTCTAGCATTGCAAAATAGCCTTCCTGTATCAGATCATCAAGCTCTATTCCGATCCTACTACATAAATCTAAATGGCCGCTAAAATATCTCTTGGCCATCATTTTTACAAAGCGGCTGGTTTGATTCCAAAGAGTTTTTATTACTGTCATATCGCCGGCACGTATTAGAAGTGCTAATTCTTCATTGCTCATTTTTCTCCCTATCCTTAGCAGTTTGTGTTAATGTTTTGATCTTGTTTATCTCATTCTTTAAAGGTGTTTTCAGAATTTCTAGCAGCATCATTAGATGGCATAGGAGATTCCTTCGTTTAGTTTTTTAATCGATAATTCTTTGATCTGTCTTGGTTAATGTTTGAACAATACTCCGTTGTCCTCTGATAGATCCGACTGCCAACCGCCTCATCAATCTCTAATAATTCATCAATCGTCCTTTCACTAGAGATGATGGTTATAAGTTTTGGATCATTGTATCGATAGTTCAAAATCTCAAAGGCAATGTTCACATCTGCGGGTGAGGGATTCTTGCCCTTTTCTGTCTTTAGGAAATCGTCAATGTACAATACCTTAACGCTTTTGTATTTTCGAATCTCATTTTCATAGTAGTCTGCCATTATCTCTTTTTTTAGAGGAATGATCTCATCACGCCAAAGCATGTATTTTGCTTCTAGGCCTAATCGAAGAAGTTCTCCAACAATGGCAGTGCAAAGATGTGTTTTACCCGACCCAACCTGCCCCCCTATAAAAAACCAACTGCCATCACGTTCAGATACATATCTCAAAGCCTTCTCCTTGTTGATTCTCTGCCAATGCTCGGTAGAAACAAAGGAATCAAAGGTGCATTTTTTTATTTGTTTAGATAAGCCGCTGCGCTCAATTCGTTTCAATGATCTCCTTTTAGCCATACACTCACATTCTTTGCGCATTAAATAACCATCCTCGATAATTGCAAACCAACCGCGATTCTTACATAATTCACAAGAGAAGCCTGCGATATTACCGGTTGCTTGGTTGTATTCGTGGCACTCTTTTAGAAGCATATCGTCAATAGTGAGTTCCATATTGCTCTTTCTTCTCGCATGGCTGATTAGCTCGATCGCATTTATTGCCATTCTGCTTCCCTCCTTGGTCATTACGTTCCCAATTCCTAACAGTTGCTTGCCAATCTTTCATCGGTGATTTACCTACCATCCAACCTTTTGCCTCGTAGTAATCAATAAAGCTTTCCGCATCAATATTGTTTTTGCGTTCTTGACAATAAAGGGCAATCTCCAAAACAGATGGTTTAATAAATTTTTTCTTTGTTGTGACAGGCGGTTTATCTGCCTTTGTATCTTTATCTTTATTATTTAAACTCTTATTTCTTATCTCTATACTCTTATCTCTAATCTCTGGTGTAGTTTTGTCCGGACATTCAATGGACAAATGTCCACTGTATGACCCTTTTTCTTCTGCGATATTTTGCCTATAAATCCTTTTTCTATCAGCTTCTGTGCTGCTTTCTCCAATAAAATTCTGTATATCAAGCATATAAATCGCACCACTATCCAAGACCTCTACCAGTCCAAGTTTTTGGAAAATAGGCAGAGCTTTTTTTATAATAATTATCTTATGTCTGGTGGCTTGTGCTAAAGCATTGATCGAATAAGGGATCTTATCATTAACCATCAATTTTCCGTTATTCTTGAGGCTTCTAAGATAAAGCTTCAAGAGTATGTTGGAGTAGAGGTAACCATCTGGCATATTTTCAAGCAGGATCATTTCATCACTATCAAAAAAGTTGTCTTTTAGCTTTAGGTAGTAATATTTTTTTTCATTAGCCATTAATCTGCCCCTCTTATGATTTTTATCTAATACCTTTACATAAAATTTCTGGATTCATAAGTAAAAGAACACTTTCAGCAGCTCCTTTTCTGGCTAGAGCTGATATAATGTGAAGCTGATTGTCAGGAATTTCCCGACCGGTCATTCCAAGTGTTCTTATAGGGTGTTTTTCGAAATCTCTCCTTAGTGAGGGCGGAGTATTGACCAAATCCTTTGCAAAGGCAACAAGCCAAGGATTATTGTTAAATATTTTTTGAACCTGTTGCTTTCTCTTATATGTTCCAATACTATTTTTTAAGTTTTCATTATCCAAAAGAGTGTTTTGCATTCAACATCCCTCCTTCTTGTTATTTGGAGCAGTCTTGCTAGAATCAATAAAGTTATTTGCCCATGAGCGTGGTATAGTTTACAATTCAAAATTTACACTTGCAGTTTTAGCTGTATGATTACTGGATTTTAAATTCTTTGTACATTTTTAGGTACTCTTACCCTAAGACAAAGAAATAACTTCTGAATACTTGTACAAGTACAATTAAAAGTACCGTAAAATTGATTTTCTTCACCTGTCTTATGGGGGCAATTTGCTATTTAATACCCTAGTGCTTTTTGTGCCGCTTTTATCGATATGCTCCTAGCTTCTTTTTGAGCTTCCGATAAAACCCTGGTCGCATTTAGTCTGATCCATTTCTTGGGAACCTCATAACGAATACACCCGTTTCCATAATCTTGTAATAGCCTTACTTCATTTGGCCGTTCTTCAAGTAGAATTTGTAGTTTGCGTTTTAACGCGCCATTGAAAGTTTCAACGCAAGCAGTTGTCTCTCCCTCGTTGAATACAATCATAGTTTCCTTCTCAGCACTTGATAGCTTCATTTCCCATTCCTCGCTTAAATTATTTTTGTGATGTTACTACGTTTCCTAAGGTACTTATCCAACTCGGCAGCGTCAAAGAGCCAGCGACTACCAAACTTGATTGCCGGTATCTTTCCGGTCTGGGCCAGGCTATACAACTTGGTACTGCCGCACTGCAGCAGATTAGCCGCTTGGGTGAAGTTAAGATACCTTGATTTTTCTATTTCAAACATATGGACCACCCTTTCTTGATATTAAAATAGCTTTGGGATTAATTTGCCTTGTTTCTATTTCGAAACTTTTTGGGCAATAAAAAAGGAATCTGCACTAATTCCCCAATGTAAACATATTTTTCGAACTTCACTAACTGAAAAGTCTCCCCCTGTGCCATTTAAATTCTGGTTTACTGCGGATACCGACTTCCCAAGTAATTTAGCCAGTTCCTCCTGATGCACATTATTCTCAGCTAGAAATGCTTTAAGTTTGCCATAAGGAGCATGTCGTCTTTTTACATATTTTGAAAGCATAAATCCCCCTCCTGTTTGTTTCTATTGTGAAACTATATGCTATTATTATAAGTCCTATTGTTTCGAAGTCAATAACATTTCGTTGGTATTTCTAAAATTTGTTGCATTATAGAAACTGCCGACTTATAATAGCCTTAGATGCAACTATAAGGAAGTGATAATGTGGGCATCTTCGCTACCAGGCTAAGAAATTTACGAGAATCAAAGCAATTGACTCTCGAAGATCTTGCAAATGAAATAAACAGTCAACAAGGCGCATCTTTAAGTAAGGGCATGCTTTCAAAATGGGAAAATTCAAAAGGTGAAGCTAGCATCCAAAACGCAGTAAAAATAGCGGCTTACTTTGGTGTATCTGTTGACTACCTAATCGGCCGAGATGAAACAGAAAAAGGCTCCGCCGAAGAAGAGCCAACACGTGAAAATATTCGGTTTGCCTTATCAGGTGAAGTTCGAGATCTTACCGAGGATGAATTAGATGAAATAGTGAATTTTGCAAAATTTGTTCAAGAGCGGCGAAAAAGCAAAAAATAGCTGAACTACACTTGGATCCATTTAGAAGATAAAAGATTAAGAAAAGCTCTCTACAGTTCGCGGCTGTAAAGAGCTTAAGAGAACCACATGAGGCAAAGCCTTACATGCGATCCAGACGAGAAAATTATACCATGTAAAACTTTGCCTCGCTACTATTATGCATAGAAAGCGGGGTTTTTCTTATGAAAAAAAGGAAAGACGGGCGTTATATCAGTCGGCTCACTCTATCTGGTGGCGATAAAATTGATATTTACGGTAAAACTCAAAAAGAGGTTAAGGAAAAGATTGAAGATATCAAATTTAAACATGCTATGGGTATATTAGTTGTTAAAAACAAAGCCACCGTTTCAGAATGGTCAAAAATTTGGTGGGAAACAGATAAAAAAGGTAAAACAAGCCCAAGTAGCCAACAAGGTTATTTAAATGCCTTGAACAACTATATCCTCCCAGAGTTCGGCCAATTAAAAGTTACTGATGTAAGAACGTTTCATTGTCAGCAACTTCTTAACTCTATGACCGAAAAGTCTCAGAGCCTACAAAAACAAGTGAAAATTACTCTGAATGGAATGTTCCGATATGCCGTCATTAACGGTCTGATTATGGGGAATCCAGCTCAATATATTAAATTCTCCGTAGCGCCTGACAAAGCTAGAGAAGCCTTACAACCAAAAGAAGTTAAAGAACTACTTGAAAAGGTCAAAGGTAAACGTGCTGAATTGCTTGTACATTTGGGGCTTTACTGCGGACTAAGGCGTGGTGAAATCATAGGGCTAATGTGGAATGACTTAGAATTTGGGATTGACTCTGAGGGCAACGAAATCGGTATGCTTCATATACACCGCTCAGTTCAGATAGTAAGTAATCAGTCAGAAATAAAAGACCCTAAAAGCAAAGCCGGCTTCAGGTCCATCCCTATACCATTGCATTTGCTCGCCTTACTTAAGGAGACTCCGAAATCCTCTTTATATGTGGTCCCTTCGGCTAAAAACAAACGCATGTCATTATCAGCTTTCACTAGACTCTGGGAACCAGTTCAGGATAGTATAAGTTATAATATTGTGTTCCATCAGCTCCGGCATACCTACGCAACCAATCTACACAAGCTAGGTATCGATCCCAAAATGATGCAATATTTATTAGGCCATGCGAAGATTGATATGACCCTTGAAACATACACAGATATCCAGGATCAGCAGCTTGAAGCAACCCAAAAGAAAATTAGTAATTTATATTTAGTCAGTCATAAGTCAGTCAAAACTGCATAATCCAAAGCATAAATCCATTGATAATAAAGGCTTTATAGCATATTGATAATCTAGCTGGCAGTCAAGAGGTCAGGGGTTCGATCCCCCTCATCTCCACCAAAAATGTCCCGCAAGCCTTTATTATCAAGGGTTTGCGGTTTTTTTATGCCCTTTTCGCAGTGAGCCCGCTCGTTATCTGATAACCGAAATATTGAGTTAATTTTTTGAATCTTAATTCCTATATTTCGTTATTTCGAAATAACGCCTGCTATAATATCTTTTTATTTCATTTTATTTGTTTTTATGAAATAATGGTGTTACAATAAGATTATCAATTCACTATGGGAGCTGATGAACATGAAACACCGTTCGGGCGATTTTAAAACAAACCTAACAGGAGAGTTACAGTACAAATCGTTTTTACCAAAGCCCCTGCCTCCGAGCCCTCCCGTCGAACTCGATGAAGAAATGATACGGTATCTTGCTAGAGCTCATCGCAGTATAGGCATTCTTGATGGTGTATCAAAGCTAGTGCCTGATGTTGACCTTTTTGTATCGATGTATATACGAAAAGAAGCCCTCTTGACTTCACAGATTGAAGGCACACAAGCAACGCTGGACGATATCCTTGATCCAAACATCGAAGAAAACACCAACCAGAATGTTGCGGATGTCTTGAACTACATAAAAGCATCAAAATATGCCACCTCAAGACTCAGCGAATTGCCGATCTGCAATCGATTGCTTCAGGAGACCCATGCGATTCTCTTGGAGGGTGTTCGAGGTTGCGAAAAAAATCCGGGTGAGTTTCGACGTAGTCAGAACTGGATCGGACCTGCGGGAAGCACCCTGAAGGATGCCAGGTTTGTGCCGCCGAATCCCGAAGATATGCTCTCGGCGATGTCGGACCTCGAAAAATTCATTAATGAGGAAGACGAGATGGATGCACTCATTAAAATATCTCTGATCCATTACCAATTCGAAACGATCCATCCATTTTGGGACGGCAATGGAAGAATCGGAAGGCTTTTGATTTCGTTATATTTGATCGAAAGAAAGCTTCTCAGCTATGAAACATTATATATTTCTTATTTCTTCAAACGAAACCGGATCGAGTATTACGACCGTTTGACCGAGGTAAGAACAAAAGGCAACTATGAGCAATGGGTAATATTTTTCTTACTGGCCATCGACGAATCGGCACAAGATGCTATATCCACCATCGAAGAACTCCTGAAGCTCCATGATACAAATTTTGAAATGGTCAGGAATACCGGAAGAGCATCCAAAACGATCATGAAGGTTTTCAATTATCTTGAAAAAAGCCCGATCATTGACATTAAAAAAACAAGCGCAGCATTGAGAATTTCTTTCAATGCTGCATCAAATGCAGTCCAGACGCTCGTCGTGTTAGGGATACTTCGGCAAACCGAAAATGTACGCCGGAACCGGGTTTTCGCTTATGAGGAATACCTGCGCATTTTAAGAAAGGGCACCTGAAAGGGACCGAACATTCTATAAAACCATTCATCAAAAAAGCGTACATTTCCATCTCAGAAAAACAATTGATGATGGAAGTGTACGCTTCATAATCCTTATTGCTGCGAAGAAAACCAAGGTTATTCAATCATCCAAGTCAAAAAATCCGATCCCGATCAATCCCGGTCCGGTGTGCACACCCAGTGCGGGAGAAATCTGGCCTTCCATAAACAGCACCGCGTTGTCGACGAAGAACTTCATTCTTTCTTTTATTTTGTCCGCCTCTTCCTGGGCGTAGCCATGGCAAATGGTCAGATAGTAATTCTTGGTGCCCTTGAGCCTGCCCTCAACGATTTCAATCAATTTATCAATGCTCTGTTTTCTGCCCCGCACCTTTTCGACGGTGTAATAGATGCCATTTTCGTCACAGGAAATGATGGGCTTGATTTGAAGCATGCTGCCCAGGATGCCCTCCACACGGCCGATTCTACCGCCCTTCATAAGGTATTGCAGCGTTTGCAGGCTATAATAAATATGAGAGTCTCCAATCTTATCCTCAAGCTTCTTGACGATCTGCTCAAAGCTTAAATTCTTTTCAACCAATTGCGCGGCATAGACCGCTAAAAAGCCGGAGCCGAGGGCGATGTTTTTCGTGTCAATGACGGCGGTCTTAATATCCTTGAATTCACTGCAGGCATGCTTGATGGCACTGTACGTCCCGCTTAATCCCGATGAGATGACGGGAACGATGATTTGACGATAGCCGTCCGCGATGATTCTCTCAATGGTTTCACGCATTTCGCCCATGGTCGGCAAGCTTGTGTGGGGAATCTCCTTTTGCAGATTGCCATACACTTCCTCCGGCGTAATGTCGATCCGGTCACGATAGGATTTGTCTTTATAGTTGATGGTCAACGCCACCTCGTAAATATGAAACCGTTCCAGTAAATTGCGGGGCACATCCGAGCAAGAATCGGTCAGAATCGCGATTTTATTCTCTTCCATGTTGTTCTCCTTCTCTTTGGCGTTGGTGATAGGCTGCCAATTTGGTTTCAATGATTTTTTCGGTTAACCATTTATTCGCCAATGCCGTGGTAATGGTCGAAACCGCAAGCTTTTCATATTTGATTTCCCTTGCTTCCAATATATAAGGGCTGTTGCTCTCACGAACCGGCAGGAAAACCCTCTGCATCGATTCCTCGAAGGCTTCACAAAAGGAATCGTAAGCCGCTTTTTCGTCGCCCAGCAAAGCGATCTGCAATTGGATCCCATCCTTGATCTTCGTAATCGGCAGGATCTGCTTGAGGAGGGTAATGACAATAATATAGACCACATGGATTTTTTCGTACTTCTTCTTTACCGGTTTCGGCATCATTCCCCATTTCACATAGTTGTTGACCATGCTTTTGGTAATGTGCTTTTCGTCTCCGCTTTGCATGCAAGCGATTTTTTCAGTCATGATCTGCAGCATCTGATCGCAATAGATTGGAAAATCGGGCAAGTCATCCCACTTGGGGAGTTTGACGCGGCTCATCGCCCGGCTGAATTCATGCAAATCGATGTTATTCTCCATCATTCTCCCTCTGTTCGTGACTATTTTTTATAGTTATCATAACTATTTTATCTTAATAAAAAATGTGTTTGGTGTCAACTGCCCGCGCTGAAAAGACGCAGCATCCTGGACAAGTCACACTTTACTCAGCTCAACGGCAATTTGCGCGCCGAGCTTTGCATTATTATAGACCAGCTGAATGTTTGAATCCAGGCTGGCACCCTCGGTCAGTTCTTTCACCCTGGCCAGCAGGAAGGGCGTGCTTTCTTTTCCTTTGATCCCCTTTCCTTCGGCCTCCTTGACGGCAATATCGATGGCCTTGTTGATGACGGCCGGTTCCATCTCGTATGCCTTTGGGATCGGATTGGCGATCACCACGCCGCCATTCAGGCCCAAATCCCACTTTGCTTTCAAGGTTTCCGCAAGCTCTTTGACCGTATCCACCCGATAATCCACACCATAACCGCTTTTTGAGGTATAGAAGGCCGGCAGATCACCGGTGCCATAGCCAACCACCGGGACGCCCTGGGTTTCAAGGTATTCCAGGGTCAAACCGATATCGAGAATGGATTTGGCGCCGGCGCAAATCACGGCCACATCGGTCTTGGCCAGCTCCTGCAGGTCAGCCGAGATGTCAAAGGTCTCTTGAGCGCCCCGGTGAACGCCGCCGATGCCGCCGGTGGCAAAGATCTTGATGCCCGCCAGACTTGCAATGATCATTGTGGAAGCAACCGTGGTCGCACCCGTCAAGCCTTTCACCAGGATGAACGGGATATCCCGGCGGCTTGTCTTCACCGCATCATGACTTTTTCCCAAGGCTTCAATTTCCTCCGAAGTCAAACCGACCTTGATTCGGCCATCCATTATGGCGATGGTTGCCGGAACCGCACCGTTTTCCCTAACGATACTTTCCACCTCCAGGGCCGTTTCAACATTCTTAGGATAAGGCATCCCATGGGAAATAATGGTCGATTCCAGCGCGACGACCGCTTTGCCGGCTTCAATAGCCGCTTTGACCTCAGGGTTGATCTCCAGATATTTTCCTAACATAATCCGAACTCCTTCATGGTTTTATAAACATTTTCCTTTGAAATATTCGGGTTGATCGTTTCTTCATAGCTCAGAGCCATAATTGCCGCCGCCATGGAGAATCTCGCACTCTCGTCGATATCGTAATGATTGAAATCGCTGAATGCCAGGGCGGCTAAGAAGGCATCACCGGCGCCGGTGGCATTGACCACCTGCACCTTCGGATTCGAAATAAGCTGATGCGCCTTTCCGTCATGGTAGAATACGCCATCGGCTCCAAGAGAGATAAAGACCCGCTGCACGCCCTGTTCAAGAAAATATTCTGAAGCTTTTTCCAAATCGTGAAGGTTCTCTATTTTTATATCCGACAGCAGCTCCGCCTCGATTTTGTTCGGCTTGATGGTATGGAACAATCCGATTTTATCCTTGATTTTGCGGGCTTTTTGGGTGGAAACCGTATCAAGATAATATTTTGTGTGCTTGAAATGATTCAATACATAATCAATGACATGATCCGGTATGTTGGTATCGATCACACAGAGCTTTGAATTCTCAATGACTTGTTTTTTCGATTGAATAAAATCGATGGTCATTTCATCAAAGATATCCATTTGTGAAACCGCTGCTTTCATATCGCCGTTCAAATCCAGGATCGCCAGATACGTTGACGTGGGCTTATCGCTCAATACAAGCGAGTTCTTCATATCAAGCCCGATCCGTTCCGCGTGTTCCAGAATTTTTCGTCCATTGAGGTCATCGCCCACCGCACTGATCAGCTTCGTGGGAACCCCCAAGTGAACGAGGTTTTCGGCAATATTTCTGCCAACGCCGCCGGCGGCAGTCTTGATTCGCCCCGGATTCGAATCTTCAGGTAAAAATTTCTGATTCGGGATGCCGATGATATCGACGTTGGCGCCGCCCAGAACCGTGATATAATCCTCTTCCTTCACAATATACCCTTTGCCGAGGATCATACCCTTTTTGGTCAGATTCGAAATATGAACCGCCACCGAGGAACGGGTGATCCCGAGCGCGGCGGCCAATTCATTTTGAGATATAGCCGGATTGCTCCGAATTAAATCTAACAATTGTTCTTCTCGATCCGTCATCGCCCATCTCCTAAATATTTGTTTAGTATTTAAGCATTTGCTTATTCTATTATACCTGATTCCTCGTCCAATGCAATATGATTTTTGAATCCATAGGTATTCAGCAATACAAAGTTGACTAATGATTGCACAAGAAAAGGAAGCCTGAACGGCTCCCTTTTCTTGTGTGACTTGATCTGTGTAATAGGACTTGTCAATTGTGGATCATGATGCTTCAGCCACGCTAACGCAATCGAATGCTGACGATTTCGCTTTTGGTCCCGACCCGCATGGGCATCCCCCAGGTGCTGACTCCCGACGTTACAATAAAATGCGGGCTGTCCGCATCCTTTTGATAATGCCCGTAGTTGGCCGTAAACAAGATGTTTGTGATCCAGTCAAAGGGGAAGATCTGTCCTTTGTGCGTATGTCCGGCTAGCACCAGATCAATCTCCTTGCCATACTGTTCGATCTTTGATGGCGTATGATCCATCACCACGATTGGCAGCTTCGGTTCGATGGCAGCGATCATTTCCGAGATTTCTTTTCGTTTCAATCCTCCGAACCCGCCAATGGGCGACGGATCGACCCGCCCAAAGAGGGCGATGCGTCCGTCAATGATCTCGCATTCATCCTTCAGGAGATGGACGTTGCTTTGCTCCAGGAAACGCAGCATCCCATTGAAGGTTTTCCCTCCATCATGGTTTCCCAGGCAGGCGTAAACGCCATAGGTTGCCGTGATGTCTTTCAGCAAGGTGATGGCTTTCTCAGGATCATGGATCGCAAAATAATCGTCATCGAAAATGTCACCGGCGATGCATACCAGATCAGGCTTCAGCTGATTGATGTCCCGAACGATGCCCGGCATGCGTTTTTCGGAATGGACGGCGCCCAAATGCAAGTCGCTGATCAGGACAAGGTTCATGTCGTCACCGAAACCGGTCTTATTCAGTTGAATATCATAGGAAACCTTTTCGATCCGATTCGCGTTTCCGACGCCATACACCGCCAAACCGGCCGTCAAACCAATGACCAACAAATCCAGATAAAACCGAAGGCTTTGAGGCACCGGAACCGGGAGGATATGGACCATCCCGGCAAGGAACAGCGCCAGATCCGCCAAGAGCAAAAGGATCAGAAGATAGACATAGATCCCCATCCAGTATGCGCTGATCCATCGCAGGATCCTCTTCAGACCAGCGGGCATCGGCACAATCGCCAGGAAGATCGATAAGGCAATGAACAGGCCAATGCCTGCGAACATTGCCGCGTTCATGTGCGGGAATATAAAGGTGAGACCTTGAAAGATCCTCTTCCCGATATAAATATTCGATCCGCCGTAAAATGATAAAGTGAACAATACAGCGAAAACGATGCCCACGATCCTCATAATGAACCCTCTTTCCATTTGGTCATTAGTCACTGAGACAGCCATCAGCTCGTCAGCTCAGCAAATCACTCAATACAGCAATGATCATATCAAAGTCGATATTTTGGGCATAAGCGAACTGTTTTCTGTATCCGCCCCACATGTTCTGAAGATCCTTGCTTGCTGCAATTATTTGAAGGGACTTAGGAATATCTCCGAGCTGGTCGGCATTCCCTCTATGATTCGCTGTTGCGGATAGCGCCTCCGTAAATAAGACCTTGTCGAAGCGTTGCGTCGTATAAGTGAATCTTGTTGCATCAGGCGTCATCACGTCACCCGTAGTAACGTCAACCGTCAATGGTGTATGAATCGTTTCAAACTCTGCACTGATCGCAACGCGATATCCGCCATACACATCATCGTCCCGAATCGGAGAAATATTTCCAATAATAAATATCACACCATCCTCCATTTCCATCCTGCTTATTTCCTGTATAGTGGTTCTGATGCTATCGAGTGTCAGTGGTAAATTTTTCAATGAGGTATCCAAATCCATGGTGACGCGGTTATCAAGACCAACAATTGCCGAAATAAGCATTCCACCCTTTAGAACAAAATTATCTTTATAATTTGATGCCGCAAGCCTGACAAGAAGTCGTTCAAACATGTAGTTCTGCAACACGACCTGAGCAGGGATACTTTTCTGTTTCGCGAGGTTGCGTATCTTCGCTTTCAGGCTCATGGCATTTGCACTCATAACAGGACCTCCAAATATTTTCTCACCGTATTGGATATACCAAAAGCTTCGGCATAAGTACACAGCCTCGTCAGGTTCTTTTTGGGACTTACGGCATACAGTTTCAACGAAGAGATGAATGTTTCCGTGGAAATTCGGTTCCGGCTTCGAATCAAATCACAGATGGTTCTCTCCAAATCATACGCAGGAACCGGATTTCCCTGGGGTGTGTGCAGGATTATTTTTCCTAGGTTCACCAGGTTGTCTTTAACATAATATATTTTACACTACCTGCTGATGGATGCCCCCAGTTTTTTTGAACTTGGAATCGTCACCGTATGAATAAAAGGAGTACGTTCCGACATGCCGTTGAGGAACAAAGCGCTCTCATGGGAAAAAACAATCAAATTTGAGCGTCGACTTAGCGAAAACATTTCGTCACCAAGTTCTGAGGCAAAAACATACTGGCCCACCGCGATACGGGACAATGTTCCTTTCTTGAAAAGCTTAGAAAGCATTGCCCTTGATACTCCGGCTGCTTCAGCGGATTTGGTGAGAATAAGTCCATTATTCTGGTGTGAAACGGTCTTAAGTATATTTAATATTTCCGAAGAATTCATCGCTATCATCGTCCTTATTATTTACTTTTATAACGATATTGTATTCTATATCGTGCTGTTTATAAATTCATTATTTGACTTTCAGCACGATATGATTGCCGGTTTCGTTTTATATGTAAATATTAAGGGCCCGTTTCTCCAAAGATTCTTCATAAGGCAGTATCCGAAGCCGTTCTGATTCCGGAAGCCTGAAAGCGATACGCATTCGATTATTTTACTTCGCCGCGTCCAATGGCTATAATAGGAATATAGCGACAGGCACCCGGCCTGACGCCATTCGTTTAAAGGAGGGCATACGATGGAACGGACCTTCGCCATGATCAAGCCCGACGGTGTGCAAAGAGGCCTGATCGGAGAAGTCATCAGTCGCCTGGAGAAACGCGGCATCCGCATTGCGGCGCTCAAATTGATGACGATCAGCCCAGAGCTGGCTCGCGTACATTACGCGGAGCATCAAGACAAACCTTTCTTCACGGATTTGGTGGAATTCATCACCTCAGGTCCTGCCGTCGCCATGGTTCTGGAGGGTGAAGGTGTGATCGGGGTGCTGCGAGCCATGATGGGCGTCACCGATCCGAGGCAGGCTGCCCCGGGCACCCTGCGAGGAGACCTGGCGATAAGCGTACGACACAATCTGATCCATGGTTCGGATTCACCGGCCAGCGCCGCCCGGGAAATTGCCCTGTTTTTCCCGGAGCTTATTTAGGGTTTAAGGGCAGCACGCAGAATTTCAGACCGAATATACATTTTTCCTCCATTTTTGTAATGTATATATTACACTTTTATTGACCAGAATGCAGATTATGGGTAAAATATGTGCATGGAGGTGATGATGAATGCCTATTACAACAAAGGAAGGCATATTAAAGGTCCTTCGCGGATTCAATCCATGGTGGGCCAGCGGAACCGTCAACCGCAGCCTCTGCCCTGAATTTAAAAGATTCGCTTATTATGAGGCTATGAAAAGAGTCGAAGAATCAGATATCCGCAGATCCGTAGTTCTTACCGGAACAAGGCGTGTCGGTAAAACAACGATCCAATTTCAGATGATCGATGCTCTCTTAAAGAAAGGTGTTGCCCCGCAAAGAATCGTTTTTGTCTCCTTGGATCACCCCATGCTGAAGCTTGCCGGTATGAATGACCTGTTGGAATGTTATCATGAAAACATCTGCGCAGATTACAACGTCTACTATTTTTTTGATGAAGTTCAATATGCTTCGGATTGGGCACTTTGGCTCAAGACGATATATGATACACAGCCCGATACAAAAGTAATCGCTACAGGCTCTGCGAGTCCCGCGCTCATCAAGGGCAGCACAGAAAGCGGCGCCGGCAGATGGACAGTCATACAGGTACCAACCTTGTCCTTTTATGAATACTGTTCTTTACTTGGCCTGCCGGATTTAAATCTCGATCCAAAGCTGAAGCCTTCGCTGCTTCTGCGGCTCACTCAGCAGGAAAGAGGCCAAATAATGGCCAAATTGTCAGCGACACAAAATCATTTTAATCGTTATCTGCAAGTTGGAGGCTTCCCTGAACTTGCTTTGTCAAACAACGATCTGCTTGCAGCGCAGGTTATGCGCGAAGATGTCGTGGATAAGGTGCTCAAACGCGATTTGCCGGCGCTTTACAACATTCGCAATGCAACAGAACTTGAGAGGATTTTTCTGTACCTATGCAATGTATCTTCAGAAATCGTTGCCATTGACGGAATCGCTAAGGAACTTAAGGGCGTAAGCCGGCCTACGGTGCAGAATTATATTGATTATCTCGAAAGCGCAAACTTGATTTATCAGAGCTATCCTGTTGAACTGGGGGGCAAAAAGGTTCTGAAGGCAAGTCCAAAAATATATATTGCGGACGCAGCAATCAGAAATGCTGTTTTGATGGATAGCGATGTCATAACCAATCCAATCGAAATGGGGAAAATGGTCGAGACTGCGGTCTATAAGCACGTCGTAGCCTTCTATTATCAAAAGGCCACCCGCGTGGGTTATTACCGTGGCGGCGGAAAGAACAAAGAGATCGATGTGGTTGTCGATTACCCCAATGTTTCAAATATATTAATTGAAGTCAAATATCGTGAGCAAGCCCCCGTGTCCAATGAAGACGCAATCATCGAGCACTGCGCTGAAGCCAGCAGTTCCTTTATCATTACAAAACGAGCGGATGATTTTGGCGAACATACTGCGCCATGCGGGAAGAAACTGCTGCGTATCCCGGCCTTTGCATTTCTGTATTTGTTGGGACATGCAGAAAAAAGCGGATACAAAGGTACAGATTGATAAATAATTCAAAGACCTTTACCCAATTCCTACAATCGTTCTCCCTGAAAGGAACCGCCTGTGAACAAACCCTATTTCAAATACATCCTCTCCCTTCTCATGTTCGGAACCAACGGCATCGTCGCCAGCCAAATTGCGCTCACCGCTACGAAATTGTTCTTTTCTGTACGTTGATCGGCAGATTCCTGCTTAACACAGGCATCGGCTGCTATGTATATTTTTCTTCCATCGGCCATTTGCCGGTTCAGTCTGCCGCCTGATCCGTCCGTACGTCACTCACCTATATTCATTCATAAAAAAGAGGCCGTGTTGAAACGCATCAAGTTCCAGCACAGCCCCTTCAGTTTATGCTTATTATTTTGTCATCAAATTGTACAGTACCTGGGCGATTTCACCGCGGGTTGTGGCAGCGGTGGGGTGGAGACGGTTGTTGTATCCGCCCACCATACCGGCTTTGACCAGGTTGGACATGGCTTCCTTCGCCCATTCGGCGGTTTGGGCCCCATCGGTGAAGCTGGACAGCTCGGTGCCGTTGACCGCCGCCGGCACTTCATCCAACACCTT
>ENA-OSEO01003756-OSEO01003756.1-sediment-metagenome-genome-assembly--contig:-NODE-3756-length-17056-cov-4.537370_pt1 | contig 17056 bp, 13 predicted proteins | sample MGYA00237883_ERZ534232 | MGnify/ENA metagenome assembly ERZ534232
ATCGGCCGCAAGGGATGCTCCTTGGGCACCCGCGCCTCACACGAAATGTAACTGAACATCAGCCCCTGCTTCTCGTCCCCGCCTCGCATGGCCTCCCCCTTCAGTTGGCCATACTAGCCGACGCCAGACCCAACCTCAAGACAAAACCCAAGAGTTTTTCAACAGCCTGATAGGTCTCCGCCTCGCCATTAAGAGGCCCGATTCCAGCTTGCTTTCGATGCAATCTGAGTGGCGTCCAGCAAGCTCCAAATAGTTTTAGTCACCGCTGAACATGATACCCGCTCTGGGCCAAATCGAGGTCATCGGGCGGGACCACTCGGGCGCTGCTTCGCCGATAGCGGCCCATAGCCCCGCCCTCGGCCCTTGCCTCTCGTCCCTGGGCCAACTACTAGGCCGCCGCCCCGACCTGGCGAAACGTCTTTTGACGCTCGTTGTAGGCGGCGGCCCGGGTTTCCCCGTCAGCCGGTGCTCCGGCCTTGACATTATCCCGCCGCCGGGATATATAATCAGCTTTCCGGTCCCCTGGGGACTTCTCCTTGCTCCGGCTCTTGGACCGGGGCGGCAACCGCGAGGAGGTCTTGATGCGGCACTACGAAACCCTTTTCATCCTCAACCCCGATATCACCGACGAGGAAAAGGCCCAGGCCATCGAGCGCTACCAGGCCATCCTGGTCGACAACGGCGCCGAGATCCTGATCACCGACGACTGGGGCCGGCGCAAGCTGGCCTACGAGATCAAGCGTTTCAACAAGGGTAACTATGTCCTCTTCGAGTACCTGGCCCCCTCCCCGGCCCTGTCCGAGATGGAGCGCAACATGCGTCTGGACGACAAGGTCCTGCGCTTCCTGACGGTCAAGAAGGCCGACGAGTTCGACCGGGCCGCCTTCGAAGCCCGCCAGACCAAGGCCGGGACAAGGCCGAGCGAGGAGGAGGAAGAGCGGCCGGAACGTGAGAAAAGACGGGAAGAGCGCGAGGACGAGAGCGAGGAAGAGGACGAGGACGAGTCTCGAGGCCGCAAGGACGAGGACGACGAAGAAAGCGAGGAGGACTGAGCAGGCATGGCTGTCTACAAAAAGAAGAGACGGACTTTTCATCGGCGCAAGGTCTGCCGGTTCTGCGCCGACACCTCGCTGGTCATCGACTACAAGGACCCCCGGACCCTCCGCTACTTCACCACCGAGCGGGGCAAGATCATTCCGGCCCGCATCTCGGGCATGTGCGCCAAGCATCAGCGCCAGCTCAGCCAGGCCATCAAGCAGGCCCGGATGATCGCCCTGCTGCCCTTCACCGCCGGCGGCACCGGCTAGAGCGGCCGGGCCGGCGAGGGGTTTGGTCCGCCGGGAGGCGCCTTGTTGCGGCCGCCCGGCCGGCTGTGCTAACCTGGGAGACAGAGATGAAGATCATCCTCCAGCAAGACGTGGAGAGTTTGGGCCTGGCCGGCGAGGTGGTCGACGTGGCCAAGGGCTACGCCCGGAACTACCTTCTGCCCAAGAAGTTCGCCGCCCTGGCCACCCCGGCCAACCAGAAGCTCCTGGCCGCGACCATGTCCACCGTGGCTGACCGCAAGAAGCGGGCCAAGGACCGGGCCAAGGACCGGGCCGCCCAGATCGAGGACCTGACCCTGACCATCACCGCCAAGGTCGGCGAGGAGGGCAAGCTCTTCGGCTCGGTCACCTCCATGGACCTGGCCAAGGCTCTGGCCGAGCGGGGCTTCGAGGTCGACCGCAAGAAGATAGAACTCAAAACCCCGATCAAAAGCGTGGGCCAGCACGAGGTGCCCCTCCGGCTGGAGGCGGGCGTGACGGCCACCCTGAGCGTCGAGGTCGTACCCGAAGGGGAGGAAGCCTAGGCTTTGCCCGGGCCAGGGGAGCTCAAGGGACGCATCCCCCCACATTCGGTTGACGCCGAGATGTCCGTCCTGGGCGCCGTGCTCCTCTCCAACGACGCCCTCAATCAGGCCCTGGAAATCCTCAAACCAGAAGACTTCTACGACGCCCGGCACGGCCTCGTCTTCGAGGCCATGATCGAGCTGAGCGAAGAGAACCGGCCGGTGGACCTGGTCCACCTCTCGGAGAGGCTCAAGGGTCGGGGCCGCCTGGACGAGGCCGGCGGCGGGGCCTACCTGTCCCGGCTGGACAACGTCGTCCCCACCGCGGCCCACGTGGCCCACCACGCCCGCATAGTCAAGGACTACTCCCTGGCCCGCGAGCTGATCGGGCGGGCCACCCGGATCGTCGATCAGGGCTTTCAGGCCGGCGTGGACGTGGAGAACCTCCTCGACCAGGCCGAGCAGTCCATCTTCGAGGTGGCCGAGCGCAAGGTCCAGCCGGCCTTTCAGCCCCTGGCCCAGGTGGTCACCGAGACCTTCAAGAACATCGAATACCGCGTTGACCACAAGGGCCTGGTCACCGGGGTGCCCACCGGTTTCACCAGGCTGGATCAGCTCCTGGCCGGGCTCCAGTCGGCCGACCTGATCATCGTCGCCGGCCGGCCCTCCATGGGCAAGACCGCCCTGGCCCTGAACGTGGCCCTGCACGCCGCGGCCCTGGGCGGGGTAGGGGCCGGTATCTTCTCTCTGGAGATGTCCCGGGAGCAGCTGGCCATCCGCCTCCTCTGCTCCGAGGCCAGGGTCGACGCCTCCAAGCTGAGGACCGGCTTCATCGGCGAGCGGGACTGGCCCAAGCTCACCCAGGCGGCCGGGGTCCTCTCCCAGGCCAGTATCTTCATCGACGACACGCCCGGCATCGACATCCTGGAGATGCGGGCCAAGGCCCGGCGCCTGAAGAAGGAACACGACATAGGCCTGATCGTCATCGACTACCTCCAGCTCATGCAGAGCCGCCAGCGCCTGGAGAGACGCGAGCAGGAGATCAGCGAGATCTCCCGCTCGCTCAAGGCCATGGCCAAGGAACTTAAAGTGGCCGTGTTAGCCCTGTCCCAGCTCAACCGCCGGGTCGAGGAGCGGCCCAACAAGCGGCCCATGCTGGCCGACCTGCGCGAGTCCGGGGCCATCGAGCAGGACGCCGACGTGATCCTGTTCATCTACCGCGACGAGCTCTACAACTCGGACAGCCCGGACAAGGGCGTGGCCGAGGTCATCGTCGGCAAGCAGCGCAACGGGCCCACCGGCCTGGTCAAGCTCCGCTTCGAGGGCCGCCACACCCGCTTCGACAACCTGGACGAGGCCCACGCCGCCTTTCCCGAGGCGGCCGGGGCCGAGGCGCCCTTCTAGGAGCCGGCCACGCCCAAGGTTCAAGGCAACACTCAGGGTCTCAAGTCCAACCAGATCAAGGGGCTGCACAAACTGCTCCGCCGCCGGGTCAGCCCCGAGGCTCTCATCAGCCCGGAGCTGGCCCGCTCCCTCTGCCAGCTCTCGGCCGAGATCGGCCGCCAGATCGGCCTGACCATCGACCGGGCCGGCAACCTGAGGGACCTCATCGTCGGCGACCAGAAGGGCCTGCTCCTGCCCGACCTGGCCCGGCAGCGGGCCTCGACCCTGCGCCTGAGGGGCCTCAGGCTGGTCCACACCCACTTGGCCGACGAGCCCCTCTCCGACGACGACCTGGCCGACCTGGCCCTGCTCAGGCTCGACCTGGTCGCCGCCCTGAGCCTGACCCCGGAGGGCCTGCCCGGCCGGGTCAGGCTGGCCCACCTCAAGCCCTCCTCGGCCGACGCCGCCGGCGTCGAGCGCCTGGAGTCGCCGCACCTGAGCCTGCTCGACCTCAACTGCGCCGGCCTGATCCAGGCCCTGGAGGACGAGTTCACCAGGGGCCAGAGGGCCTTAAAGGTCGTCGAGGGCCAGGACCGGGCCCTGCTCCTGTCCATCTCCACCGAGCCCCGCTGGCGGGCCGAGGAGTCCCTGGCCGAGCTGGCCGAGCTGGCCGACACGGCCGGGGTTCAGGTCCTGGACCGGATCGCCCAGCAGGTCAAGCGGATCAACAACACCTTCCTCATGGGCCGGGGCAAGCTCAGTCAGGTGGCCATCCGGGCCCTCCAGACCGGGGCCAACCTGCTCCTCTTCGACCAGGAGCTGACCCCTTCCCAGGCCCGCAACCTGGCCCGCTCCACCGAGCTCAAGGTCCTGGACCGGACCCAGCTCATCCTGGACATCTTCGCCCAGCGGGCCATCTCCCGGGAGGGCAAGCTCCAGGTGGAGATGGCCCAGCTCCGCTACGCCCTGCCCCACCTCTCGGAAAAGGATAACGCCCTCTCCCGCCTGACCGGCGGCATCGGGGCCAGGGGACCGGGCGAGACCAAGCTGGAGATCGACCGGCGCCGGGTCCGCGACCGCCTGACCCGGCTCAAGCGGGAGCTGGAGGCGGTCAAGAGCCAGCGCTCCCTGAGGCGGGCCCGGCGGCGCCGCCTGAACGTGCCGGTGGTCTCCATCATCGGCTACACCAACGCCGGCAAATCCAGCCTCCTGAACACCCTGACCCACAGCGGCGTCCTGGTCGAGGACCGCCTCTTCGCCACCCTGGACCCGACCACCCGCCGGCTGCGCCTGCCCCGGGATCAGGAGATCATCATCACCGACACGGTCGGCTTCATCCGCCGCCTGCCGGACGAGCTGATCGAGGCCTTCAGCGCCACCCTGGAGGAGCTGTCCCAGGCCGACCTGCTCATCCACCTCATCGACGCCTCCACGCCCGGGGTCGAGGAGCGCATCCGGGTGGTCGAGGAGCTCCTCAACCAGCTCGACCTGGGCGGCCTGCCCTGCCTCAAGGTCTTCAACAAGGCCGACCTGACCGAGGGCCAGCAGCTGGCCCGCCTCTGCGCCCGCCACCAGGGCCTGGCCGCCTGCGCCCTGGACGGGGCCAGCCTGGGGCCGCTGGTTGAGGCTATCCAGGACCGACTGGCCCGCCTGGGCTGGCCGCCCCGGCCCGAGGCGGTCGGCCGGCCGGCCTGACCGGCGGCGCGGGCCCGAAGGGGCCGGCTGAGGGAATCAGCTCTGGCGGAGGCGGGGCTTGGCCCCCAGGACGGCCCTGAGCTCCTGCCACAGGCGGGCCCGGGCCTCAGGGGTGAGGAGGACGAACCTGAGCCCCAGCCGGGCCCGGCGGCCGTCCTGCTTCTCGACCCTCAGAATCCTGGCCAGGGAGGGGATGCGCCGGTCCCCGGCGGCCAGGTCGAAGAGCACTTCCTGACCCACCCGGGGCGTCTCCCGGCCCTCGTGATCTATCAGGGCCCCGCCCAGGGAGAGATCCACCAGCCGAAGCGGGTCGCCGAAACCGATGAACCTGACCTCCAGGCCGTCGGCCGGCCCGACGGGAACCCGGTGGTGGAGCCTGAGGTTCATCTCCCTGACCCCCTCGACCGGCCAGCCCAGGGCCAGGGCTGGCCGGCGGTCGGCCGCGCCCAGCCGGTAGTCCCGCAGCACCTCCAGGATCCTGGTCTCGTAGCCGTAGCGGCGCAATTTGCCGGCCTTCCGGCCGGCCAGGAAGGCCACCTGGATCTGTTGCCCGACCATGGACTCGGGGATGGGCGGAAAGCTCTGGGCGGTGACGATGGAGGCGCGAGGGTGGGTCCTATAGACGGAAGTGGGCCTGACGTCAATCTCGTCCTGGGCCACGTCCAGGCGCACGACGAGTTGGATCCGGCCCCGGGGCCGCAGGTGGCGGGTTATCTCCGACGCCTTCATCTCCCGGCCGCGGGGGCGGAGAACCTCATGGATCCATTCTGGCCCGGCCCGGCGGGCCGAGTCAACTCTTCAGGCCACGGCGCCGGGGGTCAGGCGCCCTCGACCGAGCCCTCGCTCTCGACCGCTTTGGAGAGCTCGAAGAGCGAGAGCCGGCCCCGGACCAGGAAGGTCAGGCAGTAGAGGATGGTGAAGAAAAAGGTGCCGCCGTGGAAGAGCACGCCCACGGCCAGGGCCTGCTCCTGGCTCATGCCCAGCAGGACCCCGAAGCCGAACTGGATGGCGTAGTGCATGGTGCCGATGTAGCCCGGGGCCGAGGGCACGGCGATGGCCAGGCAGATCAGGCCCACGACGAAGTACGAGGCGGTCAGGGACACGGGATGGCCCACGCCGTGGGCCAGGAAATAGAGCGGCAAGGCCTGGATGGGCCAGATCAAGGCGGTGTAGCCCAGGGCCGCGGCCAGCAGCCCGGGCCGGCGGAGCATCTGCAGGCCGTCCACGGCCGCGGCGGCCAGGCCGGCCAGCTTGCCCGAGAGCCGCCCGGGCAGGGGCTTCAGGGCCCAGTTGACCAGGGCCAGGCTGCGCCGGGGGTTGAGAGCCAGAGCCACGACCACGGCCAGGACGCCCAGATAGACGACCGCGAAGGCGGTCGCTCCGGCCCGGGCGTATGTGATGGCCTCCGAGTCGCGGCTCCAGACGCCCAGGAGCCAGGCCGAGACCAGAAAAATGGGGATTATGGCCAGCCCGTCCAGCATCCGCTCCAGGAGGATGGTGGCCAGGGTGCTGGTCTTGGAGATCGACTCCCGCCGGCCCAGGTCCACGGCCCGGACCAGCTCGCCCAGCCGGACCGGCAGGACCAGATTGCCGGTGAAGCCGATGACCGTGGAGGCGATCAGGGAGCGATAGGGCACCCGCTTGATCGGTCTGACCAGGTAATCCCACCTCAAGGCCCGGAGCACGTACTGGAGCCAAAAGAAGGGCAGGCAGAGGGCCAGAAAACGGTAGTCCATCCTGGCCAGGGCCAGTCCCAGGCCCCTGATGTCCACCTGGGAGAGCGCCCAGACGATCAGGGCCGCCGAGACGATCAGGCCGAGCCAGAACTTGAGGCTCTTCAAGCCAGTACCTCCCGGGCCCTGGCCACGTCCTTCCTGATCTGGGCGGTCAGTTCGGCCGGGGTGTCGAACCTGGTTTCGTCGCGGAGGCGATCCATGAAATTGAGGCGGATGAACTGGTTGTAGAGGTCCTGGTCGAAGTCCAGGACAAAGGTCTCCACCGACAGCTCGTCGTTGTCGAAGGTGGGGTTGAGGCCGACGTTGGTCACGCCCTTGCGTCTCCGGCCGTCCTCCAGCTCCACCCTGACCGCGTAGACCCCTCGGGCCGGGACAACCTCGTTGACCAGATTCAGGTTGGCCGTGGGAAAGCCCAGGAGCCGGCCGCCCCGGTCGTGGCCACGGACCACCCGGCCCGAGATCTGATAGGGCCGGCCGAGCAGCTCGATGACCTCGTCCACCCGGCCGGCCTGGATCAGCTCCCGGGCCAGGGTCGAGCTGACCGGCCGGCCGGCCACCTTCACCGGTCCCAGGGCGTGGACCAGGAAACCGAAGCGATGGGCCAGATCCTGGATGAACTCGGGCGAGCCCTGGCGATCCCGGCCGAAGGAGGCATCGTGGCCGACGACCATCTCGGCCAGGTCGAACTTGCGGACCAGGACCTTCTCGAAAAATTCCTGGGCGGTCAGGCCGGCGAATTGCCTGGTGAAGCGGATAAAGACCAGGAGATCGATCCCCTGGGCCGCGATGAGTTCCTGCTTGCGGCGCTTGACCGTCAGCAGGGGCGGGCCGCCAGACGGGTTGAGGACTCTGACCGGGTGGGGATCAAAAGTGACCGCCACGGCCGTGCCGCCGATGTCGCGGGCGCGCTCGATTACCTTAGATAATAAAAACTGGTGTCCCAGGTGAACGCCGTCGAAGTTGCCCACGCTGACGACTGACCGAGGCGGCTTCCGGTTGAGGTCGTCCAGTCCCTCCACTACCTCCATGGCTTTTCCCTTGACATGAACCAGGCCAACGATTATAAGGCCTAGCAGACGCCAGGGCAAACTTTTTGTGCCGAAGTGGCGGAACTGGTAGACGCGCTAGGTTCAGGGTCTAGTGGGGGTATCCCCGTAGGAGTTCGAGTCTCCTCTTCGGCACCAACAAGAGCCCAAGGCTGAACAGGGGGTCGGCGGCAGCCGGTCCCCTATTTTTTGGTGGCCTCATCCGAATCCTCCCCGGCCTTACCGCCTCACCAATCCCCAGCTTCCGGTCAGGCATCCGACGCGGTTAATTTTTCGAGGGTTCAGAGGATTATAAATAAGATATATTCATATATTTAGTTCATTGCGCTTCTTGAAAAAGTAGCCCTGGTCTCCAAGCTATGAATTTACGTGCCCGCCCGCCTTTTCATGTCCTTAGAACATAAAAAACTCGAATATTGACAAAATATGGAGCTAACCACAAAATCAAAAGAGCGAGGATTCAGATCAGCTAAACGCCTTCTCAGAGCGGGCTTCCGCAAGCCAGGAGGGACAATAGCCCAGTCCATGACCAGAGCCCAACTGATTGAGGAACTGACTCAGGCTCGTCAGCGGATCGCCGAACTAGAGGCCCTGCTCAGCGCGCAAGACAACAAGACCTCACCGCATTATGACAAACTTCCCGGGGGCGACGAAACTCCGGAGCAGGGCATCGCCGAGCGCCGGCACCTCTTCGAAAACGCCCCCCTGGCCTGCCAAACCCTGGATGAAGAGGGACGCCTGATCGAAGTCAACCACCGCTGGCGGGAAACCCTCGGCTACTCCGGCGAAGAGGTAATCGGCCGCTGGTTTTACGATCTTCTGACCCCGGAGTCGGCCCAGCGCTTCCGGGCCAGTTTCCCCACCCTCAAGAAGAGGGGCGAGATCTCCGGGGTGCTCTTCGAGCTGGTCAAGAAGGACGGCTCGCGCCTGTTCGCCGAGTTCTGGTGTCGAGCGGACCAAAACGACAAGGGCCGTTATATCCACACCCACTGCGCCTTCCACGACGTCACCGAACGCAGGCGGGCCGAGGAGACGCTCAGGGAGAGCGCGGAGCGCTTCAGACGGACCTTTGATCAGGCGCCCATCGGCGCGGCCATTACCGGCCTGGACTTCCGGCTCCATCGGGCCAACGCGGAACTCTGCCGGATCACCGGCTACACCGAGGCTGAGTTGACCAGACTCACCTTTCTGGACTTCACCCACCCCGAGGATATTGAAAAGGACGTCAAACAGGCTCGCGCCCTGGCCGCCGGCAAGATAATCCAGTACCAGATGGACAAGCGCTACCTCCGCAAGGACGGTCAGATCGTCTGGGTTCGGCTCTGGGTCCGACTCCTCAGGGACGCCATGGGCCGGCCCCTCTACTACCTGCCCATGATCGAGGACATCACCGAACGCAAGCGGATGGAGCGGGAAAGGGATCAGTCCTCCAGGGAGAAAGCGGCCATCCTCGACTCCATGACCGAACTGGTCGCCTTTCACGACCGGGAGATGAAGGTGATCTGGGCCAACCGCGTGGCCCACGAAACCCTCGACCTGGCCCCGGAGGACCTGGTCGGGGGGCGCTGCCACGAGGTCTGGTACCAGAGGCCCCAACCCTGCCCGGGCTGCCCGGTGCCCCGGGCCCTGGAGAGCGGCCAGGCCGGCGAGGGGGAGGTGTCCACCCCTGACGGCCGTTTCTGGCTGGTCCGGGCCAATCCGGTCCGGAACCAGGAGGACCAGCTTGTCGGCGTGGTCACCATCGGGCTGGACGTAACCGCCCGCAAGAGGGCCGAGGATCACGAGAAGACCGTCGAGGCCAAGCTGATCCAGGCCCAGAAGATGGAGGCCCTGGGGGCCCTGGCCGGGGGAATCGCCCACGACTTCAATAATATTCTGGGGGCAATGGTCGGCTTCACCGAGATGGCCCTCCTGGCCGCCCCTGAGGAAGGCCAGTTCAAGGAAAACCTGGAACAGGTTCTCAAGGGCGGCAAGAGGGCCAAGCAGCTGGTCAAGCAGATCCTGGCCTTCTCCCGCCAGCACGAGCAGGAGCGCCGGCCGGTCCAGTTGACCCGGATCATCAGGGAGGGCGTCCGCTTTCTCAGGGCCACCCTGCCGACGAGCATCGAGATCCGGCACACGATCAGCCCTGACCCCAGTCCGGTCCTGGCCGACCCGACCCAGCTCCATCAGGTTCTGATGAACCTCTGCGCCAACGCCGCTCAGGCCATCGGCCAGGAAAGAGGCCTCCTGGGGATCAGCCTGGACAGCCTGGACCTGGACAGCCAGGCGGCCGCCCGTCTGGACCCGGAGTTGCACCCGGGACCCTATGTCCGGTTGATGGTCCGAGACAACGGCCCGGGAATCGATCCCGGGATCATCGACCGCATCTTCGAGCCCTTTTTCACCACCAAGAGGAGGGGCCAGGGCACGGGGATGGGTCTGTCGGTAGTCCACGGCATCGTCAAGAGTAACGGCGGGGCGATCAGCGTGAGCAGCGAGCCGGGCCAGGGGGCCACCTTCCAGATCTGGCTGCCCCGCTGCGAGCTGAGCGAGGAACTGGAAGGCGGGCCGGCCGAGGCCATGCCCCGGGGAGCGGGACGGATTCTACTGGTCGACGACGAGAAACCCCTAGTCGATACCGGCCGCCAGATGATGGAGTACCTGGGCTATCAGGTCGTGGGGGCTGACAGCAGCCTGAAGGCGCTGGACCAGTTCCGGGCCAGGCCCGACGGCTTCGACGCCGTGGTCACCGATTTGACCATGCCCCAGATGACCGGTTTTGAGTTGGCCCGGGAACTCAGGGCCCTCAGGCCCGACATTCCCATGATCCTGTGCACGGGCCACGGCGAGGGCCTCACCCCGGAGGAGATCGCCCCGCTGGGTTTTCGGGCCTTCGTCATGAAACCAGTGCTCATGGGAGACCTGGCCCAAGCCCTCCGGAAGGCCCTCGGGCCACCAAACAGAGAAGAGACCGGCCCCTGATTCCCTGATCGGGACTGGGCCGGCGGCAATCTGGACCAGAGGTCTGAATCGGATTCTTCGCCTTCAGATCGCTGGAATTCAAGAGGGGGTGAGCCTTGGCCAAGGTCCTGGTCGTGGACGACGATGACTTGTTCGGCTTGGTTCTGGCCAGCCTGGTGGCCAGCCTGGGCCACCAGGCCGACAGGGCCCTGACCCTCCAGGAGGCCAGCAAGAAGGGTCATTCAGAATCCTATGAGGTGGTTCTTCTCGACGTCTTCCTGCCCGACGGCAACGGTCTGGACCTGATTCCCGCAATAAGGACCTGGACGGGCGAGCCTGAGGTGATCATCGTCACCGGGGCCGGGGACGCCGATGGGGCCGAGCTGGCCATGAAGAACGGGGCCTGGGACTACCTGGAGAAATCGGCCTCCCGCCAGGAGATATCCTTCCACCTGGCCCGGGCCCTCAGGTACAAGCAGGAAAAGGGCGCCCCGACCCCGCGTCTGGTCCTGGACAGAGACGGAATCGTCGGCAGCTCGCCTCAACTCAAAGCCTGCCTCGACCAGGTCGCCCAGGCGGCCGCCACCGAGGCCAACGTTCTCATCACCGGCCCCAGCGGTACGGGCAAGGAGCTCTTCGGCGCCGCCATCCACAAGAACAGCCGGAGGGCCGATCAGCCCCTGGTCGTGGTCGACTGCGCCTCCCTGCCCGAATCGCTGGTCGAGGGCATTCTCTTCGGCCACGCCAGGGGCGCCTTCACCGGGGCGGACCGGGCCAAGACCGGACTGATCGGGCACGCCGACGGCGGGACCCTGCTGCTGGACGAAGTCGGCGAGCTGCCCCTCTCGGTTCAGAAATCCTTCCTCCGGGTCCTCCAGGAGCGCCGTTTCCGCCCCCTGGGCTCCAATCAGGAAATAGCCAGCGATTTCCGGCTAATCGCCGCCACCAACAAGGATCTCGAGAAGATGGTCGCCCAGGACCGCTTCAGGAGCGACCTCCTTTTTCGCCTGCGGGCCATCGCCATCGAGCTGCCGCCCCTGAAGGAGCGAGCTCAGGACATCGGCGATCTGGCCTTCTACCACATCAACAGACTCTGCCAGCGCTACCGTCGGGGGACCACGGGCTTTTCGCCCGAGTTCCTGGACGCCCTGCAGGCCTATTCCTGGCCCGGGAACGTCCGGGAGCTGGTCACGGCCATGGAGAGGTCCCTGGCCGCGGCCGGCCCGGAACCGACGCTCTTTCCCAAGCACCTGCCGACCCACATCCGGGTTGAACTGGCCAGGTCCTCGCTCCTGTCCGGCCGCCAGGCCAAGGCGGCGGCGACCCAAGCCCAGGAAGCCGACAAGCCATTGCCGCCCTGGCGGGAGTTCAGGGAGGCGGGTCTGGCCGAGCTGGAGCGGGACTACGTGACCCGACTCCTGAGCCAGTGCGGAGGCGACTCGGAGAAGGCCCGCCGCATCTCCGAGCTGGGCCGGACCCGTTTCTTCGAACTCCTCAAGAGAGCCAAGACCGCGCCCCGCGACTGAGGCGCCCGGCCTTTTAATCGCGCCCCGGCCAAACCAGGGCTCTCTCCGCTTCCGGCGGAGCCAGTTCGCTCCAAGCGAACTGAGGACCCTCTGTTCGAGCCCCCTCCGGCCGGTCCCGACGCCCGCTTCTTGCGGCTAACTATCCATTAATAAAATTTTATATTCGGCAGGGACTCGCTTGGCACGTCTCTTGTCTAAGCGACGGGCATGTCGACGCCTGACCTTCAGAATCTCAGGTCGCAAAGGAGGCATCCCGTGTCGGATCTGATCTTGTACGCGCCCAAGCAGAACGCGACCGGCCAGAGACTGTTCCACGTACTGCGGGCCTCGTTGGGTCAGGACGGCCTGAAGACCTTTGCCAACATCCACGACTTCGCGGCCCATCTCCGGCGTCCCCTGCCCGGCCAGACCATCGTGGTCGCCGTGGCCGAGGGCCGGGCGGAGTTGTACCGGCTGCTCATCCTCGGCACCCTCCTGCACTGCGTCAATCTGATCCTCATCCTGAGCCCCTCCGATCCGGAGACCATCTCCTTGGGCCACAGGCTGAGACCCCGCTTCCTGGCTCTGGCCGAGTGGGAGCTGTGGGAGGTGCTGGCGGTGCTGTTCAAGATGCTGGCCAAACAAAAGGAGAACACCGATGAGCGTTCCAATTACCGGCCGGCCCAGGGAGCAATCTGACCCGACCCGGGGCCCAACAATTTCAGGAAGAGAGGAGGTGATAAGGCAATGGATAAGCAAGATGCAGCGGCGGTTCGCTCCGGCGCCGGCAAGGACGGCAAGTACCTGACCTTCTCCCTGGCCGAGGAGGAGTACGGCCTGGGCGTCCTCAAGGTCAGGGAGATCATCGGCCTGGCGCCGGTGACAGCCGTTCCCAGAGCCCCGCGCTGCGTCAAGGGGGTCATCATTGACCGGGTGCTGGGAGACGAACACGCCAGGGCCGTCCAGGAGGCTGCCTGAGGCCAGAGGAGCCGAACGGAGAAATGACTCCGGACCGGAATGAGCGGGTCAATTTACTTCTCGATATTGATAAAGCGTTTGCCGGCGAACACGCGAGCGCAAACCATCAAGCCGCCCGAAGAGAGTCGGGGAACTGAACAGAGAGAGCGGACTGGAACAAGGAGGAGCTGAACAATGTTCAAGAACATGAAACTGGGGACCAAGCTGTTCAGCGGCTTCGCTGTCATCTTGATCCTTCTCTGCGTCGTCGCCTACATGGGCTACAGCGGCCTGACCGGGGTGGCCGACCGCGTGGGCAAGGCCGAGGACGTCAACGGCCTGGTCAAGGGAATTCTCGAGGCCCGGCAGCAGGAGAAGAACTACATAATCAGGCGAGATGACTCCTACGCGGCCAAGGTGGACGAGAAGATCAAGGCTTTGACCGAACAGGCCAAGGCCACCAAAGAGAAGTTCAACCAGCAGGTCAACAAGGACCAGATGGACCAGGTGATCAAGGAGGTCGCCGGTTACACGGGCGCCTTTGCCCAGTTCGTCTCGCTGCGCAAGCAGAAAGACGCGACCATGGAGGAGATGAGGGCCAAGGCCCGGATCACCCTGGAACAGGCCGAGGCCATCGCCGCGGATCAGCGGGGCCAGCTTGAAGAGGGCCGCAAGAAGACCGCCTCCCTGATTCAAGACAAGCTGGCCAAGGCCGAGGAGGCTGAGCAACTGGTCAAGCTGGTTCTCCAGGCCAAGGCGCTCCGGGTGGCCCTGATGTTCCAGGATGACGCCGCCACCTTGGCCCAGTGGAAAGGGATCAACAAGGAGATTCTGGACAAGACGGCCGACCTCAAGTCGCGCTTCAAGTACGAGAAGAACGTCAAGCAGGCCGAAGCCATCCTGTCCTCTTACGGTCAATACCAGGACTCCTTCCTGAAATACCTCGGAACCAGGGGCGAACAGGACAAGGACGTCATGCTCAAGGCGGCGGCCAGGGCGGTCGAGGAGATCGAGGGCATCCGGGCCGACCAGATGGCCCAGTTGGAAAAGGTCCAGGCCGAGGCCGAGGCCTTCCTCAACGACAAGCTGACCAAGGCCGACGACGCCAACCGGATCGTCCAGTGGTTCATCGACGGCCGCAAGAACGAGAAAGAGTACATCATCTCTGGCGATCAGAAGTACCGCGACCAGGTTGACGCCCGGATCGCCAAGATAACGGGCCTGTCCAAGGATCTCAAGGCCCGCTTCAAGAACGCCAAGAACATCGACCAGATCGACAAGCTCGTGGCCGCCGTCACCGGCTACGACCAGGCCTTCGACAAGTTCATCGACCTGACCAAGCAGCAGGGCGCGGCCGACGAGGCCATGGTGGCCGCGGCTCGCGAGGCCCAGAAGGTCAACGAGGCCGCCCGGGGCGACCAGAAGGCCAAGATGGAAGGCCAGATGGCCTCTTCCAAGACCACGATGGGCATCGCCACCGGAACGGGCATACTCCTGGGCATCCTCCTGGCCTGGGCGATCACCAGAGGGATCACCAAGTCGATCAATCGGATCATCCAAGGGCTCAGCGAGGGTTCGGATCAAGTGGCCGCGGCCTCGAGCGAGGTCTCCATCTCCTCGCAGAGCCTGGCCGAAGGGGCCAGCGAGCAGGCGGCCAGCCTGGAGGAGACCACCTCGGCCATGGAGGAGATGTCCTCCATGACCAAGGCCAACGCCGAGAACGCCGGTCAGGCCGACGGCCTGATGAAGGAGGCCAGCCAGCTGGTCGATCAGGCCGGCCGGGGCATGGTCGAGACCTCGGAGTCCATGTCTCAGATCGCCGAGTCTGGGGCCGAGATCAGCAAGATCGTCAAGTCCATCGACGAGATCGCCTTCCAGACCAACTTGTTGGCCCTCAACGCCGCCGTGGAGGCGGCCCGGGCCGGCGAGGCGGGCATGGGCTTTGCCGTGGTGGCCGACGAGGTCAGGAGCCTGGCCATGCGGGCGGCCGAGGCGGCCAAGAACACCCAGGCCCTGGTGGAGGACACGGTCAGGCGGATCAACCAGGGCTCTGAGCTGGTGACCAAGACCCAGGCCGAGTTCAAGGAGGTGGCCGAGTCAGCGGGCAAGGTGGCCTCGCTGGTGAGCGAGATCGCCGCGGCCTCGGGCGAGCAGGCCCAGGGGATCGAGCAGGTCAACACGGCCATGGTCCAGATGGACCAGGTGGTCCAGCAGTCGGCGGCCAACGCCGAGGAAGGCGCCTCGGCCGCGGAGGAGCTCAACGCCCAGGCCGTCCAGATGAAGGACATGGTCAACGAGCTGACCGCCATGGTCGGCGGAGCCAGCACCAACGGCCACAGCAACGGCCGGGCCAAGGCTCTGGCGGCGCCCAAGAAGAAGCGCGCCCTCCTGACTCACGGCCCCGGGAAGAAGGCCGCGGGCAAACCGGCCAAGGCGGGCGCCCGGGAGGTCAATCCCGAGCAGGTCATCCCCCTGCACGAGGAAGGGGACCTGAGCGACTTCTAAGCCCTCCACCCACCCCCCAAGGGCCGCGCCGGAGGACCTCAATCGGTCCCCCGGCGCGGCCACCCTCCTCGAGGGAGGCCGGAGGTCAGAGGCGGGGTGGATCAAGATAGACCTGGGCCAGCCCCTGAACGGCTGGCCGTTGAACCGGGCGCAGCAGGAAGGAGTCTCCGCCGTTGCCCAGCCGGTCGAGAGCCAGCAAAGCCGCCCGGGTTGAAAACCCGGCGCGGGGGTTGTTTTGGGAAGTGAAAAAGATGAAGCGTCCGCCCCTGTTCCGGCTCGCGGCCTGGTTGGCTCTTCCGGCCGCAGCCGGACCGGGGTGGGCGATTTTGCAATCTGATCGGCAAGACCATGTAATACAAAAACAAACAGGAGAAATTTCTTAAAAGCGGCTTTAATGAGCGTCGACGGACCGGGTCGGCCCGCGGGGCAGCGTCCCGGGAAGCTGAGAAGAGGGGGCCCGCGATGAGTCGAGAGGACGTGCGGGTTCTGATAATAGAGAGCAGTCCCGAAGACCTCGATCTATACCGCAACGTCCTGGCCGGGGCCTTTGGCCAGGGATCGGCCTTTTGGGAAACCGACTCGGGCGAGGTCGGCCTGAACCTGTCCGCCCTGGAGGATCCTGACTGCATTCTGCTGGACGCCAGCCTCCCGGACATGAACGGGCTGCAGTTCCTGTCCCGGCTGATCGGACAGGGGAACGGGACCTTGGTTCCGGTCCTGATTCTGACCGGTCCGGGCAACGAGAAGACGGCCGTTGAGGCCATGAAGCTGGGCGCGGCCGACTGGGTGGTCAAGGACCCCGAGGGCCAGTTCGCCGCCTTCCTGCCCCTGGTGATCGAAAGGCTGGTCAATCAGAAAAGACTCATCATCGAAAACAGGCAGGCCCAGGAGGCCCTCCTGGAAAGCAAGGAGCGGCTGGAGGCCATCCTGAACACGGTCCAGGTGGGCATTGCCGTCATTGACGCCCAGTCCTGCCGCATCGAACAGCTCAACCCGGCCGCGGCCCGCCTGATCGGACTCCCCGGCCAGGAGATCGTCGGCCGGAAGTGCCACGAGCTTTTCTGCGCGGACTTAACCGGGCCCTGTCCGGTCGCTGACCTGGGTCAGGTTATCCAGAGCACGGAAAGCCTCCTGCAGACCATAAACAGAACCAGAATCCCGGTTCTGCGCAACGCCACCGCAGTGAGCCTGGGCGGCCGCAAGTACGTGATCGCCAGCTTCATCGACATCGCCGAGCGCAAGCGGGCGGAGGAGGCTCTTCGGGCCAGCGAGGCGAAGTACAGGGAGCTGAGCGACTCGCTGCCTGAGGCGGTCTTCGAGACGGACGGGGAGGGCAGGTTCACCTTTCTCAACCGGACCGGGCTGGACAAGCTGGGCTACACCGAGGCCGACCTGGAGCGGGGGCTCAACCTGTTCGCCCTTTTAGTCCCCGAGGACAGGGACCGGGCCCGGGAGGGT
>ENA-OSEO01003757-OSEO01003757.1-sediment-metagenome-genome-assembly--contig:-NODE-3757-length-17056-cov-3.775900_pt1 | contig 17056 bp, 13 predicted proteins | sample MGYA00237883_ERZ534232 | MGnify/ENA metagenome assembly ERZ534232
GGTGGAGCTGAGGGGGATCGAACCCCTGGCCTCATGACTGCCAGTCATGCGCTCTCCCAGCTGAGCTACAGCCCCGTTTTTTTCGGTGATCTCTAACAGAAACCCACAGGGGTGTCAACAGGGTTTTCCGGTTGCGCCCAAAAATGCAAATCGATGGAATCGGTTGACAAAAAGGGGTATTGAAAATAATATATTTTTTTTAATCGGCCCTCCGGTCGGCCTCTCGGTTTTTCGGCTAACGGATCCTACCGCCTGCAGCCTTAAAACCGATGTTTTTTCACGGCCCGACCGTGGTCCGGCGGTGTTCACCCCGGATATTTTTGGTTTTAAGGAGTCTGGATAAAATGGATCTCAGAAATTTTAAAATCGCTCCTCGCGCCCCACGGCCGAGCGAACCCCAGGCGGTCTTCAGGGAATTCGATGCCACCGAGCTTTACTGCCCCAAATGCCGGCAGGCGGTCCCGGTTCGAAAACGGCTTCTGCTGGTGCTTCCCGAAGGGGATAAGTACGAATACCTCTGCCGGTATTGCTCCGAGTCGGTGGGGACCAAAATCGACCGCCGGAACAAACCCCAGGGGATCATCGGTTGAGCAAAGCGCCCGGCGGGTGGGCACCGAGAGTGAATCTGCAACATTTAACGTTACCGGACAGGGGAACCCAATGCTCTATTTAATGCGAAAACATGCAACGTCGTGGCTTATCAAAACGGTCTTAATTCTGGTCGCGCTCTCGTTTGTGGCATGGGGCGGATACAGCATGCGAGAACGGCGGCTCCTGCGGATCGCAAAGGTCAACGATGAACCGGTCACCATCGATGAGTACCGGCAGACCTACCGGAATGTGATCGACCAACTCCAGCAGAGCTTCGGCAACACGCTCAACGAAGATATGATCAAAATGCTTCAGGTCGACCGGCAGGCCCTCGACCAGCTGATCAACAAAAAACTTCTTCTTCAGCAGGCCCGCAAGCTGAAATTGGACATCTCCGAAAAGGAACTCTCGGACACCATCCGCACCATGCCGGTGTTTCAAAATTCGGGTGTTTTCGATCCCCAGCGGTACCGGCAGGTCCTGAGCAGCGCACGGCTGGACCCCGAATCCTTCGAGGAGATGCAGAAGGAATCGATGCTCATTCAAAAATTGATGGCCATTATCGTGGGTACGGTCAAGGTGTCGGATGCAGAGGCCGGTGAATGGTTCCGCTGGCAGAATGCTTCGGTGGCCGTCGATTTCGTGCTGTTTGACCCGCTCAAATACCAAGGCATCACCCCCTCCCAGGCAGAGATCGAAAAATATTTCCAGGAGAACCAATCCTCATACAAGACCGAACCGAAACTCAAGGTGCGGTACCTGTATTTCGACCCCGCCCAGTTTGTGCCGGACGTTCGGATCAACCCCGAGGAAATCACCGCCTACTATGAGGCGAACCTCGACCAATTCAAGACCCCCGAAACCGTCGAGGCCCGCCATATCCTGATCACGGTCCCCCCGGAGGCGTCCGAAGCCCAGGTCGAAGCGGCGAAAAAAAGAGCCGATGAGATCGCAGCGCTTGCACGCTCGGGCAAAGATTTTGCCGAACTGGCCAAAGAGTACTCGGAAGGACCGACCAAAGACAGGGGCGGCTATCTGGGCACCTTCAGCCGGAACCAGATGATCGAGCCGTTTGCCGCCAAGGCCTTTGCGATGAAGCCCGGGGAGACCAGCGAACCGGTTCGCACCGAGTTCGGATGGCATGTCATCAAGGTGGAAAAGCACAACCCGGAATCGACCCTGCCCCCGGACAAGGCCAAGGAGAAGATCCGGGAAAAGTTCATCCAGGAGAAATCAAAACAGCTCGCCTACGAAAAAGCCGAAAGCGTTTACGATACCCTCTTTGATGGAGACGATCTGAAAACCGTTGCGGAGCAAAAAAAATTGACCCTCAAAACAACCGGCGAATTCACCCGCAAAGGACCCCAGGAGGTAAAGAATCCGGGGCAGTTCGCCACGGCGGCCTTTGAACTCTCGCCCATGCAAATCAGCCAGATTCAAGACTTCGAAGACGGTTTCTATATCCTTCAGGTGACCGAAAAGATTCCGGAAACCATACCCGAACTGAAGATCGTCGAAGCCAAAGTGCGGCAAGACCTCATCCAGCAGAAGCAAAACGAAAAGGCCCAGGCCGATGCGCGGGATTTTCTAAAGGCGATCCGGGAGGGGAAATCCTTTCAGGAAGAAAGCGCCAAACACGGCGTCGAGCCGGTCCGCAGCGGCTTTTTCAAGAGAAACGAGGCGATTCCGGATCTTGGCCATGAGCCGGCGGTTTCCGCGGCTGCGTTCAAGCTGACCGCCGAAACCCCCCTTCCCGAAGACGCCATCAAAGGCCAAAAGGGTTACTTCGTGGTCCGGTTTCAGGAAAGAAAGGAACCGGATGCGGAATCTTTCGAAAAAGAAAAAGCCGATGTCCGCCAGGGACTCATCCAGATGAAGCAACAGAAAACCTTTGAGGCGTGGCTGGCCAGTGTGCGGGGCATGAGCGAGATCTCCATCGAAAAGGGATTCCTCGGCTCGGAAAAACCCTGACGTCCGATTCGAAGGCGCGGGGCTGCACCGGCCCCCGCCCTGCTGGCCGGGCGACCGGAGAAGACACATGGCCGAACTCATGGATCAAGACCGCAGGGTCCTGCTGCGGGTGGCCCGATCCGCCATTGCATCGGCGCTGATCCCGGGGACAACCGTTGAAAGGCCCGACACCCTGAGCCCCGCGCTCAAGGAGAAACGGGGCTGCTTTGTCACCCTGCACAAGGGGGGGTGCCTGCGCGGGTGCATCGGATGCATCGAAGCCGAGACCCCGCTGATCGACGGGGTCGAAGAAAATGCGCTGAATGCGGCTTTCCGGGACCCCCGTTTCCCCCCCCTTTCCAAAGAAGAACTCTCCGGGATCGATCTCGAAGTGAGTGTTTTGACCCGCCCAGCGCCTCTCGAGTTTTTCGATGCCCAAGATCTCAGATCCAAATTGATCCCCGGGGTTCATGGGGTGATCATCTCCCGGGGGTGGCACCGCGCCACCTTTCTTCCCCAGGTGTGGAAACAGCTGCCGAATATGGAAGATTTTCTGGGAAATCTCTGCATGAAAGCCGGTATGGATCGCCGCTGCTGGATGGATCCGAAAATCAGCGTGAAAGTCTACCAGGCCGAATATTTTTCAGAATCCTGCAGCCCCGGGAATCCGAACCCCCGGGGGACAGATTAAGAGTCTCATCATTGTCTTGACAGTTAGCCCCCTCGCCCTGCCCTTTCCCCCAAAATGGGGGAGAGGGTTGGGGTGAGGAGGGCCGAGCGGGGATCGGCCCCTACAAGGGATATCGCCGAAGGCTATCCCCCTAGATGCAGGGTCCGGTCCCCGAACGGAGCCGCACCCCGAGGGTGCCCCCAGGGGGGATCACACCGGCCGGCCCGACATCATGCCGGATCAAAATCAAAGGCGTCGAAAACTCTTCCCGCATGGGTTCCGACAAATTGCTTCTCGAGCAGGTCATCGGGGATATGATCGACGAACCGGGAGGGGCGGCTCAGCGCCGTGCCGAATCCGTGATCGAAAAAGCTGGCCGGGTAGACGATGTAGAGGCGCTCCTTGGCCCGGGTGATCGCCACGTACATCAACCGCAACTCTTCTTCCAGCTCTTCGGGTTTGTCCAGGGAGTAGCCGGAAGGAAACCGGCCGTCCAGCGCCCAGATGACGAACACCTCGCGCCATTCCAGGCCTTTGGCGGAATGGATGGTCGATAGGGTGAGCCGATCCTCTTTTACGGGATCCGCGGTAAAGCTGCCTTCGAAACCGATGTTGGGCGGCTCCAGCGCCATATCGGTGAGAAACCGTTCCATGTGGGTATACCGGGACATGATGGTGAGCAGCTGCTCCAGATCCTTTACCCGTTTCGGATGGTCATCGTATTTGTCCCTGAGCATGGGGGTGTAGTATTCGAGGACGGATGCGCCCAACTCGGCCAGGGAAAGGGTATCGACATCGATTCCCGAAAAGAACGCCTTGAGCCGTTGGAGCCCCTCCGCCGCGGTCTTTTTCCGTGGAAGATCTTCCAAAAACCCCATAAGCCCCGTACGCCGCTTTGCCCCGCCTTCGAAAATGCGATGCGCGGTGGCCGGGCCGACGGTGTCGATCAGAAGAAGGATCCGGTACCAGCTGATCCGGTCATACGGGTTGGACAGAACCCGAAGGTGAGCCAGGACGTCTTTGATATGCGCGGCCTCCATGAACTTGAACCCCCCCACCTTGATGAAGGGCATGCCGCGCCTGGTCAATTCGATTTCCAGGTCGAAGGAATGAAAACTGGCCCTGAAAAGAACGGCGACTTCCTCCAGGGCGCCCCCTTGCCGTCTGAACTGCTCGATTTTGTCCGCCACAAACCGGGACTGGCTGTCTTCATCCGCTGCGGAAACCAGCACGGGCAGGGAGCCGCTGGGCTTCTGGGTAAACAGGGTTTTGGTGTATTTCTCCTCTGCGCGATCGATGATGACATTGGCAAGGTCGAGGATCGGCTGAACGCTCCGGTAGTTTTCTTCCAGCCGGATAATCCGGGTCCCCGGAAACAGTCGCGGGAACTCGATGATGTTCCTGAAATTGGCGCCTCTGAACGCATAGATGCTCTGGGAATCGTCCCCGACCACCATCACGTTGTGATCATCGGAGACCAGAAGACGGATGATGTCGGACTGGAGTTGATTGGTGTCCTGGTATTCATCCACCATAAGATACCGATAGGTTGAAGCGATTTTCTGCCGGATCGCCTCGTTTTCCTTCAACAGCCGGCGAAGGTAAATGAGCAGATCGTCGAAGTCCATAAAGGCATGCGTCGTTTTGCGCCTGTCGTATTCGGCGTGCAGCTCGCGCATCGGATCCAGATACGCCGCAAGATGCGGATAGTCGTTGAAAACGACATCGTCGATGGATTGCACCTTGTTGATCGACTTGCTGAAGATGTTCGCCAACGTATTTTTCCGGGGAAAGGAGCGATGCAGGGAAACAAAGCCCATCTCCTTTCTCAGCATTTCGATGAGGCTCTCCGCGTCCGGACGGTCCAATACGACGAATTTAGAATCGAAACCGATCAGCTGCGGATACTTTCTCAAAACCATATTGGCAAAAGAATGAAAGGTCCCGCCGGCCACCTTCTCACACCGGCTGTCCAGCAGCAGGGACGCTCTTTTCAGCATCTGCTCTGCGGCTCTCCGGGTAAAGGTGAGAAGCAGTATGGTATGGGGGGCGATGCCCTCTTCCACCAGCCGTGCGACCCGGTAGGTGAGTGTCCGGGTCTTTCCGCTTCCCGCACCGGCAATGACAAGAAGCGGTCCCCGGGTGTGGGTAACCGCTTCGAGTTGCGCCGGGTTGAGCGCTTGTGCATAAGGAATTTGGAAGGCTTTGGCCGATTGTTCCGGCTGCGATTGTTTTTCCATGTGAATCCGTTTGTGCGGTAGATGATATTTCAACACGTGCCGGTTTATCTTCCACATCTCCGGAAGGTTGTCAACAAAGATTTGTTCTTGGTGAAAGCTAAAGATTTTGTTGACTTTTCCGAAAGTATAGTATACTTCCTTGTGAAATTTTGAAAAATCCATCACACACCAAGGCATGAAGGAGGAGATCGTAGATGAAAAAATTTCAGAATCAGTTGAAATCCATTTCCAAGACCCTTACCGCGCTTTCAAAGAAGGTGGAAAGTCTTTCAGAGCAGGTAGCAAAGGTTCAGCCGGCAAAAACAGCGGCCCCCAAAAAGGCCGCAGCGAAGAAACCCGCCGGAAAGAAGCCGGCCGGAAAGAAAACCGCCGTGAAGAAGACGGCCGCGCCCAAGGCGCCCGCCGAAACAGCCGTCGGATCCCAAAAGGACGGCGTGATCGATACGGTCTTCGGCATCGTTTCGCGGAGTCGAAACGGAGCGACCATCTCCGCGCTGAAGGAGAAAACCGGTTTTGATTCCCGGCAACTCAGCAATGCGCTCTACAAACTTACCAAACGGGGCAAGGTCGAATCCAAGGCCCGCGGGCTCTACGTAAAAAAATAACCCCGCCAAGCACCCCCCAAAAGGAAAGTCTTCAGCCGGATCCCTGGCTTCCGGTTGAAGACTTTTCTGCTTCCGGCACCCCCTTGCGACATTACGTTCGGTTTAAAATTGCTTAAAGAAATCCCCCTGACCCCCTTTAAAAAAGGGGGAAATTATTTTTTCCCCTTTTCAAAGAGGGGGAAATTATTCTTTTCCCTTTTCAAAGCGAGGCAAATTATCCTCCTCCCTTTTTCAAAGGGAGGCCGGGTGGGATTTTTTTTGGAAGCGTCCGCCCACGGATCCCCGGCCCCCAAGGGGTGTTGCCCCGGGCACCGTTCTCTGGTATATACCCGGCAACGCTTTGGAGAAAGGCTTTAAACATGATAACGGGTAAGGGAGCGTCGGATCTTTTCAAACCGGTGCGGGATCTTCTGGCTTCCGTCAAGCTCACGGTCGTGGTGTTGATTTGCCTTGCCTTGACTTCCATTATCGGAACCCTCATCCCCCAGAACGAAAGCCCGGCCGCCTATCTGCGTGCATACGGCGAACTGTGGTATCGGGTCTTCTTCATTCTCGATATTTTCGATATGTATCATTCGTGGTGGTTCCGGCTGCTGCTGGTGATCCTGGGGGCAAACGTCGTTTTCTGCTCCATCGATCGGTTGTCTTCAACATGGAAAATCATTTTCACCCGAAACCCGGTCTTCCATGCATCCCGGTTTCAGCGCCAGCCCAACAGGCGGGAATTTTCATCCCCCCTGCCGGCCCAGGCCTTGCAGACGCTCTATGCCGATTTTATCAAGCCGTTTTTCCGCTTCCGCCGGATCGAACCGGACGGGCAGGGGTTTCGAATTTTTGCCGAAAAAGGCCGGTGGACCCGCCTTGGGGTGTATGGCGTGCATCTGAGCGTTCTGGTGCTGCTGCTCGGGGGGGTTGTGGGGTCCTTTCTCGGTTTCGAGGGGTTTGTCAATCTCCCGGAGGGAGAAACGGCCGACGCCATCCGGTTGCGGCACACCGGGCAGATCCAACCGCTGGGTTTCAGCATCCGTTGCGATGACTTCGATGTCAGCTTTTATGACACCGGTGCCCCCAAGGAATACCGCTCGCGGCTGACCGTTTTGGAAAACGGGCAACCGGTGCGGCAACAAGACATTCTGGTCAACGAACCGCTCCGTTACGGGGGAATCAATATCTTTCAGTCCAGCTACGGCGTGGCCTCGGCAAAGGGGGCGACCCTCCAGTTCCAGAGCGCCGAATCGAAAATGGTCTACACGGTGCCGGCCGGCCTCGGCCAAAGGGTCAATGTCCCCGAAAACGGGGGCACCTTTGTCATCGACGGCTATCGAAACGCCATCCCTTTCCGGGGGCACAACATCGGAGAGGGGTTTGTCGGCACGCTGGAAACCCCCGATGGACGGAAGACCCAGGTGGTGCTGCCGCTTCGATTTTCGGACTTCGACAGGATGCGAAACGGACAATGGGTGATATCCGCCATCGATCCGCAGTACCGGTTCTACACCGGATTGCAGGTGACCAAAGACCCCAGCGTCGGGATCGTCTATACCGGTTTTCTGCTGATGATCATCGGATGCCTTGTCACTTTTTTCACCTCCCACCAGCGGTTGTGCATCGCGGTTGCGCAAACAGAGCACCGGTGCGTGGTCTGGGTGGCGGGGCTCACCAACAAGAACCCGCTGGGGATGGAAAAGAAGATGGAGATGATCGCAGAAAAATTGGAGCGTCTATCGCAACGCAACCAGGAAGGATAGGCCATGACAAGTTCCACCGTATTGTCCGCTACGACCCTGCTTTACGGCATTGCCGCTTTTCTCTACCTCTTGGGGTGGGTCTTTAAAAGTCCGACATCCGGCCGGATGGCAACCGGCAGCACCCTGCTGGGGGTCGTCGCCAATACCGCCGGGATCGCTCTGCGATGGGTGGAATCCTATCGGCTGGGAATCGGCCACGCCCCGCTTTCCAACCTGTATGAATCACTCGTTTTTTTCTCCTGGGCCATCGCCCTCCTCTATTTGGCCATCGAATTTACCTACCGCAATCGAACCCTCGGTGCCTTCACCGTCCCGCTGGCGTTTCTTGCCATCACGTATGCCTCGCTGTCTCCGAACATCAGCGACCGGATCCAGCCGCTGATCCCGGCATTGAAGAGCAACTGGCTGATCGCACACGTCATCACCTGTTTTGTGGGGTATGCCGCCTTTGCCCTGGCGTTTGCAATGAGCATCATGTATCTGTTCAAACATCGGGATCCGGAAGGCCGTCGTTCCCTGCTGAACCGATTGCCCGATACCCGGATCCTGGACGAACTCACCCACCAGATGGTGATGTTCGGTTTTCTGTTTCTTTCCGCCGGGATCATCACCGGGGCGGTCTGGGCCAATACGGCCTGGGGCCGGTATTGGGGATGGGATCCGAAGGAGACCTGGTCCCTGATCACCTGGTTCGTCTACGCAACGCTGCTTCATGCCCGGTTGATGCGGGGATGGCACGGCAAAAGAATCGCCCTGATCTCCGTCATCGGGTTTGTGGCCGTGATGTTCACCTATTTCGGGGTCAACTATCTGCCCGGGCTGCACAGCTATGGATCGATGTAGAAATGATTTTTCCTTGACATCAAAAGGATCCCCGGATATACAAACTGCGGTGTTTTTGCTGACCGTGTCTTTTTAAAAATTATTTACGAATCAATCTATTATGGAGTTTCCATGAGCACTTCAGAGGATCAGCCAACCCCAGGAGCCGAAGAGCGTATGGAAAATGCGGCATCCCCCCCGGCCGCCGGCGGAAAACCGACGAAAGACGGTGTCGGGGGTACGATTCTGCTGTTTTTCATTCTCGGATTCGTCGCCAGTCTCGTCGTCGGGTGGGTCGTTTTCCCAAAGATACTCTACTCTCAAAAAAAACAGCCCATCGCCTTCAACCACGCGCTTCATGTGGAACTGGTGGAGGACGGGTGCCAGAGTTGCCACTATTTCCGTGAAGACGGCAGCTTTTCCGGGATTCCACGGCTCGCCGAATGCATCGAATGCCATGAGGAGGTCAACGGAACCGACCCTGAGGAGGAGAAATTCGTAAAACAGTATGTGGCCACCGGCACGGAAGTCCCCTGGCTCGTCTATGCCAAGCAGCCCCCCTGTGTCTTTTTCTCCCATGCCGCGCATGTGGTAACGGCCAAAATGGACTGCACCGGTTGCCATGGACCGATCGAAGACTCCACCCAACCGAGGATCTATGAGCAAAACCGGCTGACCGGGTACAGCAGGGACATCTGGGGCAAAAACATCGCCGGTATCAAAAAGAATTCGTGGGACCGGATGAAAATGGACGACTGCGCGGACTGCCACGCGAAACGGGCGCCCTTCGCCACGGCCGCACCCGCCGAGGACTCGCTGGCCCGCCAGTTGAAGGAAATGGTGGCGGTGGGCTTTCCCAGTGCGATGGCCACCGGGAAAGGGTCCAGCGTCCAGACCGAAAAGGATGCCTGCTTTGTCTGCCACAAATAGAGGATCGATCGTGTCAACCGCGGTTTCGTTGCATAAGATGAGGTCGAATCGATGAAGATAGATAGAAGAAGCTTTTTATCCTTTGTTATCGGCGGTGCAGCCGGGACCGCGCTCACGCCGCTGCCCTGGAAATTGACCGACGACCTGTCGATCTGGTCTCAAAACTGGCCCTGGACACCGGTTCCGCCCACGGGCGAAGTCACCTTCGTGCACTCGGCCTGCACCCTGTGCCCGGGGGGATGCGGAATCACGGTTCGCAAAATCAATGACCGGGCGGTCAAGATCGAAGGCATGAAGGACCATCCGGTCAACCACGGCGGGATATGCATCCTGGGGGCCTCCGGGCTCCAGCTGCTCTATGGTCCGTCCCGGGTCAAATCCCCGCTGCAGCGGGTGGGAAACCGGGGGGAAGGGAAATGGAAAAAGGTCTCCTGGGACAATGCCCTTTCACAGGTCGTGACCCGGCTGGGCGAACTCAGGGGCGCGGGAAAGCCCCACAGCGTGGCCTGCGTTTCCGGATCGGACCGGGGAACCGTGCCCGGCCTGCTGAACCGGTTTTTGACCGTTTACGGTTCGCCCAATTTTATCCTCCCGCCCTCCATCAAGGACACCTACGAACTGACCCTGTTTCTGATGCAGGGGGACCAGGCCGAAGCCGGCTTCGATGTCGAATCGGCCGATTACATCGTGAGCTTCGGAAGCGGCATCATCGAAGGGTGGGGCTCACCGGTGCGCATGTTCAAGGCCCATAGCCGGTTGAAATTGGCCGGCGGAAAACTCATTCAAATCGAGCCCAGGCTTTCCACAACAGCCGCCAAGGCCGATCAATGGATCCCGATCACCCCGGGAACCGAAGCCGCCCTGGCCCTGGGCATGGCACACGTCATCATCCGGGAGTCCTTGTATCGTTCGGATTTTATCGCCACCCATGCCTTCGGGTTCGAGGATTGGACCGACCCCCAGGGAAAACCCCAAAAAGGATTCAAGACCCTGGTCATGGAATCCTACAGCCCGGAAAAGGTCTCCGGTATTACCGGCATCGACGGGAACCGCATCTCGGCGCTTGCAAGAAATTTCGCCCGAGCGTCCCGACCCTTGGCGATCTGCGGCCGCGGCCAGGGGGATACCCCCGGAAGCATCGGCGAATTCATGGCGGTTCATGCCCTCAATGCGCTGGTGGGCAACCTGAACCGGAAGGGCGGGGTCTGGGCGGTTCCCGAACCCGATTATATCGATTGGCCCGATGTGGAGATGGATCAAGCGGCATCGGCCGGAATTCAAAAGGGCCGCGTGGACGAGGCGGAAAGCAACCGGTACCCCGATACGCGGTACCTCTTGAACCGGTTTGTGGAAAACGTCCTGTCGGCAAAGCCCTATCCGGTGGAGATGCTTCTGGTATCCGAAGCCAATCCCCTCTACACCGAGCCCGACACCCAACAGGTCAAGGCGGCACTGGATAAGATTCCGTTTATCGTGAGTTTTTCCTCGTACATGGATGAGACCGCGCAGTACGCGGACCTGATTCTTCCCAACCACACCTATCTGGAGCGGTACGAGGATGTCGCTCACCCCACCGGTTTTACCCGGCCGATCATCACCCTGGCGCGACCGGTGGTCTCCCCCCGGTTCGATACCCGGCACCTTGGGGATGTGACGCTTCAGATGGCCAAGGGGCTGGGCGGCCCGGTATCCGCGGCATTTCCCTGGAAGACCTATGAAAGCTGCCTGGAGGCAACCCTGGGCACCCGGCTGGATACCCTGTTGCGGGAAGGATACTGGGTGGACCGGGGGTTCACAGCCCCCGCAAGCCGCAGGTTCCATACGGCCTCATCGAAATTCGAGTTTATGGTTCCGAATCAACAGGGTGAGGGCGGGTTGAGGCCCGATTACCGGCCGGTTCAGCCGGTCGGCGAGGCCGCCGCTTTCCCGCTGGTCCTGATCCCCTATGACTCCATGCGGCTGGCCAACGGAGGAATCGGCGATCCCCCCTTTTTGATCAAAACCGTCGAAGACACCGTGCTGAAGGGCAAGGAGGTTTTTGTCGAAGTCAATCCAAAGACCGCCGCTGCGCTGGGGCTCTCGGAGGGCAAACCCGCCCGTCTGGCCACCCCCAAAGGGCAAGCCCGGGTCAGGGTCCATCTGTATGACGGCATCATGCCCGGCGTGGTTGCCCTTCCCCGGGGTTTGGGCCATACGGCCTACGACGAGTATCTTTCCGGCAAGGGGGTCAACTTCAACGCGCTGATCGGCCCGGTACCGGACCCTTCGACCGGCCTGAATGCCGCCTGGGGGATCCGGGCCTCGCTGCGCAGGGCCTGATGGCGTCGAGGATGGAAGATTGAACCTATTCAATAAACGGGGTTTTGATGAAACAAGAACAGACAGCAAAAAAGGCCAAAAAGTTCGGGATGGCCATCAACCTGGATCTTTGCACGGGCTGTGGCGCCTGCATGGTCGCCTGCATGGCGGAAAACAACGTCCCGTTTAAAAAGGACGAATCCGACAAGCTGGACAGCATCACCTGGATGCGCGTTTACAAGCTGTCGAACGGAAAGCCTTATCCGGATGCGGATATCTGCTATCTGCCCAGGCCCTGCATGCACTGCGGGGGTCCCGGGGATCACGGCCATTCCCCCTGCGTATCGGTATGCCCGGCAACCGCGACGGACTACAGCCTGGAGACGGGGATCGTCAGCCAGATTTACACCCGATGCTTCGGCTGCCGTTACTGCATGGCGGCTTGCCCCTATCATGTGCGCTACTTCAACTGGTGGGATCCGGTATGGCCCGCGGAAATGGAAACCTATCTGAACCCGAATGTTTCGGTCAGGATGCGGGGGGTTGTCGAAAAGTGCAGCTTCTGTTTCCACAGATATCAGCTGGCCATGGACCGGGCCCATGTCGAGGGGCGGCCCGACCTCAAGGAGGAGGAATACCAGACGGCCTGTACCCAGGCCTGCCCGGCGGGCGCCATCACCTTCGGCGACCTGAACAATCCCGATCATGCCGTGCACCGGCTGGTGAATCCGGACCCCGACCATGCCGGGCGGCCGAGAAATCCCCTGGCGTTCCGGCTGCTGGAGAGTCTTCAGACCAACCCCAAGGTCTACTACATCTCCAGCCGCAAATGGGTGAGGGACCTTTCGGACCGCCAGCTAAAAAAACAGCTCGAGGAAAAACACTAATCTGAGGAGACCAAGGAGTAGACAACCAATGGACTCTGCACTCATTCCCCATGGCGTTCAGCGTTGCCCGCTGTCAAAATTTGCGCTGGCCGTCGCCGTCGTTGGAGCCGTTCTGTTGTGGGGCGTCTATGCGATGCTGCTGGTCTGGATCAAGGGGCTCAACCAGACCAACATGAACAACTACTACGGGTTTGCGCTCTGGATCTGGGCGGATCTGACGATCATCGCGCTGGGGGGCGGGGCTTTTTTCACCGGATTTCTCCGCTATATCGTCGGCATCAAGGAGTTGAAAAATATCATCAACTACGCGGTGCTCATCGGATTTATCTGCTACAGCTCGGCGCTGCTGATACTGGGAATAGACGTCGGGCAGCCCTTGCGGGGATGGTTTATCTTCTGGCATGCCAATGTTCATTCCATGCTCACCGAGGTGGCCTTCTGCCTGACCTGCTACTTCGGGGTGCTGACCATCGAATATCTGCCGCTGATCCTTGAAAACCGTCAGATCGACCGGGTCCCCTTTTTCCACAACCTGGGCCACGCCATGCACGAAATCATGGCGGTATTCGCCGCAACCGGCGCCTTCCTCTCCTTTTTCCACCAGGGCTCGCTGGGGGGGGTGTCCGGGGCGCTGTTCGCCCGCCCGTTCGGCTTTCGGGAGGGTATTTTTGTCTGGCCGTGGACCTTCTTTCTGTTCACCTGGTCCGCAGCCGCCTGCGGCCCGTGCTTTACCCTGCTGATCACCCGGATCACCGAGAAGATCACCGGAAAGAAACTGGTCAAAGAAAACGTCGTGCGGCTGCTCGCCAAGATCGCCGGCTGGATGCTCGCCACATACATCGCGGCAAAGATCGTGGACACCCTCTACTGGGCGATGGTAACGGCCCCGTCCAAGGGATTCGATGTCATGTTTTTCTATACGGGAAACTCCTTCTACGGGATCTGGATCCTCATTCTGGAAATTCTCGTCTGCGGGGTGGTCCCGGCGGCCCTGCTGATCACCCCCAAATGGCGTGAAAACGACACCCTGCTGACAACGGCCTTTATCCTTGCGGTCCTCGGGGTCTGCATCAATCGGTGGGTCATGATCCTCCAGATGCTGGCCATACCGGTGCTCCCCTTTGAAGGCTGGGCCCTGTACATCCCGAGCTGGCAGGAGGTGGCCACCACGATCCTTCCGATCGCCTACGGGGTGATCCTGATCATGATATCCTACCGGTATCTACCGGTATTTCCACAGGAAGTTGAACTCAACCCGGTAAAAGAGTAACCGGTTCACGGAGGACCCGTCATCATGTTGCCTTTTTCTTTCGAGTGGATCTGGGACGGGGGGCACCTGTTGTTTCACGGCGCTCTCTGGTTTGCCTTGAACGTGATCGGTATCGGCATGACCTACTGTATCGGCAAAGCCGTTTACGACACCCTCAAAGCAAAGGGCTCCCGGCACCACTGACACGGCAGGTTACCGGCACCGCCAAAGCGCCTGTCCCTGCCGCAAGCGGGGCGGGCGCTTTTTTGTTTCCGCGATACCGTTTGATCTGCCGGAAAAGTTGGGATATGAAAAAGAAAACCTCCGGAGAGACCCATGGATAAAATCATCATCGAGGGCGGCCGATTCCTCAAGGGGGAGGTCAAGATCGACGGGGCGAAGAATGCGGCGCTGCCGATTCTTGTCTCCTCGCTTCTGACCGATGGAGAAAATACCTTTTCAAACGTGCCGGACCTCATGGACATCGCCAGCATCAAACAGCTGCTCGCCCACCTTGGGGTCGGCATCGAAACCGATCGGGACCGGGTTCGGCTCGACGCCAGCGGGCTGTGCAACCATGAGGCCCCCTATGATCTGGTTCGAAAGATGCGGGCATCGATTCTGGTGCTGGGGCCCCTTCTGGCCCGGATGAGACGCGCCAGGGTCTCGCTGCCCGGCGGGTGCGCCATCGGTGCGCGGCCCATCAACCTGCACCTCAAGGCCCTGCGCCAGCTGGGGGCGTCCATCACGCTGTCCCACGGGTACGTGGAGGCCGCTGCCGAACGTCTGAAAGGCGCGGATATCTATTTTGATATCGTTACGGTCACCGGGACGGAAAATATCATGATGGCCGCGGCCATGGCCGAAGGGACCACCACCCTTCAGAATGCGGCTCTGGAACCCGAAGTGGTCGCCCTGGCGGATGTGCTCAACCGGATGGGGGCAAAAATTCACGGGGCGGGCACCCCGATCATCACCATCACCGGGGTGCCGGCGCTTCGACCGACCACCGCCGCCATTATTCCCGACCGCATCGAGGCGGGAACCTTTATGGTCGCCGCGGCGCTGACCGGTGGGGATGTCCTGGTGACCGGGTGCAGGCCCGATCATTTGGATGCCGTTATCCAGAAATTGCGCCATACCGGGGCCAGGATCACGGTCGGGGCCGAAACCGTTCACGTGGCGGGTCCGGATCGGGTCGCCAGCGTGGATGTCAAAACCCTTCCGTATCCGGGCTTTCCCACCGACATGCAGGCCCAATTCATGGTGTTGATGTCCATTGGAAACGCAACCAGCATCATCTCGGAGACCATCTTCGAGAATCGATTCATCCACGTGAGCGAACTGCGCCGCATGGGGGCCGACATCACCATTTCCGGAAATACCGCCATGGTTCGCGGGGTTCCCAAATTGTCGGCCGCACCCGTGATGGCCACCGACCTGCGGGCCAGCGCTTCGCTGATTCTGGCAGGTCTGATCGCCCAAGGCCGGACCGTGGTCAACCGTGTCTACCACCTGGATCGGGGCTATGCGGGGATGGAAGGAAAATTCTCCGCCCTGGGGGCGCACATCCGGCGCGTCAAGGGATAACCGTCCGAAAACCGCACCATGGGGCATCGCCCCCCGCAAATCGTACCCCCGGTTCAAATTCGATTATTGGGGGTGCGCGCGGTCCGGGGGGCTGTTCGTTATACAGACAACCCGTTTGCGCGGGGTTCAGATGCAAGGCGGCTTTTATTTCCGACCCGTCATCCCGCTTCTGGGATCCTACATCTGCGGAATTTTGGCCGGCGCCGGGGTTCCCGGAAAGCTTCTCTGGGCCCTGCCCGCGCTGCCCCTCTGCGCCGGCATGCTGTTTTGGAAAATCAGAAAAAACCGTGCGGGCCGGCTCTGCCCCATTTTCCTGTTTTTCATTCTCGGTTACCTCTCCATCCAGCCCTGGGCCGCTCCCAAAATCCCCTCCCGCCACATTGCAGCGTACCTGAATCGGCCGCCCATCCCCCTTGCGGGGACCATTCTGGGAATCGATCCGTACACGGCAAACCGGATCCGGCTCACCCTGGAAACCGATACCGTTTTCCCGGCGGGGAGCCCCGAACCTTCGGCGGGGCGCATCCAGGTGACCGTTTTGGGAAACGGACCCGGGCTATCGACCGGTGACCGGATCCGGTTTTCGGCCAAAATAAGATCCTTTCGAAACTACAACAACCCGGGAGGCTTTGATTATAGACGGTTCATGGCGTTTAAAAAAATCTGGGGCACCGCATATGTTCCCGCAGCCGGCATCAGCGTTCTGAAGCGGGGAACCCCGGGGGGGCCTTCCGGGTGGACCGGGGCCAGCCGGGCCCACATCTCCAGGCGGATCGAAGAAAACGCGCACGAAAACGCGGCGGGAATACTCAAAGCCATCCTGGTGGGGGATCGCACCGGGGTTTCCCCCCGGATCCGGTCCGCCTTCCACCGGACCGGTACGGGGCACATTCTGGCCATCTCCGGTCTGCATATCGGGATTATCGCAACGGTTTGGTTTTTTGTCTTTCAGGGGCTGCTGGCCCGGATACCCCCGATCCTCTGGCGGGCCTGGAGCCGCAAGGGCGCAGCGCTCCTCTGCTTTATTCCGGTCTGGATCTACGGGCTGCTCTCGGGAATGTCCCCCTCCACCCAGCGGGCGCTGATCATGGTTTCGATTTTTCTGGCCGCCTTCCTCCTGGAGCGGGAGGGCGAGCCGATGAACACGCTGGCAATGGCGGCCCTGCTGATTTTGATCGTCGACCCGCCCTGCCTCTTTTCCATCTCTTTTCAGCTTTCGTTTGCGGCCGTCTGCGCCATGCTCTGGGGCTTCGGTTGGATCCGGGTTGCACCGGGAGCCCGGAGGCGGGACCGGATCCGGAGCCTCGCCCTGTCCTTTGTCCTGGCCACGGCGTTTGCGACCTTGGGCACCCTGCCGCTGGTGATGCGATATTTCAACGAGGTCTCGTGGGTCGGACTGCTCGGAAATCTCCTGGTGGTACCGGTGATCGGATTCGGGGTCGTTCCCCTGGGATTGCTCTCGGTCTTTCTGGTGCC
>ENA-OSEO01003759-OSEO01003759.1-sediment-metagenome-genome-assembly--contig:-NODE-3759-length-17053-cov-3.239632_pt1 | contig 17053 bp, 15 predicted proteins | sample MGYA00237883_ERZ534232 | MGnify/ENA metagenome assembly ERZ534232
CCAGTCTATGTCCCCGTAGCGCATCGACACTGAATGATATATCGCCGGATTATAATGCACTTTCAGAGCAAAGTCAAAATACATTGCGCGATGCGGGACATTCCACCACTGCACGGCAAAATGAGCTGCGGCGACTCTTGACAAAACGGTAGGGTTGTGATATCATTTCTCTCAAATTGCATAGAGATGTAAAGGTTCTCTTATCTAGAGAGGTGGAGGGACCGGCCCTGTGAAACCTCGGCAACCTTTTGGGATTTGTCTCTAAAGTGGTGCCAATTCCGGCAGAGTTGATCTGGCAGATGAGAGGAGGACAGTACTTGAAAGACTAATCCGCCTCTTCTCAATCGAGAAGAGGATTTTTTATATCCTTCGATATGTCCGCCGAGGACATCAAACCAGGCTCATTGACACAGGAGGGTACAATCGTGGAGCAAACCGATCACCAGTTCAAGTTCGATACTTTGGCCTTGCACGCCGGGCAAGCGCCGGATTCTGACACCGGCGCACGGGTAACACCTATCTATCAAACGACTTCTTACGTCTTTCGGGATACCGAACACGCCGCGAATTTGTTCAGTCTGAAAGAGGCCGGACACATCTACACACGGCTTTCTAATCCGACTACCGCCGTTTTTGAAACGCGCATGGCTGCGCTGGAGGGCGGAGTGAGTGCCGTCTCTGTCTCGTCCGGACAGGCCGCTGTCGTGCTGACCGTGCTGACGCTTCTGCGACAAGGGGACGAGATTGTGGCTTCCAGCAAGCTATATGGGGGAACGTTCGCTGCTTTCAGCAACACGCTGCCCCGCTGGGGGATCAAGACCCATTTCGTAGATCCGACCGACCTGGGCGGGTTTCGCGCTGCCATCAATGATCGTACGAAGCTTATCTACGGCGAGACCATCGGCAACCCACGCGTCGATGTGCTCGATTTCGCGGCCCTTGCAGCCATCGCGCGTCAAGCGAGACTGCCGCTGGCCATCGATAACACGTTTGCCAGTCCGTATCTGTGCCGTCCGTTCGAGCACGGTGCGGATATCGTCGTCCATTCATCCACCAAGTACATCGGCGGACATGGGACCTCGATCGGGGGTGTGATCGTCGATTCCGGAGCGTTCGATTGGGCTGGTAGCGGGCGCTTCCCCGAGTTGGTGGAGCCGGATCCCAGCTACCACGGGGTCAGTTACGTGAATGATTTCGGCGCAGCGGCCTTCGCGACCAAGGTCCGGGCACAGATGCTGCGGGATCTGGGGCCGGCCGAAAGCCCATTCAACTCATTTCTGTTCCTCCAGGGATTGGAAACGTTGCCTTTGCGCATGCAAAAGCACAGCCAAAATGCCCAGCGTGTCGCGGAGTTCTTGGAGGCCGATCCGCGCGTTGGTTGGGTCGCTTATCCCGGACTGGCAAGCCACCCGACTCATGCGCTCGCCGCGCAATATCTGCCAAAGGGATGTAGCGGTATGATGGCGTTTGGTATCAAGGGAGGCCGGGCGGCGGGAGGGCGGTTCATCGATGCCTTGCAGCTTGTATCTCACCTGGCAAACGTGGGTGATGCCAAATCCCTGGCGGTTCATCCTGCAACAACCACGCATCAACAATTGACTCCGGAACAGCAAGAAGCGAGTGGTGTCACCGAGGACCTCATCCGGCTATCCATCGGTATCGAAGATATCGACGACATTCTGTGGGACTTGGATCAGGCCCTCGGATCGGCCAAGTCTTAGGGACACGAGATTCGTCTATTTCCTTCTCTCGATGTGGAGAGAGCTGGGGTGCCGGTTTAGAGAAGGAGGAAATGATGTCGGGCCGTTCTGTTGGTCTTGTGCAGACTCAATTTTACACATTTGCTCATCCCCCCGCCGAGTTGGTCCTGGAGAGCGGGGAACGCCTGGGGCCGGTTACCGTCGCCTATGAGACATACGGCACACTGAATGCGGACAAAAGCAATGCAATTCTGATCTGTCATGCGCTGTCCGGCGATGCACATGTCGCCGGATACAACACGCTGGACGATCCGAAGCCCGGCTGGTGGGATGATTGCGTCGGGCCGGGAAAAGTCTTTGACACAACGAAATACTTTGTCATCTGCTCCAATGTGATCGGGGGCTGCAAAGGTTCCACCGGACCGGCTTCCATCGATCCGCGGACGGGGCGGCCGTATGGGCTTGGATTCCCAGTGGTCACGATAGCCGATATGGTCGAGGTTCAGCGCCATCTCATCGACCATTTGGGCATCGATAAGCTGCTGACGATTGTGGGGGGATCGATGGGGGGGATGCAGGCGATTCAATGGGCCGTCTCGTATCCGGACCGGATGCAGTCAGTGATCCCCCTGGCGACGACTGCGCGGCTCTCTCCGCAAAGTATCGCGCTCAACGAGGTGGGAAGGCAGGCCATCTATGCGGATGTGTCCTGGAACGGAGGCGATTACTACGGTAAGGAAGCAGGCCCCAATTCGGGGCTGGCGTTGGCGCGCATGATCGGACACATTACGTATCTGAGCGATGCCTCCATGCAAGAGAAATTCGGGCGCCGTCTGCAATACGCCGAACGGTACGGTTACAACTTCCAGACCGAGTTTGCGGTGGAGAGTTATCTCCATTATCATGGCGGGAATTTCATCCGCAGGTTCGACGCGAATTCGTACCTGTATCTGACCAAAGCGATGGATTACTTCGATCTGGCTAACGGGCACGGCGGTCTGGTGCGGCGCCTTGCCGGCGTGAAAACGAAGTTTTTGGTCGTGTCTTTCGTGTCGGACTGGCTGTTCCCATCCTATCAATCGAAGGAAATTGTCAGCGCACTCATGGCTAATGGTGTCGATGTGACCTATTGCGACATCGATTCGCCGTACGGTCACGACGCCTTCCTGTTGGAAGTTGACCGGCTGACCGATCTGATGGGGGATTTCCTGCGGAATGTCTGCATCAAGGAGGGTGTGTTGACCGCATGAATGGCAGTGTAGTACGCATCGACCTCGATATCATCGCGAGCATCGTTACTGCGGGTGCCAGGGTCCTTGACCTGGGGTGTGGAGATGGTGATTTACTGCTCAAACTCGCGCGTGAGAAGGCCGTCATTGGGCGGGGAATCGAGCTGTCCGAAGTAGGAGTCCGGCGCTGTGTGGCGAAGGGACTCTCCGTCAGGCAGGGGGATATCGATGTGGGGCTGAGCGATTATCCGTCTGCCTCGTTCGATTACGTGATTCTCAGCCAGACGTTGCCTTACGTCGATGATCCAAAGACTCTGCTTCAAGAAATGCTCCGTGTGGGAAGGCGGGCCATCGTGAGTTTCCCGAACCTGGGTTATTGGCGGGCGCGCCTGCAGCTGCTGGTGAAGGGGAGTCTGCCCGAAATGGTGTTTTCGTCGTGCCCCTGGTATGACTCGCCACGCGTGAGGCCGATCTCGATCGATGGTTTTCTCGCGGTGTGCGCTGAAGCGCAGATCTCGATCATTGACAGCATCTATCTGAACGGGACCGGGCAGCTGCGCGGTGTCAGGAAGGCCAGCCTGTGGTCGACGACCGGGTTGTTTGTGCTGGAATGTCATGGTGCCAGCAGGTGTTCTGAAAACCGCTTCCGTGCCGGAGACGGAAAGGAGTAGCGCTACCTGTGCGGAAAATTCGTTTGTTGCAGCTTGGAGTCGGGGGTGTGGGGCGAACCCTTGTGCAGCAAATCCTGTCTACGCGCGATCACCTGCTGAGTCGACGCGGTCTACGCTTGGACTATCTTGGACTCTGCGATCGCACCGGCTATGTGCTCGGCGAACAACCGCTGTCCGATACGGTTCTGAAACAGATCGTGGCAGCGAAAGCTGAAGGCAAATCGCTGAGCACGGTCGTCTCCGGAAAAACGCTCCAGAATGCCGGCGAAAATGCCTGCTTGTCCCGGTTGCAAGCCGAAGACGCCGGCACGGTGATTGTCGTCGATGTGACGGCTGCGCAAGGGATGGGTGCCATGCTTCTCCAGGTCGTGCGCAGGGGACATGGAGTTGTTCTGGCAAACAAGCGCCCTTTGACGGAGGCATTCGGCATGTTTCAGGAGCTGGTTGGCAGCGGGCGGGTGCGTTACGAGGCCACGGTGGCAGCGGGGCTGCCAGTGATTTATACAACTCGTTATCTATTGGACACCAGCGATGACATCGTTTCGCTCGAAGGGTGTTTGAGTGGCACGATGGGCTATTTGTGTGCGAAGATGGAAGAGGGCACCCCGTTCTCGACTGCACTTGTCGAAGCTAAGCGAATGGGGTATACTGAGCCTGATCCACGGGAGGATTTGGGAGGAGTCGATGTGGCGCGCAAGGCACTGATCCTGGCCCGCACACTGGGTTGGGATCTCGAGCTCGCTGATGTGGCCGTCGAACCGCAGTATCCTCCGCAGTGGGATCAGTTGCCGGTGTCCGAATTCCTGCAGACCGTGCCACAACTGGATGAGGCATTTGCCGCGCGGGTCGTGGAGGCACGCGCACGGCGAGAAGTTCTGCGCTACGTTGCAGGGGTGAAGGATGGCAAGTGCTGGGTGGGCTTCAAGTCGATTCCGGAAGGTTCGCTGCTGGGTAGCTTGAGGGGAACTGACAACATCGTTGCCATTCATTCAACGCGATATCAGCGACCGCTGATCATCAGTGGTGCTGGTGCAGGGCTGGAAGTGACCGCCGCTGGTGTATTGCAGGACATCATCGAGCTCGCGATGACGCTGGAGGATTGACTGGAGTGGAGTTTCAAGGGATAGCCAAAGCCGCAGATTTCTTGGATGATTTTGTGGTGTATCGCCGGCTGGAGCCGGCTGATTCCCGTTTGCCGGGTTTGGGGTCGCTTGCCGCGGAGTTGGGATTGGCGGTGGGTATGCCACCGCGCAAGAACGAGCGCGAGTACGCGCGAGTAATCGCCTGCATCCTGGACGCAGCGCGGACCTTGGAGGGCGGCAGCCTGCAAGAGCTGCTGTACATCGGAGACTCTCCTCTCGATGGGCAGGCCTTCACGAATCTGCTCGGCGAGCGCGACTGGCTGGGGCGGGCATTCATCGGTCGTGACACGCTGTCTGAAGAACCCACACTGAAGATGGACGGGTTGCTCTGTTTCAGTAATCGCTGGGGAAATCTGCCCGAATTCCTCCGGATGGCTCGCCGTGACGGTTTTCGCCTGGATACTTCGAGTGCTGTCGTAGTCGACCTGGACAAGACGCTGCTCGGACCGCGTGGGCGCAACGACACCACGATTGATGGTGCGCGCTCACAGGCGGCTATCCGCGTCGCCCAGCACGTGCTACGGGACGCGACCGCACATGCCGAGTTCTCACGCGTCTACCGCGAGATGCATCAGCCGAAATACCATTTCTTCACAGGCGATAACCAGGACTATCTGGTATACTGCGCGTTGATGATTGCCGCCGGCGTGTATTCGCTTCCGGCCTTGCAGGACGATCTTGCTACACGGAAGATCTGCTCCTTCTCCGATTTCGTCGCGCTGGTGGACCGTGAGCTATCGCGCCGTACAACTCCAGCCTTGTCGGTGATTCAGCGGGAGGTCTTCGAAAACTTGCAGGCTGGCGACCCAACTCCATTCAAAAGCTTCCGGCGCGAGGAGTATCTGACCACTGTCGGACGGATGGGTGGAACAGCGCCGCGAATGGATATCAAGGCCGTGCTGGAGGACAGAATCACGCTCAACTATGAGGTCGTGCAACTATTGCAGTATGTGAAGCGGCGCGGGGTGCTGGCCCTCGCGTTGTCCGACAAGCCCGATGAAGCGGTGTTTCCGACAGATGATCTCGTAATACGGGGATACAGACCCCTCCACCATGTTGAGACACTCATGGTGGGTGAGGACCTGAATTGGGTATAGAGCCTGTGGTTGGATCCCCCCATGTTCCAAGGCAGCCGGTCCGGATCCGGAAGCGAGCTGCTGGGCGAGTGAATCGAGAGCCGGTCTCTTCATGGACCGGCTCTCGCTATGCTTGGACGGATCTCCTGGCGTTGGCTAAAGGCGCCATTCGTGATATAATATGTATATAATCCAGGGAAGAGGGACTCACACGTTGTGATCTCCCATTTCCATCGTGTGTCCATCTCGATGAAAGGACTTGCCCGAGAAGACGTGCAAATTCGTTTGGCAGAACTGGCGGACCTGCATAAGTGCGTAGCCATCGATGCATCGTTTGTAACCGATCATGTCTGGCAAATGGATGGCAGCGAGACCGACTGGGAAGTCAGTACAGTATTCAGAAAAGTACGGCTACCGCGAGCTATGAACGTCAGCTATCCGCGTGATTTGAGCAGTCTGTTCGATGATTGGCGGTTGGAGGAGTGCTTCGTGGTTGCGGTGGATGTGGACTCGGTCGTCGGGTACCTGGATATGACCGTGCAGAAATGGAATCTGACAGGGTGGATCAATCACATCGTCGTCCATCAGGACCTGCGGCGTAAGGGAATAGGGACTTCTTTGCTCAGGGCTGCTGGAATCTGGGCACGGGACAATGGACTCAGGAAGATTATGGCGGAGACCCAGACCAAGAACTACCCGGCGATCAGTTTCTACCAGAAGAACGCTTACCGGTTCTGTGGTTTCAACGATCAACACTTCACCAATCAGGACATTGCGTTGTTTTTTGTGCTGAACATTCGATGAGTGGAGAGGAGGCCTTTAGACTCAGGTCAATGCGGATATGTCGATACTGACCACTGCTCTATCGTTGGGCAATGAAATACTTTCTTCTGCGATAGTGCTCATATCGTTTTCTCTCCTCGCCTATCTTCTCATACACAATCTGTTGAGCGAGGTCGCGCGGGCGTTCTGTGCGCTGATTGCCTGCGTGGCAGTGGTGTATGCTGGTGATGTAGCTCTTTATAACGCACAATCGCCGTTGGCTGCGACGTTTTGGCTGAAGTTTCAATGGATTGGCATTGCGTTTGTTCCAGCTGCCTACCTTAATTTTTCGGACACTTTGCTGCGTGCGACTAATTCGTTCTCGGTTGGGCGCTATTGGGCTGTTGTGTCGAGTTATGTGATCAGTGCCGTGTTCTTGCTGGGTGTCACCATGACCGGCGCGGTTGTAGACGACGTTCAGTATTCGTTGCCGATTCCGCGCCTGACAGCAGGTCCGTTGTTCTCGTTATTTGCGGTCTATTATTTTGCCACGGTGGTAGCCGGCGTGTGGAACATACACCAGGCGCGGAAACGCTGCCTGACACCCGTGCTCAAACGCAGAATGACGTATTTGGCCTTTTCGTTCCTGGCGCCTGGGCTTGGGGTGTTTCCCTATCTCCTGGTCGCTGGAATGCCAGTTAGCGTATCGCTCAATGTGTTTATGGTCCTCTTGGGCATCGGCAACCTGGCAATCGCGGCGATGATCACAGTGATGGCATACAGCGTGGCGTATTTCGGCGTGCTCATTCCCGACCGGGTCGTGAAGCACAACCTGATTCACTATATGCTGCGTGGGCCGTTGGTCGGGATTTGCGTAATCGTCCTGGCGTTGATCATCCCGCGTGTGGGCGAGATTTTGGGGTTATCACGCGATACTGTGGTGATCCTGGCGATCGTTGGCCTGATCGTGGTGTTGCAGGTGTTCATCGATGCAATCAAACCGTTCGTGGATCGTCTGATTTACCGTCGCGACCGGCTCGAAGTGACCTGGATCCAGCAGTTGGACGAGCACCTGCTGACCACCTCCGACCTGCGACAGTTGCTGGAAAACGTGTTGGTCTCGGTCTGTGAGTTGTTGAGAACACAAAGCGGATTTGTAGCGGTCGTGATCGATTCGGAATATCACCTGGAAACGGGTTGTGGCCTGTCCAGCCAGGACGCGAGGGCGTTCGTGGATTCTGGCCTGCTGGAAGAGGTGGACATGGCGCCGGCCTCCGAGCGGGTCGTTTTGGGCGAGGACCTGTACTTCGTCGTGCGGGACGAATTGGGGCTTATCCCGCTTTATAGTGGTGGAGGCAGTGAACTTGGGGTCTTGGGGTTGAGTGGACCGCCTGTCTTGACATCTCTCTCGGAAGCAGAGCAAGCAGCTCTGACGAGATTGCTGGCTCAAGCAACGCGGGCACTCGAAGACCGCCATCTACAGCAAGGCGTGTTTGCTGCGCTGGCAACGATCATGCCGCAGTTGGACACGGTGCAACGCTGGCGCGGCACAATGCGTTATCGTGGGATGCCTGCGGACGCAGTGGCTGCGAATGGAGAAGTCGCGCAATCCGATTTCACGAAGTTGGTCAAGGATGCGCTCAGCCATTATTGGGGAGGTCCTAAGTTATCCGCCAGCCCACTGCTGGCACTGCAGGCTGTCAGGCAGGCACTGGACGATAACGGTGGCAGTCCGAGCCGTGCTTTACGGTCCGTGTTGGCCCAAGCGATCTCTTTCTTGCGACCGGAGGGCCAACGGAGTATGTTGGCGACCGAATGGGTGCTATATAACATCCTCGAACTGAAGTTCATCGAGGGTCGAAGGACAAAAGATGTGGCTTCTCAACTGGCGATCAGCGAATCTGACCTGTATCGGAAACAACGTATCGCTATCGATGAAGTCGCGCACATCCTCGAGGAGATGGAGCGCAATTCCCAGCAGCTGTCTTGATGTGCGTTTATCTCGAATGAAAACAGGTAGGTGGGTCTTGTCTACGAAACGCAGACAGAATCAACCCCGATGGGGTCCATCGCAAAGAGAAATCCTGGCGTTGTTGCTTATCGCGCTGGGGCTGGTGACTCTGCTCGGATTGCTTTCGGTCACGCATGGCACTCTGAGTGATATCTGGGTCAATGCTTTGCGCCAGGTGTTTGGTTTCGGAACCTATCTCGTCGTGTTGATGTTGATTGCGGCGGGCTTTCTCCTGCTGCAGAGAAATCTCGGTGGAAACGACAACCTGCCTTGGGAGAAAGTCATTGGCTTCGAGCTTTTCTTTCTGGCTTCATTGGGTTTGCTTCACCTGGGAGTACCCGGTGAAGATCCGATGACCCTGGCTCAGGCCGGAAGCGGAGGAGGTTACATCGGCTGGGCCATCAGCGCGCTGCTGGCGGATCTGGTGGGATACGAAGTTTGCGCGATTGCGCTGGTGGGCTTCGCTGTGTGGGGGCTCATCATGGTGGTTCCCATTTCGGCCGGCGAAGCGTGGCTGCGGCTGCGCGGTCTGCTCGCGCGGGCCGGCGTTGTGTTGAGGGCGTTATCTTCCCGCGTCGTCACGGTCTTTGTTCCTGAGAAGAGTGCTGGTGTGGAACATGTTGTACTCCCAGTGCCGCGGCATTTCCCGGCAACTGGCAGGAAGGTGACGAGGAAAGGGGTAGAGGACGTCCCGATCAACGCCGCATTGGCGAAGAAGAAATCACCCGCACCGGTGAGCGAACCGACCCTGAAGGCGCGGAAAGAGGGGAGATTACCTGATCTGGATATTCTGGACAAAGCGACTGTTCAGGCATTGGAAGATAAAGAAGTACGGCGCAATGCCACGGTCATCGAAGAGACGCTGGAAGGATTTGGGCTACCTGTGCGGGTCGTCGAGATCAACCGTGGGCCGACGGTGACGCAGTATGGTGTGGAGCCGGGTCTGATCGAACGGAGAGCGAGAAACGGCGAAGTCACATACTCGCGCGTGCGTGTCAACAAGATCAATGCGTTGGTCAACGACTTGGCCCTCGCTTTGGCTGCTTCGCCGCTGCGCATCGAAGCGCCGGTCCCGGGTAGGAGCATTGTCGGGATTGAGGTGCCGAATCGGGAGATCTCGGTGGTGTCGCTGCGTACGGTGATGGAGTCGGAGCAGTTCGCGAAGATGAAATCTCCGCTCAAGATAGCATTGGGCCAGGACATTTCGGGACATCCGCTGACGGCCGATCTGGCGGCGATGCCGCACCTGCTGATCGCGGGTGCTACGGGCTCGGGCAAGAGCGTCTGCATCAACTCGATCATCTGCGGACTGTTGTTCAACAATACCCCGCAGCAATTGCGCTTGTTGTTGATTGATCCTAAAATGGTGGAGTTGACCGGCTACAACGGCATCCCCCATCTGCTGGCCCCGGTCGTGACCGAAACCGATCAGGTGGTTGGGGCCCTGACGTGGGTCACCAGGCTCATGGAGGAACGGTACCGGCTGTTCTCGCAACACCACGTGCGCAACATCAAGGAATACAATCGGAAAATCGCCAATAGAGCAGATGTCGATGATTTGCCGTACCTGGTGGTGATTATCGACGAATTGGCAGATTTGATGATGGCGGCTCCCACCGAGGTCGAGTGGGCAATCTGCCGCATCGCACAGATGGCGCGGGCGACTGGCATCCACCTGGTCCTGGCGACGCAACGGCCCAGTGTGGACGTCGTGACCGGCTTGATCAAGGCGAACTTCCCCGCACGTATCTCCTTTGCAGTGACATCGCAGGTGGACTCGCGGGTGATCATCGATGGTAGCGGCGCGGAGACATTGCTTGGTCGGGGGGACATGCTATTCATCCCACCGGATTCCCCGCGCGCGATTCGTGTGCAGGGTTGTTATGTTTCTGATCGCGAAATAACCAAACTGGTGGACTTCTGGGGCAGATCATATCTATCTGATGCTGCGGATGAGGGCAGCCAACCCTACCCGTGGAGCGGGTTGCTCAAGGATGATGACCTTGACGAGTTGTTCGACAAGGCTGTCGAGTTGGTGCGGAAAAATGGCAAAGCATCCGCTTCATTTCTGCAGAGGCGCTTGCGGATTGGTTACCCACGCGCCGCCCGGCTCATGGACCAGTTGGAGGATGAAGGAATCATCGAAGAAGTCGAAAACGGCGGGCGCCATCGCCAGATGGCGGACATCGACACTCCCCCGTGGGAAGCGGAAACAGAACAGGATTGGGACTCTGAAGCAACACACTAACGAAGGTGACGAAAGGGGCGTAGGAGAAGAGGTTTATGGTAAAAAAGAAATCAAAACAAAGTTCGTCGAAGGATGTGATTGAAGCGGAGGGCACGGTTGTCGAGGCGTTGCCGAATGCGATGTTCAAGGTGCGGCTGGATTCCGGACATGAGGTGTTGGCGCACATCTCGGGGAAAATCCGCATGTACTACATCCGTGTGTTGTTAGGTGACAGGGTCTTGGTAGAGCTATCTCCCTATGATCTGACAAGAGGACGGATCGTGTATCGCTACAAGAAGTAGAAACGCCGCGATATGCTATCTGAGTGTGATGCTATGGAATGCTATCTGCTGTTGTGGGTCAGCGGTTTGCAGTCTTCGAAGGGATTCGTCGCTCGGCGTGGCTTGGGACGAGAGGGAGATGTTGTATCTTTCGCGCGGAGGGTTTTTTAGAAGCACACGTCATTTGTGGTATAATGAGCAATCGTGCGCCATGCGTGGGCGCGATCGCTAAGTCGAAAGAGGAAAGCAATAACCGGAAGTAGAGGGGGTGTCTGAGAATGTCGGGGCATTCTAAGTGGTCGACTATCAAGAGAAAGAAAGGCGCTGCTGATGCCAAGCGAGGTCAACTTTTCACCAAAATTGCGAAAGAAATCGCCATCGCTGCTCGTGAGGGAGGTCCTGACCCCGAATCCAACTTCAAGTTGAGGTTGGTGATAGACAAGGCCAAGACAAACAATATGCCGAAGGAGAACATCGAGCGGGCGATCCGGAGGGGCGCTGGGCTGGATAAGAGCGAGTCCCTGGAACAGATCACTTACGAGGGGTACGGGCCCGGAGGTGTCGCGGTGCTTGTCCAGGTCGTGACCGACAACAAGAACCGTGCTGTTGCCGAGGTCAGACGTTACTTCACCAAGCACGGTGGCAACTTGGGAGAGAATGGTTGTGTCTCCTGGTTGTTCACACCTAAAGGGGTGATCTCTCTATCGACAGAAGGTCAGGATCCGGACAAATTATTCGAAATGGCCGTGGAGAGCGGTGCCGAAGACGTCCAGATTGATGAGACTATCGATGTCTATACCGCTTCCGAGGACTTCGAGGCGGTGCGTGTCAGTCTCGAAAAGGCGGGTGTGCGGATGGAATCGGCTGGCCTATCGATGATTCCGAGTACGTGGGCAGAGGTAGACGAAAAAACCACTCTGCAAGCGATGAAGTTGATCGAAGATCTGGAAGACCTGGATGATGTTCAGAACGTCTATTCCAATCTCTACATTTCCGATGACCTGCTAGAGAAATACGAGGCAGCTTGAATGCTCGTTCTCGGCGTTGATCCGGGGCTGGCAACAACTGGGTATGGCCTGGTAGCGGAACAGCGGCAAAACCTATCTCTCGTCGATTTTGGCGTAATCGAAACGCCGGCGAACCTCCCTTTGGATAAACGTCTCCAGCAGTTGTATCACGAGTTGTGTTCACTGGTGGCAGGTTTCGATCTCGAAGCTGTTGCCATCGAAGATCTCTTTTTCAGTCGCAACGTGCGTACGGCTATGGCGGTGGGGCATGCCCGCGGTGTCGTGCTGCTGGCCGCCGCTGAGGCGAATCTGCCGGTATTCGAATACACACCGTTACAGGTCAAAGATGCCGTGGTCGGTTATGGGCGCGCGACTAAGTCGCAGGTGCAGGAAATGGTCCGTTTGCTACTCGGGATGGAGTGCATTCCACGCCCTGACGACGCAGCCGATGCGATTGCAATTGCGATCTGCCATCTGCACTCGAGTCGATTCGCATCTTTGTTGGGCGGATGACCTGTATTGCGGTGGGCGTGACATACATTCCGTTTGTGACTGACATGGTGGAGTATCGTTAGGATGATAGCCAGCCTGCGAGGACAATTCATCGGCAAAGGTAAGGATTCCGCGGTTATCGAAGTGAATGGCGTCGGTTTCCAGGTCATTGTTCCGCGCCGGTTGCTCGCGGAATGGGAAACGCCAGGCATGCAGGTGCAGGTCCATACGTATTTGCACGTACGGGAAAACGAGTTGACTCTTTATGGATTCAGCACAGAAGAGGAGTTGCGCCTCTTCAAACTGCTGCTGAGTGTCTCCGGTGTCGGCCCGAAAGCCGCGATCTCCATTCTGTCGGAGCTGCCTCCGGAGGCATTGCAGCAAGCATTCGTCTCGGAAGATGTGACCGCGTTCGCCCGTGTGCCCGGAATTGGTCCCAAGACGGCAAAAAAGATCATCTTTGATCTCAGGGACAAGTTCCCAGTCGATGGGCTGGGCAACATCGTCGTCGCGCGCGAGCGCGTCTGGGAAAGCGAACTGATTGCTGCATTGCTCGCATTGGGTTATAATCAGAACGAAGCGCGCTCGGCTATTGTCTCTCTCCCATCCGGGGAGCTGAGTTTTGAGGAACGGTTACGGTTGGCCTTGAGGTATTTTGCGAAGTAGGGGCTTGGAGTTCCTATACGCCTTGGAGATGAAGGCTCATGGTTGAAGAACAGAGAATCCTGATCGTGGACGATGAACAGGGGATGCGCGATAGTCTGACCTTTATGCTTGAGAGCGAAGGTTTCATCAATGTCCAGACATCTCCCAATGGTGAAGCTGCTCTGGAAAAACTGGATGGGCAACCCTATGCAGTGATCGTGACAGACTTGGAAATGCCACGCATGAATGGTTATGCGCTGATGCAGGAAATCCAGCGTCGCTGGCCGGACACGATTGTCATCGCCATCACCGGTTACGGTTCCACGGAGTCAGCGACAGAGTGCCTGCGGCGCGGTGCCTTCGATTACATCACCAAACCGTTCAACGTAGATGTTATTCTTGCCGTCATCCGCCGTGCTGTGGACCGATTTCGTTTGGAGATGGAGGCACGTGTCCGTACCGAACAGCTGGCGGTCATGGCGGAGACGACACGGATTATCAACTCCAGCCTCAACATTCAGGACGTGTATGGTCGTTTTGCAGCCGAAGTAAAGCGGCTTCTTGAATTCGACATCATCAGCATTGCTTTGTTCGATGAGGCACGAAAGCATCTTCGTATCGTGGCGGCAACCGTTCCCGAAAGCAGTCTCTGGCAGGTGGGCGATACGGTTCCGATCGAGAACACGTGTCTGGGTATCGTTGCGACGCACGGCGGGGAGTATCAGCAAAGCGATCTCGGCTTGGCGGAGCGGCTCGTGGATGAGGATATGTTGTACAGGTCCGGAATCCACTCTATCATTGTCCTGCCTCTTGTCGTCGAGAGCAGAGTCATCGGCGCCTTCATGATCGGTAGCAATTCACCGGCTGTGTACGATGAGGCGCAAATGGCCATTGCAAAACAGGTGAGTGGGCTTGTGGCAACCGCGGCAAACAACATGCTGCTGTATGAGCAACTGCAATCTCAACTGGGCCGTCTGCGCCGGACGCAGTCTCAGTTGGTCAGGTCCGCTCGTCTGGCGGCAGTCGGTGAATTAGCCGATGGAGTTGCTCACGAGATCAACAACCCGTTGTCTGTCGTGTTGGGCGTGGTGCAGTTGTTGCTCCGGCAACCGGATCTGCCAGGCGGTGTCCTCGAAGATCTTGAGAAGATCTCCGTCAGTGCCAACCGGATTGCCTCCATCACGCGTACGTTTATCGAGTTCGCGAAGCCGGCCACGGCAGGCAAGTTATTTCCCCTCCAGGTCACCGATGTGTTCGAATCTGCGCTTCTCCTGGTGCAGAGCCAATTCAGCGACATGACCGATTCCATCCAGATGAAGCGTGTGCTTGAACCTGACCTCCCTCTCGTTATGGGGAACGAAGGGCAATTGCGGCGCGCTTTTGTCGCGATCATTCGCAATTCGTTCGAAGCGATGGCAAAAGCACAGAGCCACCAACCGGACCGGACGCACGAGCTTACGCTCATCGTCCGGTCCTATGCCGAGGACGAGTTGCGATTTCTCGATGTCACCATTCAAGACACCGGGATCGGCATTGCGGAGAATCATCTGAATCGCATCTTCGAACCGGGCTTCACCACGAAAATCGAAAAAGGCACGGTGCGGGGACTTGGGATGGGGCTCTTCTCTGCTTACGGTATCATCGATACCCATGGAGGGAGCATCAACGTTGAAAGCGAGGTCGGACGGGGCACCAAGGTGACGGTTACCCTGTCCACGCTGTAATGGGTTCAGGCGTACTTGTTTGGGTGCTGGCAGGACAGATGATTAGGAACTTGCCATGATGGGGCAGAGCCTGGTCGGTGAGGAGCCCAAATCATACCGCATTCTGGTCGTGGATGACGAGGTACCGAATCTGGAATTGCTGAAAGCGCAGTTGACGCGTGCTGGTTATATCGTTGAAATGGCACAGAGCGGTCACGAGGCAATGGAGAAGGTGCAGCAGCAGGTTCCGGACTTGATTCTCCTCGATGTTGTGATGCCAAAGGTCGATGGGTTCGAAGTCTGCAGTTTGCTCAAAAGCGATGTTCAGACCCGCCTGGTCCCCGTGGTCATGATCACCGGGTTGGAAGACAAGCAATACAAGATTCGGTCTCTGGAAGTCGGTGCGGACGACTTTCTCAAGAAACCGTTCGATCTCTATGAGCTTCTGGCGCGCGTGCGTTCTCTGCTGCGCATCAAAGCGCTGCACGACAGACTCGAGAAGCAGAACGCCCTCCTACACAACGTGTTGACTCGCTATATGGCAGAGGATTTGACCCATCACATCCTGCATGACCCTGAGAAATACCTTAAGCTGGGAGGGGAAAGTCGCGTTGTGACCGTGCTTTTTGCAGACATCCGCGGATTCACCCGTTTCTCCGAACGTTATGCGCCCACCGAGGTCGTGGAAGTGCTGAATCTGATCTTTTCCGAACTGACCAAGGTCGTATTCGAATTTGACGGCACGTTCGACAAGTACCTGGGCGATGCCATCATGGCTTTTTTTGGTGCGCCGGTCTCTCATGACGATGATGCATTTCGTGCTGTCCGTGCAGCCATAGCGATGCAGCGTGTTTTCCAGAAAATCATCGAACAAGATGTCCACGTTGGGATTCGCGATCTCGGACTCGGAATTGGTATCAACACTGGGGAAGCGATTGTCGGCAATGTGGGTTCCGAAAAGGTTATGGACTACACGGTCATTGGAGACACCGCCAACGTCGCCAGCCGGCTGCAAGAGGTCGCGGTCAAGGGGCAGATCATTCTCGGGCAGGTGACCTACGAAGCCGTGAAAGAGCACGTGGAGGCTGTCGAACAGTTGCAGCAGTACATCGAAGGGCGGGACGATCCAATCATCTATTACGATCTAAAAAAGCTGGTCAATGCTGCGGAGTTCGGCTGAATCTGGGTGGATGCAGGAGGAATTTTTCGAGAGACTCGGGTCGGTGTACATGTACATCGATTTTTTTGTTGACATTTTGCCCGTTCCTGTGATATAATGCTGATATATCACAGCGTTGCGCTTGAGGTGCAGATGAGAGCGACATCAGGGAGTTCGTTAACGGAACGGGTTTGCCAGGAACTGAGGCATGATATCCTGTCCGGAGTTTATAACCCCGGGGAGAAACTGGACGTAAGTAAACTGGCTGACCAATACAGCGTCAGCAGAACTCCGCTACGAGATGCACTCAATCAACTGCAGCGTGAGGGGTTCGTCGAAGTCGTACCCCGCGTTGGCTATTTTATCTCGCGCATCACTATCAAAGATATCGAAGACATATTTCAACTACGGCTCATTCTGGAAGCCGCTTCTGCTGAGCTGGCTACCGATACCATTTCAGATGATGAGTTGAGCTATCTTGAAAAGCTGACCTGTCGCTACATTGCCGGTGATCTCCAGAGCTATAAGGACTTCCTCGCCGAAAATCGGGATTTCCACTATCACGTCGCATTGGCGACGGGCAACCAACGGTTGGCCGAAGTAGTCGACAACTTGCTCACACAGATGCAGCGTTTGTTGTTGCAACGGTTGGATTTGCGAGAAAACGCGGACGAAATGTTGGCGGAACACCAGCGGTTGTTGGAGGCTTTTCGTGCGCGTGATGCACGCTTGGCACGAGTGGTTATGCAGGAAGCGCTGCAGAACGCGCGGGATGCGGTCATGCAATCGATATTGAACAGAGGCAAGGATTTGCCTTTGTAGAGGCAATCTTTCAGTATTGCACCGAAGCTGTTCGTGAGCAGCAGAGACAGAAAGACCTGCTATAGGAAGTCAAGGCCTGAACCTTAAAAATTAGCGAACAATGTAAGGACGTTGTTCCTTGAGGAC
>ENA-OSEO01003761-OSEO01003761.1-sediment-metagenome-genome-assembly--contig:-NODE-3761-length-17049-cov-4.155256_pt1 | contig 17049 bp, 19 predicted proteins | sample MGYA00237883_ERZ534232 | MGnify/ENA metagenome assembly ERZ534232
TGCCCAATCCGATTCCACCCTGGGAGTGGAGACGGACCCCTTCTAAAAAAGAGAAAACGAAATGAATATTTGCGACCCGCTCACAACGGAAGGGATGAGACTATTGGTTTAAAGAAATGTCCCCTTAAAAAGCGCCACAGCCAGCCACAGAGGTATTTACAAGCGACCTGTCTGACTTGTTTCTGCAATGGTTTCAATTAGTAGTGTTGTACCATAACCATCTTGTCTTTCACAATTCAAATGCATTTCCTGCCTGATCATCCTTGCTGGTATGGCTGGAGTGGTGGTGGGTTTACGGACTGGCTTATGGGGCTGTGATGGAAGATTCTAAATGCTGACCGATGATTTTTGCCAAAGATGGCAAATTGAAAGGTTTGCCGATAACCGAATTAAACAGATTCCTGTCGATGTCTTTATTTCCGGGGAAGGCGGTGATGGCGATGATGGGGATATTCGGATTGGCCGAATTTCTGATGGATCTGGCAAATTTAATTCCGTCCATAATCGGCATCTTGATATCGGTGATTATCAATTTAAAGCCGTCCCCGCTGTTGAAATGTTCAAGTCCCTCTTTTCCGTTATGGGCGAGCGTAACTTGATACCCATAGTATTCCAGGGCATCTTTAATTACGTCTCTTACTGATTTTTCATCATCAACAACGAGAATGTGATCCATGTTTTTAAGTCGTCCCCTCAAAGAAAAATTTGAACTTAACGATAAGAAGAGGTTTGGCACTGTCAAGCGACAATTACTTGGGCCGGGGGCAAACTTTTTCAGGACAAGCATCCAGTCATTTATCCGTTGATCGCTTTTGCCGTCTTGTTCGCATCAATCATTCCCCATATCCAAAGTGCGGGAGTGGTAATTAATCCGATACCAACAAAAATCAGTGCGGCAGAAATTGAATAAAGAATGATGAATATAATTCCTTTAAGCAGCTGATCATTGTAAATTTGACCAAGACCCATCCAGAAAAACGATAAAACTGTTGCATGGGCGGGATTTTTGTAAAATTTCGACGTCGGTCCGGGAGAATCACCTCCATGGCTTCCCGGAGGGGGAGCGGGAGGGGGCTGATGATTCTTTGCCGCAATGAGTATCCTGATTTGAGACTGTTTTTTATTGTGTTTTGAATTGAGCTCTCTTGATTTGGATTTAAGCGGGGCTGTTTTTCCCTGATGCTCTACACTTGAAATTGCACCGGCTTCAAACAAACGATCTTCCTGCCGAATCGATTTCTGGGTTTCGGTTAATTCTTCGACGATCTTTTCGTCATCCTTTACCCAAATTTCGATTTTATCATCAATTTCCTTCAGGATATCGTCAAGCTTCGGTTTTGCGGTGTTCAGGAAAGAGGTGTATTCATCTTTAAGGGCTTCGTATCTTTCAGTGGTTATGTCGCCGCGAGTTTCATTCAAATTTGCCAATTTCTTTTCGGCATCTGCAATAGATTGGAATAATCTTCGATAATTGGCGGCAAGGTCTCTTTCCCCTTTCAAAGCCATTTCATCACTTTTCATCGGAACTTTTGAACGTTTGCTTTTTTGATTCAGCCGGTCTGAAATTGTATCAGGAATTGATCTGATTAAATTTCTAAGACTATCAGCGTTTCTTGACATAACTGCCTCCTTTCGGTTCTTTGATTGTTTTTCTGCTCAGCGAACGTACTCAATATGGCCTGCCATAAACGGTGTTTCGACCTATTATGCTTTTTATATCATTCCAGTCAAGAAAAAATACCGCTTATAGATGGTTTAAGGTGCGAAATAAACAGGTTATATTGATCATCATGAAAAAATCACATGAAAATGCGGCCATTCTCCTGGGGCGACGTGTTCGGTCGCTAAGAGAATCTAAAGGCTGGACGCAACAGGAGCTCGGAAGCCAGGCGGATGTGAATTACAAATTCCTGGGTGAGATCGAGCGGGGGCAACAGAACCCATCTTTAAATGTTCTTGTAAAAATTGCTTCGGCCCTGGAAGTGGACCTGCCGGAAATGCTTCGATTCGAGCATGAAGCTACGGACCGGAAACAGATTGAATCTCAAATTGAAAAAATTCTAAAGACCATGCCCGATGCCGATCTGCGTCAGGTGCTATTGGTGCTTCACACGCTCTATCCTGCACATCCGAAAGCTGCTTAAAACTCGCTACCCCAAGGCTTACTCTGGAAATGGCTTAAACCCCGACCGTTGTGGCTTGTTGACTGGTGGTTTGACATGCTGAGCATGTTGAACATTTCTGCTGGATTGTTGGACTGGTTTATGAGGGTCTACCTTAACAATACGAATATTACCACTGTTACCGGCCAGGCTGAACCGGAATCCACCCGACCGGCAGAATCCTTAAAAATCTTTGACGATGTCATCGATCGTTTTTATTTCGGCCCCATAAACCTGTTTAAGATAGGCTAATCCGCTCTGGTAATCTTCTTCTGTAAAGGCTTCGGTGCCGTCTGTGGGGACAATGATTTTAAATCCCCAGGAAAAAGCATCGGCGGCGGTGTGCCGAACGCACATGTTTGCATGCAGACCGGTCATGATCAAGGTTTCAGTGCCAAGCTCCCTGAGCAGCAGATGCAGGTCGGTCTGGAAAAAACCGCTGTATCTTCGTTTGGGAATGATAAAATCCTCTTTTTGGGGCTTTAATTCTTTGATGACCTCGGCTCCTTCGGTGCCTTTAATGGCATGCTCACCCCACAGTTTCAGCTCATTATCAATGCCGGGATAGTGGCAATCGTTGGAATAGATGACCGGCACGCCTTTGGATCTGGCGGATTTAAGCAGCTTTTGGAGTGGCGGAATTATCCTCTGGGCGCGATCGCATTTCAGACTTCCGGTGATAAAATCATTTAGCATATCGATAACGACGACGGCTTTGGTGGGCATTTTGGCGTCTCCTTTGTTGGTTGAAAATTATTAGGAAACTATCAACTCCAAGGAAAATAGTCCAGAATAACTAAATCTTTTTTTATGTATGCTGGTTTATGGAACTTGTTTATGAATTAAGAGTGTGTGCTATCGTAAATTTTGAACCAAGATATTCAAATTTATTTTAAGACGAGAACTATTTTAACAATTCAATTTCCTTGACATTTATTCAGAGTATGACACCTAAAGCATGTTCATGGCTGCTTTAACCCTTAAATAAGGAGAGGGCTTCTGATGGATAACGACACCTCATTTCTCAAAAAGAGATATGGGGTTTTTTATTTTTTGCTGACGGAATCTCAAACAAATGTAATCCGAAGGGCATTTCAGAAACAATTTTTGTAATTGAAGAGGTATTTTAGATGTACATAAACTGGGTTGTCTTAAGGAATTTTCGTTAATTCGAACACCTTGATGTGCCGCTTAGGGAAGTGGCTGCAACTGCCAATCCAGCAAGGACTAATTCATGGGCGCTGTGCGGAATAGAGAACAGAACCAGAGCACCGAGGATAACGACAGCCGAAATGGCGTTGGCCATCGACATCAAAGGGGTATGCAGCAGAGGCGGGACTTTAGCGATCAGAATGTACCCGACGCAGAAAGACAAGCTGAACACTGCAACCATGAAAAGAATATCGGTCATATATAATCCTTTTTAAAAATGTATCCAGACAAAAACCTACATGAATTACCCTGCTGAAATCAGTGCAGCTGATCTTTTTGTAGTGACAGTTTGCTGCGGTATTTCCCAGTGAACGTTAACATCCGGAACAAGCGGTTAATCGTAAAGTTGTTTTTAAATACACTCAGACCGAAAGGGTGGATGAAACCAAGCCGGTCGGTGTGAATAAAAACTTTTTTGACCTTGCCGTGATGTTCATTCAGGATATTAACCAGTTCGAGGGCCGATGACCCGTCGAAATCACCCACAAGTTTAATACAAAGATTATCGTTGTGTTGATGGTAAATAATTTTGAAATTTGATGCCATTAATCGTATTCCGTCTATTTGATCATTGATACGGTTAGAGCGCATTAAGGTGCAACGCGCTTCCGCTGTGTCTCTTTTTAAAATAAGGCCAACCTATACTTATTTGGGATTCAGGTTAAGCACACTGTTGTATGTCCCGAAAGCGTTCAGGCAGGTCTGTTCATTTTGGGGATCTTCCATCCACTGCCCGTCAGCTAAAAACTTATACTCGTATTTTCCAGGAGGAATCATTACGAACCGGCTCCATCTACCGGTTCCATCATCTTTCATGGGGTGTGCTTTGGGATCCCAGTTATTAAAATCTCCTGCCAGGAAGACCTCGCGGGCCTCGGCTGATTCAAATAAAAATGTGACTTTCTGCCGCTCTATTTTGAGTTTCGGTTTTGTTTTTGCCATTTGGCACCTCCTTAAAATTTGCTGTTAGTGAGGCAGTTATACTAAACGTTCATACGGCGCGCCTATTCTGGACGCGGGTGCGCTTTCATGATTTCTCTGATTTTTTTGTACACATCCGAAAATCGTATTAACCCCACAATATCTTGCCCGTCTTTGACGAAAAGAGAACCGTGGCGTCCGACGACAAAAAGGTGAAAGGCGGCGTCCATCCTATCATCGACCCGTACCATATGGTCCGGTGTCGGCATTTTAATAAAATTATGGATTTTGACGCTATGGGCCTTCTTCCAGAGTTCTCCAAGCGGTCTGTGCCACAACCGGAACTGCTCCTTCATCGATTCAAGCGACATCCGAACCAGTCGATAATGAGGAGTGGATTTAAGGCCGTCGATGTTGATATAGTTAGGCTCCAAGCCCTGGACAACGTCCATGGGGGATAATTTCCCAACGATATTCCCATTCCCATCATAGACTAACAGAATTCTTTCAGGGGCTTTCCCCGACTTGAACTCCTGATCGGCTTTTTCCAATGCTTCCACCGCTTCCATAAAAGTGGCTTGGCTGGAAATGCGAGGAAACTCATCAATGGGACGCATCAGTTCGCTTACTTTCATCTTTTCCATTTTTTTTATCTCTTTCTCTCTGGTCTACCGCTGTATGGGTGCAAGAAGGCTTTTCTACACTTCGCGCGATAGATCGTTTATGGGGTCTGGCATAGAGCCTGCCGATGTATAAGATATTTCTATAAAAGCTGATTAACATGTGATTAACTTCGCGCCAGCGCCTTTAAGGTTCCCCGATGCAAAATTTTTCCACCGTCGGTGACAAGAGTGCTCCTGACGATTTCATCCTGGATATCGAACTTGCCGGGAGCATTTTTGTATAGATTTTCAACAAAATAAAAGATATTGTTGGCATACAGCCAGGTGGCGTGAACCGGAACCGATCCGGGAATATTTTTGGTGCCGCAGATCAGGACGTCGTTTAAAATGCTATGTTCGCCTGGAACGGTTGCTGCACAGTTTCCCCCCTGATCAATAGAAACATCGACAATAATCGACCCCGGCTTCATGCCGGCCGCCATCTCCCGTGTAATCAACACCGGGGCGATCTCGCCGGGAACCAGGGCACTCAGAATGACGGCATCAGCCTCCTTCAGCAAAGGAAAGATTACTTCTCGTTCTTTTTGGAGCCAGGTTTCCGGCAGCGCCTTTGCATATCCATTTTTTTCGCATGCAATCTCATCAGGCACTTCAAATCCGCCGATTTTCGCCCCCAAACTCAATGCAGCTTCCCGGGCTTTTCCCTGGATATCGACCACACTGACAACCGCACCTATCCTCCGTGCGGTGGCGACGGCCTGGAGGCCGACAACGCCCACGCCGGCAATCAAAATCTTCGCCGGTTTTATTGGGCCAATCGCAGTCCCAACCATGGGAATCAGAACCGGTAGATGCGATGCAGCAATCAACACGGCCTTATATCCGGTGACCGTGCTCATGGAAGTTAACGCATCCATCCGCTGGGCGCGGGAAATACGCGGAATTCCGTCCATGGTAAAAGCGGTAATATTTTTATCTCTGAGTTTTTCTACCATTTCATGGTTTCCAGGCGCAGCCGGGTGCAGAAATGCGATCAGGGTAGCCCCTTCGTGGATCATGTCGATTTCATGCTGTCCGAAATCGCTGTTGAAGATCGGTTCCTTGACCTTGAGAATAATATCCGCCTTGGAATAAAGGTCCCGGGCGCTCTCGGCGATCACGGCCCCGGCTCCGGTGTAAGCTGTATCTTTATGATAAGCGCCCCGGCCGGCGTTTTTCTCCACATGTACCTCATAACCCAGGTGGATAAGTTTTTCGACTGTAGCCGGCGTTGCCGCGACTCGATTTTCACTTGGCATCATTTCCCTGGGAATACCGATAATCATGTTTAGTTTCCTTTCCTATAAAGGTGCTACAATTGAAACGTACTATCCAAAGGGAGTGTAATAGGCCCCTGTCATTTCAAATTTTGAAGACAGCTGTCGATTGCATTAAAAAAAATCGGAGGCTGCGGCGTCTTCATCAGCAAATTTAATTTATCCACGATCGGCACCCGGGCCAACACTTCGTGGTCCGTTTGCAGGGATTGGCACTGTTTTACCAATTGCTGGAGCGCCTCGCCGGCCAGGACTCTGGCCTCGTAGTAAATATTGTCGTCCAAAATGATCTTAAGTACTTCTTCCAACAGTTCCGCAGTAGGCTTCTCGATTTTTGTTATGGATTTCAGGACGGTTTCTCGCAGCCGCCAATTTCCCTTGTATCTCAGGATTCGAATCAAACCTGGCTGGCAATCGGCCAATTTGCCCTTCAGCTCAAGTTCATTAAGCTGATCAAGGATTACGCCCCATTCCATAAGATTGCCGAAAGGATCTTTATCCACTTTTAGTCCTCCTTATATTTATTGATCGGTTTCAACCCCGCGGCATTAAGGTATCCAGGTACTCTTCGTATTTGTCGATTTGATCCGCAGTGAGCAATCCTTCGACAAGAGCGCCTTGCGGGTCGATGACTTCCGCCTGGTCAAAAAGGTGGAGTTCCAGCCCTTTCACCTCTCCCTGGGGTGTGATCATGAGTCCCATTCCGTTCTCATAATCAGTGATGATAATGAAATACTGTCCCGAAGCTTTATTTCTGACCAGCTCCATGCTGAAGCGTTTCCTGTCTGTTTAGTCGATGCCGTGTTAATGAAAATCCAAAACTACGCTTTATAGAAGCAAAGACAGTGCCAGGACATTAAACGTGCCGGAAGGCATGGATTTAGTGGGGAATCAGAAAACTAGGAGATTGATTTATCGCGGCGGGGCGTGCCAGAATCGCCCGCCAGGTTGACGGAAAAACCCGCTTTATCCTTCAATATCAAAGGGATTATCGGAATGGGCGTTTTCGCCCGCATGGGGCGATTTTGTCAGCCGGTAGGTTTTAACTTTTCTGAATAGCGCCCGGCGGGATATACCGAGCAACTCCGCTGCCCGGGACCGGTTTTCGCCTGTCTGCTTAATCGCTTTGGAAATAAGGGATTTTTCCAGATCCTCCACTGCTTTTCGAATTTTCAGTGATGACGGATTTTCCGCGACACCTTCTATTTGGCGGGGATTGAAAAATTCCAGACGGTTTAAGGTCACATAGCGCTGAATCACATTTTTGAGTTCACGAACATTTCCAGGCCAGGCATAACCGGTCAGCCGATCCAGGAACCAACCCGGAACGCGGGCTGTTTGGGTTCGATTCCTGTTTGACTTAAGAAAATGTTCTACCAGGAGGGGAATATCTTCTTTTCTTTCCCGAAGCGGCGGCAGGGTAATCTGGATAACTTGAATTCGGAAAAAAAAGTCATCCCGCATGCGGCCGGAGCGGATGTTTTCGGAAAGCGGACGATTCGACGCCGATATGACGCGAAAGTCGGAAAAGCGGGGCTTTGTGCTTCCCACCGGACAATACCCGTTGCCTTCAATCGCCCGTAGCAGCTTGACCTGCATATTGGTCGTCAGTTCGCCGATTTCATCCAGAAAAAGGGTGCCGCCGTCGGCCAGATCTAGAAAGCCGGGGGCCTTGGCATGGGCGCCGGAAAAAGCGCCCTTGCTGTGACCAAAAAATTCCCTCTCAAAAAGCGTTTCCTGGACCGCACCGCAGTTGACTGCAACAAACCGACCATTCCTGCGGCCGTCGTGTCCGTGAATGGCGCGGGCAACCAATTCCTTACCTGTTCCGGATTCTCCGAAGATGACGACACTTGCGTCGGTTGTCGCGGCCTTCAGAATAAGTTCGTAAACTTCCTGCATCGCCGGGGATTTCCCGATGATATCATCGAACCGGTAACGGTCTTTTAATGTGGATTTCAGCGCAAGGTTTTCACGGTGCAGGCTCTCGGCTTTGCTGCTGGCCGCAATTTCCCGGGCCTTGATTTCCGAAACATCCTTGAAGGTGGAAAGAATCGCCGGTTTGCCCTTGAACGTGATGGGACTGTGGCAGATCTGATGCCAGCAGGTTTGATTGTTGCGGATGAAGGAATGAATGGATTCGGTTTTTTGAAGGCGGTCGTCGCTTTGCAATGGTTCGAAAACCGTCCCGATATCGGCGGCAGCGCCGGCCTTGAAAGAGGAGACGGACTTTCCAATGATCGTTTCAGGGTGCTCCAACTGAAAAAAAACACAAAACGCCGGGTTTACATAACAGAAGCGGCCATCCTGCACGAGTGTAACCCCCTCTGCAACCTGCTCGGTCACAATGCGATAACGCTCCTCGCTCTCCCGCAGGTAATCTTCCGACCGTTTCAGCCATATGACCTTACTTAAGCGTTCGGAAATGGCGCTTAGCAGGCGTCTTTCCTCTTCCAGGAAAGGGTCGGCTTTTGAAACAGCGTCCGTCTCCGGGTAAAAAACCTCCACCCTGCCTACTGTTAGCCCGTTTACAACAATTTCGGCGTCCTGTTTCAGCTCCGTTTCCTTGAATCCGATTGTATTGAAAACCTGGTCGTCCAGCAAAATGCGCGCACAGGCATTTTCAGGGTACTGCCAGGCGGCCGGAATCAACTCCACCGCTCGCTGCAGTATCCACGGCAGAGACGCTCCCTGGGTTTCAAAAAGGTTTGAAATGCCGTACAGACAATTAAGTTCCTTGATCCGTTCGGTCAGCTCTTGGGTTCGCGTTTTCAGAAGCATCTCATCATTTTTTTCCGCTTCTGTAGCGGTCGGCCGGCAGTCTTCAGGTACCCGTCTTGAAGTGCGGTTTTTCGCTGTATCGGTTGCTTTCATTGTCTTTTTGCTTTTCCGGAGATGACTCCGCCTTTCACAAAGGATCTCAAATGGTTTTCGAAATCCATTTCCCAGCCACCGTGATAGACAATGGCAGTAGCGAGCTCGCTGGCTAGAATAGCGGTTTTGATCTTGGGGGGCAAGTCCTTAATCCGGGCGCGATATTTCGCATGGTTTTGAATGAAGGCGGGCATGTGTTTCAGGATTACCTTATGAAAGATCGGTTCATCGGCCATTTGTTGCTTTTCCTGGAAATAATGAAACAGGCGGGCATAGTGAGCGTTGATTTCCCGGCTGATATCATCGCTGATTTCGGTGTATAAGCGGTTTTCGCGGTTTTCGCGATAGCGTTTAAATATAAGAGTCGCCTCTTCCTCGACGCGCCTTTTTAAAATCTCGATGACATCGGCCACGTAGGCTTCCTTGTGCTTGAGAAATTCTTTTTCATTCATCAGAAGGTTGGCGATAATCTCATAGGAAGAGGAAATAACCCCGCATTTATTGGCGGTGGCATCCCGCAGCAGGACAACCCCGCGTTTCTGTAACTCGGTTCGCGCTTCGGGCGTTATGAAGGAATTGGCTCCTTCTACGATCACCCGAGCGCTCGGCGCTCCATCTTCGGGGAAAAACAGGTTCCAGTTGGTCCGGTCCATGGTTTCGGGCCTGCCGCCGCAGGGGAGAAACAGATCGGCCTTTACCGTGAAAATGAGATTTGCAATCTCATGGTGAAATTCGTCGGCAGTGACCCAGCGCTCCTCAACACCTGCATCGGTTCGGATCGCTTTCCGGTATAATTCCCGAAAGGAATCCATCCTCCGTTCGTTTCGAAACAGGATAAAGCCGCCCGGGTTGAGGACGTCGGTTGAAAAGTGATCGATATCGGCCGCTGAAACCAGGCGTTGGAGTTCTTTGGAGTCGGCGCCGGCGGGATCAAACAGCCCGCCGCTGCCGTCAACGATGCTTAATATTTTTACACCGGGGTATTGCGCCAGGAGTTGTCGAATGGAATTTCCCGCCACATCACCATTGGGACCGCCCGTCATTTTGACGGTAAACACATCATTATGGATATCGATCTTAAGCTCTTTAAGGGCGATTTCGGCCGCTTTTACGACGCCCCTTGATGTGACGCCATAGGCCTTGTGATTAATGCCGATCCGCTTGCTGGAGATGACGCCGATACCCAAAAGGTAGCCGCGATCCACCGACAGCCGAGCAATCATTTCGACCATCTCATCATGCAGGTTTTCATCAGGCCCCAGTTCAATCGGTTCATCCTCGCGGTAATAGTCGACTACCCGGTCATGCTTGGCCGCCCCGTTTTCGGTAATAAAGATATCAAAAAAAGCATGGATAAATCCGAACTGCAGCTTGTAAAGCCGATGGGTAACGGCTTCAGAGGATTTCAGGTCGCGTGCGTCCAGGATCACGGTGAGCTTGCTGCCGCCCTCATAAATATCCTTGTTTTTGAGATGCTGGGTGTGCGCCAGAACAAAAACTTCCCGAAAAATATTATTAAAAGAAGTGATATACTCGTCCGGCGTGCGGCAGATGATGGTCCGCCAGCCTCCCCGGGCGATGTCTGAAAAACCGATGTGGTATCCGGCGCCGTGCCGTCCGAAAAAGAACGTAATGCGAAAGGGCGTGGCTGCGGGCAGGTCCGAAAGCAGGGCCGGGTCCATTTCGGCGAGATAAGCCGGATCGAGCCGAAATGCCAAGGCGTGCTTTTCGGGGACGAAAAAGTTTGTCTTCAGGGTATGGTCGATCATGAGCAGAGCGGTTTTAAAAATGGTCTTGCGGATTTCATCCAGATAGCGTTGCCCGGTATTGTATCCACGAACGGCTCTTTCAACTTCGGCCAAGGTGTTCCGGTATATTTCTTTCCGATTTTCGATCTGGGGATCGAAACGGATGCGAAAAAGATTGATCAGCATCAGGACAATATCGGGGTGTGCATAAAACGACGACTTGACCATTTCAAGATCAAAACGGTCCGGCTGGAAGTGGCTGAGCATGGTGTGGGAAAAGGCGACGAATGCCTCTGCCAGGGAAGCTTCCTCGCCCGTCATTATTCGGTTTGATAGAAAATTTGTATAGGCCCAGCTCTCCGTGGAAAGGATTTGGGTGTTGTAAAGCTCCGTTTGCATACGTTGGCATAGCGCGGATTGTCTGCTGATCTGGCTGCCGTTGTGCGCCCTGACATAAAAATTTCCAAGAAAATAGGGGTGTTCATCCATTGCCAGGGTAAGGCTGTAGGCCCGGCGGACGCCGATGTCGAGCCGCTGGAAAACTTCCATGACCTGAAGCAAAAATTCTTTTTGGGGCGGCAGGGCGACACCGAAAAGCACACGGGATTCTTTCAGTCGCTCTCCGGCATCTATCGGTTCAACGTCAAAGAAAAATCCGTGGTTGCGCCGGGTTTGCTGATAAACCCACAAGATTCTCGCAATTCTTTCAAATGGTGAAATCCGCACATAGGCAGGATTGTTACGCCACAGCAGATCAAAGGTCCGTCTAAAATCGGCAAAGTCAAAATCCGGGTAGCGTTCTCTCAGGGTTTTAACAACGGCTTGCCGGATTTTCGGCGGTATGCCGCCCGGTTCGCCCGTCGGCGACTCTTTTTCGGTCCTGATGTCAAACTCGAACCGCTGGACCTCTAAGTCGACCGTGGCGCCGGGAAGAGGCATAACCGAGTGGGTAATTTCAGCATAGGAAATTTGTCTGTCCCGGATCGTTTTTACGGTATCATAGAGAGAGCCGGGGCGATCAAGCCGGGCGATGATCAGCTCGTCTTCCCGATCAACCAGAGTGACCTTGCGGTTGATCTTGACCGAATGCAGGTGCATCGCCAGATTGATTAACGCGTCGGTCTTTGCGCTCATGGTAATAAAAAAATAAGACGGCATGTTTTGCAGCAGCCAGGCCATGTTTTCCGATACCTCGCCGGACTGGGAATTTATCCGATCCTGGAGTTTCAGGGATAATTCCTCCCTCCGCTCCCGGGGCATAATCCTCGGTGTTTGGAAGAGGGGTTGCATCTGTTTGGTCGACATATTCAATCTCCTTCAGGCATATTCTTCACAGTGCCAGACACCCCCTGCCGGTTTGGGGTAAATACATGTACGGCGGTTTAAACAATTGCGACATAATCCCATCATCTCGGATGCGTTCGCTTCGGATGCGACCGGCTGGCCATTGGTAAAGAGAGGGGGGTTAAATTTTTCATCTTCTCCGACCCGAGTGACTGGATCGGCCATCAGGACGAATTCCTGACAAAAGATGATGGAAGAGGCTGATAGGTTCCGAAAGCCACACTCAAAATAATAGGCGCAGTTAATACACAGATCCGCTTTCCGGGTTGCGGCTAAACCAGTTTTAGGATCGGTATTTTTCATTGTTATCCTCCCATGGTTTTAAGCGTATTTTCAGTAGATATTGAGACCTGCCCACCTGTCCGAATCGACAAAAGGTTTTATAGGTGATGCCTTTGGAAGAATCGGTATTTTTCAATATCTGCCGAGCATAAAAGCATATTACATGCCAACTGGTCTGTTTTTTAACAGGATGATCAAATGAAAACATCAACTCTGCGGTTTCCTAAATACAAGCAATTAAAGACCGGAGCATGTTCAATGGGTAGGCGCTTTTATCTGTAAGTTTTGGTTAACTGAAACGGATGGATGAAGCGGGATCTTGTTTCGACAACTGCTGTAATTACAGAAGACCGTGGGAATTCGGAAAGAGCGCATCGGTCACTTTCTGCCCGGTGGGCAGAAAATGACCGGCAGGGGTTTGGAAATAAGGGGGGGCAGCCGAAAGAAACCCGGCAATCAGGATTGATCGTTTTTTTTAAGCTTTTCCCTGAGCGTTCTGCGATTGATTCCGAGAATTCTGGCCGCTACGGTTTTGTTGCCGCCCGCATCGGCCATAACATTCCGAATATACTCGCTCTCAACCGCTTCCAAGGTTCGGTCGGTCTTTCGAGTCATAAGGGATGAAAAACGCATCAGGGAGGGGAGATCCGGTACTTCGACGATATCTCCCTGGGTCATTGAAAGAATTCGCATGATCACGTTTTCCAGTTCACGCACATTCCCGGGCCAGTGGTAAGCCCTTAGAATCTTAAGCGCCTGATCGGAAATCTTTGGCGTGGTTTTTCCGTATTCCTGATTGAACTTATTAATAAAATGATTGATCAGCAGGATAATGTCGTCGCCTCTGTCCCGCAGGGGCGGAACACTGATTGAAATAACGTTGAGGCGATAGAAAAGGTCTTCCCTGAAGACTCCCTTTGTCATCAATGCGGCCAAATCCTTATTGGTGGCGGCGACTATGCGCACATCGACTTTTATCGAACGGGTTGCGCCCAGCATGCAGATTTCTTTTTCCTGAAGCACACGCAGCAGCTTCACCTGCATGGTGGGGCTTGCCTCGCTGATTTCGTCCAGCAAAATCGACCCCGTATCAGCCGTCTGGAAAAATCCGGCCTTTGTCCGGTTCGCGCCGGTAAAGGCCCCCTTGATATGGCCAAAGAGTTCGCTTTCCAGCAACGTCTCGGGGATGCTGCCGCAATTGACCGGTACAAAGGGGGCCGACTTTCGAGGACTTTCATAATGGATGGCCCTGGCGATCAGTTCCTTGCCGGTTCCGCTCTCTCCCTGGACTAGGATGGTGGCATCGGTTTCAGCAGCCCGGCCGATTTCGTCAAAGAGTTTTTCCATCCTTTCCGACTTGCCGATAAGACCGTATTTCGCCTGGGCAACGGAGCGGCGGCCCAGATTTTCCCGCAACCGTTGTTTTTCAAAAGCGTTGTCCAGCGCGCAGAAAAGCTCTTCGTCGGTAAAAGGTTTGATCAGATATTCCTCTGCGCCGGTCTTCATTGCCCGGATCGCCTCGTCGTATCGGGGATACCCGGTAATGATGACTACGCCGATGTCCTTATAGTTTTCACGGACATAGCGGAGCAAGTCGAGCCCGTCGGCTCCGGGCATCTTGATATCGGTGATCACCAGATTGACAGGTACGCTTTCCAGAACACGAAAGGCGTCTTCGGCTGATGGAGCGGTGGTTGTCCGATATCCCCGCCCGGCAAGGTTCCGGCGCAACACCTCCAGCGTGTCGATGGAATCATCTACAACCAAAATATGCTGGTCTTCTTTCATTCCTATTTGTCTTTTTATGGCCGTCCCATGCCGGGAAAGCGAAGATCGAAGCACGTTCCACAGCCCGGCTCGCTTTGAACGCAAATCGTTCCACCGTGGGCGGTTACGATTTCCTGAACAACGGGCAGCCCCAGGCCGGTTCCTTGGTAATGCGGTTTTGTTGTGAAAAACGGTATAAATATTTTTTCCATAACTTCCCGGCTCATGCCGTAGCCTGTATCCCGGACCGTCACAAGAATTTCGTCCCCGCATTCACGGGTCTCCAGAAACAGCTGCCCCCCGGCTGGCATGGCCTGGATGGCGTTTAAAATGAGATTGGAAAACACCTGGCGCAGCTGGCTAAGATCGGCGCTGATAGGCGGAAGGCTGTCCGAAAAGCGAGTCTCAACGCTAATTTTCTCTTTCTCACAGCGAGGCTCGAAAAAGTGCAGGCTTTCCTTTAAGACGTCGTTGACATCTACTTCGCCGACGCGAGACGGCATTTTTCGGGCAAACATCAGCAATTTACGAACAATTTCACGTGTATGCAGAGAGGTGGAAATAATTTTATCGATGTCGGCCTGGGCCTGTTTCGGAAGCCCCGGGCACTTGGCGGCCAGTTGCGCATAGCCGAGCAACGCCGTAAGCGGTTCATTGATTTCATGGGCGACTGAGGCGGACAGCTGCCCGATCATATTCAACCGATCCGCATGCTTGATACGGTTCAGAATTTCTATCTTTTCTTTTTCAAAAAGTTTGCGCTCAATGATCAAGGTAAGTTCTCTGGCAAGGGTATCAAGCAGTTTTCGTTCTTCCTGCAGGAACGGACCCTCATCCAACAGGGGATGTTCGCTGTGGTAAGCAACTTCAATCCTGCCGCGACGTGAACCGTTAAGGATAATATCGGCAAACAGTTTCGGTTGATCTTCCGGGAAACCGGTTTCTGTAAAAAGGTTATCATCAAGTTTAATGCGAGCGCAAGCGTCTTCAGGATAAAGCCAGGCTGAAGGAACAATACCGACAATTTCGAGCAGAACCTCTTCCAAGGATTTTTTGTTCGTATCGTCTACCCGTGCCATCCGGTACAGGCAGGTAAGTTCCTTGACACGTTCCTGGAGGGCCATATTGGTATGCCAATTGAAACAGGCCGTTTCGAATATGGCTGAAATCCCTTCAAAGCAGGAGATTTGGGAAGGCGTGAAATAATCAATTCCGCCCATGGACAGCAGCAAAATCCCCAACCCGTCACCTTTGGTGTCAAAGACTGATACCGTCAGAGAAGACTGACCTTTTCCAGCCATATCGGCGATATCGGAAAATCCTACTTCTAAGAACCGGCTCTCAGAGAGGACCCTGTCAATATCGCCGGTCCAGCAAATGCCGTTACGCCAGCTGAGTCCGGAATCCGGCGCCGGCGTAGTGCTGCGGATCATATGGATTAGGCTTTCCGGGAAGTTTTCAGCGATCTGGATATGCGGCGATATATTTTGAGCTGAACGGTCCTTATAATGAGTGCTGACTGAAGAGACCAATCTGACATGCCGGTAAAGGCCGCCGCTGGAAAACCATGCGGTTGCAACAGCGCAATCGAAAAGATCAGCCAGAATCTCCAGACATTCCTTAAGAAACAGCGATCTGGAAGGAGTCCGGTTGGCTTTATGAAGAATTGCTGATGCGACTTGCAAGGATCTATCGGTTAACATGGCTATCAAAAAGCATTCAGACAGTTAAGGTTTTTCCAAAATATTAAATTCTATCATAAACCGATGACGGCATTCAAACATTATTCCCACAACATGATAAAATGATAGCACCCCGACATTGATGTCATTTGTTTCAGTTTAAACTCGTTTTTAGGTATGGGAACCAAACAATTAAATCAGGCCGATCCACGATCCTGCCTTTGATGGTGCACAAGAGCTATCCTGCGAGTATTAAAGATTGACGATTCAAATCACCAATCAAATATTCTTGGATACGTGATAGAGGTCTCAGCCGTACTCAAACTTTTGAAAAGAGAATTTTGAGATCTAAAAATATCAAACCTCCTGACTACATGATTTGTTAATATAGTCCCACTATTTGCCCGGCTTTTTCAATTTTTTCCAAAAAATACAAAAAATATCGCCACTCAGACTTTATTTTTCGACAGCATTCCCCAACACATTCTTTCTTAAAGTCAGCCCAAAATCATAAAATTCCCCTCATTTTTGCCACTTTTCACCAGAATTTAATCTTTCAGCGGGAAAATATGGTCTAACTATCTGATTTTAAGAATAATGTATCTTATTAAAGGTAGGGACGTATAACATTTTCTGAATTTATCTTCCATTCCGGGAATTAACTAACCTCATAAAGGTAGAGGGATACATTTTTAATCCCTAAAATCCATTTTACAGGAGGTTCAATATGACCCCAAAAACTTATTCAATCGGCGACGCCTCGAAAATCACCGGTGTCAGTCAGAAAAAACTCCGAAGCTGGGAAGGTAAAAACATCCCAGAGCCAGAACGGATCGTCTGCGGTGACCGGGCTTACCGGCGATACACCCAGGAACAGATCGACCTGATAACCAGGATCAAAGAATATCAGGATGCAGGGTTTACCCTGTCGGCGGCTGCGCAAAAAGCCCGCGAAGAAATTTATAAAACTGGAGGAAACCAATAATGCGAAATATGAACATGAAAGCCAATACAACCAAGACCTGCCCCTTTTTGGCGGATAAATGCCTCAAGTCCGATTGCGGCATCTATAACGAAAAATTTGAACGGTGCGAGGTCGGAATTTTTAATTACAACTT
>ENA-OSEO01003762-OSEO01003762.1-sediment-metagenome-genome-assembly--contig:-NODE-3762-length-17044-cov-11.297637_pt1 | contig 17044 bp, 16 predicted proteins | sample MGYA00237883_ERZ534232 | MGnify/ENA metagenome assembly ERZ534232
TGGCAAGGAGATCCCTCTCGAACCTCGGAAAATTTTCTCTGGTGACCGCTACCAGGCAACTCATGCGGTCTTCAGTAATTTTCGGGCCAATGTGATGCTCCGCTTCCCTGCCTGCTGGGCCTTTTCACCCAGCTCACCCAATGTCAGACGATCCCGGTCATTGGAAACCGCAATAACCATTGGAAGGTTGACGCCTGTCAGGACCTCGACCTTATCATCATTCAGGAAGGAGAGGCTCAGATTGGAAGGCGTTCCGCCAAACATATCGGTAAGCACCAGAACCCCCTCCCCCTGGTTGAGCGAACGAATCTTTTTGGAGATCTCTTCGAGTATCTCCTTACTTTCCGTGGTCTGGGTGATGGAAATGGAATCGGCTGCTTCCAACCGTCCTACGATCAGTTCAGCCGCATTCAGGAATTCCTTTCCCAGATCACAGTGTGAAATAATCAGGAGTCCGATCATCAGCCAAATACAAACCTCGGGAGGTGGTCCGATGTTTTCGTTAAGGATCTCGACGTGCTGTTCACAATTCGCTATGTTTCCTCATCTGATTGGATAATGGTCTGATACAGTTCCTCTCTTGTTTCGGCCTGCATCAGTTCTTTCCTGAATGCGCTCTTTTTCAACATCTTTGCGATTCGGGTCAGAACCTGCAGGTGCACGCCGGAAGAATTTTCAGGGGCCAAGAGAAGAAAGAAGAGATACGCAGGCTGCCCATCCATCGAGTCAAAATCGAGTCCTCGCTTGCTCCTTCCAAATGAAACGATCGGGTGCCCGACGCTGTTCAATTTACCGTGCGGGATGGCCACGCCGTCTCCGATCCCCGTGCTCCCGAGGTGCTCCCTCTCGACTAGAACCTTGACAAGCATTCCCTTGTCGATATCCGGATGATGACTGGCAATCACCTCAGCCAGTTCCCCTAACACACCCTTCTTGTCCTTTGCCCTGAGTTCGGGTATGATTTTGTCTATTGTAATAATTTCAGATAGCTTCATAACATAAACCGAATCGTCCCCTTCTGATTTGCCCTTAACGGATCTCGTTTTCGGGCAATCTGGACGGTATAACTCCCGCAATCACGCGTGATGACGTGGCGAGGCCCACATCCCTGACCCGGACACGTCAGAATCAGAAATTTTCCGCACGCAGACGCAAAGAAACCCGGTTTTCTTCACCCTGCACCTTTGTTTTTCTTTGGCTTTGTGTGATCCTGATTTCGTTATGCCCACGTTTACACGTCAACATGTCGCACGAGCGACCTTGCGGTTCAAACATTCCTCATGCGGGCCGCCCCCGCAACCCAAGGGTGCCCCGGTTTCGGGTTCAAAGGTTCAGAGGTTTAGGGTTTAACCCGGAACCCGGAACCTTTGAGCGCTTACAAATTTCTTGTTTTTTGTGACAGAAAACCGGGGAATAAGGCACTAATTTTCGGGTTCAATCAGCCCGAGATTGCCGTCGCCCCGCTTATAGATCACATTAATTTCCCTTGATTTGGCATTTCTGAATACCAGAAAATCCTGTTTCAGCAGATTGAGCTGCATGGCCGCTTCTTCCGGGTCCATGGGCTTGGCGAACATCTTTTCGACTTCAATGACAGTCTCTTCATGAGCCATCCCCGCGGCCTCCATGGCCTCGTCGGTCACCGATTCGGATTCGGCCTTGGGGGTTTCCTGACGGTGACTCTTAATCTTGGAGAGGTGTTTTTTGACCCGGTTCTCAATCTTGTCCATCACCTGGTCAATGGCCGAATACATATCCCCGGTTTCTTCAACCGCCTTTATCGGCGTTCCGTTCAGGCTGAGGGTCACGTCTGCTATATGTCGAAACTTCTCAACAGTCAACACAATATGGGCTTCCAGGGGGACGTCCAGATATTTTTTGATCTTGGATACCTTCTCTTCGGCGTATGCCCGCAGACTCTCAATAGGTTCCGTATGCCTGAATGTCACCATAATTTCCATAAGAGTTCCTCCACGTTAAGTGTAAACCAACGACTGATGGACGGTCAAAAGCCCCCCGCAAATCAACTCTCAACAATCATCGCCATCATGCAGAAAACAAATGGATATTCTCCGAAAAACCACACGTTCTCCTGCGTTGACATTCTGAAAGGCGCTATCTCGATAACGGGTCTCTTCGCTTTCTCGATGGGAGAATACCCATTGACTCTCTGTATTTGGCAATCGTACGACGGGCAACATTAATGTTAAGTCTTTTCATCGTCTTTTCAATCTCTTTGTCGCTGTAAGGCCTTGCCTTGTCTTCGCTTTTGATGAGTTTGCGAATCTGTTCTTTGACGCTTTCGGATGCAAGGTCGTCTCCGTCAAGCCTGCTGATGGAGCTATTGAAGAAGAACTTCAGCTCAAAAAGACCCTGCGGCGTATACACATACTTGTTGGTGGTGACTCGACTAACGGTGGACTCGTGCATCTCGATGTCCTCCGCCACGTTGCGGAGCACGAGGGGCTTTAGATGCGCAATTCCCTTATCCAGAAACTCTTTCTGAAAACGGACGATACTCTCGGTCACCCGGAACAAGGTCCGCTGACGCTGGTGAATGCTCTTTATCAACCAGGCGGCAGAGCGCATTTTCTCCTGGATATAGCTCTTTGTGTTCTCCGAGACAGGGGTCTTGTTCTGGAGGATTTGTCTATAATACCCGTTAATCCTCAGCTTGGGCAATCCGTCTTCATTCTGTACGATTTCATAATCGTCGCCAACCTTAAAGACATAGATATCCGGGGTGATATAGATGGTCTCCTCGTTTGAGTAAACCCTTCCGGGCCGAGGATCCAGCGTCTGAATGACGGACAGTGCAGCAATAATATCCTGAAGGGGGAGGGAAAGGGCGGTCGCAATCTTATCATAGTTCCTGTTTTCCAGCTCCTTCATATGATCCATAATGATTTTTTCTATCAGGCTCCCGCCAAGCTTATGGAACCTGGCCTGGATGAGCAGAGACTCCTGCGTGTCCCGCGCGGCGATTCCCACCGGATCGAAGTTCTGGATCAGGCGAAGCGTTTCCATTACCTTTTCAGGGGAATGGCCTGTTATCTCGGAGATCTCTTCCAGAGAAATGTCCAGATAGCCATCTTCATCGAGATTTCCTATGATGTGAATTCCGATTTCCCTTTGGTCATTGTCAAGGCTGCTCATATTGAGCTGCCAATTCAAGTGCTCGGCAAGATTGGTTTTGGTATCGGTGATATTCTCAAAACTGGGTATGTCTCTTTCCTCGTAATGGGTTTCAGCCCACCCGGTATTGTATTCCGTTATATAGGTCTCCCAGTCCACATCATCCCGGGCCCGATCCTCAACCATCACCTCAGAGATCTCGGGAGGCTCCCGGACCGGCTCGTCTTTCCCGTCGTCCTTTTCCTCCTCCTGCTCGGACTCCCCTGGCGTCATTTCTTCAAGTACAGGGTTTTCCTCTATCTCCTGTGAAATGGTCTCAAGGAGTTCAAGCCTGGAAAGCTGAAGGAGCTTAATGGCCTGCTGCAGCTGGGGGGTCATGACAAGCTGTTGAGCAAGGCCCAATGATTGTCTTAATTCTAAGGCCATAACGGATTCATAAACTAAAGTTGTCTCCTAAGTAAACGCTCCGGGCGATGTCGCTTTTTACAATCGTATCAGGGGGACCCTGTTCGATGATCTTCCCCTGGTTGATAATATAGGCAGTGTCACAGGCGCTCAAGGTTTCCCGGACGTTATGATCCGAGATGATAACGCCGAGACCGCGTTCCTTTAGCTGCCGGATGATCTGCTGGATATCATTGATGGCAAGGGGGTCAATCCCCGCAAAGGGTTCATCCAGCAGCATGAACCTCGGATCTGTGATCAGGGCCCTGGATATTTCCAGCCTTCGGCGTTCTCCGCCGGAGAGGGAGACGGCCTTCTGGTTGGCCAGGTGAGCAATGCCAAGCTCTGCAAGGGCATTGCCCAGTCGCGATTCCCTTTCGTGAGCCGGGACATCCAGCAGCTCGAGGATCGCGAGCAGGTTCTGTTCCACCGTCAATTTCCTGAACACGGAGGGTTCCTGCGCCAGATAGCTGATCCCTCTCCTGGCCCTTCGATACATGGGATCCCGGGTAATGTCAGCGCCGTCCAGGAAGACCATCCCTTCATCCGGATGGGTGATCCCCACCACCATATAGAACGTGGTGGTCTTGCCTGCGCCATTGGGACCTAAGAGACCCACGATCTCCTGGCGTTCGACCACGATGTTAACATGGTCGACAACCCGTTTTCCGCCGTAACTCTTGACCAGGCCTTGTGCCTGAAGCGTATCGTTCGTCACGTTCAAGGGCCCTGCCCTTTGTCCTGATTGGGAAAGATCACGGCCCGCACCTTTTTGTCTGATGAACTTTCTACGACACTTCGGTTCTCTTTGAGAAAAAGGGTGATTCGGTCGCCCTCCACCGAACTATCGTTTTGTTTCACAACCGGTTTCCCTGTCAGAACCAGTTTTTCATCCTGGTGATAATACACCGCGTTTTCACCGGTGGCGATTCCGCCTTCGGCGCGAACGATTTTGACGTTTCCGCTGGCAACGATCTTCTCTATTTGGGCTGAAAAGTCTTCCGTCCCCTTTTTGGCGGGGGATTTTTCGTAGTAAACCACCATCTTGTGGCAATATACGGTGAAATCGTCTCGCTGTGCATCCACCTCTCCCGTAAATACGACGATCCCCTTTTTGTCATCTGCCTCCAACGTGTTGGAATGGATGACCATCGCCCCTTGGCCGGGCTTCCGAGCCTGCTTGAGGGGGACCTCCGATTGAGCAGGGCTGAATCCTGCCCCCTGCGACAACAGGAGGGCGCAAAAGAGTATCAGCCAATGGTTCATTCGTCTCATGGAATCTTCGGTTCCTCCTTCAGGGAGGTGGTGACATCCGACAATATCTTGATCGTTTCATTGGCCAGATCTGCAAAGAGGCCTCGACCCTTTACGGTAAAGAACGGTCCGGATATCTCGACCTGCCTATCCGTACTCAAATGCCCGAGGTTATCGCTGACCAGCAGATATTCCGTGAAAATCTCATAGTGGTTGCCGTAAAATCCTTTCAGGTCTCCCCAGAGTTCGATCTTCTTGGAATCCTTAAAATAATTTCCCCGTTTCCCGCTCAGTTTGAAGCCGGGTCTTCCCTCGGGCTGAACCTTCAGGTCAAAGCCATAGAACCGTACGATCTTTTTGTCCTCTGAGAGCTGAACCTCCTCTGCATCGAGCACCCATTTCAGCTTATCTTCCGGATCATCCTGGCGATAATGGATATCCTTGAGCTTGAGACCCTCGCCCGAAACCATATCTTTCAAAAGCGCTGTTGTCTTAACCAGCTCTTTTCCCGATTTCGCGAGGTAAAAGGCCACGATAAGGAGCAGCGCCCCTAAACCCAGGAGGGGCCAATGTCTCTTGAGAGAAATTTTCATAAAATATCAGAGGTACTATATCAACCTCCGGTGAGTTCTGTAAAGCCGTTTTTCGGCCAATCCCCCTGTCGTTTCAGGATCCATTCGCACGCCTCCCTCACCGCACCGTGCCCCCCTCCTGAAAGGGTCACAAAATCCGCTTTCCGGCGAACCTCTTCGACCGCGTCCGCGACCGCTATGCGAAGTCCTGTCTCCCTGAACATAACCAGATCGGGAAGATCGTCCCCGATGCAGCCCGCCTCCCTCTTCCCAAGCCCCTTTTCCCTGAGGATCTGTCTGCACGCGGCCCCTTTGTCTTTACTCCCCTGATATAGATCCATAATTCCAAGTTCTTGGGCCCGGCGGGCCACCGCCCCGGATGCCCGTCCGGTAAGGATCACCACCTCAATGCCTGCCGACATCAGCATCTTCAATCCCAGGCCGTCTTTTACATGAAACGATTTGATTTCTTCCCCCTTTTCGTTCAGGGTGATATGCCCGTCCGTCAAAACGCCGTCCACATCGACAAAGAGTATTTTGATCCTATCTGTTTTTGTCACCATCGCTCCTCCCGACCTCTGCACACGAGCGTTATCCACAGGGGCCAGGTCGGTCCCGTGAATACGGAGCCCGATGCCTTCCTGTAGGCCGTGCGGGTATGCAGGCGGGGGTAATCCATTCTGTTGCCTGTATGGGTTAAGTTCCGGTTCATTGCCAAACCCTCAGACAGGCGGCATCTGTTCAAACGAACCGGCCGGGAAGGGAAGGTTCGGCTTACTGTGAAAGGGGATGGACTCAGCCTCTCACGAGGTCATGGATGTCCTTGAGCATGCGCAGCAACGGCTCAACATCGGAAAGAGGCATGGAATTAGGCCCATCACACAGGGCGGCGTCGGGATCAGGATGGACCTCCATGAAGACCCCGTCCGCCCCGGCCGCGATCGCGGCCTTGGAGAGGTGGCTGACGAATTCTCTCTGACCGCCCGAACAGGTTCCCCGGCCCCCCGGAAGCTGCACGCTGTGCGTTGCATCAAACACCACAGGAAAACCGAATCCTTTCATGATGGCAATGGACCGCATGTCTACCACCAGGTTGTTATAGCCGAAAAAAGACCCCCTTTCGGTGACGAGGATACGCCGGTTTCCGGTGGAAGTTGCCTTCTCGATGATCGGCCCGATCTCGTAAGGGGAGATAAACTGGCCTTTCTTGAGATTGACCGGCAGGCCGGACCGGGCTGCAGCCATGATCAGGTCGGTCTGCCTGCAAAGAAACGCAGGGATTTGGATCACGTCAAGGACCCCTGCGGCCCTTTCCACCTCACTGATCCGGTGGACGTCTGAGAGTACCGGAAGCCCGGTTCTTTCTTTGACCTTCCTGAGTATCTCGAGGCCTTCTCCCACTCCGGGCCCCCTGAAGGATTCCATGGAGGTCCGGTTGGCCTTGTCATAAGAACTCTTGAAGAGGGTGGGAATGCCGAGCCTTTCACTGGTTTCTCTTAGAAAATCAGCTACCTGCACGGTCGTGGATTCGTCCTCAATGACACAGGGGCCGGCAATCAGAAAGAAGGGGCCATTGGTGCCGATGGTCAGTCGACCGATGGTCATGCTATTTTCCATGTTCACAACTGCTATCATCCAGGATCCGGCACCCGGAATCGGCCATCCCGTATCCAGTCCCAGGCGCTCACTCCGGAAACAGGAGTTCGCCCAGGGCCATTCGCACGAGCTGGGTGATGAAAATCGGTTTCAGGCCCTTTTCATTCGCCCCTTTTGCCAGGGTCGCCATACAGAGCGGACAGAGAAACACCATGCCCTCTGCCTGGTTTTCCGTTGCATCCTGGAGATTCGCCGCCATCAGGGGTTTGATCCGATCCGGGTAGATCCGCGAAAAGAGCCCCCCGCAGCACAGGGCGGATTCCCGATCATATGTCCTTTCCACCCGTTCCACCCCAATGCGTTGAAACAGATCATCCAGGACCGGCTCTATCTCGGGGGAATACCTCGAGGCGCACGGCCGCTGATAGGCGATCTTTCGATTCAAGGGCGACACCTGATCCGGGTGGGCCTTGACATAATCCCTCATATACTCGATGAGATGCGTTGCCTTGAAAGGGACCTCGATACCGTATTCGGGCAGCTTGTTGAGCATGGCATGACAGTCCGCATGGAGAAACACGATCTCCGGACACCCGATGCCGGCCAGCCGGTCGACGAACTCCTGTGCATGGGCCTCAAGAGGGCTGTCCATGCCGATATGGACATACCCCAAGTAGCAGAAATATTCACCTCCCCTGGCAACGGTCATGCCGTCGAACATTTGGCCTCCCAAGGATTCGGGAGGGAGGGCAGGGTCCATGACGCAGAGCGAAAGCGCCGGCTTGTGTGCGTCGCCTCGGACCAGCGCAGTGGGCATGGTGGCCCCGGCATCCATGAATTTCCGCATCTTTTCCGGTATGGGGAGGGACTGATGCACCTCCTGGAGCCTGTTTATCAGATCAAATGGATTGGCGCTTGTAGGGCAGTATTCATTACAGGCACAGCAGGTGACGCATTCCTTCAGGATCTGGGCCGGTTTCCCGGCCATCAGTTCCTTGATTTCTGAAACGGCTTTATGTTCATCAAAATCCACATACTGACACCGGACGAGACACTCACCGCACAGATTGCACTTCTCCGCTTCCCACATGGCAGGATTTCCTTTCCTCAGGCTGTTGGGCCCTCATTGAGGCCATCTTCCCTTAGGACCTGTTTCTTTTTATACGCTGGTGTGCTATGGTTTGTATGGAATTGAACCTATCGCCCGCAAACAGGCATGATGGTATCGACATATCAGAAGCCCGCAGGCTTGTCAAATGGATAAACAGATCCGCCACGTGCTCTGGATTTTATGACCCGGAGGAGGAGAACAGGGATGTCTCAGTGGATGCACGCCAACGTAGAAAAAGAGATGGAGAGCTATGGATACGATGCCGTGGTCAAGAGTCACTGCCGCATGTGTCACGGCGGCTGCGGGGTCCTGGTCTATACCAAGGACGGGAGAGTGGCCAAGATTGCCGGAGACCCCGATTGCCCCATCAATCACGGGACCCTCTGCAGCAAGGGGCTCGCATCCGCGCAGTTGGCCTACCATCCCGATCGGTTGACCTACCCTGTCAGGAGAATCGGCCCCAAGGGGAGCGGCAGATGGGAACGGATCTCCTGGGATGAGGCGCTCGATGCCATTGCCGAACGGATGCTCTCTTATAAGAAAGACTTCGGGGCCGAATCGATTGTGATGGGGTATGGCACCGGCAGGGAAAACGAGGCCGTGATCTACCGGTTTGCCAACCTGTTAGGCTCACCCAATGTCCTCACGGCCGGTCATTTCTGCTATGGCCCCCGAATTGCCACAAGCATCATTACCTGCGGCACCAACCCGATTGCGGACTATGAAAATCATCCCCGGTGCATCATGGTGTGGGGCAACAATCTGGTGATCAGCAATCCGGACTGCTACAAGGGCGAACCCTTCTCCGTCAGTCTCAACAAGGGGGCCAGACTCATTGCCGTGGACCCGAGACTGACCCGCATTGCCGCCCGAGCGGATGTCTGGCTTCAACTGAGGCCCGGGACCGATACGGCCCTGGCCCTGGGGATGCTCCATGTGATCGTCCATGAAGGGCTCTACGACAAGGAGTTTGTTGAAAACCATGTGCACGGCTGGGAACCCTTTGTCAGGAGGGTCGATGAATATCCTCCCCACAGGGTGGAGGAGATCACATGGGTTCCCGAAGACAAGATCCGGGAGGCCGCACGGCTGTTCGCAACCACCAAGCCCGCGGCCATCCAATGGGGCGTGGCCATTGAGCAGCAGATCAACTGCGCGGACAACAACCGGGCCCTGATGGCCCTCATGGGCATCACCGGCAACATCGACGTCCCCGGCGGACAGATGCTCTTCCAGCAACCGCGGATCCGAAACGTGGGGCACTTCGGGGCCCATAGGTCGCTTCCCGACAGCCAGCGGGCCAAGCGGCTGGGAGGCGATCGGTTTCGTCTGGGCGGCAACTTCGCCATCATCAACCCCAAGTGCGTGTGGGAGGCCATCCTTAAAGAAACACCCTACCCCGTCAAGATGCTGTTTTTTATCAGTTCGAATCCCGTTATGACCCGGGCCAATGCACGGGAGGTCTACCGGGCCCTTGAACAGGTGGCGTTCATGGCGGTCTCCGACTTTTTCATGACGCCGACTGCGGCCCTGGCAGATATCGTCCTGCCGGCCGCCACCTGGCTCGAGATGGATTACATCGGGGACTTCTGGAAACGGCACGGCTACCTCCTCCCCCGGCGAAAGGTCATCCAGGTGGGGGAATGCCGATCGGATCACGAGATGCTCAATGACCTGGCCCACCGCGTGGGCCAGGGCGAGCACTGGTGGGACGGCTTTGAACAGGCCCTCGACTGGATCCTGGAGCCGATCGGGATGACGTGGGACGATTTCAAGAAGATGGACTACCTCAGGGGGGAGGTGCGGTATCAAAAATACAGGACCCAGGGATTCTCAACGCCCACGCGGAAATTCGAACTCTATTCCACCCTTCTCGAAAGCTGGGGGTACGACCCCCTCCCCCGGTTTAGGGAGCCCCCGGAGAGTCCTTACAGCACCCCGGAACTCTATGCCGTCTATCCCTACATCCTGATTACCGGGGCCAGATCCCCGGGCTTTTTCCACTCGGAAAACCGTCAGGTCCCCTGGCTGAGGGAACTTCACCCGGATCCGCTCGTGGAAATCCACCCCGATACCGCGGCAAAGGAGGGTATAAAGGAGGGAGACTGGGTGGTCATCGAGTCTCCCCGGGGCAGGGTGAGACAGCGGGCAAAATTCTTTGCCGGCATGGACCCGAGGGTGGTATCGGCCCAGCACGCCTGGTGGTTCCCGGAAAAAGAAGGCCCCGGATACGGGTGGGATGAATCCAATATCAATATATTGACGGACAATGCCTATGAATCCTGCGATCCTGCCATGGGCGCGACCCATGTGCGGACCCTTCTGTGCAGGATAGCCCCTGAAAAGGACAGCGGAGGCCCTCTATGAGACCCTACGCCCTCATCATCAATCATGACCTCTGCTGGGGATGCAGGACCTGCGAGGTCGCCTGTAAACAGGAAAATGGGGCCCCGGACGGCATCCGGCTCATCTCCGTGTCACAGGACGGCCCCCGGATCATGGACGGGAAACTGGATGTCTTGTTTCGAGTCGGAGCCTGCCGACACTGCGACGATCCCGCCTGTGTGGACGCCTGCCCGGAGGAGGCCATCGCCCAGAGGGGGGACGGAATCGTTATCCTGGATATTGGACAATGTTCGGGATGCGGCTCGTGTGTCGAGGCCTGCCCTTATGACGCTATCGCCCTTGATGACGTTAAGGGCATCGCCCGGAAGTGCAATTTGTGTCATCACCGAGTGGATCGAGGTCTTGTGCCTGCCTGTGCGGACAATGTCTGCCCGGCCCATTGCATCTACTTCGGCGACCCGGACGGATCCCCCTGGGGCCTTCCCGAGTAGATCGGATCGCCGCGGATCGCCTCAGGGTGGTTTTTGTTCAGGATCCGTGAGAGATAACCTCTTTGGATCTATCGTCCTGTTGATTTGAATCTTATTTGGTGCGGATCGATGATGTTTAAGGGAAAGGCTGCAGGCCGGCCCTGGAAACGGGTTTCCAGGGCGGCCATAACGGGTTTCTTGGCGCTCATGCTGTTTTCCTCTCGTGGGGCGGAGGCAAAGGATGTCACGCTCCCTTTGACCCTGGACTACCCCCTCTTGAGGTCACTGGTGATTCAATCCTTCTTTCCAGGACCGGATCATAAGGCCGTGCTCCTGGACGAAGCCGACGGATGCAGGAAGATCGTTGTTTCCGACCCGGTCTTTCGGGGGGAATCCTCGCGGCTGTTTTTTGAGATCAGGGTATATATCCGCCTGGGCGTCACGGTATTTGGTGGCTGTTTGTCGCCAGTGGAATGGGAAGGCTATCTGGTCATGCAACAGGAGCCTGTGGTCAGCGATCAATGGAACCTTTCCTTTGTTACCCGCACGTCTTCCGTGTATGACAAGAATAGAAGGCCTGCCAAGATAGCGGGCCTCATCTGGGATTTTGCAAATCCCCCTATTCTCGATTACCTGAGGAGTATCACGGTCGATCTGGCGGCGCCCGTCGAGGATATCCGGTCCTTTCTCCTGCCCCTCTTTCCGCCCGATGACGCAAGGCGGGCCGATCGGTTTCTGAAGAGCATGCGGCCGGGAAAGGCGGGGGCGACGCCGACCGCCCTTAAAATATCTGTCCTCGCAGATGTGGAGGAGGTTCGCGAAAAGGCGGGGGGGAGCGAAACGCTGACGTCTGAAGAAAAGGCGCGCTTTGTGGAAACCTGGGAGGCCTTTGACGCCTTTCTTGTACAGATCATCACGGCCCTTGCCGGCAAGCCCCTGACCCCCTATGAACGGGGGATTTTCCTCGATACGCTCCTTGAGATGCGGTATCGGTTCATCGAAGATCTGGACAGGGACATGGGGGGCAGGGATGTGGTGCGAGAGGAGTTTGTCCAGTCCTGGACTCGACTTTCCCCTGTTTTCAGATCCCATCTTACCGAGGGCTCCACCCGGTCCCTCCTGGGCTACCTGGGCTTTCTCGCCGGGGCCGATGCCCTGGTGGCCCTGGATACGCTCGGGCCCAGTCTGGGCATCGAAATCAGCCGCGATGGTCTGATCCGACTGGCAAGACTTCTCATGGAGGAAAGTCCGGTCTCCCTTCCCTATGGCTACGATCTGGACCATCCCCTGCGCCAAACCCTGGGCCTGGGCCCCTCCCCGCTCCCCTCCTTCCCTATGGTGGAAGAGCCGAACCCCGACGATCTGCGTATCCCCGAGGAGCCGCCTGTCACGGACGAATTCTGGACCCCGGACACCCCTCCAAGTCTTGGGAAGTTGCTCCATCTCCTCAGAGCGTCTTTCCTATCCCCGGCCTGGGCCAAAGACGAGGGCCAAGAGAATTGGACAGAGGAGATCAGATCGTGGGTCCCCCCGCCGAAAAAGGGTTTATTGCCTTACATCGAACGGGTGCGCGGCCTCCTGGATTCAGCCTCGGAACAGGTCCTGGCAAAAGGAGAATTGTCCGAGACCTACCATGGATTCTTCCGCAGGCTGGTCATGGCCACAGGATGGCAGGAAAGCTGTTACCGTCAATTTGTTGTCAAGAAAGGGACAATCACCTATCTCAGGTCCTACAACGGAACCTCGGTAGGTCTCATGCAGATCAACGAACGGGTGTGGAGGGGCCTGTATGCGGAAAAAAGCCTCCGATGGGACATCCGCTACAATGCCGTGGCCGGATGCGAGATCCTGAGTCTGTATCTGAAGAGATATGCCCTCAAAAAGATCCGTCCCCCGGAAGGGGAACAACGTGTGCCGGCAAACGACCTTCTTGCCCGGGCCGTCTATGCCATGTACAATGCGGGACCAGGGGTTCTCCAGGCCTTCTTGAAGCGATCTCAACAGGGGGCCTTCACCAATCTGGACAGACTGTTTGATGAAAAGCTTCAGTGGGTGAACAACGAGGACTGGGAAAAAATCGTCAAGTGCTATTGATGTGTAGGGAACAGGCCATCGAAGGGACGCATATTCCCAAAAAGGGCTTGTGCCAGGTTCGAATCGGGTCGCTGGTGTCGCTTTTGCCCCCAACCTGGGACCCTAAACCCGGAACCTGTGAACGCTTACTTTTTTGTGGTTCGACCGTAAGACTTCCCCGGCCGAATTCAGTCTTCCACGTTTGAAACCTATCGGCTTTGTCGTCACAAGCGTCCTGCCGCGACGTGCGGCGATGAAAGTCATCATGAGATTCGCTTCCATCAATTCCGGTTGATCCGGGTCAGGGGTGCTGCCGGATCTTGAGCTTCAGCAGAAGGTCTCCCTTCCGCCCTCCAGGCGCCTCCCTTCCCATGCCCGCCAGGCGCAGGATCGTCCCCTCCTTGGCCCCGGGGGGAACGGTTACGTGAAGGAGCCTTCGCTGGAAGGCCCAGGGGATGTTGACCAGCTTTCGGGCGCCTGTGCGGGCCTCTTCCGGCGTGATAATCATATCGCCGTAAAGGTGGGGATTATCCGATGCAGCAGTGGTATGAATGGCCTGAAGATGGTGGGTCTTCTTTCTGGCGGTTTTGCTTTTGACGGCCCGGGTGATTCCGGTTTCCGGGACCCTGGCGAAGAGCTTCAGGAAGATGATTCCGAAGATAAATCCACCGATATGGGCCCACCAGGCAATGCCCCCTTCCTGGGCCGGGCTGAGGGAAGCGCTGGCAATCTGGAAGAAAAACCAGAGGCCAAGGAAAAAGAAGGCCGGAAGCTCGATGAAAAAAGGGATGAACAGAACAGGAATCATGGTCAGGATTCTGGCCCGCGGATGGAGGATAAAATAGGCCCCCATGATCCCGGCGATGGCGCCGCTGGCCCCCACTGTGGGAATCTGTGAGTGCCAGTTGAGAAAGAGATGGGAGAGACCGGAGACCAGCCCGCAAAAAAGATAGAAGAGGAGATATCGTATGGGTCCCAGGCGCTCCTCCACATTGTCGCCGAAGATATACAGGGACCACATGTTGAAGAGGACATGCCAGAAGCCTCCGTGGACGAACATGAAGGAGATGAATGAAAAGAGCTGCTGGCCCAGGGTGAAGTGGCCGGCCACGAAAGGATCGGAGTACCTGGCCGGAACCAGTCCGTAGACAAGGATAAAATGGTCTATCCTCGCCCCCTGGGAGAGCTGAATGAGGTAGACCATTACATTGGCCGCGATGATCAGGTGGGTGACGACCGGATAGTTTCCGGATTCCACGGTATCGCGGATAGGAATCATACTAAAGCTCTGATGTGCAGTTCGGGCAACGCGTCGCCTTGATAGGAATGGCGGTGAAGCATTTCGGACATTCCTTGATGGTGGGTTCGGAGAGGGGTGGTGGTTCTTCTTTCCTCTTGAAACGGTTTATTTGCTTGATCATAATGAAGATCGCAAAGGCTACGATAACAAAATCCAGGATGGTGTTGATGAATACACCGTAATTGAGTGTTACGGCCTCCGATGCAGCGGTCTTCTCCTTAAGCGTAATTGCCAGTTGCGAGAAATCAACGTTGCCTAACAGGAGGCCGATGGGCGGCATGATGACGTCGTTCACAAGGGAACTGACAATCTTCCCGAACGCAGCGCCGATAATAATGCCCACGGCCATGTCCATAACGTTCCCACGCATGGCGAATTCCTTGAATTCTTTAAGCATTCCCATGTTCATCCTCCTTCTGTTTTGTCAAAATATTGTGGGTTTTGATTGTGCACTCATCTATGTTAAGGCAATTTGCCCTCATAAGCTGTTACTGGCAAGCCTTTTGGGCAAATTCACGTCGTGCCCATATCTACATCCTTTCGACATGCCGCGAGCTAACCGACAAGGACCACCGATATATCTCCGGCAGAGTGAATGACCTTCTGCGAGACGCTTCCCAGGAAAAATTCCTTGATGGCCGACAGGCCCCGTCTGCCGATGACGATGATGTCGTATCCGGAAGCGGCCTCGTCGATGATATCCCTTGCCACCCCTTTTTTCTGCGGTTCGATCTTTGTAGAAATATGGTTTTCGGGGAAACCTGCCTTCATAAGAAGTTGCTTTGCCTTTGCGAGGGCCTCATTGACCAGTTCCGCCTTCTTGTCCTGCATGGAGCAGAAAAGCTCCCGCTGCGAAAGAAAATAGGTCGTCAGTTCAGGGCTGAAGATCTCGCAGGCCGCGGCCGTATCCGGAATGACGCTGAACAGGGTGATCTTGTGGGTGGGGGTGAAGGATTTCGTTATGAATTCCACACCGCGCATAGCGTTCTCGGAATCATCAAAGGCCACCAGTATTTTCTTTTCCATGGGCTACCTCCTTGTTCATATGAAATTTCAGGTTCAAAGGTTCAAGGTTCAAGGGTCCAGGGGTTTGCGTTGCTCGTTACTGGTTGCTCATTGCCAACATATTTCACGCCTTGGGGTGATTAGACGTTTCCCTCGGTGGAGCGCGATTGGACGTTCAACCCTTTAGAGAGTTTCTGCCCGATCAGACCGGGCGCCGGCCAGAGGGGACGCTCGTTTGAACCATGACACCTTTGCAAATAAAGGCCCCGGATTGCGATAGGTCTGCAAATCCTGGGGATCGTCCCCGAGGTCTTTTTGCCAGGATCTCTTGGGAAGATTAGCATTTCATTATCAAATTCTCAATTCATTTCTCTTGAGCCGAACAGATGGAAATCGTATCATGTCAGTAAGAAGGGGGATATCCGCGTTTGATGAATCCCCTGGCTAACAGGCTGACGCCCGCCTGCAAGAGCTGTGCTTTAGCAGTGCGGGCAGGCCTGAACCCAGGAAAAGGAATTTGTCCATCCGGGGTTTGTCATGCTAAAACGATCCTGAGGCATCAGATCCGGCAACCATGTCGGCGATTTAAGCGGCAGGGAAAGAAACGGATGACCGAGACAATCAGAATCAGCGATATGATGGTTGAGAGCGGGGTGGCATTCGGGACCAGCGGGGCAAGAGGCCTCGCGGATCATATGACCGACAGGGTCTGCTATGCCTACACTGCGGCCTTTATTCAATACCTGGAGGGGCAAGCGGAACTGGATGGCCGGGGCCTCATTGCCGTGGGGGGGGACCTTCGCGCCAGCACCGGCCGGATCATGAAGTCCGCTGCCAGGGCCGTCGCCGATAGGGGATATGCGCCCTGGTCCTGCGGCAGGCTCCCGGCGCCTGCGCTGGCAAATTATGGCCTTGTTAAACAGGTCCCCACGGTCATGGTGACGGGGAGTCATATCCCCGAGGACCGCAATGGCATTAAATACACTCGGAGGAAAGGGGAAATCCTCAAACCGGATGAGGCCGGCATAAGGCAGCAGGAGATTGCCCTCCCCCCGGGTCTCTTTGATAACAGGGGGATGTTCATCACGAAACAGGCAGACATGGTCTCTGATCCGGAGGCCATACGCCTCTATGTGGACCGGTATCTCAGGTTTTTCCCCCATGATGCGCTCATGGGAAAACGGATCGGGGTATATCAGCACTCTGCGGTGGGTCGGGGGGTGATGGTCGACATCCTTGCCGGCCTGGGCGCAGACGTGACGACTCTGGGCCTTTCCGAGATCTTTGTGCCCGTGGACACCGAGGCGATCCGACCCGAGGATGTGGCGGCTGCCAGACAATGGTCGGAAGCGTATGGGTTTGACGCCATCGTCTCTACGGACGGCGACAGTGATCGACCCCTCATTAGCGATGAAAATGGGAAATGGTTGAGGGGAGACGTGGCCGGTATACTCTGCTCAGCCTACTTCAAGGTCGATGCGGTGGCAACCCCGGTATCGTGCAATTCCGCTGTGGAGAAGTGCGGACGCTTCCGCAGAGTCTACCGCACCCGAATCGGTTCACCCTATGTGATCGAAGGGATGGAACAGGCCCTTCGGGAAGGCTTTCAACGGGTGGTGGGATATGAGGCCAACGGCGGCTTTCTGCTGGCCTCCGACATGGAATCCGCAGGCCGGATCCTGACAGCGCTTCCCACGCGCGACGCGGTGATCCTCCATATTGCCATCCTTCTTCTCTC
>ENA-OSEO01003763-OSEO01003763.1-sediment-metagenome-genome-assembly--contig:-NODE-3763-length-17044-cov-6.148229_pt1 | contig 17044 bp, 17 predicted proteins | sample MGYA00237883_ERZ534232 | MGnify/ENA metagenome assembly ERZ534232
CCGTCTTCGATTATCTGAAAATGACGGAGAATTCCTGCGCATCTGCGGTTCCCTAAATGAGAACAAATTTACCGTGGTGCACAGTCTCATCCCCACGAACGATCATGTACCCAGTGGTCACAGCGAAGCATGAAAGTCAGCTCAGTCCTCCGCCTGCGGAGAGAAGGATTTTGGCGGGAATAACGCCGGCGAGTGTTGTCGGAGCGCCTGTCAGGATCTTACCGCCTCCAAATCCTCAATAGTACAAAAAAGTCTCCTGCCCTCCGGATTCCTCCAGATTTGCTACAAAATCGTATCAAATGAAGCCACCAAAACAAATCATTTGTGTACTTAAATACAATAATATCCATAACTTGTTGATGCTGCGGGTAGTTTGGCAAACTCCTTGCTCAACTGGAACAGCACAGTCAAAGGACATGGCATAAGGCAGAAGCGTAAGGGAGGATGAAAATGACTAAAATTGAAGCGATCGTTAAACCATTTCGACTCACTGAAGTCCAAGAGGCCCTGATGGGTGTCGGCCTGCAAGGAATGACCATTAGTGAGGTAAAAGGATTCGGCCGTCAGAAGGGGCATAAGGAGACGTACCGCGGCGCGGAATACCAGGTCGACTTTGTTCCGAAGCTGATGATCACATTGGTTGTTGCCGATGAGAGAGTCGGGCAAGTGATGGAAGTGATTCAGAAGAGTGCGCAAACGGGCAAAATCGGTGACGGCAAAATCTTTGTTTCCAAAGTGAACGAAGTCATGCGTATCAGAACCGCAGAGACGGGTGTTGACGCCTTGTAGAATCCGAGGATGCCAGACTGGGAGACTGTCCGACAATATGTAGCGCGGGGCTTTAGCCCTGCCTGGGCTGGCAGCCCTGAAGAGCTGCGCTACATGAAGGCGTATTCTCGGACAAGCTCCTCGTAAGCCAATTTCATAGAGGATGTGAAAGGAGAAGAAATGAACCGGAACGGGAAGTTGACTTTTTTACTGGCTGCATTCATCACACTTGCATGCCCCCTGTCGGGGTGGGCCGACGATCCTACGGCGGCAGATGTTCAGACCCACCTGGATTATGTTTGGACCTTGGTGGCAGCTTGCTTGGTGTTTTTCATGCAAGCAGGTTTCGCCTGTGTGGAGGCAGGTTTCACCCGCGCCAAGAATGCAGTCAATATAATGATGAAAAATCTAATGGACTTTTCTGTGGGCAGCATAGCTTTCTGGGCCATAGGTTTTGGCTTGATGTTCGGGACTTCAGCCACCGGCTGGTTAGGGACTTCAGGATTCTTTCTGTCGGATTTTACGCCAGGTGGAGACCCTTGGGTGCTGGCTTTCTGGATGTTTCAAGTGGTGTTTGCAGCTACCGCGGCAACCATTGTTTCCGGAGCTATGGCGGAAAGAACCAAATTCACTTCCTACCTCATTTACAGCTTTTTCATCAGTGCCATCATTTACCCCATCATGGGCGGTTGGGCGTGGGGCGGACTGTATCATGGCGGAGGCTGGCTGGAAAAACTCGGCTTTATAGACTTTGCCGGCTCAACGGTCGTGCATTCGGTAGGGGGGTGGGCAGCTCTTGCTGGAGCAATTGTGCTGGGACCGCGCATTGGAAAATATGATTCCAAAGGACGGCCGCGAGCCATCCCCGGGCATAACCTGCCGTTGGCTGCGCTCGGCGTGTTCATACTGTGGCTCGGCTGGTTCGGATTCAATCCGGGGTCCACAACGGCGGGAAGCAAGGACATCGCCATGATCTTTGTGAATACCAATCTGGCTGCGGCGGCTGGCGCCGTTTCAGCGATGATAACCATCTGGTCCGTGGCAAAAAAGCCGGATTTGGCTATGGCTTTGAACGGAGCCCTGGCAGGGCTGGTGGCTATCACCGCAGGGTGCAACAATGTTTCCCCCGCCAGCGCGGTCCTCATTGGTTTTATGGGAGGGATTCTGGTTGTCTGGTCGGTGCTGCTGGTCGATCGGATCGGCGTTGATGATCCCGTTGGCGCCGTGTCGGTGCATGCCGTAAATGGAGTATGGGGCACGCTGGCCGCGGCCGTTTTTAATGTTGAAGGATTCACTCTCCATCAATTGGGCGTCCAGGCGCTTGGGTGTGTCACGGCTTTCATTTGGACCTTCGGCACGGCCTACACCATGTTCCGTGTGATCAAGGCAACGGTGGGACTCCGGGTCACTGCGGAAGAGGAGATGGAAGGACTCGATATAGGTGAACACGGAGAAGCAGCTTACCCTGACTTTACAACGGTTTCAGAACATGGGGTGAGCAGTGTATTCGGGCCTGCAGTATCCAAGGCGGCCTTGCGGCACAGTGGAGCAGTTGAAGTGGAACCCGGCAGATAACTTTCGAAAGATCTCTTATTCTGCAAGAACAGGCGCGTTGCGTCGCTCAGCCCCCTCATGCAGCATCTGCAAAGGGGGTTTTTCCTTAGTCCAAAACGTTTTAGAAAGCACACGGCTCGGCCAAGGACTGTCGCCAAATTCGAATATCGAAATCCGAAACAAATTCGATTTTCAGAATAGGACCTGATGTCTTTTGCGAAGCCGTAGATTTGACGGACGCCACTCGGGGAAATCTCGTTCTTTGAATCACGGGATATCGATGGGCAGTCGGATAACAAAGGCGGTGCCTTTGCCGGATTGCGATTGAAGATCGAGCGAGCCGCCGTGATCCTGAATAATATTTTTGGAGATGGCGAGTCCAAGGCCTGTCCCGTCACGTTTGGTGGTGTAAAATGGATCGAAAATTTTTTCCTGAAGCTCCGGGGGAATGCCTGGACCATTATCAGCAATGATGATTTCTGCCTCCCTGGCGGCCACGCTGGAGCTGATGCGTATTTTGCCGTCATCCTGAATCGCTTCGATGGCATTGTACAAAATGTTCAGGAAAACTTGCTTGAGCTGATCCGGATCGGCCTCGATCATAACAGGCCCACGGGCCATATCGATTTCCAGTTCGATGTGGCGGTCCGTCATAACCCTTTCCAGCAAGTCGGTGGTTTCATCGAGAAGTTGATTCAGGACCAGAGGCCTCTTGCGACTGGAAGTGGAGGGTCGGGTAAGCAGCCGAACGCCATTCAGCAATTTTTCCAGTCTGCCCACCTCTTCAACAACAATGTTTAACTTCTGCCGGTCCTTTTCATTACCTTTCAGGGAATCACAATGAGCCACCTGGCGGGCAAACCCTCCGATCAGCATTAAAGGCTTGCGGATCTCATGGGCAACGTGGGCGACGGATTTGCCCACGTCAGCGAGGCGCTCGACGAAGCGGACTTCGCGTTCCAACTGCTTGCGCTGGGTGATATCGCGAATCACCGCGGTGAAATAAAGGTGCCCGCCTGTTTTGGAGACGGAATAGGCGATCTCCACTGGAAAGGAACTGCCGTCTCTGCGCAGACCGTAGCATTCTCTGGCCTTGCCGATGACCCTGGGTATGCCCGTGCTCAGGTATCTCTCGACATAATCCCGGTGAATATTCTGGTGGGGATTCGGGATGATCGGCGAAACATCCTGGCCCACTATTTCTTCACGCTTATAGCCGAACATCTCTTCGGCAGCTCGATTACAGATCAGCACCTTGTGTTCTTCATCGATGGTGACAACAGCATCGGTTACCGATTCAAGGATATCCCACAAAATAGATTCGGGCGGCAGATCAGGATTTGACCTTTCATGTAAATCCATTGTGTCTCCGTTGCTGAACGATCGAATCGATGAGACTAAACAATATGCTCAAAGTCCTATGCTGCAGAAGAACCCTGTCGGAGGGATTCCATCACATCTTTCAGCTCTTTCATGTCCAATCGATCACAATCCGTCACTTCTCCGATTCTCACCGGTAGAATGAAATGCAGGGTTCCGGCTTCCCATTTTTTGTCCGTTTTCAGAGCGGCAAGAAGGGCATCGGCTGGATAATCGTTGGGGATGCGGCGAGGCAGATCCCACGTCTGGCAGAGTTGCTCCAATTTTGTGAGCACATCCTGGCTGATCTTTGTCATTTTGACAGCCAGCTTTGTTGCGACCACCAGGCCGATGGCCACCGCGTCTCCGTGGGGAATCCGGTAGCCGCTGAGGCGCTCCAAAGCATGTCCGACAGTGTGACCCAAATTCAGAACCCGCCGATATCCAGCCTCCTTTTCGTCCGCTTCCACCACTTTCGATTTGATCGCGCAGCAGGCCGAGACAATCCGCAAAAGCGCCTCCGGATCTCGCTGCTTGATGGCGCTGCTATGTGTTTCCAGGAACTTCCAGAGAACCTCGTCACCAATTAGAGCTGTTTTGATAACTTCCGCCATTCCCTGTCGAAAGTCCTCGGCAGGAAGTGTCTCGAAGAATTGAGGTTCCATCCAGATGAAGCTGGGCTGATGGAATGAACCGAGCAGGTTCTTGCCTTCGGGAAGATCGACCCCGGTTTTCCCGCCTATGCTGCTGTCCACCTGTGCCAGCAAGGTGGTGGGAATTTGATAGTGGGGAATGCCGCGCATGTATATGGAAGCCAGAAACCCCACGACGTCCCCCGTCACTCCGCCGCCGACGGCCACCAGCAGGCTCTGCCGATCGGCTCCAGCCCGAACCAGTCTTTGCGCCAGATCTTCAACTGCACTCAAGCGTTTGTTCCGCTCCGATGCAGCGAACAGCAGCAGTCGACCGTCACCGGTTTGCGGCCAGCCCAAGCGGTCAAGCTTGTCGCGCCAGAGCGTCCATACCTGCCGGTCCCAAATCCAAAAAACCGTTCGATTTCCAGCATGGGATTGGACGATGTCGGGAAGATCCCCAAGAAGGCCTTCACCAATAATGACTTCGGAAATGCGCGGGGCGCTTCCCGGCAGTTTTATAACTTGCCTCATAATGGTTCCTTTTCGCTCAACCTGGCCCGGATGCCGGTCCCGCTCCATTGTTTCGATGAGCTGCCTGAAATTCCGGCAAGGATTCTTGGGGAGCCGTGGACTTGCGGGCAAGCTACTTCGAAATTCGATATCCGCTACTCGCCATTCGATCTTGAGATTTGGGTGCGGCCTCCGGTGGTCCGGAGCTCTCCGCTGTTCTCGCATCCGTTTTGAGACTCAGCGGCGCAGCACCCGGAGCATTCACAGCACGCAGAGGCTTTGCCGCGCAATACGCGCACGTAGTGACGTATCACATAGATCAGAACTACTGCAATCACAAATAGAACAACAACGGTTTGCCACATACTGTCGACCTCAGCTTCCCATTCCGAGCCAAAGCCCTCCCTGATAGACTAATGCTGCTATCAGAAAGGCGATCGCCGTGTTGAAAGCCATGGAAAACAATCCCCATTTGACGGTTCCCGCTTCCTTTACAATGCAGGTCACCGTGGCAAGGCAGGGAGCATAAAGCATGATAAAAACGATCAGGGCAAAGGCTCGCAGGCGATTCCATCCGGGGTCATCCGCGAGTCTTCGGCTCAAAGAAATCTCTTCTTCCGGGTTGGCTCCACCCATCGAGTAGGCAGTGCCAAGGGTAGAAATGATCAGCTCTTTGGCAGCAAAGCCCGCCAGCAAGGCAACGTTGGTGCGCCATTCGAAACCGCACCATCGGCTCAGTCCCTCTAGAGCAATTCCAATGCGGCCGGCATAAGAATTTCTTAATGCCGCCTGCGCCTCAGCTCGGTCGATTGCATCGATACGCTGCCGTGCGGTCGGGATTTCCTCCGGAAATTCGAATTCCTTCGATTGATTGGCAGCGATCGAATGCCGGTAATTGTCCGGCAGCTGAGCCAAAACCTGCCTGCGCTCCGCCTCGAAACGACTCTTTTGAGGTTCCGGCAGCATGGGAAAAGTCATCAGCGCCCAAAATAAAATCGACAGTGCCAGGATGATCGTGCCGGCTTTGCGAATATACTGCCAGGTGCGCTCCCAGGTATGGATGAACAATCCTTTGAGGGTCGGCATTCGGTAAGGGGGAAGCTCCAGGAGAAAGGGAGTGCTGGGGCCGCGCAAGATGGTCCAGCGTATGAGTCGAGCAAGCAGCAGCGCCAACATCCAGGAAAGAATGGTGAGAAGAAACATCATCTGGGCGTGTCTGGCCGGGAAAAATGCCGCAATCAGCATGGCGAACACCGGTACCTTGGCTCCGCAATTCATGAATGGAGCCGTGAGCAAAGTGGCCAACCGCTCACGTGGACTGCGAAGGGTTCGAGTCGCCATCACTCCGGGTACGGCACAGCCTCCCGCTATTCCACCGGAAACGATGTAGGCCATGACCGAGCTGCCGTGCAAACCGAAGGTTCTGAATACGCGGTCGAGCATGTAAGCTACCCGTGCCAGATAGCCAGTGTCCTCCAGAAAGGCAATGGCAAAGAACATGAACATAATGAGAGGGATAAAGCTGAACACTCCTCCCACCCCGCCGATGATTCCGGAAACAACCAGTGATCTGATCAATCCGGGCGGAAGCACCGACTCCATGTAGCTCCCCAAGGCGGTAAATCCTGATTCGAACCAGGACACCGGCAGCGCACTGTATTCGAAAGTGAATTTATAGACCGCATAAATTATCAAAAGCATGATTAGCGGGCCGAAAAAACGGCTGGTCAGTACCTGATCAACTTGGTCGGACAGGTACAACCGGTCGTTCTTTTGATCTTTTTGCACCACCCCGCCTTTAAGAAGAGCTGCGATAAACCCATATCGATGATCTGCGATAATTGCTTCCGGATAGGTCTCCAGGGTTTTTTGCAGATGATCGGCCACCTGGTCGGCAATTGCTTCCAGCCGGTTTGAAAGCTCGGGATTGGTCTTCTTCCCTTTATCCAGCACCTGTTCGTCGGCTTCCAGATATTTCAGTGCCACCCAACGGGCCGAATAAAGATCGGTCAGGAAAGTCGAGGCGTTGATTTCTGCCTCCATCCGATCCAGCACCGGATCGATATCCGCTCCGTATGAAATGTACAGAGGCTTCCATTGGTGGTTTTCGGAGGCCACTTCAGCTGCGACCTTCAGTAATTCTTGCTTCCCTTTGCCGGTCCTGGCTATGGTTGGAATTACCGGCAGCTGCAAACGCCTTGCAAGTTCGTCTGCATCGACTTCGATGCCTCTTCCGGCCGCTGCATCCACCATGTTTAACGCCAACATGACGGGTATACCCAGTTCCAGGAGCTGCACGGTGAGATACAGATTTCTTTCCAGATTGGAGGCGTCGACAATGTTGATGACTAACTGAGGCCGTTCATGAACCAGAAAATCACGCGTTACCAGCTCCTCCATTGAATACGCAGTGAGCGAGTAGGTTCCCGGCAGATCCACCAGCCGCAGCTTCAAGCCGTTGAACAAATAAAATCCCTCTTTCTTTTCAACGGTGATGCCCGGATAGTTGCCGACATGCTGACGCGCCCCCGTGACGGCATTGAATAAAGTCGTTTTCCCACAGTTAGGATTACCTGCCAGTGCAATCAGATATTCATGAGTCTCCGCCATACTTGCTAATCAACCTCCACCGTAACATGATCTGCCTCATTGTTACGCAAAGTGAGAGTGAAATCGCGCAACCTGATGGCTACGGGGTCCTTCAAAGGGGCTCGCCCCTGAATCTGCAACGGAGTTCCCGGCACCAGGCCCATATCGCGAATACGTCTCCCCAGTTCGCCCTGAGCTGTAACTTTGGCGACGATCCCTTTTTGACCTACAGACATGTGCCGCAGCAAGATAGCGGGCATATTCGTTCCTTTCTGAAGATAAATTAGGCATTCCTAACTTTTGCCGCAAAAAAGAGCGGCCTAAACCAGCCGCTCCAAGTTATCCAATCTTCTGAATTTTACCACGAATTCCGTTAAACTGCAGAAGTTACCAAAATTTTCTCGCTCATTCCGGCACCAAGACTCAGCGTTCCGCCATGAACACGCACCAGGCATGGACAACCGCACCCACCGCAGAGCAACTCTATTTCCACGCCGGGATAAATCCCCATAGCCGCCATTCGCCCGCAAAGACTGCGTCCGCCAGCAATACCGCAGACCTTGATGCGTTTTCCCGCTTGTGCATCTGAAAGTGGCAAAGTATCTTCATTGCAGATATTTTTGCAGCCATAAGGGCATTTGTCTTTTCGCTTCCAGCAATTCAGCATATTAGTCATTCCTCCGCCAACTGATGTCGGTAATTAGGTAATCCAAACTTTATAAGCTGTCAATACCTTTTCGCCTATTTAGCCGTTTTAAAAGAAGGTTTCTTTGACTTCAGTCAAGTGGTAGGCTTTCCATACGTTTCGGTGCCAATGATTACTTTCGCCAGCTGACGAACACGGCAAAAAGAACGGGTCGACCAGATGAGCTCTATTGTAATACTCGATGGTCTTAAGGGTAAATTTAAAGAGAATAAACACCTTTCCCGGGAAGATCTGAAGGAACTGCTGATACTCTGCACGCATCCGGATCAAGACATTCGCGAAACGGCTCTCACCCTTCTGCTTCATCCGCCCGTCCCTGATGAGATCAGCTACTATCGTCAACTCATGCCCGAAGTTCTTGGCAACGTGGCAAAGATTGGTGACCTGCCGCCGGCTTTCATAGCATTGCTGTGCGAATTCGTCGGATTCCTGGGCAAACTTCCCGATGTCGATTGCCTGAATCATCATTTTCGCCGCTTTTTAAGAAACCTTCCCAGATCCTCATTAGCCAAGCTTTCCGACAAATCTCTTCCGCTCCGGCCCTTTCTGCGGCATGTTCCAGTCAAAATTTTGCCATGGCAGAAAAGAAATTCACTTGCTGCCCTCAGACGAAAGTGGCGACTCCTGCGCAAGCTCATTGCCGCAATTTCACCATTAGTGCCCGTCTATGAGCTCACCTGGAGCGACCTGAAACCGATTTGGCACCTGCCGGGCACCCGTTGCTATGCAGCTCGATCTGCTCCTCGAGGTCGCTGGCGGTTGGTTGGACGAAGTTTATTGTTCCCGCCAGCCGGGACATCGCAGCCTGCAGCCAAGACCACCGGTATCCGGAAACCGGCAACCTCAGGTAAAGTAGCTCCGTCTCCCGGTTTGGATCACCGAGTTTATTTCGGCGGATTTGGAACCGGCGCATTGCGCTATTTGGAAACGCTTCTGCAGTGGCAGGCAAAGGAGCTGGCTTCGGTGAGAGAATTCGCGGTGACGACGAGCCAGAATACCCGTCGGGTGGTGCTGAGCTGGCATAATGCAAGCCTTGCGGCCGCCGGCGGTTGGGCCTTTGAAAACCTTGCCGGGCAATTTCCTTCACCCGCTCTTTGGCAGGAATTTGAGCGAGCGGTCGATACTCGTATGGAAGTGCTGCAGAACGAACAAGGTGCTTTTGAGTCAAATTTGCACCGTATTTTCGAGCTGTGGAAAGAGCGGCTGGTCGAACCGAAGGTTGTACACGCCCTATGGGAGAGTCGAGCTCAAGCTTCTTTTGATGCCGACTGGCAGGGAGTCTATAAAGAGCATGTTCGGGCTGCGGGTTCAATTCTGGATGAGGAAACGATCCGTGAGGTCGTCGACGGCGGCAAATACGGGTGGCACGGAACGCTCAATCCCTGTCAGCGGACAAGCATGGATCAAATCCTAAGTTGGACGAACGGCCGTCAAGAGATTTGGAGGGAGGGCCTGGTTCGTCTATTAGCCTTGCTGCAAGAAGGACAGCGACTCCTTGCAAGCGGACGTCTGGCGCACCTGGTGCTACCCTGGATTGACAAATTTTTCATTTCTTCGCGCCGGACGGAAGATCTCGACTACCTGCCTCTCATTGTCAGGTGGCTCGAAAAGCAGGGCGGCGACCCCCTTGTTTTGTTTTGGGAAGACACATCTCACGCGCAAGCTCCCAGTTTCCAATTAGCCTTAGACGAACTGGCTGAAGAAGTTGCCTTTCGAGGTATCGGAATTTTTGACCGGCTGGGCTCCGCTCGCGCCGAAGCTTTGCAGCGTATTTGCCGCGAGCATGGCAGCGTAAGGCTTTTTGCTCTGCGTCCCCACAGCGACGAGCACTATCCCTCTTCTTTCCTTCAGTTGATGCAGAATCGGGACTATCGGTTCTTCAAACACTATGATTCATCTTGGAAAGATAACCTGTGCTTCCTGTACGCCGGAACCCAGGTGCTTCCTTTACTCTCCGTGCAAGGTGACGTGGAAGCCTTTCCGGCATGGATCGGAGTAGAAGGGAGAAAGCATTCATTTGGCGCGTATTTCAGGAGAAGACTCAGGGAACGAATATTGGGTGCAAAAAGTGAGCACGCAGACGAATTTTCATGGCGATATGCATGCTGGGCTAATTTATGCTGAGGCGGATTTGCGGTCGACTACCAAGCGAGGTCGAAAGACGGGAAGCCACTTCCTTTCCAAAGGGCGCCAGCCGCCTATGGGGACTTTGTCTTCGGCTTTCAGGACATGAAAGTGTACGGCTGCAGCTCCTGCCGGCACAGTTGCCCGGTTGAAGATCCCCTCTCCGGCATCATAGCGATAGAGATAATAGTGCCCATCCGAATCTAACTCGAATGCTTCGTAAATCCACAGGCCCGGGTCTCGGATTATATCAACCAGACTATATTCTTGTTCCAGCATAGCGATCCTCCTCTTTTCAAAATTGTTTCAAAAGTCTATCATCACAGCGAGAGGTCGAGCAGGAACAATGATTGATGTAAACGCTTGAGACAGCTCATCAGCTATGTCCTCATTCTATTTTAAGTTCTGCAAAAACCATTGACAATACTGCCTGTTTAATCTTTAGTCGTAATGCAGAGCTGGGACGATGACAGGGGAGTGTTGCTGAAAGCTCAACAAGAGCTGCGCCACATGTATAACTTCTTAAAGAAAATGATGAAATCAGGCTCTTCCATGATGAATTTTCAAAAAGCGCGAGATCGTATGGTGGAGACCCAGCTGGTCGCCCGAGGCATCCAAGATCCTCGGGTACTGGAAGCCATGCGCAAGGTCCCGCGCCATATGTTTGTTGACGAAGCTTTAAAAGACCAGGCCTACAACGATCATCCCATCCCGATTGGCGACAAGCAGACCATTTCGCAGCCATATATCGTCGCCTTGATGACTGAGACTCTCAAATTGCAGGGGAATGAAAAAGTTTTGGAAATCGGGACAGGATCGGGTTATCAGGCTGCCATACTGGCAGAGCTTGCTGCAAGAGTGTTTTCTATCGAGCGATTTCCGAATCTGGCCTATCGAGCCAATCAAACTCTGCAGAAGCTCGGCTATAAGAATGTCATTGTGAGAGTTGCGGACGGCACTCTAGGGTGGCCGGATGAAGCTCCCTTTGACGCCATAATGGTCACTGCCGGCGCCCCGAAAATTCCGCAGCCTCTCACAGATCAACTGGCCATGGGAGGCCGTTTGGTGGCTCCGGTTGGGGATCGCCTGTCGCAGGAGCTTTTTCTGGCAGAGCGTGTTCCCGAGGGCGTTAGAAAGACCAACCTGGGCGGTGTCCGATTTGTTGATCTGGTCGGCAAGTGGGGCTGGCAGGAATAAATGCAGCGTTCATTTTTGGCAGTCGTTGGAGCCGGATCGTGTTCAGATTCAGTTGAGGATCTGGCGGCGGAAGTAGGTCGGGAGATCGCCCGACATGATGCGGTGCTGATATGTGGCGGGCTGGGTGGTGTGATGGCTGCGGCGGCCAGGGGGGCCAAGGAAGTGGGTGGATTCACCATCGGCATTCTGCCGGGCGCTTGCAGTCGGGATGCCAACGTTTACATTGACTTTCCCGTTGCAACGAACATGGGCCAGGCAAGAAATGCCATTATCGTGCAAACAGCCGATGCGCTGATTGCCGTTGATGGAGGCTATGGCACTTTGTCGGAAATGGCACTGGCTTTAAAAATAGGCAAGCCCGTGGTAGCCATTCAAAGCCGCTTTGCCATACCCGGGGTGCAGGCTGCCCGAACACCGAGCGAAGCCGTAAGCATAGCGCTAGCAGCCTGCCTAAGCTTGAGAGAGTCTTCTCCCCCTTGATTGACACTGTTTGTTTTCTAAATTCGATACCCTGCAACTGAGGCTTTACGGATGGAAGTCATGGATTCAACCGCGGGTGAACAGGACCGGAAAGATGTGGCCACGCTGGAAGAGCTTAACCTGGAAAATGAGAAGCTGCGCAGACAACTTCAACATTTGATGAGCACCGCAAGTAATAATGAAAGGATTTGGCGGCACTTTACCGAAATCGAGCGGATATTGTTTCGCACCCGGCAGTTGGATGTGCTCATAGACGAGCTCCTGCGGGAGATAAAAGACCGCTTCCTGCCCGACTATCTGATTCTAATCTTGAGTCATGCAGACATTCTGGAACGCTTTTTCCCGGAGCTCTCCAGACAAAATGAGCCCGTCGCTGAAAACACCTGGATTTTGCCTTTTTTCCCGAACAACGGCGGTCTGCTTTGCGGTGCAGCCTGCAAACCTTCCTTCCTGACTGATGAGGAGCTACAGGGGCTTGCTGGAGTACTGCCCGATGCGGTGCTGCCCTTCCTTCGATCAGGGATCTCGATTCCCTTGTGTGTTCACGAAATAGTGTTCGGCAGTTTGTTTTTGGGCAGCCGCGACGCCGACCGCTATCAACCCGATGACGGGACCGACCTTCTCGAGCAGTTGGGAGTAAAGATCGCGCTGTGCATGGACAACTGCCTGACCTACGAAAAAGTAAAAGACTTCGCGGTGCTCGATCCTTTGACGGGCCTGATGAACTATTTTCAGATTCATACCATCTTGGAAAAAGAATTCAGGAAAGCCCGCCGTCGTCAGACTCCTCTTTCGATTCTGATCATCGATCTCAACTTCTATCATGCGACCGACGGACCTTCCGGGCTGTTGAATGAAGTGCTCAAGCATGCGGCCGGCCTGTTGAGGGAGATCATTCCAGAAGAAGAGGGATTTCTCGGAAGGTACGGCAGTGACGAGTTTTTGGTGGTCCTGCCGAACGTTCCGCGGGAAGAAGCCACCGAGGTGATACCGTATCTATCACAAACCATTCGCAAATCTCCTTTCAGGCAGCAAAACACCGCTATTTTGATACAGACAAACATCGGCGTCGGCACGCTCGAGGAAGCCACAAAACGGCCGCAAGATCTGCTGGACGCTGCCAGCTCCGAACTTTGCCGTCTTAAGATGTCTCAGGAGAGAAGTGTTGAAGATCCGGCTGCCGATTGCTAGAAAACTGTTCTTCAGTCACTTTTTGGCTGTGATATTGGTATCAGGCAGTATTGGCACTTACTTTTACATCAGTGCAATTGACAGCCTGAAAAACAACCTGCAGGCTCGACTGCAAAACAGTGCAGCTTTAGTGAGTGAATTGGTCGATGCCGGAGACTTGGCAGAGATTCAAACCGAAAATGACCAAGACCAGCCTGCCTATCAGCGCTACCTCAAGTTGCTCCGCAATCTGCGCCGCACCAATCCCGACCTGGCCTATCTTTACATCATGCGCAATGAGGGCGGCCGGGTTCTGTTTGTCATCGATACGGATGAAACCTCCGGGCAGGCCTTGCCGGGGCGAGAATACACTTCGGTGGTTCCGGCACTGCTGCTGGGGTTTTCCAGCCCCTCAGTCGATCAGGAGATCTATACTGATGAGTGGGGCTCGTTTATGTCCGGCTACGCCCCTTTGAAAAACGGCCAAGGAACATATCTGGTCGGTATGGATATGCGGGCCGACGAAGTCCAGGAAAAACTGAGTAAGGTCCGCATTTCAGGAATAGTTTCGCTGGTGTTCTCCATCATGCTGGCTTTGGCTTTCAGCCGCTTTCTGTCAGTGCATATCACTACTCCGATCAAGCTGCTGGTCTCCCGCTGCAGCGCTATAGCCGAAGGGCGTCTGGATGAGCATATCGAGTTGGAAACCGGTGATGAGCTGGATAGCCTGATTGGCGCATTCAATCGTATGTCCTCCCGGTTGGAGGAAAGCCGGATGCGGGATCAGGCTTCGCAGGAGGCCCTGAAGCAAGCCAATGAAAGTCTGGAGGCGAGGGTTGAAGAACGTACCAGGGAGTTAGTAGATCTCACGGACAAGCTGAAGCACGAAATTGTCGAACGGCAAAGAGTCGAAGAGGCGCTGGCTCGGGCGGCCATGTCGGATCCTCTGACCAACCTGTTGAATCGCCGTGCTATGAACTTCCATTTGCAGCATGAATTCGAGCGATTCAAGCGCACCGGTTCAACTTTTACCATCATGCTTTGCGATATAGATCACTTCAAGCTTATTAACGACGAGCTCGGTCATGCGGCCGGCGATCAAGTGCTCATGACTGTGTCAAACATTTTGCGGGAGCAAATCCGCGGACAGGATTTGCTCGCGCGTTGGGGTGGAGAAGAGTTTCTCCTGTTATTACCCGATACAGGCCTTGAAGGGGGGGAGGATGTTGCTGACAAGTTGCGCAGAAAAATAGCTGCAGAGGCCATCTCGGTCGCTGATCGGAAGATCAAATTGACGATCAGCGTCGGTGCTTGCTCCTATCATAAGGATCATACGGTGGATAGCCTGATCGGTGCTGCCGACAAAGCACTCTATGCGGCCAAACACCGTGGACGCAACCAGGTCGTGGTCTGCGGGCGAGATTAGTGTGCTGCAATTAGGCATGCTCAAGCCTGCCTTCCATTTCTCCCCAGTGCGAGCCAAAACATAATTCAATGGAGATTGTTGATGAACGTTTTCCCAATTCTTAAAGGATTCGTCGCCGATGAAGAACTGGCCGAGCTCTTGAAAAAAACCAAGACAGTGGCAGTAGTCGGCATATCCCACAAAGAACATCGAGACAGCCATAAGGTGGCTAAGTACCTGATGGAACATGGATATAAAATTATCCCTGTAAACCCGAAATACAAAGAAGTGCTCGGCGAACCCTGTTACCCGGACCTCAAATCTGTTCCCGAGCACATTGATATGGTGGATATATTTCGGAATATTGAAGCCATCCCGGCCATTGTGGACGAGGCCATCGCAGTGAAGGCTGATTCGGTTTGGATGCAGCTGGGGCTGGCTCATGATGGGGCGGCAGAAAAAGCTCTCAGCAACGGGCTGCAGGTAGTAATGGATAGGTGCACCAAAATCGAACATCAACGCCTGATTGACAAGCAAGCGTAACTACGGATGGATTGTCTCAATGAATTTCTTGCGGGCGGAAGCTTTTTTCGACCTCACATCCTTCGCGCACCGGGACCTTTTTGCAGGCTGTGAGTATGTTTGGCAGGCGCTGGCGAACGTTTCCTCCTACCTCTCCAGGAAGTTGACTCCGAACGTTCTTGCACTGGACTGTTTTGGACGGCCGCTGCCCCATACGGTGGTCATCTGGCAGGACAGGATTTGGGTGAAGGGATTCGAAATTCTGGGTGGCGACGTCACCAAGAAAAAATTCCTGGTGCGCATCCAGGGAGAAGAGACCTCTCAAGCCGCGGTCCTTTTTGCCGGTGCAGTGATCTGGGATGCTCGGGTAGTTCTCGGGCCGGGCTCGGTGGTTGAGCCGGGAGCGCTCATCAAAGGGCCGACAATCATCGGGTCGCATACGGAGGTTCGGCAGGGCGCCTACGTACGCGGCAAGTGTATAGTGGGAGACCGATGCGTGGTCGGACACACCACGGAAATGAAAGCGAGCGTAATGCTCAACGAGGCCAAAGCCGGCCATTTTGCCTATATCGGGGACAGCATCCTGGGTGGCAACAGCAATCTCGGAGCGGGTACCAAGCTGGCCAATTTGAAGATCAAAGAGGGAACCGTGCAGCTAAAAATTGACGATCGGATCATCGACAGCGGAATGCGCAAATTCGGTGCAATCCTGGGAGACGATGTGCAGATCGGCTGCAATGCCGTCACCAACCCCGGAGCTCTGCTCGGCAAAGGCAGCATGGTGTTTCCCGTCAGCTCCGTTCGGACCGGTTATTATGAGCCCCACTCAGTTGTCCGTCCCGGTTAGTGACTTTTCTGCAAACCGCAGCCGCCATTTTACGGCGATCGTTCGCTACTATCGTAAGTTTTATGAAGAGCTGGAACGCTCGGGCGATGCGCCGTACCGCATGACCAAACTGGGCGCATGGGCGGCATCCAGAGCTCCACACGTCTTTTATTTCTTCAAGTCGGTCAATCTTTCCGGGTACAGTCTTTTTATCGATCTTGGCAGCGGAGATGGTATCGTCAGCTGCATAGCCGGTCTGTTCACGCAATCGGTGGGAATAGAAATCGATCCGGATCTCTGCAACACAGCACGCCATGCTGCTCAAAGCCTGAGGCTGAATGTCCGGGTAAATTTCGTATGCGGTGATTATTTAGGCCAACGATTCGATCAGGCCGACTGCCTCTACCTTTACCCCGACAAGCCTCTCCATCGCCTCGCAGAAAAGCTGACAACCTGGCGCGGAACCGTTCTCGTGTATGGACCCCATTTGCCGCCTGAAGCACTCAGACCCTCACGAGCTCTCCGCTGCGGGAAAGAGCAAATGGTCCTTTATAGAAGCTTTCATTGAGCGTGGTCTCATCCTCTCCAACCGCCATGACCAGGTAGGTCACAACGAAGCATGAAAAAGGCTGCGGGCTGCAGACTGTGGGTGAGCCACTTCGAATCCTTAATTCATCGCAGTGCTCCATCAAGGACAAATGCGTGCAAAGATTCGCCTGGCTGAGACAACTGTTCAGCCTGCTTTTCAAAGTATCGCGCCTCCTTATCCAATGTCCATTTAGGTGTTGCTTTCTTTCGGTAATCATCATCCCGCCATGCCGGACATAGAAACCAAGCAACCAAGTACAGCCCGAACCCACATTGATTATCTCTGAGATAGCGATCTCTGAGCTGGCTTCTCATTGCCGTCTTTAAGTCCCTATGCCAGCATCCTTTGACCTCGATGATCAGCTTGATGATATCCTTTGAGCTACTGATAGCATCTACATGGATATCGGTTTCTTGACCTTTTCGTATCTCCACCTCCCGATTAACGACGATTCCTCTGCCCTTAAGATCTTCTTCCAAATGCCTTTTTATGCGATCAGTAATACGATTTTCCTCTTTAGGTGTAAAATCATCGTTCCAAAGATCATACACAGCAGGAGTCTCGCCGTGCAATTTGCTTTGGAAGCGTTTGAGGGATTCCGTAACAACAT
>ENA-OSEO01003765-OSEO01003765.1-sediment-metagenome-genome-assembly--contig:-NODE-3765-length-17033-cov-6.015806_pt1 | contig 17033 bp, 12 predicted proteins | sample MGYA00237883_ERZ534232 | MGnify/ENA metagenome assembly ERZ534232
CCCTCAAACGACCGGCAGAAGCACAACGGCCTTTTCCTCGGGCTTGACTGGGCCTTTTAGCGGACCTGTCCCAAGATCAAACCAAAAAAGATCCCATCCATGATATGATTTCAAGGCGCAGCCGGTAAGTAACCGGTCACGGGTTCAAAGGTTTCCTGCTGAAGCGGGATTCAGGGTTGTTTCTCGCTTCCTTCCATCCCTGTTTGGAGACCTGTGAGCCATCAACGGGCCCGCATTCGTCGCTACAAACAAGGGAACAGGCCATCAAACGAACTCATATTGCCAAAAAGACCTTGTGCCGGGTTCGAATCGGGTCGCTGTTGTTTTTTTGCCCTCTACCTGGAATCCCGCTACAGCGGGAAACCCGGAACCTGTGAACGCTTACAGGAGATTTCTTTCGGGGTGCTTACATGGATTCAATGGCCGACAGCTCTGCGGAGACAAGTCGAAGCCGTTGGCTCAACCCTCTGGCCATGGCATGAACCAGTCGGGTCCCCACGTGAACGTCTTCCTGTATCAGTTCCTCGATATCGTCCATGTGAATCGCATACAGCTCGCAGTCCTCATCCGCCACTGCACGGGCCGACCGGTCGGAACGTTCCAGCAGCGCCATTTCACCGAAATAGAGTCCCGGTCCCAGGCTCGTAAACCGGGTCTCCTTGTCCGTTCCGGAAGATCCCAGGATGCTGACGCATCCCGAGCCGATCATGTACACCGTATCTCCCGGTTCTCCTGCCTCAAAAATCGTTTCGCCGGCATCATACTGCCTTTTTTGCATGATTGCCTGGACCTTGGCCAGATCCTCGGGCGTCATGTCTTTGAGCAGCGCAAAACGTGAGAAATTTAACGGCCCCAGATCTCGGGTCGCTTCAGGAATGAATTTCCGGATCAACCGGTTTTCAGCCGCTTCCATGGCCCGATCCAGGTCCGGAAATATATTATGATCCCCCACACTTTCCATAAGCCCCAGGTCTCTGAGGTACAGGATCATCTTCTCCCGCCTGCGGCTCCCCCTAAACAGGCTTGAAAGCATAAAGGCGCCGCCATCTGACGTAATGGCGTCACAGATCCGCTTAATGAGTTGGGCCCCCGTGATATCGATGCTATCCACCCGCTTGAGATCAAAGATAACCATGCTGGCCCCTTTCAATTCACCTTCCACGTCATCGGAAAGCTTGTCGGCCGTTCCGAAGAAGAGGTGTCCGGACAGCTCATACACCAGGATCTCGTTTCCGTGTTCTTTTAACACAAGGGATTGCGCTTCGGTTCGAATCCTCTTGGAATGGATGATATCGCAGCGAAACTTTTTTCGGTAAACTTTCGCGCTGATCAGTTCTCGAATAAACAGAATGGCGGCTATCATGAAACCGATGCCGACGGCGATCATGAGATCCAGCACGACGGTGACGACGGTTACGACTCCTACCACGATAAGGTCCTTGAACGCCGTCTGTTTTCGAATCAAACTGAGGCTGTAGGTGTCGAGCATGGACACGGCGGTCACCATCAGGATGGCGGCCAAAACGCACATGGGAATCCAGCCTGCGGCAGACCCCAGGGCCACCAGGATAAAGAGAAGAATGCCCCCGTGAAGGACCCCCGAAAGGCGCGTACGGCCCCCGTTCTGAATATTTACCACTGTCCTGACTGTCGCCCCGGCGCCGGGGATCCCTCCGAACACGGCGCTGGCCATATTTCCGATACCCTGTCCAAACAGTTCGCGGTTGGATTGATGCCTGGTTTTGGTGCTGACATCCGCCACCAGGGAGGTGAGGAGCGAATCGATAGAGCCCAGTATGCCCAGGGCGATCGCGGGGCCGATGAGCATGGCCGGGTGTTGAAGGATGATCCCTGCAATGTCGGAGAAAGAGATGGCAGCGAAGCCCAGGGGGATGGGAAAGCCCGAAGGAATGGCGCCAATGATAAAAGGATTTCCATCAAATTGGCCCAGTGACGGCATGAGGGTCTTTCCAATCAGCAGATAGATTCCGGTCCCCAGAATCAGGCCTGCAAGGGATGCCGGTATTTTCCGAGTGATTTTAGGAACAGCGAGAATCGCGGCAATGGTGGCCAGGCCGATGCCCAGAATGGGAAGCATGCCGACGTGGACATCAAGGAGTGTAGGGGAAAAAGCCCCGTCGGAACCGAAGAACGACTTCAGGCCCAGTATCGGCGCGATCTGTCCGATAAAAATAATCACAGCGATTCCGTTCATGAATCCCGCAATCACAGGGTAGGGGATGAACTTGATGAGCGTGCCGCAGCGCAACAGACCCATCAACACCTGAACCAGGCCCCCCATGCAAACGACCACGGCTGTCAGGGTCAGGATGGCGGAAAGGGGATCGGCGTGCTCAAGTATTGCGGGATGTTCCATCAGTCGCGCGATGAATCCGGTGATTACCACGGTCATAGGGCCCGTGGGACCGGTAATCTGAGACGGGGTGCCGCCGAACAGGGCCGCAAAAATTCCCGTAAAGATGGCCCCGTACAGCCCGGCCGCCGCCCCCCTGGCCATGGCCTCCGGCGTCCCGACAGGCGCAAAGGCCGATACCCCGAAGGCGAGGGCAAGGGGAAGGGCAATCACTGCTGCGGAAATGCCCCCGGAGATATCCCCCTTCAGATTTTTGAATATGGCGTTTGGCATGGCGCTTCTTAGCATATCCTCGATGGGGCTGCAATTACAAAACCGCCTGTAATTTCCAGGTATGGCCTTTCAACTGCGAACAGAGCCATTTTCCTCGATTCTTCTCCTTTCCGGCATCCTCAAGCCTCCTGACGTTCTTCCCATTTCAAAGCCCTCGATATATCCAGATCCCCATTTACGTCTGTACATTCCAGCTACTATTCCGCAAGGCCTCACGGTCGGATTTTGACTTGACTTCAAAGACCACTTATCCCAAACTCTCCCAACGTATGGAAAGCGTTAAGGACTCTTACGAGGATTCGGATGGAGGGCAGGTCGGTGCCCATGGAAAAAGTGGATACCATTATCATCGGAGGCGGACTCAGCGGCCTGTATGCCGCTTGCAAGCTGATTAGAGCGAAGAGATCCCCCGTGGTTCTCGAGGCACGGGATCGTGTCGGAGGCAGGGTTTTAAGCCCTGAATATCAAGGCTTTTTTTCAGACCTTGGGCCGTCCTGGTACTGGCCTGACATTCAACCGAAAATAGCACGTCTTATTCAGGGCCTGGGCCTTCGGGGATATCGCCAATTCGAAGAGGGCATGGGCCGTCTTCAACGTGTGGACGGAGAGGTGCATACCGTAACCGGTTACCCGATGGAACCTGCCACCTGGCGTCTTCACGGCGGCATGAATGCTCTGATCGAAAAACTCTGCGAGCTTGTCCCAAAAGACACCATCAGACTGGGCCATCCGGTCTGCAGGATTGAGAAGGCAGGAGAGCGGGCACTGGTCAGCGTAGGTGAACTGGAGAAAGAACCCTGGAAGCAGTTTAGCTCGGACAGGATTATCCTTGCACTGCCGCCCCGCCTTGCAGCGGCCACCATCCTCTTTGAACCCGATCTGTCACATAAGTTGACCCAAGCCATGCTGAGGATAGCCACCTGGATGGCGGGACAGGCGAAATTCTGCGCCCTCTACAAAGAACCCTTCTGGCGGCGATCCGGCCTTTCGGGACAGGCATTCAGCGATCGAGGTCCCCTCTGCGAAATCCACGACGGATCCAACGAAAATCAGTGGCCCTACGGACTGACCGGCTTTGTCGGTATTCCCGCCGTGCACCGCGATCGTCAAAAATCCATTGTCGAGGCGATTCTCGACCAACTGGCGGTCCTGTACGGCGAACCGGCTTCTCGGCCTGTGGCGGTCTTTTATCAAGATTGGGCGAGCGAACCCTTCACCGCCACCCGCTACGACCAACCGCCCATGTATGAACACCCCCTTTATCATCCCCCGGACGGTCGAACCTCCATGTGGAACGGAATCGTTCATTTTGCGGGTACGGAAACTGCAGACGAGCACGGTGGTTATCTCGAAGGCGCCCTGGCCTCGGCTGAACGCGCGGCAAATGCTGTGGCACACAGATCTTGACAGGAACGTACGCATCGGCTGTCGCCGCTGCATCGCTCCCCTTTCGACAAGCAGGCGTCCTCGCCGACTCAGGACAGGAGGATATCCTTATAGCGGAATATCTCAGGCTCGCCTTCCAGGAGAGGATCCGTCGCAGCCTTCATCAGTGCAGTCATTATCAAGATGATGCCTCCGAAAACGTGTGGGGTCAACGCTATCCTTGCTGGGACGACTTTTTCTTGTCTTCCTTTTCCTCTGCAGACGACCGGATCGCCTCCGCTTTCTTCCTCAGTTGCAGATAATCCATCCGCAAACGGGAATTAGCAGCCCAGACCTTCTCCATATAGTCCCGTTCCTCTTCCGTAACCAGTCGAAGCCCCAATACATCAGGCCTTTCTCGAATAACACTGCCCGCAGGCACCCTCGTAAAGGATGGGAGCGTCACCAGCTTGGCAATGGCGCCCATCCCCACCCATACGTGATCTTCAAGGGTTGTCTTGTAGAGACAGGAACGCATGGACAAAAAACACTCTCGTCCGATGGTGCACGGCCCATGTATGGTCACACCGTGGGCTACAGAGGTCTTGGCCCCGATGATCACCGAGGCCCCCGCATCGCTGTGGATGATGACGCCATCCTGGACGTTGACCTCAGCATGGATGACAATGGGAGCAACTTTCCCGTCCGAGCCACGCTGGTCGGCCCGAATGACGGTCAACGGACCCACAAAAACGTCAGCGGCAATTTCAACATGGCCGATGACTTGGGCCGAGGGGTCAATGAGCGCTGTCGGATCAATTTTGGGATAATCGCCTGCAAGGTTGGGGCGAATGTTGTTGGGCAAGGATGTCATACTGTCTCCTCCTTGGTTGGGGATTCTAATTCACTTGACTTGGTCTGGGCCTAATCGCCCCGATTCAGGTAGATGCATGGATTTCCTGCAACGCTTGGTTTTCCTTCCAATTCCCATTGAGCAGGCATATTAGCCTCCATAACGCCCCAAGGTCAATCCATTTTTCTGCTGCGCAGTACGGAGCAGTGCAATCCGAAGCGAGCCTTTCGCTTAACTCGCAAACTGCCGATGCCTGATGACCCATTTGAACGCTTCCATGACCGCCAGGACACTCAACGCCAGGGACAGGGCCATGAGCCACTGCGTAAACACGATCGACTCAGTCCCCAGGATGGTCTGCATGAAGGGCACATGCATGCTCAGGATATGGATGCCCTGGGCCACCGCCACTCCGAAGATGAGGATGATATTCCGACGCAGAGGAACCCGAAACGCGGATTCCGTTTCAGAACGGCAGTTGAACACGTGCACATTCTGCAACAAGACCATCAGGAGCAGGACCATGTTTCGGGCCGAGGCCTCGTCCATGCCCTGGGCGTCTATCATCCAGTACCAGAATCCAAAGGCCATAGCCCCGATAGTCAAGCCTGAAACAAGGGTCTGTTCGATCATCCGTGAATCGAAGATGCTCTCATCGGGTTGTCGGGGCTTTCGCTTCATCGCGCCCGGCTCGCCTCCCTCAAAGGCGAGGGCCACGTCCTGGATACCGTTGGTGACCAGGTTGAGCCACAGCAGTTGCACCGCCAGCAGTGGAATGGGAAGGCCCGCCACAATCGCCCCAATAAACATCAACACCTCCGCCGCACCGGTAGAGATGAGGAGATAAATCACCTTGCGCACATTGTCGTAGGCAAACCGTCCCTCTTCAACGCCTGCGACAATGGAGGCGAAATTGTCGTCGGTAACGATCATCGAGCCCACCTCTTTTGCCACATCCGTTCCCGAACCCATGGCCACGCCGATATTGGCCCTTCTGAGCGCGGGGGCGTCGTTGACCCCGTCGCCGGTTACTGCCACAAACTCCCCGCGACGAATCAACACGTCCACGATCTCAAGCTTTTGAGCGGGCGACACCCTGGCAAACACATGGCTCGATAAGACCAGCTTTTGAAATGCCGGGCTGTCCGGGGTGCCGGCTTCCGTCAACTGACTGCCGGTCACCGGCGCCTCATCCACGTTGGAGAGGCCCAGATCCCTCGCAATGGCCCAGGCCGTTTTGGGGTGGTCACCGGTAATCATGATGACCTGAATGCCCGCATCGTTGCATTTGCTCACCGACTCGGCCGCCTCGGGCCGCAGCGGGTCGATAAATCCCACTAGACCATAAAAAACGAGTCCGGAAAGGGTCGTATCGGCATCACCCTTATCGGCTGCGGCTGCGGAGGCTTCCCCTCCGGCCACCGCCAGCACGCGCATCCCTTTTTCCGCCATCGCCTCAGCCTCTTGCTCGATGACCTCACGCTCGAGAGCTGTCGGATCGCCGTCTTGATCCATCCGCGTGCAGAAATCCAGGATCGTTTCCACCGCACCCTTGGCTGCCACATGCCTTGCGTCATCCTTTTCATAGAAGGCCGCCGAGAACTTCCGCTCCGACTCATAGGGGATTTCACCCTTAAGGCTGACCCCCTGTTTCACCTCCGCCGGATCCATCCCCAGCTTGTAGCCCAAAGCAAGAAAGGCCACGTCCATGGCGTCGCCGTAATACTTCCACTCCCCATCTTCTTTGACAAGTGAGGCCTCATTGGCCAGGATCGCCAGTCGGGCCAGCCTCTCCAGCCGATCCCGCGAGCTCCCGGGGGCATCGGCTTCCTCAGCGGCCGTAACCTCTCCTTCGCCGTTATAACCCTCCCCTGAAACGGCAAATCCCTTACCGTCCGCAAGGACGATCCGGCGGGCGGTTTGCTGGTTTACGGTCAGAGTGCCGGTCTTGTCGCTGGCAATCATGGTACAGCTTCCGAGGCTCTCCACGGCGGTGAGTTTTCGCACAATCACATTGCGGCTCGACATCCGTTTGGTGGCGATGGAAAGGGCCACGGTCAGGGCCACCGGTAGCCCCTCCGGGATGGCTGAGACCGCCAGGGCAACCACAAAAAAGAAGATCGCCGCTGCGTCATAGCCTTGGACCCGTAGGAGAAACGCCAGGCCGGCGCTGATGACCAGCACCAGGATGCTGATATGTTTGACGAATCGTTCCATCCGCAACACGAGGGGGGGCTTGCCCCCTTCCGACTCGGCAACGTTCTCGGCAATCATGCCCACCTGGGTGTCCAGCCCTGTGCCCACAACGATGCCCACTGCCCGCCCGGAGGTGACGGTGGATCCGGCAAACACCATGTTCTTGCGATCAGTCACACCGGTATCCTCGGGGAGACGCCCCGTTTGCTTTTCAGCCGCCATGGATTCGCCGGTCAAAAAGCTTTCGTCCGATGCAAGGCCTTGGGCCTGGACAAGGCGCAGATCAGCCGGGGATTTATTTCCGGACTCCAGCAGCACGATGTCGCCGGGAACCACCTCTTCCGAGGGGATCTCGTTTTCCCTGCCGCTTCGCCGCACCCTCGCCATGAATTTGAGCAGACGCTGCAGGCTGGCCGCGCTCCTTTCGGCCTGATACTCCTGGTAGGCGCCTAAACCGCTGTTCAAGGCGATGACCACCAGGATGAATATGGCGTCGGTAACCTCACCGATGGCCACGCATGCAACAGCAGCGGCCAGAAGAATGAAAATCAACGGGTTGAGCACCTGGTGCAGCAGGATCGTCCAGATTCCCGGGGGCTCTTTCAGGGGCAGGGTATTCGGTCCGTAAAACCGCAGCCGATCGGCTGCCTCCTCGTATTCCAGTCCTTCCGGCCCGCTCTGAAGCTCTTTGTAAACCGCCTCCGCTTCAAGAGAATGCCATTTCTCATCGGACAGTCTGTGCCTGGGCGCATGTTGTGTATCTTCCTTCATGGTAAAGCCTCTGTTTGCTGTAATGTCATTTTCCAGAAACACCGCTGTGGTACAAGGCGGGGACACGGGCAGGTAATTTCAGGCGTCTTCTGAAACAGGCACATCCGGCGGGTCCGGTTTCAGGTCTGTGGAGATGGACAGGTAGAACCTGGCGCCCTTTCGCGTGTCCGGGTCCACCCAGATCCGGCCCCCGTGCCGCTTCAGCATCTCCTGGACAATCGCCAGCCCCATGCCCGTTCCGGTTATGCCCTTTGAATTCTTTCTTCTCTCGAAAGGTTCAAAAAGCCTTTCCGTGTCTTCATCGGGCAGGCCTGCGCCGTCTTCCCCAAAGGAGAACACGTGAAAGCCCTCTTGCCTTTGGTATCCGATGCACAGCTCGGATAGACCGTCTCCTCCGTATTTGAGGGCATTGTCCAGGAGATTGCGAAAGATGCGCGTCATTCCCATCCTGTCCGCAACGACCGACGGCAGTCCTTCTGCGCCCGCCACCCGTATCCGACGCTCACCGATTTGCTCGGAGAACTCCGCCACAACCGAGTTCACCACGTCGCCAACAGAGATCTCCTCCAGATACAGGGGCGCCTCTTTGGCAGCCATGTAGGCGTTGATCATCTCCACAAGGGCCAGCATCTGGCGGGCGGTCCTCAAAATCAGATCGCAGTGCTCCATTCCCTTGACGTCGAGGTCTGAGCCGTATTTTTCCTTCAGCCGGCTTGTGAGGGCATAAAGACTGACAGCAGGACTCTTGAGGTCGTGCGAGATGGAGTAGGCAAAAAAGGTGATCATCTTCTGCTTTTCTTCGAGGGTCGCCAGCTTATCTTCCAGGTCTCTGTAGAGCCTCGCATTGTCTACGGCAACAGCAATCTGGTTGCCGATGGTGGTCAGAAGATCGATCTTTCCATGATCCAGCACAATATCCTTTTTGGCGGACAGATTCATGACCCCCAGGACCCGGTTCCGGGTTATGAGCGGAACGCACATGACGACTTCCAATCCCCTCTCCTTGAGAAGACGGACCCGCTTCCTGTCCTCCAATTCAGATACATGCTGGGCGATAAACAATTTGGTTCTGACCGCTTTGCCGGAAAATCCCGTTTGGATGCTCACCGCTTCGAGACCTGTGGGGTCTATGCCATGGCGAGCGAACAGATCCAGACGGGTTCCATCCGCGTCGAGCAGATAGACGCGGCCCGAATCCATCTGAAAAAAGGCGAGTACCTTCGACAGCGACTGCTCCAGCACCTGCCGCAATTCCAGGGGCTTGGATAGCAGGTCGTTCACCTCGAAGAGGATGGACATCTCCGGGCTCCTGCTCCTGACAGACGCCTGATTCACGTCGAGGGTAATGTATTTCTTATCCGGTTCCATTAAATCACTTGTCCTTGCTTAGCAACGCCCATGTTGCTCCTAAAAATGGTCAAACCGAAAACACCCCAAAACCGCCTTCTCCCCATCCGGAAGATCTTCACAATCCCTTTTTCTCAAGCCACCAAAACAGCAGGAAAGCACCGGCTATAAAGAGGGGAATGATGACCCAGTGGCTGACCCCCAGGACCTGAGGCAGGGTGATGCGACCCAGGTTCCCCCAGGTGTACACGGTTTTTTCAAGGACCGGATAGGCTTCCGCAAAGAGGCCCGCCCCCACGATCATGCCCAGGATGCCCCACAGGGCGTCCCAGCGACCTTCGCCGAGGGCGCCCATGGATGTGCCCGGGCAATACCCCAAAAGACCCCAGCCAAGGCCGAAAACAACGGCACCGATAATAACGGGACCCAGGATGGTGGCCTTGATGGAAAGCTTGACCATTCCCAGATCATTCAGAAGATAGATACCCACCATGCCGGCGATCACGCTGGACAGCATGAATTTGACGATGGTCATGTCCTTGAGCCGCAGGGCGCCGAGCTGTTTGTCGTAGCGCAGGACACGCCCCTTTTGCATGAAAAAGCCAAATAAAAGGCCTGTAAACAGTCCATAGGCGAGCATTTTCATCATTCACCCCCTCCGTAAACCAGACGTGCAACGATGATCCCGCCGATAAAGAAAAAAACCAGGGCGATGAAACCACTGACGGCCAGTTGAAGCGAACCGCTCAACCCGTGTCCGCTGGGTCACCCGTCGGCCATTCGCGCACCGAACATGGCCACGACCCCGCCTGCAAAGGCAACCACGGCGCGTTTGGCAGTGCTTCGGACGCCAAAGCGTTCGGCCCACATTTCCGGCACGGCCTGCAGCCTGAATGATCCGGAGGTAGCCGCCGCAATCAGTGATCCCCAAAAAATGCCTGCGACAAACATCCATTGCCAGTCGATCTTGGGAGCGACCTTGATAAAATAGTCCATCTGTGCCATGCGCTCGGGACCGAAAAGCTGTTCGATCAAACCCGCTGTGCGAACAAAAGAGGTGGACGCCCCGAAATACTGTCCGGTGAACCACACGGATAAGACCCCCACCACGCCGCTGAGCGCCCCTGCCAGATAAGGACTCCAACCGTCATCCTGTCGCTTCATCTCTTTCCTCCTTTTCCGGGAGTTGGAGGGGATATGGATTCTCCCTTTCTTCAATATCCTATCACGCGTGCCCCACATCACTCAATGATAATTCGTATGAAATCTTGCTTGGCCTGAGGGAAGAAACCTCCGGGTCCTCCATCCCCATCCTGTCCAGGAGATCCTTCGAGGTTCCACGGATTGCCAGGATCAGTTCAAGGAGGGGGAAGAAGCCCATATCGTGGTCAGGTGAAATCCGGTTTCGAATAAAAACTCTTCGTGTCGCATCCAACCAGCTCAAGATATTCTCTTTCATAGGTACTTTTCTATCGTGGATCAAACAGCCCCGTTTTGCGAAAAGGCTATCATCATACTGGAAACTCCCGCAGCATCTCATGGATGCCTTTGTGCATCTCGTACCAGAACTCATAGGCCGCGGCGTGTTTATCCTTTGTGAAAAAGCCAATCCAGCGGTCCAGTTCAGGGTGGTTGACCCCATCGACCTCTTTCTTGTTTTTGAGGAATGTGAATACCATGTCCATGTTGCGCTCCGACTCCCAGAACACCGATGCATTGCGGCTGGTGATGCGGCTGGCGGTCAGGCTCACGCACCGCAGAAAGGCATCCTTGCAGCCGAACAGGTTTTCCACAATGTCGGGGATCAGCGTTTCGGCCCAGGCCCGGTGGAAACGGCAGAACCCCAGGTTATCCAGCATCAGCTCCTTCAGCATGCGCCGGGCATTTTCTCTTCCCAACTCGCGAGGCGGCAGAAAATCCCGGCCGTAGTACATGTAATACTTGCCCGTGATGGCCATGGGGGCGAGGGCCCCGGGTGTCCAGTACTGGTTGGGCGCCATCCAGCCCTGACGGGCAAAGGCATTGAACACAAACCGGTCCAGCACCGCTTTGCCCTTTTCCCGGGCCAGACGGCGGGCGAATTTCCTGACCCCGAACCGTAAGGGTATTTTCCCGCCCGGTGGCGTCATCTGGTCCAGCAGCGCCATGCCGAGTTCGGCGTTGTGCATGGAATCGCCCACCACATCAAAATGGGTCATATCCCACCTGGGCAATCGATCCACCCCCATTTCCGGGAGTGTTATCAAACCTTCGTCCAGACAGTCCATGAGCCAGGCGAGGGTCCCGCCCACGGAGATGGCATCAAAGCCCAGTTGGTCGGCATGGGAGTTGAGTTGTTCCGCAGCCCGCTGGTCGAAGATCCCGCACAAGGGTCCCATGGTCTGGTAAGGTTCGTAGTCTTTCTTATAAGGGCCGTGCATTTTCTTGCATACTGCCGCGCACGGCTCACCGCAATTGCGCTGCTGCTTGGTTTGGATGGTCTCCTCATTGAACTGTTTGAGGTAATGATCCAGGATGAGACGTTGGTGCAGATCCCTGCGCGCCTCCTGAGTCCAGTAAATGGTGCGGTAATTGAAGGCCAGGATATCGCCGTCCATGGTTGCATAATTGGCTCCGAAGGTGCCGCCCGTATTGAATTTCGGATCGTATCGGTACTTGGTGGTGGCCTCCATGTCCTTGGCCTCCATCCGCTGATTGAACTTGTCCTGGAACCATTGGTCTGCCACGGAACGGTCTCGAAAATCCTCCTCCACATGGGTCCCGCCGTATATGACGCCGATAATACCGTGCTCCTGGAACAATTTACTGCCGAAGCCGCCCCTGCCGGCCCAGGTATCCACATGGGTCAAGCGGCCTTTCTTCACCGGAGCCGAAGCAATGGCGCCGAAATCCGAATCCCGCGCAGCCGGTCCGACAGCCAGTACCCGGGGATCCTTTTCATACCTCGGACCGAACAGGCGAATGGCGTGTTCCATTACGCCATATACCCCTTTTCGCCCCTGATCCCAGGTCTGTTCGGGAACGACATCGATCCGATCCACCTCGATCTCTTCGCCGTGGTTTCGATTCAGATACAATAGGCAGGGATGCGGCGCTTTTCCGATAACACTGAGGATGTTGATGCCAAGATTGTCGAACACCAGGGCCGCTCCACCCATGGAAGAAATATAAAAACCGTGCCAGCAGGGCGATATGCCGGCAAATATCAGCCGATTGGACCCCGGAAAAACAGAGCCGGCCAAAAGCCCGGCGCCGATGGTCAAGGCGTTGTGCTTGAAGGCCAGATGGACCCCCAGATCCACGGGACCGAAGAAATCGCCGACACGGTAGCGCTGCATCCGGTAAAAACCGGTGGCGGCATCCAGGATCAATACTTTGAGTGTGTGAACGGCATCACGCATCTGGAATCCTTTCATTTCTTGTCAGGCCTTGTTCTGAAAAACGACCGCGCCCAGCGCCGCAGCCAACGTCAAGAATGACACCAGCTCCACTGTTTTCATAGGTTGTTGCATTCTTTCCGAACATGGGGGGATCATGGCCCCAGAACACGATCCAAATCCATGTAAGGCGACGTATTGATCAAAAACCTCCACGCCTTCGGTTTCGGCTCAGCCGCCGTATGAAAGCGGAAAAACGCAAAAGGGATGCCTAATCCTGATTAGGTTCGATCCGATCCCTTTTTGAGATGAGCCAGTAGGTAATGCCGAGGGCAAGGACCACCATGCCGGTGGCCATCACGTAGGGTTTCGGCCACAGAAAGGTGATCCGTGAGGGCCTGGGGAGCCAGCATGACGCAGACGCCGTCCGTGTCCTCTCCCCTTGAACAGACCTCCAGGGTGCGCCGAAAGCGTTCCGCAGAGGCATCTCCAAGGATGTCGATGGGATTGCTCCGGCTCCAGAAGGCCGGCAGAAACGCATCGAGTTGTTGAATCGTTTTGGGATCGAGGGGCGCCGGCTCCAGGCCGTACCGGGCAAGGGTGTCTGTGGCCATAACGCCGGGCCCGCCGCCATTGGTGACAATGGCCAGACGCGGGCCCCGAGGCCGCGGTTGTTTGGCCATCAGCTCGGCACAGTCGAAGAGGTCCTGAATGGTGTCCACCCGCACGATGCCTGCCCGCTTGAAGGCGGCGTCATAGGCCGCGTCCTCTCCGGCCATGGCGCCGGTGTGGGAGGCGGCGGCCTTTGCCCCTGCCTCGCTTCTGCCCGCTTTCAGGACAATGACGGGCTTGATGCGGGACACCGACCGGGCCGCACTCATGAATTTGCGGAAGTTCGTCAGGCTTTCGATGTAAAGGAGAATGCTTTTGGCCGACGGATCGTTCCCGAGGTAATCGATGAGGTCGCCGAAATCCACGTCCAGCATGGAGCCGATACTGACAAAATGGCTGAAGCCGATGTGCTCCTTGAAGGCCAGGTCCAGGATGGCCGTACAGATGGCCCCGCTCTGGGAGACAAAGGCCAGGTGGCCCGCATCGGGCATCTCGGAGGCGAAGCTGGCGTTGAGCCTGGCGGCCGGATGGATAATGCCCAGACAGTTGGGGCCCACGATACGAAGTCCGCCGGCATAGGCCGTGGACCGGATCTGTTCCTCGATTTCCCTTCCCTTCTCGCCGACCTCCTTTCCCCCGGCCGAGATGACGATAGCGCCCGCCACCTTTCTTTCAACGCATTCCTGCACAATGTCGGGCACGGTATGAATCGGCGTGGCGATAACCGCCAGGTCCACCCCCGGTTCCAGATCCGAGACGGACCGGACGGCCTCAATGCCATGCAGGGCATCGTACTTCGGGTTTATTGGCAGCAGTTTTCCCTGAAATCCGCCCTCGATGAGGTTTTTCATCAGCGCATTCCCGATGCTGCCGGCCTTTTCGCTGGCCCCCACCACCGCCACCCGGCGAGGCTGGAAGATACGGTCCAGATGGTACTGACTCATGATTTGGCGACTCCTCTATGATGAAAATTGTTCCAAGGATCGAAATTCAGGTTTTCCGCTCTTTGCCATGTCACGAGTGCTTATCCCGAATGCTGAGAACGGGCCGGTTGGCAAGCCGAACGACCTTTCCCGCGACCGAACCGAAAACAAGGCGTTTTAATCCGGTCTGACCCCGGGTCGCGATAACGATGAGGTCTACCTGTTCATCCTCCGCCGTATGCACGATCTGATTGGCGGGATCACCCAGAGACAGCATGCTGCGGACCGAAACCTCTTTAGGGATTCTCTTTTCGATTTGTTCCTCCAGAGTCTTCATCGAGGATGCCTCCATTAGCTGCTGATATTCCTGAACATTGAAGGCAGCCGAGCTCGTGTACTCCGTTGCGATAACGGGAATCGGCGCAACAACGTGGATAGCAATCAGCTCGGAGGAAAAATGCAAGGCCAGTTCGGTAGCCACTTTCATCGCCTCAAAGGATGGATCGCTGAAATCCGTAGGGCACAGGATTTTTTTTAAAGGCAACATGGGAGCCTCCTTTCTTGGGTATCCATTGGGATTGAAATGGGATGTGCCATGGCTTATTGCGGGTGCTTTCGATATCAAGCAAAGGTTAAAGAGACAATCAGCGCGTCGTGCCGGTCCATGAAGAAAAGATGAAACCACCTGGCCAGGGCTCATCCGCACCCATACACCGTCCTTCAGACGGGGCCCCGATAAAGTCTTTTGCTCGGACCTCCTCGGTAACGGAGCGTATCCGGCCGCCTCCTGCCCGAGGATACAGGCCACCGGAGGAAAGGATGCGGACGAGACATGAAATTTATTTTACAATGTCAGGCAAGCCGCTGTAAAGGTTTTCCAATGATCAAATCTCAGGTCCCCACGGATAAGGTCAGGAGACCATGGCGTCTCATGTCGAAGAGGACCCCTGGGGAGGGAAAGGAGGCCGGACTATGGGAAAACCCTCCTTATGCGTCAAGATAAAACCAATCGCAATATGTGCGACATCACACCTGAAGGACATAAACAAGGTCATGACCGAATTCCTTTAGGCCGGCGATATGGCCTGGACCGCGGTGTCACGAATGGGCACCAGGTCTTTTTGTATGGGAGAGACTCCGAGCCTTTCAAACCCCAGGCCTGCTTTAAGGTCAAAACCTATTGACTTGCAAGGGAGGTAGGAACATGTAGACACAATCAAAATCTGCGGCCTTTCTGCCCTTGATCGTCAGGCGTGCCTCCGCGTCCGAATTGGCCCCGGAGCAGTGTCTCACCTGTCTGTAATCAGCAACCTGTTTATCCCAATAAAACCTTGGCAAAGATAACCCAATAGAGCCTAAAATAAAGCCAATTTATCGAGGTGATTTCATAAAGCGTACTTCTGGAGATTTTCGAGACTTGGGTTCTGATTTTGATGGAATCCCACTATTCATTCAGGCCGGCGGGTCCACCACCCCCTCAATGAAACGCTTCTTTCTGGAAATGCAGCCTGCACAATTTGCAGTCAGACCCATTACGTGGTATATCGGCACACAAACGGCTTGTATTTGAGCCGTCTATTCTCCAAGCATAAGCTTTCGATTGTTTTGGGCTCATCAGATGCACAGCGTCGCCAAAGGAATCATCCAATTAAAATATGGACCATGAGTTAACGGATAAAGAAGATGGCATAAAAAGTCTGGAGTAATATGCCGTTCCTCAACCTTCCTACTGCGACAATCCATTATGAAGATACCGGTGCTGGAGAACCGGTCATCGCGATTCATGGCTTAATAGAAAACACTGCCTACTGGAGCGAAACCGGAATAACCGCCAGGCTCTCCGAACACTACCGGGTTGTGTCAATGGATATGCGAGGCCACGGACAAAGTGTCGTAAAAGGGATTCCGCCCGGATATGACGCGGAGACGATTGCCGATGATATGGAAGCGCTGGCCCACCATCTCGGATATGACCGGTTCCATCTGCTGACACATTCCACAGGAGGGTTCGCGGCCTCCCGATGGGCCATGGACAACAGTAGCCGCCTGGCCAGTCTGATACTGACCGATACCAGTTCGGCTACCTGTCCCATGCCGGGCAGCCGCGAGCAGCGGGAAGCCTTTTTTGACAAATTCGCCGCCAGCTTTGAAACACACACTTGGGATGAAATCATCGCGTTCGTGAAAAAAAGGCCCTTCCCCTTTTTCAGGGGAATAGCTGAAGCTGAAAACAACGCGTCTATGTGGGAGATGGCCCGCAGAATTATCAGTAAAGGCAACCGCCAGGAGATAGCGGCATTTGTCCGGTCGTTTTACCAGGATCCGGATCTGCAGGTGGATAGATTGACGAAAATTACCTGCCCCGTTCTGATCCTGCTTGGCGAAAAGGATGATCTGTTTATTGAGCCGGCCAGAATCATGGTCAGCGCCATCCCAGATTGTCGGCATGTCGTTATTGAAGGCGTAGGGCATATGACCGCTATAGAGGCCCCGGATCGCCTGGCCCAAGAACTGCTTTCCTTCCTTCAGGATCACCCTGTGCACCAACGGCCTTAACATGGATATATCATTCATATCTTGCTTTGTTATTTAGCCTCCTTGACCGGCTCCGTGAGCCTGCGTTTCAAGACAACCAAAATGTAGAGTTTGGGCTCGTCAATGAAAGTCTCTATTTCAAACCCAAAGGGCTTTAGCAAAGCGGATGCTTTCGGCTCTTCCGGGAAATCATCAAGGGCGAATGGCATACTGCTTTTTAATGAAGAGATAAATGCCTTGCCCAGAGGATGGCTAATCACGAGGCGTCCTTTGAGCTTCATCATCCTGCTGATGTTTGAGAAAGCCCCTGCTTTGTCTACAATGTTTGGATAACAGGCATTGATGAAGACTACATCTATACATTGGTCCGGCAGTCTCAGATCCCGAACATCGGCCAAAATGGTTTT
>ENA-OSEO01003766-OSEO01003766.1-sediment-metagenome-genome-assembly--contig:-NODE-3766-length-17029-cov-5.437412_pt1 | contig 17029 bp, 14 predicted proteins | sample MGYA00237883_ERZ534232 | MGnify/ENA metagenome assembly ERZ534232
AGCAAGCTGCTCTCGGGTTTTGCAGTTGGCAAGGGGGCCCAGTCGCCCGCGTGCGATTCATGCTCGTCCCTGCCCGCCTGCGGCGGCTGTTCCGGCGGCTCGTGCCCGATGTCCTTGGACTGATGAGGGACAACGGATGATTAATGATTGGTGCCGGGGCACTTCTTCAATCATCCATCGTCAATCTGCTTTTATCAATTCTCTGCCCCCCATATAGGGCCGGAGTACCTCGGGCACCGTGATCGAGCCGTCGGCGTTCTGATACATCTCCATGATCGGGATGAGGATTCGCGGCGAGGCGATCACTGTGTTGTTCAGGGTGTGGCAGAACAGGTTCTTCTTGGTCTCGCGCTCCTTGTAGCGGAGATTCATCCGCCGGGCCTGGAACTCGTGGAATTTGCTGGCGCTGTGCGTTTCGGAATAGCTCTTGCGCGAGGGCATCCAGGCCTCAATGTCATACTTCTTCGCTTGGCCGCGGCCTAAGTCACCCGTGCAGACGACTACGACACGGTAGGGCAGCCCGAGGGCCTTCATCACGCCTTCGGCGTTGGCCAGGATCTCCGCGTGGAACTTGTTGCTTTCTTCGACCTCGTTACGGCAAACGACGACCTGCTCGACCTTGTCGAACTGATGGATGCGGTACAGGCCATAGGTGTCCTTGCCGGCCGCGCCGGCCTCGCGCCGGAAACAGCTCGACAGGCCTACGGTCTTGAGCGGCAGTTCCTCCTCTTGAAGGATCTCGCCCATGCGGTAGGCGGTCAGTGGGACCTCCGCGGTCCCCACCAGGTTCAGTTCATCCCGCTCCATCCGGTAGGTCTGCTCCTCAGAGCCGGGATAGTAGCCGGTACCGCGCATGGCCTCGTCTCGCATCAGCAGGGGCACCATCATGGGCGTGTATCCCCGCTGGACCATGAAATCGACCGCGAAGCGCAGGACCGCCCAGTGCAACAGGGCGCCGTCGCCCTTGAGAAAGTAGTTGCGCGTGCCCGCCAGCTTGACGCCCCGCTCGATGTCGATCATGTTCAGTGCCACGCCCAGTTGGACGTGGTCCCTGGGCTCGAAATCGAACTGGCGGACCTCGCCTTCCCGCCGGAGTTCCACGTTCTCCGTGTCGTCCTTGCCGACCGGGACATCGGGATCGGCCGGCTGTGGCACCTCCAGCAGCAGGGCGTCGAACTCCGGCTGGAGCGTCTTGATCTCCTCTTCCAGCGGACCCTCCTGCGGCTTGAGCTCCGCCAGCTTCGCGAGGGCCGCTTCTTTCTCCTGGTCCTTGAGCTTGGGAATCGACTTGCCGATGCGGTTCTTCTCCGCCGCGATCTCCTGCAGCTTGGCTTTGGCGTCCCGCAACCGGTTGTCGATTCCCAGCAGACGCGGGATGTTCGCGTCGATCCGCTTGTTCTTTGCCGCTTGGATATAAAGATCCGGATTGTCCCGGATTTGCTTCATGTCGATCATAGTCGCTTGCCTCGCAAGGATGAACGTATGGGGCGAACAGGACCTGTGGGATCTGTTCTCAGCCCTCCGAAAACCGCTTCAGGATCACGACGTTGTTCTGGCCGCCGAAGCCGAAAGACTCTTTCATCACCGTGTTGATCGCCATCTTCCGCGGCACGTTCGGCACGTAGTCCAGGTCCAGCTTGGGGTCGGGGTCGTGCAGGTTGATCGTCGCGGGCACGACGCCGTCCCGGATGGCCAGGACGCACGTGATCAGCTCCGCGGCGCCTGCGGCGCCGATCAGGTGGCCCAGCATGCTCTTGACGCTGCTGGCGGGGACCTGCTTGGCCCGCTCCTTGAACACGGTCTTGATGGCGAGCGTCTCGATGGCGTCGTTTTCCTGTGTGCTCGTCCCGTGCGTGTTGATGTAGTCGATGTCGCGGTACGTCAGCCCGGCGTCCGCCAGCGCGGCCTGCATCGCCTGGACCGGGCCCCGTCCTTCCTCGTGCATGTCCGTCACGCGGAAGGCGTCGGAGCTGGACCCGTACCCGATCAGTTCGGCCAGGATCGGAACGCCGCGCCGCCGGGCGGAGGTCAGCGATTCCAGGATCAGGACCGCGGCGCCTTCGCCGATGACGAATCCATCCCGGCTGGCACAGAACGGCCGCGATGCGGTTTCGGGACTGTCGTTGCGCCGGGACAGGGCGGTCAGCAGGTTGAACCCCGCGATGCCCAGCGGATGGATCATCGAGTGGGCACCGCCGGCAATCATGATGTCCGCAGCCCCCTGTCGGATCAGCATCGTGGCCTCGCCTACCGCCTGGGTGCTGGCGGCGCACGCGGTCAGGCAACTCCGTGTGGGCCCGCGGGCACCCGTGAGCATCGCGATGTGTGCGGCCGCCATGTTGGGCTCCTGCTCGAGCTCGCGGGCGCCATCCATTTGGCCCAGTGCCACCTGTGTGCATCGCGGCCAGACCATCTGCTGCTGTTGTGCATCCCAGCCGGAAATGATGGAGGCGAAGAAGTTGTCGTTGTCGAGTGAGCCTTCGCCCGCTCCCAGATAGATCCCTATGGTGGTGCGGTCGATGCCGTCTGCCGGGTCGGCGGTTTCCACGTCGATCTTTGCCTGCCGGCAGGCCTGCGCCGTTGCGCCGATGACGAATCCCGAACTGCGACTGCATCCCTCGTGCAGGTGTGGCTGACGCACATGGTCGCGGAAGTCGTAGTTCTTCACCTCAGTATCGAAGGTTGTCGGAAACGTCGAGGCGTCGAAGATCGTGATGGGGTTGGCGCCGCTGCGGCCGGCGAGAATCGCCTCCCAGAACGTGTCCACGTCGTTGCCGAGTGGACAGACGACGCCCATCCCGGTAATAACGACGCGCTGCGGTGTTTGTGGCGTTTTCATCTACGGCCTCGCTCCCTCCGGGTACGCCTGTAGCACGACCGCGGCGGTCTGACCGCCGAACGTGTGGCTGCAGCACAGGGCATGGCGGATCGCGCCCTCGCGTCCGGCGGTCACGATGTTCAGATGGCACCCGTCCGCGGGTCTCGTGAAGTTCTGCGCGGGCGGGATGACCCGCTCGTTCATAGCCCGCACGACGGCAATGACATCCAATACCCCCGCGGCGGCTCCCGTCGTGCTGAGCATGCTCTTGGTGGGCCAGACGGCAACGCGTTGGACCGCTGCACCGAGGGCGGCTTCGAGCCCGCGCGCCTCCGCCAGATCGTCGTTCGGGATGCCGGTCCCATGCGGGACGATCAGGTCCAGATCTTCCGGCCCGATGTCCGCGTCGGCCAGCGCTTTCTCCACCGCGACACGAATCCCGGTGCCATCCGGCTCCATCTTCTCGTACCTCGCATTGACGTTGTGGCTTTGGCCGATTCCGACCACCTCCGCCAGGATCTTGGCGTCCCGCGACCGGGCGTGGTCGAGCGCTTCGAGCGTGACGACGCCGGCCCCCTCGCCGAAGACCGAGCCGGCGGCCTCAACATCGAAGGGCCTGCACGCACTGCCCGGCGCGTCGTTGCGGCCCGCAACGACGCGTTGGAGCAGGTTCTGACGCATCATCATCATCAGGTTCACCTTCGCTTCCGCGGCGCCCGCCAGGGCCACGTCCGCGCTGCCGCGAGCGATCACCTGGGTGGCCTCGCCGATCGCCAGGTGAGCGGAGGCCTCGGCGCAGGTGATCGTATTACTCGGGCCCTGGATGTCGTGGATGATCCCGATGTGGCAGGCCAGCATGTTCGGCAGATATTTGAGCAGCCACAGGGGGGTGATGTGCTGCATTCCGTCGCGGCCCCACTTGCGGAGGTCGAAGCGCCCATCGGTCGTGCTCGCGGCGACCGCGGGACCGATCTCCGATAACTCGCAACTGATGATGCCGGCGCCCATGTTGATCGCCATTCGGGTCGGATCGACGTTCGTCTTCTCCGGATCGATTCCCTTGGTGATCAGGCCGCTGCCGGCAACCGCCTCCCGGGCTGCGATCACCGCCAGCTCGATGTCCCGGCACATCAACTTGACGGCCTTGCGGACGCTCTTGGGGACATGGTCCTGGACGCGGTACGGCGGCGCCTCGCCGGCCAGTTCGCAGGGGAACCCTGTCGGGTCGAAGGCCCTGATCCGGGCGATGCCGCACCGTCCGGCGGCCAGGCCGGCCCACAGATCCTCGACGCCCAGCCCCAGGGGACTGATGGCGCCGACTCCGGTGATGACTACGCGCGCCGACGTCATCCGTGCGTCTGTACCTCCTGCACCTCCGGACGCTTGTGGTTCAGGGCCACGTCGCGCAGAAGGGACGTGAAGAGCCCGGTGAACACGAAGTTGTCCTTGGGGAATTTCTTGCCCGCCAGGTTCTGGTCGATGTGGCTGAACATCAGGTCGATCTCGGCGATGAGCTGGTCGGCGCGGGTGATCCGTCCGGTCGTGCTGGCCGCCTCGGGGGCAATGGTCTGCATCACGGCTTCGAGCCGCAGGATGTCGCCCGGCACGACGTAGTCGAAAAACACCGCTTTGCTGATCTTGGCCAGGACAACCTTCTCGCGAAAGTCACCGGCCTCGCCCACGAGGATGCCGGCCGTCTGGGCCATCGCCTCGATCATCAGGCACTCCGGCATGATGGGAAATCCGGGAAAATGATCGTGCAGGTGCTCCTCGGCCAGGGTCACGTTCTTGACCGTCACCGCCCGGCGTTTGCTCTCGAATTCGGTAAACTTGTCGATCCAGATCCAACGCATAGGTACTCACTGCGACCGCGGTACAATCATCCGCGCCGCCGATCGAGCACGAACGGACACAGACCCCCCGCGGACGAACACGGACGGTGCTGTCCGTGGGGGTCCGTGCAAGTTCGTGTTTATCCGTGCCCCGCTCATAGGGTTATTCGTTACGCCGCGTTCAGCCGGCTGGAGACGTAGTTCACAATGGCGTTCACGGTGAACAGGTCCGCCAGCTTGTTGATGTTCGGGTCCTTCTCGAACTCGGTCAGGTCGGTGTGCGGGACCTTCGCGCGAAGCTCAGCCAGGCCCTGCTCCGTCAGCTTGCCGTTGCTGACGAGGTCCGAGTTGTTCAGCAGCCCTTCCACCGGGAACAGTTCTTCCCGCGGCACCTTCATGCCGAACGTCTTCTCCAACCGAAAGACGATGTCCAGGAAGTCGATGCTCTCGGCCCCCAGATCGCCCATGAGCGTGGCGTCCGCCGTCACTTCGTCGTCGTCCACGCCGAGCGCGTCGACGAGAACCTCCTGCACCTTCTGGAACACCTCATCCCGACTCATTCCCATGGTTGCTGCTACCTCCTTGGAAGCTGTAGGGTGGGTTGGATACCCCCGTGCGATACTTTGCCTGGGGGGCCGTGTTGCCCCACCGATTCTGTACCTAACTCTGCTGACACAGCAGATGGAATCGATTCTTCATGGCCGCGATGACCTGGCCGTCCACGACCACCAGCGCCGGTGTCCGGTCCGCCAGATTGAAATGTCGGAGTCCAAACCGGGCCTCGACGATCTTCTCTCCGTCAGCGGTGCCGCACCCGGTGAAGCTGCTGACGTTTTCTTCGATGACCTTGGCCTGCACCGTGTACTCGATCCGTGACCCGGGCGCCAGGAAGCTCCTGTATTTTACATTCCGAGCTTCTTCCAGCAAGATCATACTGTGGGCAAAGGCCTCGGTCTTGCGGACGAGCCAACTGGCCGACTCCACGAGCCCCTGCAACAGCAGCACGCCCGGCAGGACCGGGAACGTCGGGAAATGGTCCGCCAGGTATTCCTCCGCCAGCGAGACGCACTTGACCGCGGTCAACGTCTGAGGTTCTTCCAGCGAAACGATCTTGTCTATCAGTATGTATTTCATGAATCCTGCGACCATTCATCCAATACGAATCGGCGTCATTGTAGTGACCGCCGGTGCTTTTTCCACTGTTTTTTCGTTTTTTGCGCGGCGCGCCGGCTTCGGTCCGGCGGACGCAGTTGAAACCGGGCTGCGGATCGGTATACTCAGGCCCATGAAAATCCGCAGCGCAAGAATCCTGGATGCCAAGGCGATCTGCTCGCTGATCAACTACTATGCCGAGCATGACAAGATGCTCTTCCGTTCCCTGGCGGACGTCTACGAAATGCTCCAGACGTTCCTCGTGGCCGAGGAGGAGGGCCGCGTGGTGGGCTGTTGTGCCCTGGAGGTGATCTGGTCGGACCTGGCGGAGGTGAAGTCGCTGGCGGTCGGGTCGGACGAGCGGGGCAAAGGGGTCGGCACGTCGCTGGTTGCCGCGGCGCTCGATCAAGCCCGCCAGCTCGGGGTGCCCAGGGTGTTCGCCCTGACCCTGGAACCGAAGTTCTTCGAACGGGTGGGCTTCAGTATCGTAAGAAAAGAGGACCTGCCCATGAAGGTCTGGAGCGACTGCGCCCGGTGTCCGAAGCAGGACGAATGCGACGAGATCGCGGTGATCCGGGACCTTCCGGCCGAGGGTTAGTCCTCGACGGGGGATCTAACAGAGGTATGGTGAAATCCCGCTTCGACAACTCATGGGTGGCACGCCCAAGCGAAGCCTGAGCGTGGCGGATACGGCTTGCTCCAAAAGGAAGACACGCTCAAAGCGAGTTTGCTCGTGGCACCCATATCCTGTCTGAACCATGTTGCAGGAGACCGGCACTACGCGATCTGCCGTCGCTGGAACAGGGCCACGGCGATGGCGAGAATCCCGGCGGTGTAGCACAGGGCATAGGAAGCGCCGATCAGGACATACCGGAACGGGACCACGCTGCCTTCGTAGATCGCGTCGCTGATCCAGAAGACCTGCAGGTTCGGGACGAGGTAGCGACCGGCCTGGGCCCACAGGTGGGTGTCCGCAAACCGCCCGAAGACGTAATCGCTGACCAGGCCCAGCAGGAACACGCCGATGCAGGCCGAGAGGGTCACGATGATGTTGAACCGTGCCGAGATGGCGACCGCAAGGGCCGCCAGGACGACCGCCGCCAGGAACAGCAGGACCGAGCCGTAGACGTCGAGTCGCTGGATACCGTTCTTGGCGGGATTGAACTGCCAGTCGCGGTCGATCAAGATGAGGAACACCAGGGCCAGCGTCGCGAGGATCGCCCCGACCACGATGGCGGTCGACGTGAATTTCCAGTCATAAGCATAATTGAAGAAGGTGCTCAGGAGCACCGTTACGATAGCGACCCCCGCTGCCGAGCCGACGACGGTCCAGTCGTGCATGTCCGAGGCGGTCTCGAGGACGCCGTGGCGAATGGTCATCAATAGGCCGATCGTGCACAGGTAGTGTGCCAGGGCCACCGCCCCCACGACCCCGAGGAACTTGGCAAGGATGAATATCGGACGTTGGACCGGCTTGGTCAGCACGGTCAGGATCGTTTTATTCTCCATTTCGACGGAAACCGCACCCGAGGCCGAAAAGATTGCCACGAACAAGCTGGTTAAGAACAGCGTAGAGAGCCCGATTTCACGCAGCAGTTTGTTGTCATCGTCCATCGTGTACATCGCCAGCGACGGACTGATGAGAAACAGCAGCAGGGCGGCTGCGATAATGACGGCGTATACGGGTTGGCGCAGGGTCTCGACGAAGGTATTTCTCGCAATCGTTATCAATTTGTACATCGGTCACCCACAAGACTGTCCCGGAAGGCCGGACGCTGCTGCTGATCCAGAACGTGGCGCGTATTTTTTCACGGTGGTCTCTACCCGAGAGTCGTTTTTGGTGTTATAATACCGGGCTCCCTGTTTGTAAAGGATCTGGCCCGTACCGGGTACTACTGGATGTGCAGGTTTTTGGTTCGCCAAGGGACCCCGAACGCAAGGAATTGCGTGGGGCAGCCCCGCCTGGAGCTTGATCGCCAATGACAGTTTCATCGAAACGCCCCGAACAGGTCGCATGGGTCGCCTTAATCCTCAGCCTGGTCTTCTTCGGCATCGCGTTCTTCCTGGGTCGCTGGAGTGGGTTCTTCGCCGTCTCCGCGGTCGGATGGCAGTCGCTGGCGGCCGCCCTCATCTGGCTGGTCCTGGCTCTCCAGTTCCACCAGCGCAGCCTGGCCGAGCAGGAGAAGTTGGACTTGGGCCAACTGGCGCGGGAGAAAAGCACCGCCACGATCTTTCAGAAGGGGGAGACCGCTGTAATGTTTGCCGCCGCCCAGCGGCGCCTGGACGTCTTGGAGAAGTGGTTCATCCCCATCTTCGCCGGCCTGATCGCGGCCTATGAAATCGGGGTCGGTATCTACCTCTTCCAGAGCATTTCCAACGCCGGCGACGTGAGCACGCGCCAGCCGCTAGTCTGTGCGATCGTCGCGACCGCCATCGCGTTTGTCGGCTTCCTGATGTCGCGTTACGCCACCGGCATGTCCGCCGAGCCCCGCTGGAAACCGCTGCGGGCGGGCGGCAGCTTCTTCCTGGGCTTGGCGCTGCTGTGCTTCGTGCTGGCGATTGCCCTGGCCCTGGTGCACTTCCAGATCTTCCCACTCCTGAGTGTTGTCAACTATGCCGTCCCGATTCTGCTGGCGGTCCTGGGCGCCGAGACGGCCTTGAACATCGTCTTCGACATCTACCGGCCGCGACTGAAGGGCCAGTACAGCCGGGCGGCGTTCGACAGCCGTTTGCTCGGCACGATCAACGAGCCCGGCGGGATCTTCCGCAGCGTCGCGGCCGCCATCGACTACCAGTTCGGCTTCCAGGTCTCGCAGACCTGGTTCTATAAGCTTCTCGAAAAGGCCATCATACCTCTGATTCTTTTTTCCGTTGCGACGCTTTACCTGGCCAGTTGTTTCGTGGTCGTGAGCCCGAATGAGGAGGCGATCGTCGAGCGGTTCGGCCGGCCGGTGGCCGGCGACGGGCAGGTCCGCCATGTCGGACCGGGCCTGCACCTGAAACTGCCCTGGCCGGTGGATATCGCCTACCGCCATCCGACACAGCAGGTGATGGAACTGCAAATCGGGTACGTGCCGAAGATCGATCCGAACGGCAACATCGTCCAGGAGACCAAACTGCTGTGGGGTCAGACGCACTACGAGCAGGAGCACGACCTGCTGGTCGCGGCGGAATACACCGCGGCCGATGTCGGCGAGAAACTGGCGGAAGGGGCCGTGCCGGTCAGCCTGGTTAAGGTGAACATGCCGGTTCAGTACCGGATCAAAGACCTGCGGGCCTACATCTACAATCACGGCGACCCCGGCAAGCTCCTCGAAGACATCTGTTATCGTGAACTGGCCCGCTTCGCCTCCACCGCGAAAGTGGACGTGGACGATGTCCAAGGCCGCAGCCCGGAGAATCTGCTCGGCGCCGGGCGGACGAGAGCCAGGCAGATTCTGACGGAGAGGATTCAGAAAGCGGCCGACGACGAGGGGCTGGGTGTCGAGATCGTCCTTGTCGGTTTGCAGGGCATCCATCCGCCGCCGGAGGTGGCGCCCGATTATCAGAAGGTCGTGGGGGCGGTCCAGGCCAAGCAGGCCAAGGTGCTCACCGCCGAGGCGGAACGGAACCGCAGCCTGAGTATTCTCGCGGGTTCCGTGGCACGGGCCTACCGCCTAGCCGAGCTGGCGGACCAGTACCAGCAAGCCCAGCGGAAAGGACAGGCGGACGAGGCTCAGCGCCTGGGCGAGCAGTTTGACAAGGCCCTGCTCAACGAATCGCGGGGCGAGATCTTCCGGATCCTCAGCGAGGCCGAGAGCTATCGCTTCGGGAAGGCGACGTTGGCCCAAGCGACGGGCAAGCAGTTCGCCGGACAGCTTCAGGCCTACCGGGCGGCCCCGGAGATCTACCTGTGTGAGCAGAGAGCGGCCGTTCTGGAAGAGGGTCTGCGCGACATCCGTAAGTATGTGGTGGCCACCGATCCGAACGACCGCGAGGTCATCATCATGAACCTGGAGGACAAGCTCCCGACCGACTTGCTGAGCGATATCGCCGGCGTACAGGAGAGTCAAGGACAATGAAGAACATAGCGATTCCGATACTGGTTGCCCTCATCTTCATCGTGATGGTCGTCTATCTCGTGACCTTCCAGGTCCGCGAGACCGAGTCGGGGTTCGTGACGCGCTTTGGCAAGCCGGTGCGCGAGATCACCCAGCCCGGGCTGTACCTCAAGTGGCCGACGCCCATCGAGCAGATCCACAAGTTCGATTCCCGCATGCGGGTGCTGGAGGCCGCGGAGCTGGCGGAGACGACCACGCGCGGCAACGTCCCGATCATCGTCAACACCTACGTGGTCTGGCGCGTCGCGGAGCCCCTGAAATTCCTCAACGCGGTCAAGACGGAAGAGAACGCCGAGAGCAAGCTGCGCAACCACGTCAGCGACACGCAGAACCGGATCATCGGCCAGCACTCCTTCGGCGAATTCGTCAACAGTGATCCGTCGAAGGTCCAGTTCGACAAGATCCAGGAGGAGATGCTCGCGGACCTCAAGGGGCCGGTCCTGGCGGATTACGGTATCGAGGTCCGGTCGCTGGGCATCAAGCAGGTCAAGGTCAGCGCCGACGTGACGAAGCAGGTCTTCGAGCGGATGAAGGCCGAGCGGCAGGGCCGGACCGACGCCATCACCTCCCAGGGCGACGCGATCGCCACGCAGATCCGCGCCGATGCGAACCGCAAGCGCGACGTGCTCCTGGACGCCGCCGAGGCCCGCGCCAAGGAAATTCGCGGTCGGGGCGATGCGGAAGCCGCCAGGTACTATGAGATGCTGGAAGCCGATACGAAGCTGGCGATCTTTCTGCGGAACCTCGAGTCGCTCAAGGCGACGCTGAGGGAGCGTTCGACCTTCCTGGTCCCGATGGGCGCCGAGCCGTTCAATCTCCTGATGAAGGTGCCGGCGTTAGTGACCGAGGCGCAGGCGGAGAAGAAAGCAGTGGCGGAAGAGAAAGCGGGCGGGCAATAAGTCATGGCACACAAGCACACACACGGTCATGACCACGCGCATGACCAGGATCACACGCACGAGCACGAGACGCAGGGGCTGCCGCCGGGCGAGCGGCTCGATGCGGCCGGTAAGTCCCTTTCCGACGCCCTGCGAATCAGCTTCACGATCCTGAAGGTCATCATGATCGTCCTGATCGTCGCGTTCCTGGCCTCGGGTTTCCGGACGGTCGGTCCGGACGAGCGGGCGCTGGTCCTGCGGTTCGGCAGAATCCGTGGCATCGGCGATGAGGCCATCCTGGGTCCGGGTCCCCACTGGGTGTTCCCGTACCCGATCGACGAGATGGTGAAGATCCCGGTCGAGAAGAACATCAACCTCGCCGTGAATACGTTCTGGTATAAGGAGACCCGCGACGACATCCTGGGTCCGGGCGTCAAGCCGAGGAACTACCGGGCGGACGCCCTCGATCCGCTGCAGGAGGGATACTGCCTGACGCGGAGCCAGGCGGCGGCGCCAAGCGCGCTCGCCGCGGGTGCGCAGTATATCGCGGACAGCGAGGGCAGCGACTACAACATCGTGCACACGAAGTGGCAGATCAACTACCAGATCGGCGATGTGGACCAGTTTTTCCGGAATGTCTACGTGGCGGACGTCAAGCCGGGACAGGTCTACTTCGACGTGATGACCGCGAGCATCACGCCGTTGCTGCGCAGCGTGGTGGACGACGCGATCGTCGCCACGCTGGTTCGTTACACGATTGACGACGTGCTCCAGAGCGTCGATACGATCCCGCGTCGTGTTCAGCAACTCGTGCAGCAGAAGCTCGGCGACCTCGAGACCGGCATTCGCGTCGTACAGATGCAGTTGGTCAGCGCGAAGTGGCCGATGCAGGTCAACCAGGCCTTCGAGGCCTACGTGGAGGCCAGCCAGCGCAGCGATCAGACGATCCAGCAGGCGCGGACCTATGCCGAGACGATTCTGACCGTGACTGCCGGACAACTGGCGGAGCGCCTGTACCAAGCGACCATAGACCCCAACTGGAACAAGCAGGAACGCGAAGCCCTCTGGTCCCAGGTTACCGGGGGTGCTCAGGAGACTCTCGCCCAGGCCTTGGTCTACCAGACGCGGGTCGTCGAAACCGCCCGGGCGAACGCCAACTATCTCTTGAGCATTCTGCCCGAGTACCGCAAGTATCCGGAGCTCGTGGCCAACGAACTGTATCGCTCGGCCATCGAGGAGGTCTTGAGCAATGCCGATGAGAAGATCTTCCTTGATGCGAACCGGGGCGCCAAGGACCGCGAGTACCGGATCCTGCTGAACCGGGACACGACGTTGAAGCCCAGACAGAGGCGGCAGGGCGCATCGGGAAGGTGACCGGCCGGCGCGAGTCTCGTCGGCCGCAACGACATTCGGTGAGAGAACAGGATTATGGCGCATCAGCACCTGCACTTCAAAGAGGAATTCGGCACCGAGCAGACCCGGGAGAAGCAGCTCCGTGTCAGCGTCGCCCTGCTGGGCACGCTGGCCGGCGGGGTCCTGCTCATCAACAGTGGTATCGGCAAGGTCTTCTACGGAGCCGACAGCTTCAATACCGAGATGTTCGCCATGCTCGGCGCGATCCTGCTGGGCGCACCGATCATCATCCACGCGGTGCACAGCCTGATCCGCGGCGAGTCCCACATGGACGAGCTGGCGGCGTTGGGCATCGTCGCGGCGTTCGCGGTGGGCGAGTACGTGGCCGCCGGGCTCATCGGGTTCTTCATGCTGCTCAGCGAACTGGTGGAGACCCGCACGGCCCTGGGCGCCCGCGCCTCCATCGAGTCGTTGATTCGCCTGACGCCCGTCAAAGCCAACCTCCTCGAACAGGACGGCGCCGAGCGGGAGGTCAAGGTCAGCGAACTGCGTCCGGACAACCGCATCCGCGTGCGTCCGGGCGACAATATCCCCGCCGACGGCGAGGTCTACGACGGTCTGAGCTCGGTGAACGAGGCCACCATCACCGGCGAGTCGCTGCCGGTCGACAAGGTGCCGGGAATGCAGGTCTTCGCGGGCACCAACAACCTGACGGGCGTTCTCGATATCCGCGTGACCAAGGCGGGCAAGGAAACGACCCTGGGCAAGGTCCAGTCGCTGATCATACAGGCCGAGCACACGAAAATCCCGGTCATGCGGATCATCGACCGCTACATCTCCTGGTACGTGCCGACGATCCTGATGATCGCGGCCATCGTCTGGGTCTTCACACGCAACATCAACCAGGCGATCACGATCCTGGTGATCTCGTGTCCCTGTGCGATCATCCTGGCGACGCCCACCGCGATGGTGGCCGCGATCTCCGCGGCGGCCCGACTCGGCATCCTGGTCAAGAACGTCGCCTACCTGGAGGTTGCCGGCAAGATGACCGCTCTGGTCTTCGACAAGACGGGCACCGTGACGACCGGCCGGCTCTACGTGACGAAGCTCACTCCCGCCGAGGGCGTCGAGCCGGGCGACCTGCTGGCGGAAGCTGCGGCGGCCGAGCAGATGAGCAAGCACCCCGCGGCCCGCGCGCTGCAGGAAGTCGCCAAGGAGGCGGGCCTGTCCCTGCCGCCTTCGGAGAGCTTCCGCGAGACGCCGGGCAAGGGCGTCACCGCGAAGATCAATTCCGCGCGGATCCTCGTGGGACGTGACACCTTCCTGGCCGAGAACGGGATCGATACGAAGAACGTGCCCGACCCGCGTTTACACGAGGAGCAGGGCTTCAGTACGCTCTACGTCGCGAAGGACAAGCAGTGCATCGGTTGGATCGGCCTGCAGGACAAGACCCGTCCGGAAGCGCAGCGGGCCATTTCCGAACTGAACGACATGGGCATCAAGCGCGTCACCATGCTCACCGGCGACCGCAGCGAGGTGGCCAACCGCGTCGCGGGCGAGCTCGGCTGCACGGACTACAAGGCCCAGTGCCTGCCGCAGGACAAGTTGGCGGTTGTCGAGCAGATCAAAAAGGACGGACACACAGTCGTGGTCGTCGGCGACGGCATCAACGATGCCCCGGCCCTGGCGGCGGGCGACCTCGGCATCGCGATGGGCGCCGCCGGCAGCGACGTGGCGATCAACTCGGCCTCGATCGCCCTGATGAACAACGACCTGCGTCGGATTCCGTTCCTCGTCGATGTCTCCCGCAAGACGCGTCGGGTCATCAATCAGAATCTGGCGTTTGGCATTCTCTTCATCGTGCTGGGCATCTCGCTGTCGAAGTTCGTGCCGCCGGCGGTGGCGGCGTTCCTGCACTTCGCCAGTTCGCTGGTGGTGGTCTTCAACAGCGCGCGCCTCTTCCGCCAGGGCGAGGAGCTCGACCACGAGCCGCAACCACAACCGGCGACATAGAGGGCACAGGCCGTCGCGGGTCTTATAGGTCCCATCCGTCCTATAGGTCCTATGCCCCTCGCAAAGGCTACGACATGGAATACGCGATAGAAACGATTGGTCTGACGAAGGTGTTCTCCGACTGGTGGGGCCGCGCCAAGGTCTACGCGGTCGACGATCTGAACCTCCAGATTCGTCCGAACGAGGTCTTCGGCCTGCTGGGACCCAACGGTTCGGGCAAGACCACCACGATCAAGATGCTCTTAGGTCTGCTGCACCCGACGAAAGGCCACGCCCTGATCCTCGGTGGCGACGGGACCGACCCGAAGATCAGCAAACGCGTCGGGTTCCTCCCGGAGGAATCCTATCTATATCGCTTCCTGAACGCGCGCGAGACGCTGGATTTCTACGGTCGTCTGTTCGGGCTCAACGCCGAGACCCGCCGGATGCGAATCGAGGCCCTGCTGGAGATGGTCGGTCTCAAGGCGGTCGCCAGCCGGCCGGTGGGCACCTACTCGAAAGGCATGGCCCGGCGCATCGGCTTGGCCCAGGCGCTGATCAACGACCCGGACCTGCTGATCCTCGACGAGCCGACGACCGGCCTGGACCCCATCGGTACACGGCAGATCAAGGACCTGATCGAGAAGCTCGCCGAGCGGGGCAAGACCGTCCTGCTCTGTAGCCACCTGTTGGCGGACGTCGAAGACGTCTGCGACCGCATCGCGATCCTCTACGGCGGCAAGGTCCAAGCCCACGGCCAGGTGAAGGAACTTCTGCAAAAGACGAACAAGCGGCAGATCATCACCGACGCCATCAGCGAGACCGCGGTGGACCGGATCCGCCGCGTCCTCGAGGAAGAGCACGCGGAATGTGAGATTTCCTCTCCCATGGAGAGGCTCGAGACCTTCTTCATCAACACGGTCGTGGAAGCGCAGCGGCAGGCCACGCCCACCAGCGGCGCGGTCAGCACGACGCAGATCGGCGACTTCCTCGCGGCCGGCGCGAACAAGGATAGCATCCTGGACAAGCTCGTCTCAGCGCCGGTGTCGGAGAAGCCGTCGGCCGAGCCGATCCGAACGGAGAGGCCGCAGCCGCGCGAGGCGGTGACCCCTGAACCGAACAAGGACCTGCTGCGCAAGCTGGCCACGCCGTCGCTCTCGAACGGAACCGCCGGCGCCGCGCCGGTCCAGACCGAGCGCGTCGAGACCGTCCCGGAGACCGCCGTGAAGAAGGAGCAGATCAAGAAGAGCCTTCTGGACGAGCTGACCGGAAAGAAGACGCCCGACGGCTCGACGGAGAAACCGTCCGCGGAGCAGAAGGAGGACGGTGGCCATGCATAGGGTCTGGGCCGTGGCGACCAACACGATTCGCCAAGCCCTTCGAATGAAGGCGGCGGCGGTCTTCATCCTGCTCTTGCTGGTGCTGCTGCCGGTCCTGAGTTTCACCGCGACCGGCGACGGTACGCTCAAGGGCCGGCTCCAGACGTTCGTGAGCTACGGCCTGTCGCTGACGAGCCTGCTGCTGAGCCTGCTGACGATCATCGTCGCGATCTACTCGATCACGAGCGATATCGAGCACCACCAGATTTACACGGTCGTGACCAAGCCGATCCGGCGCTACGAGTTGATCCTGGGCAAATTCCTGGGCGTCGTCGTGCTCGACATTGCCCTGCTGACCCTCTTCGCAGTCATCATCTACGGTGGGGTGACCCTCATGCCCCGGTTCATCAAGGCCTCGGACGAGGAACTGGTGCAGATTGACAACGAATTCTACACCGCGCGGGCCAGTCTCGTCCCCCCCCAGATCGACGTCCGCGAGCAGGTCGAGCAGCTCTACCGCAGGCTCGAAACCAACGACGAACTGGATCTCCTGTACCCGAACTACAGCCGGCCGGACATCATCAAGCAGTTGACCAACCGCCTGCGATTGGAGAAACGCGCCTCGACGGCGGGCCAACCGCTGATCTGGGAATTCGAGAACGTCCGGCCCACGGATCCCAATCGTCAGAGCCTGTTCATCCGATTCAAATACGATGTCTCGGTGACGCCCGAGGATGAGCAGGTCTACGGCGACTGGCGGATCGGGGACCTGCGGGGCCTCAAGCCGGGCGGTCCCGAGGTGAACACGCCGATCTATCAGACGACGCGCCGGGACCCGGTGCGGAAATTTCGGGAGATCGAGGTGCCTGCCAACGCGGTCGCGAAAGACGGCTACCTGGCCGTGGGTTTCATGAACCCTCCCGGCCTGAACCAGACGACCGTTATGTTCCCGCTCGAAGATGGCCTGGAAGTGCTCTACAAGGCCGACTCGTTCATGGGCAACTATGTCCGCGGGACCTTGCTGATCCTGTGCCGGCTCGTGTTCCTGGCCTGCCTGGGTGTGATGGCGGCCAGCTTCCTGTCGTTCCCGGTGGCCATCCTGTTCTGCCTGGTGATCTTCACCACGGGCTCCGCCAGCGGTTTCATCATCGACTCGTTCGGGTACATGAGCGAAGGCGTCAGCAAGGTCTACCTGTACACGATCCAGGCCGTGATCCAGCTTCTGCCGCAGTTCGACAAGTACAACCCGACGCAGTTCCTGGTCTCCGCCCGGCTGATCCCCTGGACGGTGATCGGCAAGGTGGTGCTCACGATGGTCTGTGTCCAGGCGGCCTTACTGCTGATCCTGGCGCTGATCATCTTCAGCTTCCGGGAACTGGCGAAAGTGGTGGTGTAGGAGCCTCCAACGAGATGAAGAAGGGTAATCGCCATATTATTGCGAGCGCAGCGAAGCAATCTCCCACCCTGGGATTGAGATTGCTTCGTCGCGGCGCGCCTCGCAAGGACATTCCACGGTTCTTTCCGCCAATGGCACCGAGGGTGGGACTCTTAAGACTGACCAATGCGAACGCGTGACTATCTCATC
>ENA-OSEO01003767-OSEO01003767.1-sediment-metagenome-genome-assembly--contig:-NODE-3767-length-17015-cov-26.290235_pt1 | contig 17015 bp, 15 predicted proteins | sample MGYA00237883_ERZ534232 | MGnify/ENA metagenome assembly ERZ534232
GAGTGCGTGAGTGCGTGAGTGCGTGAGTGCGTGAGTGCGTGAGTGCGTGAGTGCGTGGGTGCGTGAATGCGTGAGTGCGTGAGTGCGTGAGTGCGTGAGTGCGTGAGTGCGTGAGTGCGTGAATGCGTGGGTGCGTGGGTGCGTGGGTGCGTGGGTGCGTGAGTGCGTGAGTGCGTGGCTGCGTGGCTGCGTGGGTGCGTGGGTGCGTGGGTGCGTGGGTGCGTGGCTGCGTGAATGGGTGGCTGCGTGAATGGGTGGCTGCGTGAATGGGTGGGTGCGTGAGTGGGTGGGTGCGTGAGTGGGTGGGTGCGTGGGTGCGTGGGGTCCGATTTATCCGGCCGCGGGGTGCGGGACCCCGGCGCCGTCCCGCGGATGACTCCGGACCCGCTCAGGCATCCAGCACGCAGTAGAGGCGCACCCGGCCGTCATCGAGCGTGCGCACCTTGAGCCGCGGCAGCAGCACCGCCCGGACGGGAAAGCGCTGCCGATGGCGGGCCGGGTCGTGCCGCTCGCCGTAGGCCACGCCGGTAATCTTCAGCTGCCGCCTGCGATGGCGCTCGTCCAGCTCGTCCACCGCCTCCAGGGAGCCGGTGACGAAGCGCTTGAACACGTAGCCGTCCACCTCCATGCGGTAGAGCAGCTCCGAGAGCAGTCCCACCACGGTGGTGGGAATGTCGAAGCCGTACCAGGCCAGGGGAATCTCCTCGCGCTCCTCCACCCCCTCCTGCTCCCACATGAACAGGCACAGGGCGGCGGCGGCGGCGTCGAACATCCCGGTGTGATCGCGGGCGACGATCTCCATGCCCACGCCGCCGTTGGGGTCCTCGCTGAAGCTGTAGCTCGCCATCACTGTTCCTCGCCGGCAGGGTTTCAGCCGCCCGTCATGGACATCCGGCGCAGCGCCTTCGCGGGCTGCTCGCGGAATTCGTGGCGCTCCGGCTTCAGGGCCGTCGCCGCCCGCAACGCCTCCTCCAGCCCGGCGTCGGACACCCCGGAGCGGAGCAGCCGGCCGAGGGGATAGCTGTGCTCCTGACCCAGGCACAGCAGGAGGTTGCCCGTCACATCGAGGCGGACCCGGTTGCAGGTGGCACAGAAGTGCTGCGACAGCGGGGTGATGAAGCCGATGCGGGCAGCGGTGCCGTCGATGCGGTAGTAGCGGGCGGGACCGCCCCCGGGGGCGGTGTCCGGAACCAGCGGGAGGTGCCCAAGCATCCGCCGGCGTACCGTGTCCAGGGCCAGGAAGCGTCCGGCCGCGGCGCGCCCCCCGTCGCCCACGGGCATGGTCTCGATGAGACGCAGGGTCAGGTCCCGTTCCATGCAGTAGGCCACCAGGGTGGGTATTTCCCGATCGTTGACGCCCCGCATCACCACGGTGTTGATGCGGATGGGAGCCATCCCGGCGGTCCGGGCCGCCTCGATCCCCGCCAGGACCCGCGCCAGGTCCCCGCCGCCCGTTACCTCCCGGTAACGTCCGGGCTCGAGGGTGTCGAGGCTGATGTTGACGCGCCCCACTCCCGCCTCCCTCAACCGCGCCGCCATGGGCGCCAGCCGGATGGCGTTGGTGCTGAGAGACAGGTCCTCGACGCCCGGGAGGGCGGCCAGCCGTTCCGCGAGCCGGGGCAGATCGCGGCGCAGCAGCGGCTCGCCGCCGGTGAGCCTGACGCGCCGCACCCCCAGGCGGGCAAAGGCCGCGACGATACGTTCCAGCTCCCCGAATCCGAGCCACTCCGCCGGTTCGTGGTAATTCGTCCTGCCCGGGGGGCAACAATAGGTGCAGCGGAGATCACAGCGGTCCGTGACCGACAGCCGCAGGTAATCGATGGTACGGCCGAACCGGTCCACCAGGTGTGAATTCCTCATGCCGTGATATACCCCGGGTCGGATGTGCCTGCCGGTAAAACATGCAAAAGACGATCCCGAACACCGATTACGCTCGACGGATGAACTGGGTAGAATGGCGTCCATCTGCAGGGGTCGGTTTTCGCAGACCCGTTTCCTGAACGACGCCAGTACAGCGACACGCCGATGCAACTGTTGTGGATTGTCCTGCTGCCCTTCGCCGGCGCCCTGCTGCCGCTCCTCTGCCTCCGCCGGGGCCGCACCGCCAGCGCCTGGGCGGCCGCCGCGGTGGCCGCCGCGGCCCTGGCCGCGGCTCTGCCGGCACTGCTGGAGGTATTCCGCGGCGGCACGGTGGTGCAGGTCTGGAGGTGGCTGCCGGCGCTGGGGTTCAACCCGGGGCTGCGCATGGACGGGCTGGGGGCGCTGTTCACCCTGCTCATCCTCGGCATCGGCTTGCTGGTGATGCTCTACGCCCGCTACTACCTCTCCGAGCGGGACTCCATGGGGCGCCTCTACGGCCTGCTGCTGCTGTTCATGGGCTCCATGCTGGGGGTCGTGCTCGCCGAGCACCTGCTGCTGCTGCTGGTCTTCTGGGAGCTGACCTCCCTCAGCTCCTTCCTGCTCATCGGCTACTGGCACCACCGCGCCGACGCCCGCCAGGGGGCGCGCATGGCGCTGGTGGTCACCGGCGGGGGCGGGCTGGCCCTGCTGGCCGGCTTCCTGCTGCTGGGGCAAATGGCGGGCAGCTACGAGATCAGCACCCTCATCGACAGCGGCGACCTCATCCGCGCCCATCCCCACTATCCGCTGACCCTGACCCTCATCCTGCTGGGGGCCTTCACCAAGTCGGCCCAGTTCCCCTTCCACTTCTGGCTGCCCCACGCCATGGCCGCCCCCACCCCGGTGAGCGCCTATCTCCACTCCGCCACCATGGTGAAGGCGGGCGTGTTCCTGCTGGCGCGCCTGTTTCCCGCCCTCTCCGGCACCGAGCTGTGGTTCTACCTGGTGGCGGGCACGGGGCTGGCCACCCTGCTGTTCGGCGCCTATACGGCCCTGTTCAAGCATGACCTCAAGGGGCTGCTGGCCTACTCCACCATCAGCCACCTGGGGCTCATCGTCCTGTTGTTCGGCCTCGGCACCCCCCTCGGGGCGGTGGCGGGCGTGTTCCATATCATCAACCACGCCGCCTTCAAGGCCTCGCTGTTCATGGCCGCCGGCATCATCGACCACGAGACCGGCACCCGGGACATGCGCCGCATCAACGGCCTCTGGCACTACCTGCCTCACACCGCCACCCTCGCCATGGTGGCGGCCGCGTCCATGGCCGGCGTGCCGCTGCTCAACGGCTTCCTCAGCAAGGAGATGTTCTTCGCCGAGACCCTGCACCAGCGCTGGCTGGGGGAGCTCGCCTGGGTGCTGCCCGCCGCCGCCACCCTGGCCGGGGTGTTCGCGGTGGCCTACTCGGTGCGGTTCATCCACGACGTCTTCTTCAACGGCCAGCCGGTGGATCTGCCCCGCTTCCCGCCCCACGAGCCGCCCCGCTACATGAAGATTCCGGTGGAAATCCTGGTGACCCTGTGCCTGGTGGTGGGGATCTTCCCGGCGCTGACGGTGGCGCCCATCCTGGCGCTGGCCGCCGGCAGCGTCGTCAACGGGCCGCTGCCGGCCTACAATCTCGCCATCTGGCACGGCTTCAACCTGCCGGTGGCGATGAGCCTCCTCGCCCTGGGCGGCGGCACGCTTCTCTACGCCGTGCGCCACCGTCTGTTCGACCTCCACGACCAGGTGTTCCCGCCGCTGGACGCCAAGGCGCTGTTCGTCGCCACCGTGGACTGGAGCACACGCGGAGCCCACCGGTTCACCCGCGCCGTCGGGAACGGCTCCCTGCAGCGCTACCTGGCGCTGCTGGTGGGGGCCGCCCTGGCGGCCGGCGCCGCCCCCTTCCTCGCTGGCGGCACACTCACCGGGCCGGTGGCCCCGGGGCCGGTGGACGGGGTGACCCTGGTGGCGGCCCTGGCGCTGATGGCCGCGGGGCTCGCCACCGCCGCCTGGCACCGCCGACGGCTGGTGGCCATCGTGATGCTGAGCGTGGTGGGGCTCATCGTGGCACTCACCTTCGTGCGCTTCTCCGCCCCCGACCTGGCCCTCACCCAGCTCTCAGTGGAGGTGGTCACCATCGTGCTGCTGCTGCTCGGCCTCTACTTCCTCCCCCGGGAGAGCCCGCGGGAGTCGGGCCCGGTGCGGCGTGGCTGGCATGTGCTGCTGGCGCTGGCCGCCGGCGGCGGCGCGGCCGCCCTTACCTGGGGGATGCTCACCCGGGAGTTCCGCTCCATCTCCGGCTACTATCTGGAGAACAGCCTGCCGGGTGGCGGCGGCCACAACGTGGTGAATGTCATCCTGGTGGATTTCCGCGGTTTCGACACCCTGGGGGAGATCACCGTGCTGGCCATCGCCGCGGTGGGCATCTACGCCCTGCTCCACGGCCTGCGCCTGGAACCGCCGCCCGCAGCGGGGACGGACACGGGCTTCGCAACGGAGCGCCACCCCCTGATCCTCTCCACCATCACCCGGCCGCTGCTGCCGCTGACCCTGCTGGTGGCCATCTACCTGCTGCTGCGCGGCCACAACGCCCCCGGCGGCGGCTTCATCGCCGGCCTGGTGACCGCGGTGGCTCTGATCCTCCAGTACCTGGCCGGCGGTATCCGGTGGGCCCAGGCGCGGCTGCGCTTCGACTACTATCCCGTCATCGCCGCAGGCGTACTGCTGGCCACCGCCACCGGCCTCGGCAGCCTGGCCTTCGGCCGCCCCTTCCTCACTTCCGCCTTCGGCCACTTCCACCTGCCCCTGGTGGGCGACTTCGAGCTGGCCACGGCCATGCTCTTCGACCTGGGCGTCTTCCTGGCGGTGGTGGGTGTGGTGCTGCTGATCCTCGCCAATCTCGGCAAGCTGAGCGAGCAGAACGCCGCTGCGCAGGAGCGGCGCTGATGGAAGCTCTCGCCGCCCTGGTCATCGGCAGCCTGGTCGCCAGCGGGGTCTACCTGCTGCTGCGCGGGCGCACCTTCTCCGTAGTGCTGGGGCTAAGCCTGCTCTCCTATGCCGTGAACCTGTTCCTCTTCTTCACCGGCCGCCTCACCACCGGCGCCCCGCCGCTTATCGGCAGCGGAAGCGACATCATGGCCGATCCCCTGCCCCAGGCGCTGGTGCTGACCGCCATCGTCATCGGCTTCGGCATGACCGCGTACCTGGTCATCCTGGCCCTGCGCGCCCGCGGCGAGTTGGGGAGTGATCACGTGGACGGCGAGCGGGAGGAGGACGCCCCGTGAACCACTGGATCGTCGCCCCCCTCCTCCTGCCCCTGCTGGCCGGCATGGCGAGCCTGCTGGCGGCCCGCGCCTCCTTGCGGGTCCAGCGGGCCCTGGGGCTCGCTGCCACCGCCGCCCTGCTACCGCTGGCGATTCTGTTGCTGCTGGAGGCGGATGGCGGCAGCCACCTCGTCTACCGGCTGGGGGACTGGCCGGCCCCCTTCGGGATCGTGCTGGTGCTGGATCGCCTCAGCGCCCTGATGGTGCTGCTCACGGCCGCCGTCGCCCTCCCCGCCCTGGTGGACGCCTGCCGCGGCGCGGATCGGCTGGGGCGCAACTTCCACCCCCTGTTCCAACTCCAGATCCTGGGGCTCAACGGCGCCTTCCTCACCGGGGATCTCTTCAACCTCTTCGTCTTCTTCGAAATCCTGCTCATCGCCTCCTACGGTCTGGCGATCCACGGCGCCGGCGCCGAGCGGGTGCGGGCGGGCCTCCACTACGTGGTCCTGAACCTGGCCGGCTCGGCACTGTTTCTGGTGGCCATCGGGCTGCTCTACGCCCTCACCGGCACTCTCAACCTGGCCGACCTGGCCCTGCGGGTGGCCGCCGCCGGACCGGCCGAGGGGCCGCTGCTGCGCAGCGCCGCCCTGCTGCTGCTGGTGGTCTTCGGGCTGAAGGCGGCCATCCTTCCCCTGCACCTGTGGCTGCCCCCCCTCTACGGCGCCGCCGTGGCGCCGGTGGCGGCCCTGTTCGCCATCATGACCAAGGTGGGGCTCTACGCCATCCTGCGGGTCTTCACCCTGATCTTCGGCCCCGACGCCGGGGTCGCCGCCGAGGCGGCCGGGCCCTGGCTGCTGCCGCTTGCGCTGGTCACCCTCGCCGCGGGCGCCATCGGGCTCCTCGGCAGCCGCGACCTGCGGGCCCTGGTGGCATGGCTGGTGGTCATCTCGGTGGGCACCCTGCTTGCCGGCGTCGCACTGGCCAGCGCTGCCGGCCTCGCCGCGGCCCTCTACTACCTGCCCCACACCACCCTGGTGACCGCCGGGCTGTTCCTGCTGGTGGAGGGGCTGGCCCTCCAGCGCCGCCACGGCGACCGGGACGGCGGCGGCCTGACACCGGCGCCGCTGCCGGCCCAGCCACTGTCCCTCGGCATCCTCTTTCTCATCGGTGCGGTGGCAGCCGCCGGCCTGCCCCCCCTGAGCGGCTTTCTCGGCAAGCTGCTGCTGCTGGCCGCGGCACCCCCCGGCCCCCAGGCCGCCGCCCTCTGGGGCGTGGTCCTGGTAGGCGGTCTGGCCACCCTGGTGGCCCTCTCCCAGGCGGGTAGCCGCATCTTCTGGGGCACCAACGGCGGGCGCGCGACGGGGCCGCGGCTCGGTTTCGCCGCCCTCCTGCCCATGGGGGCGCTGCTCGGCAGCAGCCTGCTGCTGGTGCTGCTGGCCGCGCCGGTGAGCGACTACGCCTACGCCACCGCCCGGCAGCTCCTCGCCCCGGGCGACTACGTGAGCGCGGTGCTCGGTACGGAGGCGGGCCGATGAGACGCTGGCTGCCCCGCCCTTTCCTCTCCCTGGTCCTGCTGCTGGCCTGGCTGCTGGTGACCAACTCCATCGCCCCGGGCCAGATCCTGCTGGGGCTGGTGGCGGGTCTGCTCATCCCGCTGTTCACCGACCCCTTCTGCCCCGACCGGCCGCGGCTGCGCCACCCCCAGCGGCTGCTCGGCTACCTGGTCATGGTATTGTTCGACATCCTGGTGGCCAACCTGGTGGTGGCCCGCCTGATCCTCGGCCCCCGCGGCCGGCTGCGCTCGGACTTCGTCGAGGTTCCGCTGACCCTGAGCGACCCCTTCGCCGTCACCCTGCTGGCCAGCACCGTTTCCCTCACGCCCGGCACCGTGTCCGCCGATCTCTCCGCCGATCGCCGCACGCTGCTGGTCCATGGCCTGCACGTCACCGACGCCGCTGCCCTGGCGGCCCACATCAAGCACCGCTACGAGCGGCCGTTGCTGGAGATCTTCCCATGCTGACCACCGCGGTCCCCGTCGCCTTCACCCTGTTCACCCTGGCGCTGCTGCTCAATGTCTGGCGGCTGTGGCGCGGGCCGGCCGCCCCGGACCGGATCCTGGCCCTGGACACTCTCTACATCAACACCATCGCGCTCCTGGTGCTGCTCGGCATCCACCTGGACACCACCGCCTACTTCGAGGCGGCGCTGCTCATCGCCATGATGGGCTTCGTGGGCACGGTGGCGCTGTGCAAGTACCTGCTGCGCGGCGACATCATCGAGTGAGAGGCGCGTTGCCATGATCGAGCTGCTGGTTTCGCTGTTTCTGCTGGTGGGCGCCGGCTTTGCCTTCATCGGCTCTCTCGGCCTGGCGCGGCTGCCCGACTTCTTCGCCCGGCTGCACGGCCCCACCAAGGCCACCACCCTGGGGGTGGGGGGCATGCTGGTGGCCTCGGTGATCCACTTCAGCAGCCGCGGCGAGGGGCTCAGCCTGCATGAGCTGCTGGTGGCGCTGTTCCTGTTCCTCACCGCGCCGGTGAGTGCCCACCTGCTGGCTCGGGCCATGCTCCACGTGGGGCGCCGGGGTGACGGCCGGAAAGAAGAGGATGGCGGGCGTTGAACCCCGTCACTTCACCACCGCCTCCTCCAGCCGCTCGCCCCGCAGCGCCTTCTCCTGGCGCGGACCGAACCACACCACCAGGTCGCCGGGATCCGGCTTGAGGGGTTCGTCCACGGCGCTGAAGCGCACCGCGCCGCTCTCCTTGATGAGCAGTACCATGATGGCCTCTGCGGGACAGGCCGCCCGGCACGCCTCGAAGTCGAAGCTCTCGCTGAGCCGGGTCTTCTGGAAGGACCAGCCGCGGTACCAGTGGGCCAGCAGCTCCTCGTAGAGCGCCTCTTCCGCCAGGGCGTAGAGGCCGCGGGCGCTGCGCGCCACCTGGCGCGACTCGCGTTCCTCCACCCCCGGCGGCGGCAGCTGGAACACCCGGTTGTGGCCCAGCTCGGCGGCATAGCGGCTGCAGACCAGGGCGTTGTAGGCGTCGTTGTCGGTGGCCGCCAGCAGGGTGCCCACCTCGTTGAACTCCAGCGACTGCTCGGCGTGTTCGGAGAGCAGCTCGCCGTAGTAGACCGGTATCCCCTCCAGGCGGGGGGTGCGCAGGCGGTGCCAGGAGACATCCACCATGATGACGGGCACCTCCCGCTCCTTCAGCACCCGCGCCAGCCCCGTGGTCCAGGGGTTGGCGCCCACGATGAGCACCCCGTTGCGGGACTTCGCGCTGAGCTCGAGCCGCCGGGCCACCCAGGGCAGGCTGAAGCCGTGCACCACCACGGTGAGCAGAATGAGGGCGAAGACCAGCGGCAGCAGCAACTCCGCGCCCGGGTAGCCCTGGGCCTCCAGCGCCGGGCCGAAGACGCCGGCCACCGCGGCGGCCACCACGCCCCGGGGCGCCACCCAGGCCACCAGCAGCCGCTCGCGCCGTTCCATGCCGGCGCCCACGGTGGCGGCGTAGATGGCGAGCGGGCGCACCAGCAGCACCACCGCCGCGAGCAGCGCGGCGCTGCGCCAGTCGAGCTTCTGCAGGATGGCGGGATCGAGGTCGGCGGTCAGCAGCAGGAACACCGCCGAGACCAGCAGGATGGCGATGTACTCCTTGAACCGCCGGATCTCCTCGATGCTGGGCAGGTTGAGGTTGCCCAGCACCACCCCGAGCAGGGTGGCGGCCAGCAGGCCCGCCTCCTCCAGCACCCCGTTTGCCAGGGCGTAGACGGCGAAGGCCGCCGCCAGGGCCAACGGCCCCTTCAGGTACTCGGGCACCGCGCCGCGGCGGTAGGCCCAGCCCAGCAGCCACGCCACCCCGCCGCCCAGGGCGCAGGCCACGGCGAGCCCCAGGCCGAGCCGCAGCAGGATGTGGGAGAGCCCCCCCGCCTCCGCCTGGATGAAGTACTCGAAGGCGAGCACCGCGAGGATGGCCCCGGTGGGATCGTTCACGATCCCCTCCCACTTCAGGTAGGAGGCGGGACGGCGCCTGAGCCGGGCCTGGCGCAGCAGGGGAATGATGACAGTGGGTCCGGTGACCACGATGATGGCGCCGAAGACCAGCGCCACCGGCCAGGCGAGGCCGCCGATATAGTGGGCCGCCAGGGCGCCGAGGAGCAGGCTGAAGACCACGCCCAGGGTGATGAGCCGGCGCACCCCGGTCGCGGCCTGGCGCAGCTCGTGCAGGCGCAGGGACAGGCCGCCCTCGAACAGGATGGCGGCCACGCTCAGCTTGATGATGGGCTCCAGCGCCGCGCCCAGATCGGCGCTGGGACGGATCCAGCCGGTCACCGGTCCGGCCAGCAGGCCGGCCAGGGTCAGCATCACGATGGCCGGCATGTGCAGACGCCAGCCCAGCCACTGGGCACCCATCCCCAGGACCGCGAGCAGCGCCAGGACCGGCGTCAGGTGCAGTTCCATGGTCTCCCCCGTCCCGCAGGGCCGGTTCAGGAGAGGCGGTCGGTCTCCTTCACGGCCGTTTCGTTTGCCTCAATCATCCGGGCTTCGGCCCGCCGGAGCAAGCGGCGGGACCGGCGCGCCGCCAGCCCGCCCCACTGGTGCAGGGCCAGCCCGGCCAGGATCAGCCCCGTGCCGGCGAGCACCTCCGGCCCCACGGGCTCGCCGTTCAGGCCGGCGCCGAGGAACAGCGCCAGCACCGGGGTGATCAGGGTCACCAGCGCCACCTTGGCCGCCTCCACGTGCTTGAGGACGTAGTAGTAGCAGAGGAAGCCCACCACCGAGCCCATCAGCGCCAGGTAGGCGATGGAGAGCAGCGCCCGCCGCGGCAGGGCCGTCGGCCAGGCGTGGCCGGAGACCAGCGCCACCAGGACGAACAGGAGCGCCGCGACGCTCACCCCGCCGGCGGTCTGGGCCAGCGCCGGGACGCCACTGCCGAGGCGCTTGACCCACACGGCGCTGGTGGCGTGGGCGAGCACCGCCAGGCACACCACCGCGATGCCCCACACCGCCCCCGGTCCGGCCGTGGCGCCGCGGGCGAAGATGATGGCGAGCCCCGCCAGGCCGGCCGCCATGCCCGCCAGCTTCACCGGCGTCAGGCTGCGCTCGCCGAGCCAGAACGCCGCCAGCACGGCGGTCACCATTGGATTCAGGCCGAACAGCACGGAGATCCAGCCCGAGGGGATGAACTGGGCGGCCCAGTAGACCGAGAGCATGCCGCCGAAGATGCCCAGCCCCACCGCGAGGTAGGTACGCCGGGCGCCGCGATCGAACGGCAGCCGCTGGCGCAGCAGGACCACCAGCGCCAGGCAGGCGACGGCGCCGAGCGCCATGCGCGCGCTGACACCGAACAGCCACCCGGGCCCCTCGCCGCTCCACTTGATGGCGAGCGGCGTGGTGGACCAGATGAGAATCACGCCGATGTAGGCAGCCGGAATGGACACGGGTCTCTCCCCGGGGCTCGGAAAAGCAAGAGGGCCGCAGATCCGGAAATCTGCGGCCCCCTCTGGATTCATGGTCGCCGGAGCGACGTCCGCTGTTTCAGGAATCCGGGCCGCAGGAGGATCCCGCACGGCGCATGGTGCGCCAGCGGCACGGGGCTTTCCTGATGACGGCGGTCGGATTCATGGGACGAGTCTGCCCGTGGCCCCGAGCCGTTGTCAAGACAGCCAATGGCCCCGGAGCCTGTCGGACTTGAGCGATCGTAACGAGCCGAGTGGGAGAGCGAGGACAGATGGGGCCGATTTTGAGGCGCATAGTGGGTCTATGTAACGAAAAATCGGCCTCATATGGACCGCTGTCCCGCCGGCGCAGTAGATCAGCCTCAAGTCCGACAGGCTCCCAACCGGGCCAGGAACCGCTCGGCCTCGGCGTGATCCGGGTAGCGGCGCTCGTCGCGGCGGAAGGCGGCGGTGTGGGCGCGCACCGTGCCGCCCTCCACCCGGACGCCGTGATGCTTGTGGAGCAGCTCGTGGTAGAGGACGTAGGCCACCACGTGGGCGGGCACCTCGGCCCGGTCCAGCGCCGCGCTCACCACCACCCGGTCGTGCAGCGGATCGTAGTGGCCGAGCTTGCGCAGCGACGGGCGGGCGCTCCACTCCAGCCGCGGACGCTCCAGGCGGCCACCGAAGTGGTCACGGTTCAGCGCGGCGAACAGCCGGCCCAGGTGGTGACAGGCCCCGGCCGCGCCGTCCACCTCGCCTCCCAGGGCCAGCATGCGCTCGCGCACCGCCTGGCAGGCCGGCTGCATCAGCGCGGCCATGACCCGGGCCCGGGCCCGCGGCCGCCCGGCGGCCAGCTCGGCGCAATGCCCCAGCTCCGCCGCCGGCAGCCCCACCACCGCCGCGGGCAGGTGCAGGCGCGTACCCGAACGGTCGCCGCGCAGGCGCATGAGGCCGGTCATGGGCCGGAGGTGGATGGTGAAGGGACTCCGCAGGCGGCGCCCGGCGAGCTCCTGCAGCCCGGCCTGGAGCGCCAGCCGCGCCGCCAGGTAGGCGTCCAGGTGGTCGCCCTCGGCGAAATAGGCGAGCCAGCCGCGGATGCCGCGCAGGGTGGGCGTGAGCCGCCCGGGGTCGAGGGCGCGCCTGCGGATATCGGCCTCCAGCGCCCCGCTGAGGCGTCCGACTTCCGTCGCCACCGGACCCGAATCCGGGCGCGAGGCATGCGCCAGGCTCTCCAGCAGCCCCTCAAAACGCACGCCCAGCCCGGGGAAACGCGCCATGCCCCGCTGCCGTCCGGCCTGTCCACCACGCTGCTCCATCAAATTCCCTGCCCCGATCTGCCACTGTCGCGGTCTGATGATAACCTTAGAGGAGACATCCGATAATCGAACCCGGCCGCGCTCGCTTATCGGAACCGCCCCTGATATTGACCGCCGCCCGCCGGGAGATGACGACCACATGACCGCAACCCCCCGGGAACTCTACAACCGGGTCACCCGCCAGGTCTGGGACCCGGAGCTCGCCACGCTGCCGCGCTGGCGCGCCATGCCCCTGCGCGCCCTGCGCATCGCCTGGGCGGTGGCGCGGGATCTCGCCGACGGCCAGCTCACCCTGCGCGCCATGAGCCTGGTCTACACCACGCTACTGTCGCTGGTGCCGCTGCTGGCGGTGAGCTTCTCGGTGCTGAAGGCCTTCGGCGTGCACAACCAGCTGGAGCCGGCGCTGCTCAACTTCCTCGCCCCCATGGGCGAGCAGGGGGTGGAGATCACGGGGCGCATCATCGGCTTTGTGGAGAACGTCAAGGCGGGCGTGCTGGGCTCCCTGGGTCTCGCGCTGCTGTTCTATACCGTCGTGTCGCTGATGCAGAAGATCGAGCGCTCCTTCAACTTCACCTGGCGGGTTAGCGAGCAGCGCGGCTTCGCCCAGCGCTTCAGCGACTACCTCAGCGTCATCCTCATCGGGCCGGTGCTGGTCTTCTCCGCCCTGGGCGTGACCGCGACGGTGATGGACGCGGAGGTGGTGCAGCGGCTGGCGGCCATCGAGCCCTTCGGCACCCTGCTGCAGTTCGTCACCAAGCTGCTGCCCTACCTGCTCATCATCGCCGCCTTCACCCTCATCTACATCTTCGTGCCCAACACCCGGGTGAAGGTGGGCTCGGCGCTCACCGGCGCTGTGGTCACCGGCATCCTGTGGCAGACCAGCGGCTGGGCCTTCGGCGCCTTCATCGTCACCTCCACCAAGTACACCGCCATCTACTCCAGCTTCGCCATCCTGATGCTGTTCATGATCTGGCTCTACCTGGGCTGGCTCATCCTGCTGGTGGGCGCCAGCATCGCCTTCTATCACCAACACCCCGAGCATCTCAGCCCGGCACGGGCGGAGCAGCGCCTGAGCGCGCGGCTCGGCGAGCAGGTGGCGCTGCTGGTGATGCAGCGGGTGGGCGAGGCCTTCTACGCCGGAAGGCCGGGATGGACCACGGCGGCACTGGCCGAGCGCCTGGGCCTGCCCATGGACCTGCTCACCCCGGTGCTCGCCGCCCTGGAGCGCGGCGGGCTGCTGGTGCGCACCGGCGCGGACCCGATCCGCCACCTGCCGGCCCGACCCCTGGAGGAGACCCCGGTGAAGGAGGTCCTCGACGCGATCCGCCGGGATGGCGAGGACGACCACCTGAATCCCGACCGGCTATCCCCGGGCAGCCCCGCGGCGCGGATGCTGGAACGGGCGGACAGCGCCGTCGGCGCGGCGCTGGCGGACATGGACCTGAAGATGCTGGCCGTCGGCGGGGAGACCGGAACGGCTGGGGAGAACAACGCGCGGGAACGCCGCGCCTCCTGACCGGCCTGTCATCGCGGCGTCATCCCGCTGTCAAGGAGACGGCCTATGCTGGCGGCATGAACCTGCCCGCCGCATCGATTCCGGACACCGACACCACCGCCCTGGCCGATCTGCTGGAGCAGGTCCGTGCACTGCGCCGACAGGTGCTGGCGACCGGGCAGCGTCGCCTGGAAACACATCACGGCCACTATCCCGACGGCTTCTCCCCCAGCGCCCTCAATCTCGCCCACTACCTGGCTCTGCGCGCCCACGATCTGCGCACGCTCCAGGACCGGCTCGCCGAAGAGGGGCTCTCCTCCCTCGGCCGCTGCGAATCCCATGTCCTGCACAGCCTGGACAAGGTGGCAGGCCTGCTGCGACTGGCCGTCTCCGGCCGCCATGCTGAAGCACCGGAACAACCCGCGCCGGTCAACTATGAACAGGGCCGCGCCCTGCTGCGGGCCAATGCGGAGGCCCTCTACGGCCCCCGGCCGGAGCGGGGCGCCTACATCATGGTGACCCTGCCCGGCGAGGCGGCGCGGGACCCGGAGCTGACCCGGGCCCTGCTCGCCCGCGGCATGGACTGTGCCCGCATCAACTGCGCCCACGACGGGCCGCCGGAGTGGACGGCGATGATCGCGAACCTGCGCCGGGCCGAGGCGCAGACCGGGCGCCGTTGCCGGGTGCTGATGGATCTCGCCGGCCACAAGATCCGTACCGGACCCATCGGCCCGGAGCCGGACGCCGTGCACGTCAAGCCGCGGCGGGACCGCCTGGGCCGCGTCACCGAGCCCGCCACCGTTCTGCTCCTGCGCCCGGGCGCGGCGCCGCCACCCGGCGCCGGCCCCTGGTGCTTCACCCCCCCGGAGGCGCTCTTCAACCGGCTGGGGCCCGGCTGCCGGCTGCACTTCACCGACACTCGCGGCAAGTCCCGGACCTGGGAGGTGTCCGGCGCCGCCGGCGGCGCTGGCTGGCTCGCCCATGCCCCCGAGGGCAGCTACGTGGGCCCCGGTACCCGCTTCCGGCTCGACACCGGGCGTGACCGCCGCCCCGGGCAGGCGTGGCCGCTGGCAGCCTGCACGGCGGGACCGGGGGTCATTCCCCTGGAGGCGGGGGATCCGCTGCTGCTGACCCGTGACAGCGCCCCGGGTCACCCCGGCCGCAGGGACTTCTCCGGCGCCATGGTGGAATCGGCCCGCATCGCCTGCACCTGCCCCGAGGCGCTCACCGGAGTGCGGCCCGGCGCCCATGTCTGGTTCGACGACGGCAGGCTGGGTACGGTGGTGGAGGCCAGCGATGCCGAGGGCCTGCACCTGCGGGTCACCCGCGCCGACCCCCGGGGGGTGCGCCTGAAACCCGACCGCGGCATCAACTTTCCGAATACGCCCCTCTCCCTGCCGGCCCTGAGCGCCAAGGACCTGCGGGACCTCGATTTCGTGGCCGCCAACGCCGACCTGGTGGGCTTCTCCTTCGTCCAGAGCCTGGAGGACATGGAGCGGCTGCTGGCCGAGCTGGCCGCCCGGGGTGCGCCACGGCTCCCGGTCGTGGCCAAGATCGAGACCCGGCTGGCGGTGGCCAACCTGCCGGAGATCCTGCTCGGCACCCTCGGGCGCCACCCGCTGGGGGTGATGATTGCCCGCGGGGACCTTGCCGTGGAGCTGGGCGGGGAGCGCATGGCGGAGATCCAGGAGGAAATCCTGTGGCTGTGCGAGGCGGCACACGTGCCGGCCATCTGGGCGACCCAGGTGCTTGAAAGCCTGGCCAAGAAGGGCGTGGCCTCGCGGCCCGAGCTCACCGACGCGGCCATGGGCGTGCGCGCCGAGTGCGTGATGCTGAACAAGGGGCCGCACATCCTGGAAGCGCTGGGAACCCTGGACGACATCCTCAGCCGGATGCGCGCCCACCAGCGCAAGAAGAGCGCCCGCCTGCGGGCGCTGCACTGGTAGCATCCGCGCGGGCCGTAGCTCGCAACCCGCACCGGACGGGATCAGGGCGCCACGGTGAAGGCGTAGCCGTAGCGGTCGTAGCCGAGCGATGCATAGAAGCGGTGGGCCGCCTCGCGCCGGACGCCGCTGGAGAGCATCAGCTTGTAGCAGCCGCTCACGCGCCCTCCTTCTCCACGCACGGAACCACGCCCTCCGCACCCGCGGTGACGGGGGACTCGCCGCGCCGGTGGGCCTCCACCACGCGGGCATAGAACCCGATCATCCGCTCGGCCAGCGCCCCGGCGGTCCACTCGCCCGCGTAGGCCCGCGCCTCCCCGGACAGGTGTCGGCGCAGGCGGGGCTCGCGCAGGATCCGCAGCGCCTTGGCGGCAAAGTCCTCCACCGCCTCCTCCGCCACCAGCGCCCCCCGCCCCGGGGCCAGGATGTCCCGGGTTCCCATGACGGCGGTGGAGACCACCGGGACCCCCAGCGCCATCGCCTCCAGCAGGACCAGCCCCTGGGTCTCGGTACGGGAGGCGAACACGAACGCGTCGCCGGCGCGGTAGCAGTCCTGCAGCGCCCCGTCGCGAGCCAGGTAGCCGACGAAGCGCACGCTCCCGGCCAGGCCCAGGGCGGCGACCTCCCGCTCCAGTTCATGCCGCGCCGGCCCCTCGCCGGCCACCACCAGCAACACCTCGGGCAGCTCGCGGCGCAGCCGCTCGACCACCCGCAGCAGGAAGCCGATGTTCTTCTCCCGCGCCACGCGCCCCACGTGCACCAGCACCGGGCGCTCAGGCCCGATGCCGTGCGCCGACCGGAACCGGCTCCCGTCGCCGGAGTGGAAGTCCCGGGGCTCGATGCCGGTGGGAATGATGGCCGCGGGGGTCTTCACGCCATAGGCGCGCAGCCGCTCCAGCATGGCGCTGGAGGGCACCACCAGTGCATCCACGTTGTTGCATTGCCAGCGGGAGAACTTGCGCGCCGCCAGACGCATGGAGGCGTCCGGCAGCCAGCGCACGTAGTGGTGCAGGTACTCCTCGAAAAAGGTGTGATAGGACTCCACCCGCGGCAGGCCGAGGCGGCGCGCCAGGCGCACGCCGGCGAAATGGGCCACGAACGGGGTCTGGACATGGACGAGATCGTACCCGCGCCGGGCGAACTCCGGCAGCCGCTTGTAGATGGCCCGCAGCCGCAGCATGCGGTCCTCGGGATCCATGGGCAGGAAGCGGGAGGGAATCCGAATCAGCCCCTCCGGATCCTCACCATCGATGCCATAGTCGGGCGCCACCAGGGTGACCTCGTGGCCCCGCCCGGAGAGCTCGCGCCAGAAGGTCTGGATCGAGGTGGAAACGCCGTTGATGCGCGGAAAGTAGACATCCGAGACCATCAGGATGCGCACGTGGAGGAACTCCCGTCGGCCGGTCATTCCGACGGGAGTCTAGGTGTATTGTGTTGAGGGAGTGTGACAGGAGTGTTCCGTGTTCCGTGTTCCGTGTTCCGTGTTCCGTGTTCCGTGTTCCGTGTTCCGTGTTCCGTGTTCCAGTGTGCAGGGTCCGATAAGGGCTGGGGATAAGGACTGTAGGTGCGGATTCATCCGCACAACGGCGCCGGATTCGTCGCCCTGCCCGGCCGGATGAATCCGGCCCTTGTATCTCTCCTGGCTCCTTGGCTTACTGCTCTGGAGCCAACGGCCATGTGACCT
>ENA-OSEO01003770-OSEO01003770.1-sediment-metagenome-genome-assembly--contig:-NODE-3770-length-17003-cov-3.731183_pt1 | contig 17003 bp, 14 predicted proteins | sample MGYA00237883_ERZ534232 | MGnify/ENA metagenome assembly ERZ534232
ATCTTTGACAGACCCAGGTTCGCCGAAAACAACTTCTGGTTCCGGGAGGGCGTCAACTGGGAGACGCTGGGATGCTATCTGTACATCAAGAAAGACCTCCAGAATGACCCGGTAACGATCAAAGACCTGCGTGATTTCCTGGGACAGATCTTTGAATGTTACAACGTGGGGATGCAGATCGCAGAGATTGACCACAACCCGATCGACCAGCGCCGCACCATCAAGATCAACTCCTGCAAGGTGCAGCCAACCGATTTTCACCTGAAACCGGAAGATGAAAGCTACCAGGAACTGGTGGAAGAAGGTCGCCGGGCGACCCGGCAGTACCTGGAAAATTACACCAACCCCGCGGTGCACAGTGACTGGGAAAGGCCGCCGGCATAATGCGGCCCGGCGATTGCCGGCTGCCCGGCTGTTGGGATCAGACCCCGCGCTTCCTTATATTCTAACCACTTTGCATCTGGTTTTCATCTAGCCGCGGCGCTTGCCCAGTTCTAAAATCTCGGATATACTGACAGAAGAAATTGGATTGCTTTAAGTTCAGATCAAGTGAAGGAAGGTCATGTTATGAAACTCTCGATCTGGGATATCCTGACAATTCTGGGGCTGATCGCCATCCTTGGCGTTGTGCTGCTGGTGCTGCAGTTCTTCATCGATCCCTATAATGGCTTGAACCCCTTTCCACCACAGGCGCTGCCTCCTACGGTGGCGCTGCCGACTGCCACACCGACCCTGAAAAGCCTGCCAGCTACCTGGACGCCTGCCCCAAACCAGCTGGTGACGGAGACCCTGCTGCCCTCAACCACACCTCAGTCCTCGCCAACCAGTTTCAGCCTGCCCACCTTTACCCCGACGTTCACCCCGACGATGACGCCTACCGAAACCCCCATCGCCACCGTCACCCCGACCCCGGGAAGGGACCAGGCTTCGTTTGTGAGCCAGAGCCCCAGAGACGGCACCGCGCTCTCCTCTGGATCGGATTTTGATATGATCTGGACGGTGGAGAACATCGGGGTCAACAAGTGGAGCGATGATTACTATTACAAATATTCCTCCGGATGGGACGGCCACAAGCGCGGCAAGTACAACCTCTCCGAATCGGTCAGCGAAGGCGAAGAGATCGACCTGGTGGTGGATATGGTGGCACCCAAAAACTCGGGGACTTACACCCTGGTCTGGAAGCTGTACAATGATGACGATGAACCGTTCTACACGGTGAACTTTACGTTCTCTGTGAAGTAAGGACCTGTTTCACCCATCGCGCAGAAATTGTTCCGTCGAACAGAATAGAAACCCGGATGAAAACAAGGGGCATTCAGCCCCTTGTTTCGCCGGAAATAGATATAATTTGAGGAAAATTAAAAACCGGGTAACCTGAACTATGAAAAATCAAATTGACCCTGAAACGTTTAAACATCTGGTGGATCTGGCCGCGCTGGAAATGGACGCCGAACAAGGTGAATACCTGCGCGGCGAGCTGAACAACCAGCTCAACGCGATCCATGAACTGGAAGCCATTCCGCTGGAGGGAGAAAGCACGGTCACCTCCCATGGGGTGGAATACACCGCGCAAATCCGCCAGGCCCTGCGGGAAGACGAATGGAAACCGCTCGAAGACCCCTCGGCGATCATCGCGGAGGCGCCGGAATCGGATTATGGATTTGTGATCGTCCCCGATATTCCCCACGAGAAACTGGACTGATAAGAAATGGAACTTTGTGATCATTCAGCATACGAACTGAGACAATTGCTGCGCGAGGGCAAAACCACCGCGCAGGAAATATTGGAATCGAGCCTGAAACGGATTGAAACGGTAGACGGGCGCCCCGGCACGCTGGAGCCCGGAGAAATTACCACGGAAGACAGCCAGAAAGTGCACGCTTTCATCACCCCCACCCCGGAGCGCGCCCGCAGACAGGCGGCCGAAGTGGACCGCAAGCTGGCAGCCGGTGAGGACCCCGGCCCGCTGGCGGGAATCCCTTTCACGGTGAAAGATATTTTCTGCGTCAAAGATACCCCGACCACAGCGGCTTCGCGCATTCTGGCCAACTTCACCGCCCCTTACACCGCCACCCCGGTGGCCCGCATGGAAGCGGCCGGCGGGGTGATGCTGGGCAAGGTCAACCTGGATGAATTTGTGTACGGGTCTTCCAGCGAATCTTCCGCCTTCCAGCCCAGCACACGCAACCCCTGGGACACCAGCCGGGTTCCGGGCGGATCTTCAGGCGGCAGCGTCGCTTCGGTGGCGGCCGGAGAAGCGGTCCTTTCCATCGGGACAGATACCGCCGGTTCCATCCGCCAGCCCGCCGCGTTCTGCGGTGTGGTGGGGATGAAACCCACTTACGGGAGGGTCTCGCGCTATGGGCTGATCGCCTTTGGCTCCTCGCTAGACTGCCCCGGCCCGGTTTCACGCACCGTGCGAGATACCGCACTGATGCTGCAGGCCATCGCCGGACCGGACCCGCGGGACGCCACCACAGTCACCGTCCCGGTGCCGGATTATCTGGCCGAACTCGAGCGCGGCGTCAGAGGCCTGCGGATCGGGCTTTCGCCGGATTATTTCCAGATCTCGATCCCGAACACCAAAACCGGACAATACGAACAACAGCCCGTTCCACCAGAGATCGAAGCGGCAGTGCGCAGAGCCGCCGACCTGCTGGCGGAGATGGGCGCGGAAATCGTGGAAGATGTACCCATGCCCAACACCCGCTACGGCATCCCGGCTTACTTTGTGATCAGCCGGGTGGAAGCCGCCTCGAACCTGCACCGTTTTGACGGAGTCAAGTACGGCTACCGCACACCGGAGAAGATGACCGACCTGCGCCAGATGTACCGCAGGACACGAGGGGAAGGGTTTGGACTACAGCCCAAACTGCGCATCCTGATGGGGATGTACGTGAGCGCGGCACAGTACAGCGAGCAATATTACCAGCGCGCGCTGCGGGTGCGCACCCTGATCCGGGGCGATTTTGACCGGGCGTTTGACCCCAACGGCAAATACCGGCTGGACGCCCTGCTGACCCCAACCACCCCCACACCGGCATTCCCGATTGGCGCGGTGTACGGCGACTCGGTGATGATGCAGTACGCCGACCAGCTGACCGTCCCTGCCAACCACGCCGGCATCCCCGCCATCTCACTGCCGGCAGGTCTGGATGGCGAAGGGCTGCCGCTCAGCATCCAGTTCCTGGGGCCGGATTTCTCAGAAGACCGGCTGCTGCGGCTCTCGCGGGCCTATGAAATGACCACCGCGCTGGACGAATGGCGAGAGATGAAACCGCAAGTCCTGCGTTAATCCAAAGAAATTCCCCAGAAGATATCACCTTGCCGGTATGGTAGAAAACCCGGCAAGGTGATATACTTTCGGGCCGAAGCGGCAGCAAGTTAAAAACCATTTCCGGACTGAACGGTCGCAACAACGCGGCGATCAGAATAACACCCGGAAACCGCGTTTGCCGCAGGTGGTGATAACGGTGGCTAATGCCTGGGAGTTTTGTCTTGTTCCCTAACAAAGGTAAATCCCATCTTCCCGGATGGGCTGTTCCCATTGGTTTATTGTGGGCCAGTATCCTGGCATACGGCGTTTTGATTCCCTGGCTAGGGCTGTACGCGGATGACTGGCCCTTTGTGTACGTGCATCACGTGGCAGGCTGGCGGGGGGTGGTGGCGTTTATCTCATGGGTGCGCCCGGTGGGGGCTTACATCTTCGCCACGGTGACCGCATTGTTTCAGGAAAACTTCGCCGGGTATCACATTTTCCTCCTGCTGCTGCGCTGGGTGGATGGCGTGCTGCTGTGGAAGCTGCTGCGGATGGTGTGGCCGGAAGCGAAACACAAAGCCGCCTGGGCCGCGCTGCTGTTTGTGGTGTTCCCCGCCTTCAAGCAGCAGCCCCTGGCGCTGGAATATTCGCTGCACTTCATTGTGCTGGCCATGTTTTTTGGCTCGCTGATGGCGATGGTTCAGGCTGAAAAGCAGCCCAAGCGGTTCTGGCCCTACACCCTGACCGCCCTGGCGCTCTCCCTCAATATTTTCTTCATTGAATACTTTGTCGGGCTGGAACTGCTGCGCCCGGTGCTGCTGTGGCTGGCGCTTGCCGGGCGCTTCCCGGAGCCGGGAAAACGTCTGCGGCAGGTGCTGGCGCGCTGGCTGCCCTATCTGGGTGTGCTGGCAGCCTTCGTGCTGTGGCGGGTGTATGTGGTGAAGTTTGTCTCTTACCAACCGGGGCTGCTGGACGCGCTGAGGACGGATTTCTGGGGCGCGCTGGTTGAACTGGCCCAAACGGTTGGGAAAGATATCTTCACGGTAACCTTCGGGACCTGGGCACAGCTCTTTACCACCATCCCGGCCGGGCCGCGGGCGCTGGCGCTGTACCTGGCGCTGGTGCTGGCCGCGCTGGTCCCGGTGGGATTGCTACTGTTGAACCTCGAGGGCTCTCCCGAGAGTAAGAGAGAACAGCGCAGACGCGAAGACCTGGAGTGGCTGGTGGTGGGCGCGATCGCTCTGATCGTGTGCGGCGGGCCGTTCTGGGTGACCAACATCCCCCTCTCGCTGGAATTCCCGTGGGACCGCACCACCCTGGCCTTCATGCCGGGAGTCTGCCTGGTGATCCCGGCCCTGATCAGCCTGCTGCGGCACCGCCGCCTGCAGGCGGTAGTGGTGGCGATGCTGGTGGGGCTTTCGGTGGGGCAGCATTTCCAGAACGCGAACCAGTACCGCAAAGAGTGGCAGGTTCTGCGGGATTTCTACTGGCAGCTCACCTGGCGCGCCCCCGCGCTGGAAGAGGGCACCATTGTGACCCTGGACAAATCTCCGTTCTGGTACCATGTGGATAAGTTCCTCACCCCGGCCCTCAACTATACCTACGCCCCGCAATCCCGCTCTCTGACTTACCCCTATTCCATGCTGGACTTCTATAAATTTGAAGAAAAATATCTGCCGCTGGAGAATCCGGAAACTCCGATCTATGTCGGCTACGGCACGCTGAAGTTCGAGCAGCCCGCCAGCAATATCCTGATGGTGGTGTACGACCCGCCCGGATGCCTGCGGGTGCTGACACCCGCCGAAGAGACTCACCTGCTGCTCTCCGAAACCGTCAGAGATTCACTCCATCTGAGCCAGCCCGAACGGATCCTATTAAACCCGGAAAATCCCCGCCAGCCGCCAGCTTTCCTGGGGGGTGAACCCGAACACAATTGGTGTTATACTTACGAAAAAGCGGAACTGGCCCGCCAGCAGGGTGACTGGAAGACTGTGGTCAACCTGGGCGAAAACGCTCTCAGCCAGTCGCTTTTTCCACGCCAGTCCTCTGAATGGCTGCTGTTCGTGGAAGCCCATGCCCGATCCGGCAATTGGGACCAGGCCCAAAAACTCAGCGAGAATGTTCTCGCGGACGAATTCTTTCGCCCGGCGCTGTGTGATACCTGGAAACGCATACAAAACACCGCACCCCCCACCGCAGAAGACCAGATATTGATCGAAGCCGCTTTACGCGACTTTAATTGCGCGCCATAAGCTCTATACCGGCTGGCAGCATGGTTCCAACGCCAGGAACTTTGCCGCCTCAGTCGCTTGGATGACTGACCGGCCAATGATTAAAGAGGATGAGAAGAGAAAAACCATGAAGACAATCCAAAAGACCCCATTATCGCTTTTGCTGATCGTCTTTCTGACCGCGGCAGCCTGCAACACACCTGCCGCCCTGGGTGAGATCGCCTCTCCCCCACAAGAAGCGCCAGCGGGCGAAGATTTACCCTTACTGACCCAACCCCTTTCAGGGGAAATGACCAGCAGTGAAGTTGTTGGAACATCCGCGCAGCCGTTGGAATCGGGCACAGTGGTATTCACCGAGGAGCCGGTTGAAACAGCAGGAGAAACACACCAGTCCGCAACCCCGGAAGAAGGCTCACTCCCGGAGGCACCCGCGCCGCGGGATACCCAGATATTCTCAGCGGAAGAGTCTCTCGTCCCTGCCGAAGCCGACGCGGCCAAAACCGGCCCGCCATCCGACATGGAACCCACGGCAGCGGACCCGGCTGATTTACCCACACTTTTATCCGATTCGGGAGCCGGCTGCGGGGTGAAAGGCAACGCCGCTTTTGAAGAGATCCTGTTGAATCTGATCAACCAGGAGCGGGCCAACCAGGGGTTAAATGAACTGGTTTTTGATTCCCGTCTGATCGAGACCGCGCGGAAGCACAGCCTGGATATGGCCTGCCAGAACTTCTTCAACCACACCGGCTCAGATGGTTCCAATTCTTTCGCCCGGATTGGCGAGAGCGGATATCCTTACGAAGCGGCGGGAGAGAATATTTACGCCGGCAGCGGGCCGTACAACTGCGCGCAGGAGGCTTTCAAAGCCTGGATGAAAAGCGCGGCACACCAGGAGGTCATGCTCCACCAGGATTTCGAGGAGATCGGCATCGGCTACGCTTTCAACCCGGATAGCACCTACGGCGGGTATTTCACCGCGGTGTTTGCCAGCCGTTAGCGGGATGGTTTGATGATGATAACACCGGGCTTTGCAGAAAAGCCCGGTGTTTTTGTTTTTTCAGACCTGGCGGGGGCGTTCGGCGGGGCGGTTTGGGTTGGAGGAAAGATCAGCGAAGATTTCTACCCTTCGGGCACGATATCTTCCCTTCGGTTGTCGGAATGACATGGGGGCAGCGGGCGTCGGAGTAACATTTGGATGGTTCTCAGGCAAAGACCGCAACGCAGCCCAAAGGAAAATGATTGGAAAATTAAACCTTCGCGTCCTTTTTTTCTTCACGGAGAAAAATTATTCCCCTTTGTTTGTTCGCCTGCCAAAACGCCGAACCGGGGGAATGGCTGCCAGGGTTACCCACTGGATGGATCTTTCTTCTCGCCATTCTGCTTCAGCACGGCCAGCAGCCGGATACCGGTGAACACCGCCAGCACCGCCAGGATGAGGATCACGGCGACCGGCCGGGCGGCAGACAATCCATATCCCTGGAAGCGTTCAAAGACCAATACCGGGACAACCCTGGGGTGGTAGGCGAGAATGGCAACCGCGCCAAACTCGCTGATGCCCCGCGCCCACATCATCAGCGCGCCGGCGGCAATGCCCCGCCAGGCCTGCGGCAGGGTAACATATAGAAAAGCCTGCCAGGAACCTGCCCCATCGATCATGGCAACCTTCTCCATCTCCACGTCCACCGCGGCAAACGCTTCCCGGCTGGCGCTGATCAGGAAAGGCATGCCCACAAACAGCATGGCAGCCACAACGCCCGCCAGACGGTCCACAAAGAAAATGCCAAAACGCTGCAGCGGCGCGCCCAGCAGCCCTTTGCTGCCAAACACCATCAGCAGGGCGATCCCGGCCGCGGTGTGGGGGATGACCACCGGCAGCGTGACAATCCCATCGACCAACCCTTTGGCAGGAAAACGGTAGCGCGCCAGCAAATACGCCAGCGGGACACCCAGCACCAAACCCAGGCTGGTCGCAATGGCTCCTCCCAAAAAGGTGGTGGTGATCGATTTTGCGACTTCGGGATCGATTAGGGTTTTCCAAAGTTCGGACGGACGGGTGGCCAGGACGGTGGCCGCCAGCGGCAGTACCACAAATAGAACGCCCAGCCCCCCCGCCACAGCGAAAATAATAAGAAACCAGCACTGGCGCCGCTTCAGTTTCAAATCAATCCTCTGAACTCACAACACCCTGAAGCGATCCCGGCAGATTTTCCGGCCTGTCTGCCGCGATCTCGACCAGCAGGGGATGGTGGTTTGCCAGCATGATCTCGCGCCCCTCCGGGCCAAGCAGAAAGCGAAGATACTCCTCCGCAAGCTCCAGGTTCGAAGCGTTGGCCGGGATGGTGAGACCGTACGCGATAACCTCCCCCGGAAATTCTGGTTTAACGGTTGAAAAACGCTGGAAATCCAGGCGGACTTCCACGGACTCATAGATGGCAGCATCGCCCGGGTTGCCCATATTGACCGGATCCGGCAGGGATACCTTTTTGAGACCGTGCTGCTCGATTACACTTTCATATTCCATGGCATAGTCAATATCCCCTGACTCGAGCAAACTGAGGAGCTGGATGCTCGAGCCGCGCAGAAAGATTTTGGATCCGGTTTTTGTCTCCAGAATCTCCGGTACCAGGATCACTGTGTGATCCTCGCGGTCCAGATCGCGGACCGGCTGGGTGAACTGCCCGCTGAAAACAGCCGAGAACAGATCGTCTTTTTGGTAATGACGTTCGGCGAGCTTCAACATCATCAGGGTGCGGTAGCCGGCTGCGTCAAAGCGCGGGTCAGAAAGGCCGATACGCACGTCCTCCCGTCCCAGGATTTCATACCAGTTATCCGCGGTGATCTCATCCCCATAGCGGCTGTGTTCGGTGTAAGCCAGGGCCAGCTTGTTGGAGGCAAACTTGAGATACCAGTCCGCGTAGGGAATATCCGTCCCGGGCATATTGCGGGAATACATCAGCATCGGGATGAGAGCATGGTCGGCGCTGAGCACCACATCGATCGGCTCATCCAGCTCGGCGGCGTGCCGCAGCACCTGGATGCTGCCGTGAAACTCGTTGAGCACATCCACCTCCGGGTGCTGCTTTTCAAAGGCCTCCTCCACCGCATTGAGCGGCACGATCAGGCTACCCGCTCCAAACACCACCAGCGGAGTTTTCTGTGTGGGGGCGCAGCCCGCCCAAAAAAGGGTCACTGCCAGCAAAACGGCCAGAAAATATCGCGTTCGTTTAATCATCTCCACCATCTTCTACAAAATACTAAAAGAGTGGGCAATGGTTTGCCCACTCTTTTCCAGCAGAACCCTATTCTACAACAACCTGAACCAGATCTTTCGCCCAGAACATACTTTCCATGCCCGGCATGACGCTCTTTAACGTCCCGTCATCGTCAAACGCAAGCAGGCAATCCTTGCAGGCGGTCAGGTCAGCAAGGGGCAGTTCAATGGTGTAACCATCACCGGCCACCAGTTTCACCTTCTGCGCGTTCGTTTTGGGTTTGGCCATTGCCAGCAGGTCGTTCAGGCGCACCCCGGTGTAATCGACCAGCTCATCTTTCTTGGGGTGTTTGGTGTTGATGGTAACCATCTCCATCTCGGCGATTTCCGCGTAGGTGAACGGCATGGTGAATTCAACGTTGCCTGAAATCACAAAATCACCTGTCATCTCCCGTGCTGTTCCACCCACAAATTCAAGCGATACCACATCTTTGACCCAGGCGCTGCTCTCAAACCCCGGCATCACGCTCATATAACCGCCACCTTCCATGACTGCCAGCATACATTCCTCACAGGCCAGCGCGTCGGCGGCGGGAACTTCGCTCTGGTAACCATCGCCAGCGGTGATCACCATCGTTTCAGCGTCTTCAGCGGGTTTTGCCAGAGCAAACAGCTCGCTGAGAAGAATACCTTTGTAATCCTGCAGTTCCTCTTTCTTGGGGTGCATAATCGAAGCTTCGGTCTGCTCCATCGCTTCCAGATCGGCGATCATCAGGCCGGTGGGAGTCTCTACCGATCCGATGATTACCAAATCGCCTTCCACCGCGGCGGGGGCATCGCCGGGCGCTGCCGCTTCCGCGGCGGGTTCTTCGATCGGCTCCAGGTCCAGCAGGATGGATTCAATCGCGCCCACCATCTGTGCCTTCGAGAGGCCTTCTCCCACAAGACGGAGCGGATAGTATTTATCGTCCAGCGGCTCGCCGTTTATCTGAGAAGCCACGATCAGCTCATCATTGAAAGCGATATCCTGGCTCTCAAGATCCACGGTGAAACCATCGGCAGCCACCACAGAAACTTTGTAGCCGGTTTCTGCCAGATCTTCATCAAACGCCCGGCTCTCATGGCGGATTTCGTCATCGACCCGTCCCACCAGGTACCACAACGGCATCCCCATCCATTCGCTGCCATCCTCATCGGTCCAACTTTTGAGGTGGCAGTGCGGTGAAGAGCCCGATTCAAAGGTAGCCCTGTCCATTTCTTCGGTCAAAGCGCCTTCCAGATGCAGGTACCACACCGCGGCGGCCGGTTTTACCTCAACCCGCACCAGCCACTTCACCATCCAGTGGCCGTCCACAATCTGATCCGCTTCCGGGCTGACCGCAACCAGACGCAGGGTGCCATCCTGCACCGGGTCGAGGGGTTTGCCGTCGCGCTCATAGGCCACAATCGCAGTCAGCGGCCCGGCTGTTTCCAATTCGATGGCTGTCACAGGATCATAAGCGATGAAATCACCCGACATGACCTGGTCATAAGAGAAAGTGATGCCATAGCCGTCTTCAGCCTCCAGATAGATACCCATGGTTTCATCCATCCCGCCCACCAGCTCCACAAGGTCTTTTAGCGAAACACCTTTATGCTCCACCGGCGGTGTGATCGCGCCGGTGCTGCTGACCATGCCAGCCTGCCCGGAGGTTACATTAAGGGCCTGCAGTTCGCTCATGGTGAGTTCGACCGTTTCGCCATCGCTTCCGATCACTGCCAGCACGGGCTCTTCAGCAGCCTCTTCAACAACTTCCTCAACAACCCCGGCCTCTTCGGGGGCTTCCGCCACAGGGGCTTCGGGCGCGACGGCCACCTGCGGCTGGCAGGCAGTCGCTAAAACAGACAGCAGCAGGATCACTGTCATCCACATCCAACAATTTCTTTTCATGGCTTCTCCTCGTATTCAAACTGTATATTTGTACTGGTACAACTATCTTAATGTACCAATCTTTTACAGCTCCTGTCAAGGACAATTGCCACTATTTGGGCATGACTTTAACGACATTTCACCGATTATCATTGCTTCAGGGCCGGGTGAGATTGGAACCGCGAAAAATAAAAAGTCCCAACCTCTATCTTCAGAGATTGGGATAACCAGACCGGAGCAGCCTGGCGGTCAATTATCCGATAAAACCACCCTGTTGCGGCCGGCGCTTTTGGCGCGGTACATGGCCTGATCAGCACGGATCACCAGTTCATACAGGTCCATGACCTCACCAGGGCCGGAAACAGCCACGCCAATACTGACCGTAACCGGCAGACGCCCTTTATCGGTCAGGATTTTCTTACGGTCAATGACATCCCGCAGGCGGTTGGCAATCTGGCGCGCTTCCTCCAGCCCGGTTTGGGGCAGCAAAATAATGAACTCTTCTCCGCCAAAGCGGGCCAGCAGGTCGTTGCCGCGCAGGTTCTCCTGGCAAACCGCGGCCAACCTCATCAGTACCTGGTCTCCGATGATGTGCCCATGCTCATCGTTGATATTCTTAAAGTGGTCGACATCGATCAGCACAATGGCGTTGGACTGGCCATTGAAGCCCGCGCGGGACAATTCAACCTGGGCATGATTGAAAAAATACCGCCGGTTGTAAGCGTTGGTGAGCGGGTCCACAATCGCCAGATGCTGTAGATTCTGGCGGATGCTTTGAAGCTGCTGGATCACCTGGAATTTTTTAATCTCACTGTACTGAGAAGCCACCAGTGCCGAGAGGGAAATAGCCAGCAAATCTACCAGGCGGTCGGTGCTGGTGGGTGAAACCAGGGTGTAGTCCATACCAAAGACCTCACCCAGCATATAAACGCTGACCACAGAAAGGATACAAATCGCCCCCCACAGCAGCCCCCCACCAGTGCCGGACATGACAGTAGCCGCGATGGGGATGAACACCATCCATAGAATACTGGAGGAATTGATCCCGCCGGTGATCAACACGATCGGGAACATGGTGAAATAAATGGAAAAAGTAACTGCTTGAGCCGCCAGCCAGTGGCGGCGGGGTGACTTCTGCAGCAGGAGGCAGCTTAAGGCGATCAAGAAGCCGCCCGCACACACCCAGACCATGAAGCCCGGATAGCCACTCAGCCCATAGAAAAACGCAAAAAACAAATTGAAGAAGGCGCTGGAGAAAGCGCCAAAGCGGACCACTTTGGATAAGCTGCCCGGATAGGATGTCTCTTCGATCAGCGATGGATCTGGAAAAGGAGAAAACATGACTTATTCTACATCATAACGCCCGCTTAATCAGGAATCAATCGCGCAATTAATGCGCCAGTACAACCGTCCCATCCTGGCGGGGAAAGGGGCAGATGGTTCTACAGCACAGGACGCGCGCTAAAACGGCAGCGCCAACCCGATCCCGAAGCTGGCGGCGTTCAGGAGCAGGCTGAGCAAAGCCGCCTCTTTGAAGCCAACCGCCTTACGCCCGGTGAAGTACAGGATGAGGGCTTCCACCAGCCAGATCCCCGCTTCCAGGGCCAGGGTGAAAGCCAGCGCGTTGCCCGAGCGCAGGTTCTCCAGCACGCCCCACAGTCCAATCTGGGTAAAGACGTTCATCGCCAGCACCACCACAACCAGGGGGAACACCGGCCGTTTGCGCCACAGGGCATACCCCACGGCCAGGAAGACCTCCAGCAGCACGGTGATGGGCAGCGCCAGGCTGAACAGACCCCCGGCTGCCGTGAGCGCCAGCCCGATGATAAACGCAGCCCAATAAATCCGTTTGGAAGCTTGCCAGGCGGCGCGGTCTTTGGCGGCGCGCGCCGCCAGTACCACCACCAGGCTCAGTTCCACCACCAGCAAAGCCAGCCCCGCCAGACTGCCCAACAGGGTCGCCAGCAGTTCGTTGGCCCTGCCGCGGCCTTCCTTAACCCGCAGGGCGTCCTGCCCCACCGTGACCCGGTAGGCGGCATGGAAAGCGTGCTTCTCAAAGACATCACTCTCCCGGGTAATGCCGTCTGAAAATGTGACCACCAGCCGGTGGTAATCGGCATAGCTGTAGGCCAGGGAAGAGCAGCTCATGCCCTGGCAGGTGATGCCCTGGGGACCCAACTCCTCCAGGGGGCGGGCATCAGCGCAGGAAGGATCAGCACATTGCAGCAGCACCGCTTCCGTGATGGTGAGGGCGGGCATCCCCTGCTCCGCGGTAAACTCAAAATCCATGCTGGGTTTGGGGCCGACATCACCGGATACGCTTCGGGTGGGCAGGAAACCCACCATCAGGACAACAAATGCTGCCACCAACCAGCCTGTTCGTCTGTTCATCCGATCCATCGCGCCTCCTTCATGGCTTCCATACGGGTCTTCATGGTTCAAATCCCAGCCATCCCAATCCATAGAGTCTTCTCCAGACTCCGCAAATCTGTCCATCCGTAGCCAACCTCAGGGTACATCTTCCCGCCAATCTCCACCTCCCGCTCGCGGGCCGGGGTGCCACCCAGCGCCTCATAGAACCCGCGGGAGGGGTTTTGGGCCAGGACCCAGATCAGCATAGTGTTATGGCCCATCGCGAGCAGGCGCTTTACCGCGGCGCGGACCATCGCCACCCCGATCCCCCTGCGCTGGTGGCCGAGCAGGACGTAAAGCGCATATACCTCGCCGGAATATTCCTTTTCGCCCTCATCACGACCGGCACCGCCGACCATACACCCGACCAGCGCGCCTTTTTCTTCTACCACAACCATAAAACGGTTGTGGTCAGGAGCTAAAAAGCCCTCCCGGATGCGCTTTTCCCGCGCTTCATACGACAACCCGGCCAGGAAATCGGCGGCATGATCTCAATATATGACTTGCGCCAGGTATCCACCAGAATCCGGGCGATGGCAGCCGAGTCTCCCAGGGCCGCGTCTCGAAGCAGCATGGAAATTCCTCCTGTTCGATGGATCGGTTTTCAATATTATAGAACTTCTCAAGCGGAAAAGATCATCGAAACTAAAAAATCTGAAAATTGTTCCGGAAATGATACCCGTTTCAAAATAAATTTGAATTTCTTGGCCGGCCTATGGGTAAAAAGGGAACGAACCGCTAAGGCCGCAAAGTACGCCAAGAAAACAATAAAAAAGAATAAATCCTTCGTGTCGTTATTTTCTTTGCAGTTAAAATTCTTAGCGCTCTTCGCACCTGGTGAAAACAAACTAAAATCACAAGCAACACCCGTGCTAGAATAGAACAAATCGCAAGCGCGCGCGGATCGCACGTTTTGCTGCCCTAGCCCCATTAACTTCAAAGGACAGTACCATGACCCCTCCAGAACAAACCATTTTAGCCATCACCATGGGAGACCCGGCCGGCACCGGGCCGGAGATCATCGCCAAAGCGGTCACTTCCGAACCAGTCCCGGCCGCCCGGCTGGTGTGCGTCGGCGACGCCGCCAGCATGGAAAAGGCCTTTCATTTAATCAACGCCAGCCACCGGGTCAACCCGATCCACAGCATGGGGGAAGCCCGCTTTGAGCCCGGGGTGCTGGATGTTTACGACCTGGGCAATGTCGATCACAGCCGGCTGGTGATAGGACAGGTGCAGCGCGCCGCCGGAAAAGCGGCCTACGAGTACATCACCATCGCCATCGACCTGGCTCTGGAGAAACAGGTGGACGGGGTGGTGACCTGCGCGATCCACAAAGAAGCCCTCAACCTGGCGGGGTGCCATTATTCCGGGCACACCGAAATCTTCGCCGAGCGCACCGTCACGAAGAAGGTGACCATGATGCTGGCCGCGGGGCATTTCCGGGTCACTCACGTGAGCACGCACTGTTCGCTGCGCGAGGCGGTGGAACGCTGCGTGACCCCGCGCGTCCTGGAGGTTGTCCGCATCACCCACAACGCCCTGCTGCAGATGGGGATGGAGCAGCCCAGACTGGCCGTGGCCGGGCTGAACCCGCACAGCGGGGAAGGCGGGCTGTTCGGCAGGGAGGAAATCGAACAGATCCAGCCGGCCATCGACGCGGCCCGCGCGGAGGGAATGAATATCTACCCCGCGCCGGTACCCGGGGATACAGTCTTCCTGAGGATGCAGAAAAATCGCGAGTTCGACGCGGTGGTGGCCCAGTACCACGACCAGGGACACATTGCCGCCAAGCTGGTGGATTTCTTCGGCGGGGTTAACATCACCCTGGGGCTGCCCATCATCCGCACCTCGGTGGATCACGGCACCGCCTTCGACATCGCCGGGAAAGGGATCGCCAACCCCAACAGCCTGCTGGCGGCTATCGCGTACGCGGAGCTGCTGGCGGCGCACCGGCCCGCGGCGGAGTGATCCTGGATACCTTTCATGAAAGGCAGCCAATCCGCGCCAAAAATGCTACAATTTGATTATGTTAAACACACAGAATACTCAGGAACCGATTGAACTGGTTGCCTTCAACATCATTATGGACGACCTGGCCCTGCCGGACGGCACCACCCACAGCAGTTTGCTGGGAGGCGGCGGGCCGCAGACCGCTTTTGGAATGCGGCTGTGGTCCGACCAGGTGGGCATTTTTGCCAGCGTGGGTGAAGACCTGCCGCAAAACGCGTGGACCTGGCTGCGGGGAGCGGGGATCAACACCCGCGGGCTGCTTTTCCGCGGAGAACAAACTCTGCGCGCCCGGCAGCAGATTGAGCCCGATGGGCAGCGCGCCCAAACCTGGCTGGTGCCCCAGGAGGTGATCCAAACCCATTTCAACCGCTCGGCTGGCATGCTGCCGCCTTTCTACCGCACAGCGCGGGGCTTCCACCTCGGCATCCACGCGGAAGAACCGGATTGGGATTTCATCCGCAGCCTGCGAAAGCTGGGAGTCTGCCTGAGCCTGGAAACTTTCCGTCCCACCGCGCAAACGCTTCCGGAACCACACCTGGCGCGCCTGCTGAAGGAAGCGGACATCTTTTCCTGCAACCTGCATGAGGGACGCGCGATGACCGGGTTGGAAGATCCGCTCGAAATCCTCCGCGGGCTGCTGGCGCTGGGCGGGCGCGTGGTCTCGCTGCGGATGGGGGCCGAAGGCTCGCTGGCGGTGCTGGCCCAGGAGGGCAAAGCGTACCGCTTCGCGGCCTACCCCGCCACCGTGGTGGACGCGCTGGGCGCGGGGAACGCGTACTGCGGTGGTTTCCTCTCGGGCTGGCTGGATCACGACAGCATGCGGGAGGCCGGCGCGCGGGGCGCGGCCGCGGCATCCTTCCTGATCGAGCAGATCGGCCTGCCCACCTGGAAACAGAGTCTCAAGCAGGAGGCGCGCCGCAGGGCAGATTACATCCTGGAAAAAGTTGAAGAAATTCCGCTTTAACCGGTGGCAAGATGGAAAAGAACCTGATCAAAGAACCATCCGCGGCGATCAAGCACCCCGTCCAGCGCAACCGTGCCGAGCTGTACCTGCTGATCACCCTGGTGTGCTTTGGGCTTTCGGTGGCGCTGACCCGGCTGTTCCTGGACCTGGCCGGATACCCTCAGATTGGCAACAGTGAACTGCATATCGCCCACGTCCTGTGGGGCGGGCTGCTGCTGTTCCTGGCGGTGTTGGTGCTGCTGTTGTTCGCCAATCCCTGGGTGTATCCCTTAGGGGCCATGCTGGGGGGCGTGGGGATCGGCCTGTTTATCGATGAGGTCGGCAAGTTCATCACTCAGAGCAACGATTATTTCTACCCGTGGGCCGCACCGATCATCTACACTTTTTTCCTGCTGACGGTGATGGTGTACCTGCGGGTTAACCGGCAGCGGGAACACGACGCGCGCACCGAGATGTACCACGCGCTGGACCTGCTGGCGGAAGTGCTGGACCACGACCTGGAGCCCAGCGAGCACGAGCAGTTAGAGCGGCATCTGAGCGAAATTCAAAAAAGCACGGATAACCCCGATCTGTCCCGATTAGCCAGCTTGCTGCTGGACTTCATCACCGGGAACGAAGTACAACTGGCCCCGGAGCGCCCCGAAGCCTGGCAGCGGGCAACAGAGTGGGTCGCGCTCGTTGAAGAGCACTGGTTCAGCCGGAAAAAAATGAGATGGATTATTTTGATAGGGATCAGCGCGCTGGGAGTGCTTTCGCTGCTCCAACTGGGGATGGTGGTACGCATCCAACAGACCCCGGACGCGCTTTCCAGAGCGCTGCTGGACCTGATCAGCGCCGGGCAGGTGAAGGGGCTGCAGGGCGCGAGATGGTTCGCGGCCTACACCACCGTCCAGGGCAGCATCGGCCTGCTGAAACTGGTCTCGGCCTTCCTGCTGGTGATCGGAAGGGAACGGAGCGGGATCAGCTTTGCCTATCTGGGGCTGCTAATGGAGCTGACCGCGGCCAAC